>Ga0335075_10001356_pt1 | contig 40624 bp, 33 predicted proteins | sample Lox_Sample_24_FD_206723 | JGI IMG/M metagenome (GOLD analysis project Ga0335075, IMG submission 206723) | Soil microbial communities from Loxahatchee National Wildlife Refuge, Florida, United States - Lox_Sample_2.4 | ecosystem: Environmental > Terrestrial > Soil > Wetlands | place: USA...
TCGCGCCTGATCGCCTCGAACTGCTCCACTCTGCTCACTCCTTCCGACCTTTCGCGTAGCGCTCAACAGAGCGCCCAGCGTCCGGCTCAGATCGGACAGAGGTGGGGCCACTTCAAACGTCGACAGTCGGGCCAGATCAGACGTCGACTCTCAACAAGGTCAAGATCAAAGAAGACGGACACGGTCAGCCTGGCATCGTCATTACATGCAAATCGTCCATTCTTGAACTGACGGATGAATGCAAGTCGAAAGAAGCGACTGACAATTCGCGTCAGGAAGTCGAAAACTTATTAGGCACCGCGACGGAACCGCCGTTAGTGACGGTGACGCTTCCTAGCGAACCGGAAAGGAAGGCAGAATGGTTGGACTGCTCGCTAGGCGGAGTGGAAAGCGGCTTATTAAGTGGTAAAGTGTTACTGGTAGCATTAAACAGCAGCGGTGCCGCAGTGAGCCTCGAAGTGAGCGAAGTCTGAGATCAACCGGGCGGTTGCCGTATCGGCGGTAGCTGTCTGGGCGTAGCTCTCGGCGCGGGGCCGCGGATGTATGGCTCCGCGCCGGGCGCTCGTCGAACGCGGGTTGATGCGAGTTTGGGCGCCGAGCGAGAGGGCGACCGGGTGCCGGCGATTCTTCGCTGCGAGTCGGAAACAATCGCGGGTCGGATTCTTGACAGTGGCGGTGCGGTGTGGGACGGTTGACCCGGATCGGGAAGGTCGCAGGTGAGGATCACAGTGATACCCATTGTTGTCACCTGCCGCAGGAAAACGTCAGCAAACTAGGACACGTCGAAAGCGGAGGGTGAAGCGGGAAGATGCGTACATCATCGGCAGCGCTCGGTCTCTTGGCAGTCGTGCTCGTTGTGTCAGCGTGCGGTGGCAGCTCGAGTTCGAACAGTAACAGCAAGACAACAGGGGCCAGCTCGAACGCCAGCAGCCGGCGAGGTGCCGCCAGTAGCGCTCCATCCAGTCTGCTCGCGAGGATCGAAGCGATCTGCACGCGGCGCAACAACGCGACCGAGGCGGTGGGCAGTCGCACGAACACGGAAAGCGGGCTCAAACGCATCGCTCGGGGGCGGGCCGCCGTCGAGCAAGCGGCGCTGGTCGAACTCGAAAAGCTGACCGTGCCGGCGTCGATGGAACCCGGCTGGCGACAGTTTATCGCGGACAGGCGGTCGCTGATCAGGGGCTGGCTCACGCTCGGGGAACACGGGCTGGGCGACTCCACCGGCACCAAGGCGTTCGACCTGGCGGACAGCGCCCAGAAGAGCATGCTCAAGGCCGCCGAAGGCGAGGGCCTCAAGCAGTGCTCACAGGCCGCCTGACGACGTAGTCGGCGCTGCCGTCGCGGGCGCCAGCGCCGGATGTAGGCGCGGCACCGCCGCGTTCCTGCCCGGCGCGAGGCGTGCGTGGCAGGCGCGCGCCGGCGAGCACCAGGCCGTGGCGGTGCGGGACGAACGTGATCGCGCTGCGGCGCGGGCGCTCGGAGCGGGGCTCGACGAGGCTCAGCTCGAGCTCGTCGATGATCGTGCGGATCACGGTCCGCATCAGCAGCTGCGCGTAGGGCGCGGCCAGGCAGCGGCGCACGCCGCCGCCGAACGGGATCCACGTGTACGTGCCGGCCGGTTGGTCGAGGAAGCGCTCGGGCAGGAACCGCGTCGGCTTCGGGTAGAGGTCCTCGCGGCGGTGCACCAGGTGCACGCATGGGGCGACCGTCGCCCCCGCCGGGATCGCGTGGCCGCCCAGCCGCATCGGCTGGAGCAGCCTGCGCACGACGATCGGCGCCGCGGGGCACAGGCGGGTGGTCTCCTTGCACACCGCCTCCAGGTACTCCTCGCCCTCGCCCGCGCGCACCTCCGAGCGCAGGCGCTCGTACTTGGCCGGGTGGCGCAGCAGGCGCTCGAACGCCCAGCAGAGGAGCGCCGAGGTCGGGCCGTCGGTGAGCAGCGTCACGAGTTCGTCGCGCAGGTCCTGCTCGGTCATCGGGGAGCCGTCCTCGTAGCGCGCGTGGGCGAGCATCGAGGCGACGTCCCCGTCCTGCTCGTCGGGGGGGCGGCGCTGGCGCTCGCGCACCTCCTCGAGCACCGCATCCTCGACCGGGCCCATCAGCTCGCGGTAGCCCGTGTTGCCCGCCAGCCAGCGCGGGCCGGCGGCCGCCAGCAGCGTCAGCCGGCGGGGGTCGTTCATCCAGTTGGTCAGCTCGCGCAGGCGGGCGTGCAGGCGGCGCATGCGCGGCGTCTCGAGCTCGCCGAAGACCACCCGCATGATCGCCTCGAGCGTGATCTCCTGCATGCGCGGCCACAGCTCGAGCGGCTCGCGCAGCGGCCAGCCGCGCAGCTGGCGGCGTGTCACCTCGGCCATCATCGGGCCGTAGGCGGCCATCCGCTCGCCGTGGAAGTGGGGCAGCATCAGCCTGCGCCGGCGGACGTGCTCGGGCTCCTCGAGCAGCATCACCGAGCGCGGGCCCAGCAGCGGGCCGAGGATCGAGTTGGCGATCCCGACCCCGAGCGAGGCGTGGTCGGCCGTGAACACCAGCCGCACGTCCTCGGGGTCGGCCAGGATCACCCACGTGCCCGCGTTGCCGACGCGCAGCGTGAACACGTCGCCGTAGCGCCGGCGGCAGCGCTCGAGGAACGCCAGCGGGCGGCGCGCCCACGCGACCGCCTGCAGCGCGCTCGGCAGCGGCGGCCCGGGCGGCAGGCCCTCGCGCCGATGCAGGCGAGCACGGCGCGCGAGCGAGCGGGCCGGCGCCACGCTCACGCTCCCTCCGCCGCTGCGGGCGCGGCCATCAGCTCGTCCTCGAGCTTGCAAGTCGCCGCGATCAGGACCTCGAACAGCTGCGCCGTGAAGTCCGCCGGCAGGCTCGCGGCCGCCCCGCGCTGGAGGTAGCGCTCCCGCACCTGGGCCACGCGCTCTGGCTGCATCATCGGGATGCCGTGCTCGCGCTTGTGGTGGGCCACTTCGCGGCAGATCTGAAAGCGCTCTCCCAGCAGTCGCGCGATCTGCTCGTCGACCGCGTCCAGGCGCTCGCGAAAGGGCTCGAGGCCGCCCGTCACCCGTCGCCTCCGTTCAGCAGGCCGGCGGCGAACGCGTGGCTGCACGCGGGAAGCGCGTCCAGCGCGTAGCCGCCCTCCTGCACCACGCACACCGGCAGGCCGCTCTCCTTCAGGCACCGGCCGATCCGGGCGAACGTCTGCGGCTGAAAGCTCCAGCTGCCGTGCGGGTCGCCCGCGACCGTGTCGTAGCCGAGCGAGAGCACCAGCGCCTCGCTCGAGCGCGCGAGCTCGCGCAGCGAGTCCTCGAGGGCGTCGGCGTATGAGCCGGCGTCCGGCGGGCTCGCGAAGTCGACGAAGCGCTCGTGCTCGCGCTCGGGCACCGCCCGCCAGGGCACCTCCGCGAGCGTGGATGCGTGCAGCGAGTGAAGCGGCACCTCGCCCATCCCCGCCGCCACGGCCGCCGTGCCGGTCGGGAAGTGGAAGTCGAGGTCCAGGATCGCCGGGCGCGCGCCCCCCTCGCGCAGCGCCTGCGCCGCCGCGGCGGCCGTGTTCAGGTAGCAGTAGCCGCCCATCCACGCCGGGCCCGCGTGATGGCCGGGGGGGCGACAGACCGCGTAGGCGAAGCGCGCGCCCCCGAGGATCCGCTGCGCGGCCGCCACCGCCGTGCGCACGCCCTCGAAAGCGCTCGTCACCACCCCCGCCCACACTGGGCTGTCGGCGGGCAGGCCCGGCGGCGCCCACTCGGGCAGCAGCGTCGGCTCCTGCCAGTCGACGCTCCTGAGCCCCTGCACGTAGGCGGGGTCGTGCAGGGCGCCCACGATCCGCTCCACGTCCTCATCGCCCGCGTCCGCGGTGGCGGCGCGCACGCGCTCGTGGCGCGCGAGCCCGTTCTGCAGCCGCGCGCAGCGGCGCGCGTCGTCGTGGCCCTGCATGCGCCGGCCGTGCCTGTCGAGGATCCACGGCGCCGCGTCGGCGCCGCCGGGGCGCTGGCGCACCATCAACAGCTCGCTGCTCACAAGAGTCTCCGCATGCGCTGGCCGATCGCCGTGAAGCCGTTGGCTTCGTAGAAGGACTCGGTCGCGTCCAGGCGCTCGAAGCGCCCGCCCGGCAGGCCCACCTCGATCCGCTCGACGCCGCTCTCGCGCGCCAGCGCGCACAGCAGCGAGAGCAGCTCGCCGCCGACCGCCCGCCCGCGCCAGTCGGGATGCACCCACAGCTCCTGGATCAGCCCGTAGCGTCCGGGGATGCGCACGGCGCTCTGCCAGCTCGCGCCGAGAAAGCCCACGACGGCGCCGCCGGCGTCGGCGACGATCAGGGCGCCCGCGCACGCATCCTCGAGCAGCTCGTGGCCGACCCGCTGCAGCTCGGGCTGGGGGGCGGGCGCGCCGCCCAGCTCCAGCAGCAGCGAGCTCGCCGCCACCGCGATCGCCGGCACGTCCTCGTGGCCGGCCAGGCGTACGCAGAAGCGCGCCGGCCCGGGCGCGCTCAGATGCGCGAGCGGCGGCCTCGCGTCGCTCACGACGCGCTCGCCAGCGCCGCGCCCGCGAGCGCCGCCTCCGCGCCTGGGCTCGAGCCGAGCGACGCCGGCCGGGGCGCGGGCTCGAGCTGCACCGTCCAGGCGTCCGCGCCGCCATCGCCGGTCAGCGCCTCGGCGATCGCCGCCATCGGCGCGCGCGCCTTCAGCAGCAGCTCGTCGAACTCCTCCTGGGCGTCGGATTGGGTGACGATCGCCCCGCCCGCGCCGATCGTCGTCCTCCTGGGCCCGCCTGCCCGCATCACGACCGTGCGGATCACGATCGACAGGTCGACGCTTCCGTCCAGGCCGAAGTAGCCGATCGCGCCCGAGTACACGCCGCGCGCCTCGCGCTCGATGTCGTCGATGATCTCCATCGTGCGCAGCTTCGGCGCGCCCGTCATCGAGCCGCCGGGGAAGCACGCGCGCACGCAGTCGACGCTCGTGCGCCCGAGCTCGAGCAGCCCCGTCACGTTCGAGATCAGCTGGTGGACGGTCGCGTAGCGCTCGACGACCATGAAGTCCGGGACGCGCACGCTGTCGATCTCGCACACGCGCCCGAGGTCGTTGCGCAGCAGATCGACGATCATCAGGTGCTCGGCGAACGTCTTCTCGTCCTCCAGCAGCCCGCGCCGCAGCTGCTCGTCGCGCTCGGAGTCGGCCGCGCGCGGGGCGGTGCCCTTGATCGGGCGGGCCTGCACGCGGCGCTCGCGGTCGACCGACAGGAAGCGCTCGGGCGAGGAGCTCAGGACCGTCAGCCGCCCCAGCCTCAGATAGGCGGCGAACGGGGCCGGGTTGCGCCGGCGCAGCAGCCGGTACAGGCGCCACGGGTCGGGGCTCGCGTCGGTGTGGATCTGGTCGGTCAGGCAGACCTCGTATGACTCGCCGGCGTTCAGCGCCACCTGGCAGCGGGCGATGTCCGCGAGGTACTGCTCGCGCCCGCGCCCGCAGCGAAAGACGACCGGCGCCTGGCCGAGCTCGTGCGGTCCGGGCGGCTGGGGCTCCCCGGGCGCCGGCGCGGCCAGGAGCTCGCGCACGACGAGCTCGGCGCGCTGCAGCCAGCGCTCGGCGTCGCGCTCCTCGCCGCCGTGCAGCGCCAGCAGATGGGTCTTGCCGGTCGTGTGGTCGACGGCGATCACGCGGTTGGCGAGCATCAGGACCGCGTCGGGGACGTCCGAGCGGTGCACGTTGGCCGAGCCGCAGTCGGCCTTGCACTCATAGCCCAGGTAGCCGACATAGCCGCCGACGAGGCCCCGCGCGAGCTCTGCCGGCGGCGCGATCGCCAGGCGCTCGAGCTCGCGGCCGAGGACGTCGAAGATCGAGGCGCGGACGCTGCGGCGCTCGTGCGCGCGCCGTTCGAGCACCACGCCCGCGTCGACGTCGTATTCGAGCACGCAGCCCTCGGGCCCGGCGCTCGTGCCCAGATACGAGCACTGGCCGAGCTGCGTCGGCGCACCACCCGGGGAGGCGGCCGGCGCGCTGTCCAGCCAGAAGGCGTGCTCGCACGCGCCGAACAGGCGCTCGAACAGGAGCTCGGTCGAGGGCTCGCCGTCGAGCGTGCGCAGCTTCAACGCCGTGCCGGCGCTCGCGCGCCGCCGCCGGCAGCGCCTGGGCGGCACCAGCGGCGCGTGCATCCGCCGCCGGCGCGGCGGCTTGCGCTCGCGGGCGAGCGCATAGAAGTTCTCGACGAGCCGGTGGCCGTGCTCGGTCGCCACCGACTCGGGGTGGAACTGCACGCCCCACAGCGGCCGGCGCGCGTGTTCGATGCCCATCACCACGCCGTCCTGCGTCCACGCCGTCACCCGGCCCTCGGCGCCGAGCGAGCGGCTGACCGCCAGCGAGTGGTAGCGCACGACCGAGAAGCCCTGGGGGATCCCCTCGAACAGCCCGGCGCCCGTGTGCCGCACGTTGCTCAGGCGCCCGTGCATCGCCACCGGGGCGCTCGTCACCGCCTGGTTGAGGACGTGGCCGAGGCCCTGGTGGCCCAGGCACACGCCCAGCACCGGCACCTCGCTGCTGCGCAGGATGTCCGCGCACACGCCGAAGTCGTGCCAGCGGGCGGGGTGGCCCGGCCCCGGCGAGAGCACGATCGCGTCGAAGTCATAGCGCGAGAGCGCCCGCCAGGAGACCATGTCGTTGTGGACCACGATCGGCTCCTCGCCGGAGGCAGCCGCCAGCAGGTGAAAGACGTTGTAGGTGTAGGAGTCGTAGTTGTCCACGAGCAGCGTCGTCACCGGCCCGCCTCCAAGCCCAGCCCGTGCGCGCCGCGATCGCAGAGGGTGTGCACTACGCGTTCGACGTGCCCGCTGCGCTCGCGCTCCAGGTACCACGCGGCGAGGTGGCGCAGGTAGTGCGCGAGCGGCCGCACGTCCAGGCGCTCGACGGTCAGGCGCAGGTAGCGCCGGTAGAGCTCGGACTGGAGCACCGCGAAGCGGTAGTCCGGATCGGCCGCCGGGCTGTGGCCGCCGGGCGCGTCTAAGCCGCCGCGGCGCGCCCGCGCGCGCACCAAATCCCAGCCGACGCTCTCGCCGTCGCGCAGCAGCCTGTCGGGGTCGAAGTCCACGCGCGGAGCGATCGGGTAGGGCAAGAAGTAGCCGAGCACCACCTGGGCTGGGATCAGTTCCGGTGCGGGGTGCGCGCGGCGGACCGCGTGCCTTGCCGAGTCGGCGCCGATCTCGCGCTCCAGCCATTCGATCAAGTCGTCGATCAGCAGCGCCCCGTCGGCGCTGGAGGCGACCGCGCGCTTCTGCCTCGAGACCATCCCGTGGAAGATGTCGCGCGTGGGGTGCACGCCGCCGTTGCCGTCCGGCGTCAGCTCGCTCATCAGCTTGCGGATGCACGCCGCGTGCGAGACCCACTCGGTGCCGCAGATCTGAAGCGTGGTCACGTGCTCCATGTCCGGCGCGGACATCCAGTAGGAGACCGCGCGCATGTGCTGGGTGGGGACCCCGTCGGCGCGCACCAGCGGCATCTCCTCGAGGTCCTCCACGCCCGTGCGGTAGATCACCACGCCGTCCTCGCGCCGCTGCAGGCGCCCTTCGCGCAGCCCCGCCGTCGTCAGCTGCGCGGCGTCGGGCAGGAAGTCCGACTCGAAGAACACGCGGTCGAACGCCACGCCCAGGCGGGCCAGCGTCTTGCGCTGGCCGGCGATCACCCACGCGCGGGTCTTGAACCACAGCTCAAGCGCCTCGGGGTCGCCGCCCATCACGCGTTTGAGCAGGTCGTCGGCCGTGTCGCCGCGCAGCTCGAGCTCGCGCGTCAGCGAGTCCTCCGGCTGCTCGGGCTCGCCGTTCGAGAGCAGCGCGCCGTCGGCCACGTAGTCGGCGTAGCAGACGCCGACGAAGTGGTCGCTCTTCTGCGAGCCGTCGGGCCAGGACTGGGTGTGGCGGCCGCTCTTGACGATCCCCGCCATCGCCTCGCCCATGCTGCGACCAGCGTCGGAGATCAGGCTGCGCCGCTCGACCCGCCCGCCGGCCTGGGCCAGCGCGGCGGCCAGCGCGTTGCCGATCGCCAGGTTGCGCAGGTGCCCGACGTGCAGCGCCTTGGTCGCGTTCGCGTCCCAGAACTGGACCGAGTAGCGGCGGCCCTGGGCGAGGTCCGCGAGCGCGCCCTCGGCGCTGCCGCCCGCCTCGAGCGCCGCGCCGGCAGTCTCGATCCAGCCGTCGTCCACGAGCAGGCGCACCTCGTCTTGGCGCCGCAGCACGCTGCGCACCCACGGCTCGCGCTCGATCCGCTCGAGCGCGCCCAGCGACTCGGGGTCCTCGCGCCACCCCGGCGAGCGCGGCACGAGCTTCAGGTCATAGCCCCGCTGCGGGCGCCGCGGCGCCCGCGCCGCCCACGGGGAGCCGTGCGCGTCAGCTGCCGCGAGTTCCTCGAAGTAGTCGAACAGGTTGGTCGTCATGGGCTGGCCGGAACGTCCTCTGCGCTGCCATGCACCAGCCGGGGCTCGAACCCGGATCACCGATGTTTAAGACCGGTCCCTTCACCGATTAGGGTACTGGTGCTCGTGTGACTCGGCCGTCTCTGCCGGCAGGGGGTAAACGGTCGAGGAAGGCGCCTCCTCCCTCTGAATCTTCGGTGTATCTAGCGGTCGGTCGTTGGGCCGCCGATCGTAGTCACGGCCTCAGCGCGCCGCAAGGAAATCGCCCTGCCGAGCGACGCGAAAGCCCGGTCGACGCTTGCAAAACGGCTCGGCAAAGGGGGATTCGGGGGAGAAACATCGCGGGCGATCTCGGCAGTGAGAAACAGCCGCGGCGGCCTCGGGGTCGCTACAGATCGACGCCTCGTATGACCGTTATCCGCCGCGATAGCCTCAGACATGGTGTCTCTCTCCACCTTCAGCCCCCGAACGCGCCGCTGGTTCGAGCAGGCATTCGCCGCCCCCACGCCCGCCCAGGCCAAGGCGTGGCCTGCGATCGCCGCCGGCGAGCACGTGCTCGTCTCCGCGCCCACCGGCTCGGGCAAGACCCTCGCCGCGTTCCTGTGGGCGCTCGACCGCTTGAGCGCAAGCGACGGGCCGGGTGCAAGCGGCGCGCCGGGTGCAAGCGGCGCGCCAGACGCCGGCGGTGAGCGCGGCCGCGGCACGCGCGTGGTGTATGTCAGCCCGCTGAAGGCGCTCGCCTACGACATCGAGCGCAACCTGCGCGCGCCTCTGCGCGGGATCGGGGTGACCACCGCCGGAGGCGGTGGTCAGGACGTGCGCGTCGCGATCCGCACGGGCGACACGTCCCAGCGCGAGCGCGCCGCGATGGTGCGAAACCCGCCAGACATCCTCGTCACCACGCCCGAGTCGCTGTACCTGATCCTCACCTCGCAAGCGCGAACCATGCTCAGCGGCGTCGAAGCCGTGATCGTCGATGAGATCCACGCGGTAGCCCACTCAAAGCGCGGCGCGCACCTCGCGATCACGCTCGAGCGCCTCGAGGCCCAGGCCGGCCGGCCCGTCCAGCGCATCGGCCTCAGCGCCACCCAGAACCCGCTCGCCGAGATCGGACGCCTCCTCGTCGGCCCCCACCGGCGGGTCAAGATCGTCGACGCCGGCGTGCGCAAGGCGCTCGACCTGCGCATCGAGGTGCCCGTCGAGTCAATGACCGCACCGTCCCCGGAGGGGGAACCCGGCGGGCCGGTCGGGGCGGACGGGCTCGCGGCCGACCCGCTCGCATCGTCCCCGGAGGGGAAGCCCGTGTCGGGAGGCGAGTCGACGCGCGCCTCGCCCGTCCCCGAACGGGGGATCTGGCCCGCGATCTATCCCGAGCTGCTCGCGCTCGTGCGCCGGCACAACTCCACGATCGTGTTCGTCAACAACCGGCGCTCCGCCGAGCGCGTCGCGCTGCGGCTCAACGAGCTCGCGCAGGAGGAGATCGCGCGCGCCCACCACGGCTCGCTCGCGCGCGAGGAGCGCACCAAGGTCGAGGAGCTGCTCAAGAGCGGCCAGCTGCCGTGCCTAGTCGCCACCAGCTCGCTCGAGCTCGGCATCGACATGGGCGCCGTCGACCTCGTCGTGCAGATCGAGTCGCCCAAGTCCGTCGCCCGCGGGCTGCAGCGGATCGGGCGCGCCGGGCACCGCGTCGATCAGGTCAGCCGCGGGCGGATCTTCCCCAAGTTCCGCGGCGACCTGCTCGAGTGCGCCGTCGTCGCCCGGCGCATGCGCGAAGGCCTGATCGAGCCGACCGTCGTGCCGCGCAACCCGCTCGACGTGCTCGCCCAGCAGATCGTCGCGATCGTCGTCGCGTCAGAGCCGGACGGCACGAACGTCGACGAGCTCTACGCGCTCGTCACCAGCACGTACTCCTACTCAACGCTTCCCCGCTCGCTGTTCGAGAACGTGCTCGACATGCTCGACGGGCGCTACCCGTCCAAGGAGTTCGGCGAGCTGCGCGCGCGGATCGTCTGGGACCGGCTCGCCGGCAGCCTGCGCTCGCGCAAGGGCTCGCGCCAGCTCGCCATCGCCAACGCCGGCACCATCCCCGACCGCGGCCTCTACGCCGTCACCCTCCCCGACGGGCGGCGCGTCGGCGAGCTCGACGAGGAGATGGTCTACGAGGCCCGCCCCGGGCAGGCGTTCCTGCTCGGCGCCTCCACCTGGCGGATCGAGGAAATCACGCGCGACCGCGTCATCGTCACGCCCGCCCGCGGCGCCCCCGGCGCCGTGCCCTTCTGGAAGGGCGACACCGTCGGGCGCCCCGTCGAGCTCGGACGCGCGATCGGTCAATTCTCGCGCTGGGCCGTCCAGCAGGAGCCCGCCACGCTCCAGCGCGAGCACGACCTCGACGAGCGCGCCGCGCGCAACCTCGTCGCCTACCTGCGCGAGCAGCAAGCCGCCACGCGCGTGCTCCCCTCCGAGCGCACCATCGTGCTCGAGCGCTTTCGCGACGAGATCGGCGACTGGCGCTTGTGCCTGCTCTCCCCCTACGGCGGGCGCGTGCACGCCGCCTGGGGGCTCGCCCTGTCCGCCCGCGTGCGCCAGCGCTACGGCCTCGAGGCCGACGTCATCTGGTCCGACGACGGCATCGTCATGCACCTGCCCGAGCTCGACGACGCCGCCGAGCTCGTGCTGCTCGAGCCCGACGAGGTGCACGAGCTCGTCACCGGCGAGCTCGACTCCTCCGCGCTGTTCGGCGCGCGCTTTCGCGAGAACGCCGCCCGCGCGCTGCTCATCCCGCGCGCCTACCCCGGCAAACGCACGCCCCTGTGGCAGCAGCGCCTGAAGGCCCAGAGCCTGCTCGAGGTCGCGCGCCGCTACCCCGACTTCCCGATCGTGCTCGAGACCTACCGCGAGTGCCTGCGCGACGTGCTCGACCTGCCCGGCCTGCAGCAGCTGCTGCGCGAGATCTCCACGCGCGAGGTCTCGCTCGTCGAGGTCGAGACCCAGACCGCCTCGCCCTTCGCCTCCTCGCTGCTGTTCGACTACGTCGCCACCTACATGTACGAGGGCGACACGCCCAACGCCGAGCGCCGCGCCGCCGCGCTCTCGCTCGACCGCCAGCTGCTGCGCGAGCTGCTCGGGCAGGAGGAGCTGCGCGAGCTGATCGACCCGCGCGCGCTCGCGCGCGTCGAGGACGACCTCCAGCACCGCTCCGAGCTCACCCGCGCGACCGGGCGCGACGGCCTGCACGACGTGCTCCGTCACGTCGGCGACCTGAACGCCGAGGAGGTCGAGCGGCGCGTGTTCGACGGCGTCGACGCTCGCGGGCTGCTCGAGCAGCTGCAGCGCGAACGGCGCGCCGTGCGCCTGCGCGTCGGTCGCCAGGAGCGCTACATCGCCGCCGACGAGGCCGGCCTTTACCGCGACGCGCTCGGCGCCATGCCCCCCGGCGGGCTGCCCGACGCGTTCCTCGCCGACGTCCCCGACGCGCTCTCGCAGCTCATCGCCCGCTACGCGCGCACGCACGGGCCGTTCACCTCCGAGGAGATCTTCGAGCGCTATGGCATTGACGCCGGCGCCGTGCTGCGCGAGCTCGAGCGCGCCGGCGAGCTCGTCCGCGGGGAGCTGCGACCGGGCGGGGGCACCCTGGCGGAGCCGGACCCAGCCGGCTCCGGTGAGCCGGTCGACCGGCGCGAGTGGTGCGACGTCGAGGTCCTGCGCCGCCTGCGCCGCGCCTCGCTAGCCGCGCTGCGCAAGGAGATCGAGCCCGCCGAGCAGCGACGCCTCGCCGCCTTCCTGCCCTCCTGGCAGGGCGTCGATCGCCATCCCGGCGCAGGAGCCGGCGTCGAGCGCCTGCGCGAGGCGCTCGTGCCGCTGCAAGGGCTCGCGCTGCCCGTCGAGGTGTGGGAGCGCGACGTGCTGCCGCGGCGCGTCGGCGCCTACTCGCGGTCATGGATCGACAGCCTGTGCGCGAGCGGCGAGCTCGTGTGGGTCGGCGCGGGCGCGAGCGGGCGCTCCGGGCGCGTCGCGCTGTACTTCCGCGAGGACGCCGCCGCGATCGGCCCGCCGGCCGGCGGCGGGACGCAGGGACGCGGCGGGCAGGCGCCGGCCGGCCCCGAGCACGAGCTGCTGCGCACGCGCCTCGCTCAGGGGCCGTCGTTCTTCACCGACCTGCTCGCCGAGCTCGCATCCTCCCCCGAGGAGGACGTGCCCGCCGAGTCCCTGCGCGAGGCGCTCTGGGACCTCGTGTGGGCCGGCGAGGTAACCAACGACGCGTGGGCGCCGCTGCGCGCGCCGCGCCTGACGCTCGCGCGCGGCTCCGCCGGCCCGGGCCCGGCGCGGGCGAGCGCCGCGCGCGCAATCCCCCACGGCTCCGGGCGCGCGCTCGCGAGCACCCGCTCGCGCTTTGCCAGCCGCCGGCGCGCCGGCGGCGCGGCCTCGCAGGTGCAGGGGCGCTGGTCGCTCACCGAGCCCGTCTTCCGGGGCGGGCCCCAGGACGCGGCCGGCGCGGCCGAGCGCAGGCGCACGCTCGCCGAGCTGCTGCTCGAGCGCTACGGCATCGTCACCCGCGAGCAGGTGCTCGCCGAGGGCATCCGCGGCGGCTTCGCCGTGCTGTACGACACCTTCTGCAACCTCGAGACGCTCGGCGTCTGCCGCCGCGGCTACTTCATCGAGGGCATGGGCGGCGCCCAGTTCGCGCTGCCCGGCGCCGTCGAGCGGCTGCGCGCCACGCCCGCAGCGCCCGCAGCCCGCAGCGCCCGCGCCGCCGTCGGCTCCCCGGCGGGGATGTCCAACGACGCCTCCGGGCGAGGCGATCGCGAAGGGCCGCGCACGCTCGTGCTCGCCGCCGCCGACCCCGCCCAGCCCTACGGCGCCGCGCTGCCCTGGCCCAGGCGCGAAGACGCGGCCAGCTCCGCGGCCGGAGGTCCGGCCGGCGCAACTGGCCCCAGCGCAGGCGCCGGCGGGCCGGGCGCCGGGCGGCCCGCGCGCGTCGCCGGCGCCTACGTCGTGCTCGTCGACGAGGAGCCCGCGCTGTACGTCGAGCGCGGCGGGCGCGGGCTGCTGACGATGGACGACGCCGAGGCGGTCGGCGAGGCGCTCGTCGCGCTCGCCGACGCGGTCCGCGCGGGGCGCGTGGGCAAGCTCGCGCTCGAGCGAATCGACGGCCAACCGGCGATCGCCTCGAGCCTCGCAGCGGCGCTCGTCGAGCTCGGCTTCCACCCCGGTCCGCGCCGGCTCACGCTCAGCGCCTGATTTCTTGCGGAAGGTCCGCAAGTTTATGTTGCGGATCTTTTGTCGTCCGATGTTTGAGCGGCGGCGCAAGCGGGCACATCGCTGAAGTGTTCGACAGGGCTGACTTAGCGGCGGAAGAAGGTTTGGCCAATGGGCCGAATCGCTTTGTCTGTCGGACGGTTGCGCATGTGAGAGACACGGGTAGAATCGTTCGCGGTTACTTGTTATTAAAATTCGAGAAAGCTTGACTGGGGAGGTCGGTTTGGTCTACGTTCTGGAACGGTGGGGATGAGTAGAACAGGGCAAATCGCACCGATGTATCGCAGACTGCCACACGGGCCGAGCGGCATGGGCAAGGACGAGGTAGCGCGCAACCAACGAGCACGCCTGTACGGAGCGATGATCGAGTCGACCGCCAGGCGCGGCTACAGGGCGACGACCGTCGCCCACGCGATCGGCCTCGCCGGCGTCTCGCGGCGGGCCTTCTACGAACTGTTCGCCAACAAGGAAGAATGCTTCCTGGCGACCTACGACATCGTCGTCGCGCGCTCGCGCAAGCGCATGCTCGACGCGTGGGCCACCGAGCACGGCTGGGCCAACCGCCTGCACGCCAGCTGCAAGGCGCTGCTCGACGACATCGCCGAGCAGCCAAAGGGCCCGCACCTGGTGCTGATCGATGCGCTCGGCGTCGGCCCCAAGGCCAGGGAGCGCATGCTGCTCGCCAGCTTCGCCTTCGAGCGCGCTGTCATCGGCGCCTTCGGGGTCGCGCCCGACGCCGTGCCGCTCTCGCGCCTGGGCGCGCGCGGCGTCGTCGGCGGCGTGCGCCAGGTCGCGTTCACGCGCCTGCTCGAGGGGCGCCAGCGCGAGCTGTACACGCTCACCGACGAAGTGCTCGACTGGATCGAGGCCTATCGCACTCCCGCCGCCACGCGGCTCGGCGTGCCGCCCGCCGGCATCCAAGGGCGTCAGCCGCCGACGCCCGCGGCGTTCCTCGCGCGCGACGACAGGCGCGCGCGAGTGCTCAGCTCGATCGTGCATCTCACGCTCGACGAGGGCTACTCGCAGCTCACCGATCCGCAGATCGCGCAGTTCGCCGGCGTCTCCACCGAGGCGTTCCACAGGCAGTTCCCGAACAAGCAGGAGTGCTTCCTGGCCGCCCTCGACGAGTTCGTCGCCGAAGCGCTCGACAACGTCAGGCCGAGCTTCGAGGGCGGCGCCAACTGGCCCGACGGCGTCTACCGCGCGATGGTCGCGTTCGTCCAATACCTGCTCACGCACGAAGCGCTGCTGCGGATCGCCTTCATCGACATCTTCGAGGTGGGTCCCGCGATCGTCGGGCGCATAACCCGCTCGGTCGAGGAGCTCACCAAGATGCTCACCGCCGAAGGCCCCCCGCCGAGGCGCGGCCCGGCGCTCGTGCTCGAAGCGATCAGCGGAGCGATCTGGGCGATCATCGCGACGTACATCACCAACCGCCGGATCGCCCGCCTGCCGCACGCGGTCGACCACCTCACGTTCACCGTGCTCGCGCCGTACCTCGGGCCCAAGGACGCGATCGCCGCCATCCAGGCCGCGCGCAAGCCGCTGCGCTCGGTCTGAGCGCCCGCGCCAGCCGCGCCGCGCCGCGCCGCCGCCGCGGCGCCCGAGCCGGCGCCTCAAGCGGGACCGCCGCGGCGGCGGCGCCTCAAGTGGGGCCGCACGCGTACAGGGCGAGCCGGACCTGCCCTCCGGTCTGTAGCCCGGTCGAGGGGCAGTGATCGTAGACCCACTCGAGCCGCGGATCGCGACTCGCTGGCGGGATCAGGAAGGCGCGCAGCGCCCCGGCGGAGACGTAGCGCCGAAGCTGTCCCAGCGTGGGCGAGGGGATGCCGCCTTCGAGACCGCCGATCGGCAGGATCTCCCTGCCCGAGACGAAGATGAACGGGGCGGCGATCCGGGAGGTGTCCGTCGCGAACGCGATCCTCGCCGGGTAGCGCGATTCGATCGCCCTGACGAACGCCAGGCTCGCCGCGTTCAGCTGCCGTGCGCGTGCCGTCGACTGCGTCGCCGACGCCGGCTCGAACGGCGCGGCGAACGGTCCCAGCCCGTTTGCGACCATCAGCGTCGCCGCGACCGCGGGCATCAGCAGCGCACAGCAGGCCGACGCCGCGAGCGCGCGGGAGGCCATCGCCCCCGGGAGGATCCCGGTGCCCGCCGTGAGCAACGCCAGCGCCGCGAGCGCGTCCGCGCAGATCGCCGCGGGCAGCAGCCACGCGGGCACCCCGCTCCCTCCATGCAGCAGGTACGCGCCGTAGGCGAGCGTCGCGAGGAGCGCCGCCGCCGCCACCCCGCGAGTGAGGGCGCGGTCCCTGCGCGACCACGCGAGCGCCGCGCCCGTCCCGCACAGCCCCGCCAGCGCCGGCACGAGCGACGCGACGTAGTAGGAGTGCAGTAACAGGCCGTCGCTGAAGATCGCCCACAGCGTCAGCAGCCACACGCTCCACATGAGCACGGACGACAGGCGCGGGTCGCGCCGGCCCCGGCCCCTGCACGCGAGCACGACCGCCGCCGCCGCGATCAGCGCGGCCGGCAGCAGCCAGCCGATGTCCCTGCCGTAGATCCCGCCGAGCAGGCGATCCCAGCCGGGCGGGACCTGTTCGGCCAGGCGTTTGCTCGCCGAAGCTCCGCTTTCCGAGACGGCGTTCAGGAATTCGGCGCGGGGACCGGCGCCGGCAACCTGCGCGCCGCGTCCAAGCCGCGCGAGGCCGTTGTAGTAGAAGACCTGGCTGAACAGCGAGTCGTTCGTGGTGCCGTCCACGTACGGGCGCTCGCGGGCGGGCACCAGCGAGACGGCGCTCATCCAACTCAGCGACACCGCCGCCGTCGCAAGGCCGGCGAGGGCCAGGTGCCGCACGCGCGCGCGGATCGGCGCGGGCGCCGAGAGCAGATACGCGCCCGCCAGCGCCGGCAGGATCGCCCACGCGTCGAGCATCTTCACCTGGAAGGCCAGGCCAACCCACACCGCGGCGAGCAGCAGCCAGCGCAGCCGTCCGCCCACCAGCGCCGACACCGTCGCGTCCGCGGCCAGCACCAGCAGCAGGATCAGCAGCGAGTCCGGCACGTTGCCCCTGTTCAGCGCGACCGTCACAGGGCTCACGGCGAGGACCGCGGCGGCGGTCAGGCCCGCGACCGGGCCGGCCAGCCGCCGCATCACCCGGAAGAGCGCGAGCACCGTGGCGACGCCCGCGAGCACCTGGGGAAGGACGATCGCCCACACGTGAAAGCCGAACAGCCGCAGAGAGAGCGCCTGCGGCCAAAGCGCGCCGGGGAGCTTGTCGATCGTGACCGTGCCCGCCGGGTCGAACGCGCCGAAGAGGAAATCGTGCCAGCTGGCGGACATGCTGCGCGCCATCGCTCCGTAAGTGGTTTCCACCGCGTCCGAGCCCATCCCCCACGCGTACGCGAGCGCCGCGATCGCCGCGATCGCCAGCAGCGCCGGGCGCGACCACGATGGCTGATCGGGCGGCGAGCGCCAGATGCGCGCGCACGTGCGGGCCAGGCGGCGGAGCGGGTCAGATCTCGCTAAGCAGGCTAAGCCACCGGCTGGCGCGTCCATCGACCAATCGTACCCGCCGCCGGCGTGCGGACTCTGCGATCGTGCCGAGCATGATCGACTCCTCGACGCGGCGCCCGCGCCGCGTCGGCCACAAGGGCGCGGCCCACATCGAGCAGGGCAACACGCTCGCGAGCTTCGACGCCGCGCTCGCGCACGACATCGACATGATCGAGCTCGACGTGCTCAGCGAGCATCCCGGCGGCGAGGGACGCCTGCTGGTCGCCCACGACTACGAGGACATACGCTCGCGCTCGCCGCTCACGCTCGAGCAGGCGCTCGAGCACCTCGCCGGCCCGCGCTTCGCCGCGATCGAGCTCGACGTGGACGTCAAGCTCCCCGGCTATGAGCTGCGCGTGCTCGCAGCCCTGCGCGAGCACGAGCTCGTCGGGCGCACGCTCGTCAGCGGGATGTTTCCCTCGGGGCTCGCGCGCGTGCGCGCCGCCGAGCCCAGGCTGCGCCTCGGCTGGTCGGTCCCGCGGGTGCGCCGCGACTACACCACCGACATGCTCACCGCGATCCCCGCGCTGGCGATGCTCACCGGCTACCGGGCGATGCTCCCGCGCCGGGCCCGCACGGCCCTGCTCGAAGGCCGCTTCGACGCGATCATGGCGCACTGGCGCGTCGTCACCCCCGCGCTCGTGCGGGCCGTCGCCGTGGGCGGCGGCGAGCTGTACGTGTGGACCGTCGACGACGCGCGCATGATCGCGCGGCTGAGCGCGATGGGCGTGCACGGGATCATCACCAACGACCCGCGGCTGTTCGATGCCGTGGCCGCGTAGCGCGGACATGCTGGGCCAACGGCGTCGGCCGCGCTCGCGCCGAACGCGGCGTCTGTGCGATGAGAAACGGTCATCGAGGTTTTCTTGACACGAAACAGACGGGGCTCTAAAGACAGTGGTGACGCCGGTCGCGGCCGGCGGCCGCTGACGCCAGCGAAGGAGCAAAGAGACTCCAGTCGTGCAAAGCCGCAGGTACTCCATTTCGCCGGGGCAAAGCCACGCGGTCGCGGTCGCGCTTGTCTCGCTCGTCGCAGGCTTCGCTGCACCGTCCTCAGCGACTGGCGCGCAGCCACGTTTCTTCAAGTGCCTGCCAAGGCCGGGGGGCAAGTATCAGAACGCTGCTTGCAGCAGGGCGTCCCCCTCGGGAGCTTATGAACGAGACGAAGCGACGCAGGGCGAAGCCGTGCTGCTCAGCTCGGGCGTCAATGGCGGCCTCACGCTGAGAACCGCGAGCTTCCTGCTCCGGTGCGCGTCCTTCGATCTCAAAGGGTACATGCTCGACGCCACCGACCTGCAGCTGATCCTCAACCTCAAAGAGTGCGAAGAACCGAAACGCGAAGAGCCATGCGGCATAGAATTCAACGATGAACTCACGAACAGCCTGCTCAACGATACGCCCACAACCGACGACGAATTCACGACGAACCTACTCGAAGCGAATCTCGTCTATCTCAACAAGGCCAAGACCGAGCTGGGCATACTGTTCGCTACCGCGATCGCGCAGGAATGGGCCGACTTCAGCTGTGGGTCCACGAGGCTGAGGCTCGTCGGCGAAGTGGTTGGGGAAATCGGCACAGCCGACATCGCTCAGTCGGCCAACACGATCGTGTTTGCGGAAAACAGCGGCATGAATGCCCAGCGGTACACCGACGTCGAAGTGACGCCTCCCATGAACGAACCGCTCGAGATCGAGACCGAAGCCGGCGATGGGGGGCCGCCGCCGGCTCCGCCGATGGCGCCGCCCCTCCTGACTGAAAGCGCTGAATCGATCCGGCTCACGGCGGCCATTCAGGTGATTTGGTCCTCCCCGGACGTAGGCGTCGAAGGCTAGCCCGGGATCGCCAGCGCTCGGGCTGCTCGGTCAGCCGATCGCGCACGTCGCCGCGCTGTAGCCCGCCGGGTCCGCGCCCGCGAGGCTCTTGTGGCCCGCAGTGGTCGGCACGGCGGTCGCGTCGAGCACCGTCCTGCCGTAGCGCCACTGGAAGTCGACGACGCCGCGCAGCGTCGCGGGCGGCTTGCCGGCGGCGGGCTTCAGGTCGAAGCTCGTTCCGCCCTGGCGCGCGGAGGCGCCGCTGCCGACCGGCTCCCAGCCCGAGCTCGCGCTGCTCGCGAGGTTCAGCCAGCGCTTGTCGCGCGCCAGGTACTGGAGGCGAAAGCTCATGTACATCTTGTCCTCCGCCTGGCCGTTGCCGGGCATCGAGCCGCGGACGCCGACCACGTCTGGCTGGTCGCGGGGGCTGCACACGTCGATCGTCCCCCACAGCTCGTGCGAGTGCAGGAGCGCGCGTTCGGCTTCGCTCGGGGCGTGTTCGGTCGCCCGCGCCGGGGCCGACAGCGCCGTGGGGCTCAGCGCGAGCGCCGGCGCCAGCGCCGCCGCGAGCGTCGCGACGGCGAGCCGCAGTGGCTTGTAACGAGCCATGCAAACCAAGATAGCGCCGGGTGCGTGCGCCGCCGGGCGGGGCTGAAGGTCCCGCCTCGCCGGTAACCACCGCTCCGTGCGGCGGCCCGCGCGGCCCGACGCGCGGGATCGGGGATACGCGGTTTGTGGTATTTCCTTGGGGGGATGGAGGCGGGGAGCTCAACGGATGTGGTCGAGCTGCTCGGGCGGGTGCCGGTATTCTCCACGCTCGAGCCCCAGGACCTCGAGCGGATCGCCCAGCTGGCCCTTCCCAGGAGCTTCGCGCCGGGCGAGGCCGTCTTCCGCGAGGGCGACGCGAGCGACACCTGCTACGTCGTGCGCGAGGGCCGGGCGCGCGCGATCCGAAGCTCCCGCGACGGGCGCACGATCACCCTGGCGACGTTCGGGCCGGGCGACTTCTTCGGCGAGCTCGCGATCTTCGAGGACGAGCGTCGCTCGGCGACCGTCGAGGCGATCGAGCCGACGAGCGTCGTCGGCGTGCTCGGCCCGGACATGCGCCGGCTGATGAGCGAGCGCCCGCAGATCGCCGCGCGCCTGGTGATCGCGCTCGGGCGCCGCCTGCGCGAGACCAACGAGCGCCTCTCGCGCCAGTCCTTCCAGACCGTCCAGAGCCGCGTCGCGCACGTCCTGTCCGAGCTGGTCGAGCACGAGATCGCAGCCGGCGGGGACGGCTCGGACGTGCTCGTGCGCGCGACGCAGGCGGACCTCGCGCAGCTGGCCGGCTCCTCGCGCGAGTCGGCCAGCCGCTTCCTCGCCGTGCTCGAGCGCGCCGGGGTGATCTCGCAGGGGCGGGGGCGGCTCGTGGTCCACGATCGCAAGGCGCTCGAGCAGTATGTCTTCTGAGAGCTCGCCCAAGCCCGGACCCTCGCGCAAACGCGTGTCCGCGGGCAAGGCGTCCTCGGGGCGCAATGCGCCCAAGCGCGCGCCCTCGCGGCGCGCGCGCAAGGCGGACGGGCGCGAGTTCTCCGCCGGCGGCGTGGTCGTGCGCGGCGACGAGGTGGTCGTGATCGTCCCCACGCGCCGCGCCGCCGACGGCTCGCGCGTGCTCGCGCTGCCCAAGGGCCACGTCGACCCCGGCGAGGCGCCGATCGAGGCGGCCGCGCGCGAGGTGCGCGAGGAGACTGGGATCCTCGTCGGCGAGCCCGTGTGCGAGCTCGGCGAGTCGCGCTACTGGTACCGGCGCGCAGGACGCACGATCGGCAAGTCCGTCGTCTTCTACCTGTTCGAGAGCGCCGGCGGCGACACCGCCGACCACGACGACGAGGTCGAGGAGGTGCGCTGGATCGCGCTCGAGCAGGCGCGCACGGCGCTCAGCCACCAGGCCGAGCGCGAGATGGTCGAGCTCGCGCTCGCCCACGTAGGTAAAGACCGATAGGCTCAGCGCCGCCGATGCAGGTCCTCAACTTCTACTCGACGATCTTCGCCGACGAGCTCAAGCGCGGGCGCAAGACCGCGACCATCCGCCTCGGCGACAAGTCCGGCAAGTACCGCAAGAACCAGGCGGTGCTCGTCACGATCGGCTACCAGTACTCGCCGCGCGAAAAGATCTTCGAAGCGGTCATCGACCAGGTCGAGGTGATGAAGCTCGCCGACCTCTCGCCGCGCGACATCAAGCACGACAACCCCGAGTTCCGCCGTCACGAGGAGCTGATCAACTTCCTCGAACAGATCTACGGGCGCGCGGTCTCGACGCAGGACGTCGTGACCGTCGTGCGCTTCTCGCAGATCATCGAGAACCCGACGGGGATGACCGAGGCGATAAAGGGCTTCGGCGGCGCCCAGAACTAGCGAGACGGCCGACGGCACACTCCGCGGAGCGGCCTCGATCGTCTTGCCCGCCGCGCCCTGCGCAGGCGCCTAAGCACGCCCCACGCCCCCAGCGCCGCGCCGCCGGCGAGCGGGCCGTACGCCGGATAGCCGTAGCGCGCATCGTAGCCGTTGCCGGCCGCCGCGATCGCCACCGACAGGATCGCCGTCAGCGTGAACAGCGCGCACACCGCGCGCGCGCGCCCGGGCGCCAGCGCCGTGCCGGCGAGCGCCGCCGCCAGCAGCGCGATCAGCAGCGGGCCCTGGATGCGGGTGGCCTGCTCGTAGGAGTCCAGCGGCACGGACGCGCCGGCGGAGCTCTCGTATCCGCGTGCGCTCGCGTAGTAAGCCGCCAGCGGGCGTTCGATCGACGTCGCCCCGCTTGGTTCCAGCAGCGCTTCGCGAAAGCCTTCGGGCGTATAGCCTTCCCCGCCCCGGGGGAACGGGTAGAAGCTGAGACTGCGCAGGATCGCCCCGGCGTACGCTAGCGGCTCGTGCTCGATCGCCGCCAAGTCGAACCGCCACAGCAGCGCGTCGTCGCGGGCCGAAGCGCGCGAGGGGCCGCCGAAGCGCGCGACCGCCGGCGAGTCGCTCGAGTACTGGAAGAAGTTCTCGCCCTGCCTGTGCCCGAGCGGTTCGGGCGGGCACAGGAAGCGGATCGCCGGCGCCGGTGTGAAGCTCGAGCAGTCGACGAACGTCGCCACCCGCCCGTACAGGTTCCAGGCGCTCGCCCGTTGATAGCCCCAGTAGCCGGTCGCCAGGGCCTGGACCGGGACGTAGCCGAGGATCACGACGGCCGCCGCGCCCGCGGCCGTCGCCGCGCTCAGCAGCCGCCGTCGCACCGGCCCGGGGGCGCCGGCCAGCAGGAGCACGGGGACGAGCACGGCGCTCGAGAGCCCCACGGTGCGCACCCAGAAGGACGCCCCGATCGCCACCCCCGCGAGCGCCGGCCAGCGTAACTCGGGCCCGTACAGCGCGCGCGTCGCCGCATACACCCCGGCCGCCTGCAGGAACGCGAACAGCGAGTCGGCCAGCAGCGAGTGCTCCAGCAGCAAGCCGGTCCCGCCGAAGAACACGACGGCCGCCGGCGCCAGGCCCAGCCACGCGGGGGCGCCGGTGCGCCGCAGCGCCGTGTATAGCAGCAGCCCGGTGGCCACACCGAGGGCATGCTGCACGAGGATCGTGACGCTCAGCTGGTCGCTGAAGAAGTGGACCGCATCGAGGAAGACCGGATAGCCCGCCGGTTTCTCGACGCCGAGAAAGACGCCGTGCGCGGCCGCGTGCAGGTAGTCGTGCGAGTCGGCGAACCCGACGAACGCCGGGCCGTAGGCGATCATCAGCCAGGCGCGCACGGCGATCGCGCCCGCCAGCAGGGCGGCGACCCCGATCAGCGCCGTCTTCTCGTCGCGGTCGCGCGCGCTCCAGGCGCTCTCGAGACGCCGCCAGGCGTGCGCCGGGCGCGGCCATCTCGTCCGAGCGGCCGGTGGCGGGGCGAGCGTGGGTTCCACACCTGCGAATGTACGCAACCGCCCGCGGCGCACGGCCGCTGTGAGGCGATCGTTTCCGACCTCGCGGCCGGGCCGCTTCTGGTCGAGCCCGCCAAACAGCGTCGGTAGAGACCGCTAAAGCAAGGTCTGCCCGTTCTCCCACGTCGTTTGGCAGTGTCGATAGGAGTTTGCCAGACCGGCCTTGAAATCGGCCGTGTTTCCTATATATTGAGCGCGCGGTTGGCAGTCTCGCTGCTAGAGTGCCAATCTAAAGGGCGGCCCCTCCGAGGGGAGGCTGCAGCCGCCGGTCGCACTCTCTAAGACGGAGGTTTTCAACATGAAGCTCAAGCCCCTGGGCGATCGACTGATCGTGCGGGCGATCGAGGAGGAGGAGACCACCGCGAGTGGCATCGTCCTGCCCGACACCGCCAAGGAGAAGCCGCAGAAGGGCAAGGTCCTCGCCGTGGGCGATGGCAAGCTCGATGACGCCGGCAAGCGGATCCCGCTGGACGTCAAGACCAACGACGAGGTCCTGTACAGCAAGTACGGCGGGACCGAGATCAAGATCGACGGAGAGGATCTGCTCGTGTTGCGCGAGTCTGACGTCCTCGCCAAGGTCGCATAACGAAGGACGACGAGGAGTCAAGACATGGCACACAAGGAGCTCAAGTACGACGCCGAAGCGCGCAAGGCGCTGGAGGCGGGCGTGGACGCGGTCGCCAACGCGGTCAAGGTCACGCTAGGCCCGAAGGGCCGTTATGTGGTGCTCGACAAGAAGTTCGGCGCGCCGACGATCACCAACGACGGTGTCACGATCGCGCGTGAGATCGAGGTCGAGGACGTGTTCGAGAACCAGGGCGCGCAGCTGGTGCGCGAGGTCGCCACGGCGACCAACGACGTGGCCGGCGACGGCACGACGACGGCGACCGTGCTGGCCCAGGCGATCGTCAAGCAGGGACTGAAGAACGTGGCGGCGGGCGCTAACCCGCTGGCGCTCAAGCGCGGGATCGAGAAGGCCGTCGACGAGGTCGTCAAGAACATCGCCACGCAGTCCAAGGAGGTCTCTGGCAAGGACCAGATCGCCCGCGTGGCGACGATCTCGGCAGGCGACGAGGAGATCGGCGACGTGATCGCGGATGCGATCGAGAAGGTCGGCAAGGACGGGGTGGTCAACGTCGAGGAGGGCCAGACGTTCGGCATGGACCTCGAATTCACCGAGGGCATGCAGTTCGACAAGGGCTACATCTCCCCCTACATGGTCACCGACCAGGACCGCATGGAGGCGGTGCTCGAGGACCCCTACATCCTGATCGCAAACCAGAAGATCGGCTCGGTCAGGGACGTGCTGCCGGTGCTCGAGGCCGTGATCCAGTCGGGCAAGCCGCTGCTGATCATCGCCGAGGACGTCGAGGGCGAGTCGCTCGCGACGCTGGTCGTCAACAAGCTGCGCGGGACGTTCACCGGCGTGGCGGTCAAGGCGCCGGGCTTCGGCGACCGGCGCAAGCGGATGCTCGAGGACATCGGGATCCTGACGGGCGGCGAGGTGATCACCGAGGAGCTCGGGCTGAAGCTCGAGAACACCCAGATCTCCCAGCTCGGGCGCGCTCGCCGCGTGGTCGTCGCGAAGGACACGACGACGGTCGTCGACGGGGCCGGTGACGCGGAGGCGATCAAGGGCCGGATCAACCAGATCAAAGCCGAAATCGAGAACACCGACTCGGACTTCGACCGCGAGAAGCTGCAGGAGCGCCTGGCCAAGCTCTCCGGCGGCGTGGCCGTGGTGAAGGTCGGCGCGGCGACAGAGACGGAGATGAAGGAGAAGAAGCACCGCGTCGAGGACGCGCTGCAGGCCACCAGGGCGGCGCTCGAGGAGGGCATCGTCCCCGGCGGCGGCGTCGCGCTGCTGCAGGCATCCGCGGCGGTGAGCAACGGCGCGGGCAACGGCGCCTCTCCCGACGGCTCGGACGACGAGCGCACCGGTGCGCGGATCGTGCTGCGGGCGCTCGAGGAGCCGCTGCGCCAGCTGGCCGAGAACGCGGGCCTCGAGGGCTCGGTCGTGGTCAACGACGTGCGCAAGGCCAAGAAAGGCCAGGGCCTGAACGCGGCGACCAACGAGATCGTCGATCTCGTCGCGGCAGGCATCATCGACCCGGCGATGGTCACGCGCTCGGCGCTGCAGAACGCCGCCTCGATCGCCAAGAACATCCTCACCACCGAGGCGATCGTCGCCGAGGTTCCGGAGAAGGAAGCCGCCGGCGGCGGCGGCGGGATGCCGGACATGAGCGGGATGATGTAGGCGTCGCGAGCGCCACGACGTAGAAGCCCTCTACGTCCACGCGAAAGAGGGGGCCCGGTGCGACGCGCCGGGCCCCCTCGCGAGCCCTACCTGCGTGTGTAGCTCACGGTGAATGCGCCGCCGACGCTCGCGCTGGTCGGCGATTCGGGGCTGGCGACTTCGCGCAGCAGCGTGGTGTCTACGAAGCTCGCCGGCACCCTCAGCGATGTCGGTATCCCATACAGCGCGAACTCGTAGCGCCTGGTTTCGCCCGGCGCAGGGCAGATCGCATAGCGCGCCTTTCCGTCGCTTGCGCGTCCGACATGAGCACCAGGTGGCAACTCGCCCGCGGCAAGTCGATGGAGAGCGGGGTTGATGCCTGCGAGCGTCCACTCGACGGAGACCACGCTTCTGTGGCTACCCGACCCGCTCGGCGTGAGACCGAGGACGAACACCACAAGTTCGCCGACAGTGGACGGCACCCCGCTCCATTGCATGGGCGGAGAGATGTCTTCGCCGTCGCACGTGTAGCGTGCCGGTAGTCGACCATCGACGATCGCGGGGCTGGTGAAGACAACATGCGCGTCATCGGCGGCGTTGTCTGCAACCGGGCCGGACGCCTGGCCACAGCCTGCGAGGACCAGCAGCATGACGCCGGATATCGCCTTCAATGACCGTCGCATCGGTGCTCCTATCGAGTGGTGGGCAGCTCGTCTGTCGCGACCAGAAAGCGCTCGCAGACCCTAGCCCTCCCCGTCGAGCGCGCCAAGCGATTTCTCGAAATGTCTCTGGCTCGCAGGAGGCAGAAATCGGGCGATCTCTACGAATGTGGCTGGCAGATCTCTTCCGCAAGTCGGAAACAAAGCTTGTCGCCCACAGATCCCGCGTATAGGCTCGACGAAACTGTGCGAGTGAGGCGCGGGCGGGTCATAGGTAGGTCCATCCTATGTTCTCGTGCGCGCTCAGCGCGCCCAGCAACTGGCATAATCCGGGAAAGTGGGGAAACATGATCAAGGGCATTTGTAGGCGCACGCTCTTCATGGGCGTTGCGATCGTCGCGCCGGTGATCGCGCTCGGATCCGCGTCACCTGCGTTCGCGGCCGAACATCACCCGACGGGGCCGTACGCAGTCTTCAAGGACTGTCCTCTGGCCAACCCGGCGGCGAACGGCTGCGTGTACGCGCTGACGGAAGGCGGCGAATTCATCGTCGGCACCAGTACCGTGCCGATCAAACACACCCTCACGCTCCAAGGCGGCGTTCACGTGACCGAAAGCGGCGTCGATGAATTCATCGCTGCCGAAAACGGCGAAACGCTGTCGAAAACCCCTCAGGCCGTGCCGGGCGGGCTGGCCGGGCTCGTGAAATGCTATGAAATCAGCAACATCATCGAGCGGGTCGCGTGCGAACTGGTCTTCGAAAACGGGTTGACGGGGGTCAACGCGACCACTGAATTGGCCGGCCCCGCCAGCTCCATCGGCCTAGACCTCAACAACCTCATCGAAGAAAAAGGCACCGCCATCACGCTTCCCGTGAAGGTGCACCTCGAAAACCCGCTGCTCGGCAGCGAATGCTACATCGGCTCCAACAGCAAACCGATCCCGCTGCCGCTGACCACCGGCACGACGAGTCCGCCGGCACCCAACAAACCGATCTCCGGCAGTCGAGGCGAACTCACATCGGAAGAATTCGTTCTCGTCACTCGCGGCAACGTGCTCGTCAACAACTCGTTCGCGGCGCCCGAAGCGCAGGGCTGTGGTGGCCTGTTCTCGTTCCTGATCGACCCGCTCGTAAACGCGAAACTGGGCCTGCCGTCCAGCGCGGGCCACAACACGGCGATCCTGAAGGGGGCGCTGAAGCTCGCGGAAACCTCCAGGGTCAAAGAAAGCGAATAGCCTGGAGGAAGTGCAATAAATAAAATCAGCCGGCCGGCACGCGTGAGCCGCCGGCCGGCTGATTGATGACGGAAACAGGGCTTCAGCCGACCGCGCTCACCGCCCTGGGTCCCTCGCCGACGTACTTGGCGGTCGGGCGGATCAGCTTGCCCTCGCGCTTCTGCTCGAGGATGTGAGCCGACCAGCCGGCGACGCGCGCACACGTGAACATCGGCGTGAACAGGTCCGGCGGGACCTCCGCCAGGTCGAGCACGACAGCCGACCAGAACTCGACGTTCGTGGCCAGCACGCGGTCGGGCCGGCGCGCGTGCAGCTCCGCGAGCGCGGCCTTCTCGAGCGCCTCCGCGACCTCGAAGCGAGGCGAGCCGAGCTCGCGGCATGTCCGGCGCAGGACCCTGGCGCGGGGGTCTTCCGCGCGATAGATCCGGTGACCGAAGCCCATCAGGCGCTCCCCGCGGTCGAGCGCGGCCGACACCCAGCGCTCCGCGTCGCCGGTCTGTTCGACTTCCTCGAGCATCTTCAGCACGCGCGAGGGGGCGCCGCCGTGCAGCGGGCCCGACAGCGCCCCCACCGCGGAGGACAGCGCGGCGGCGACGTCCGCCCCGGTCGACGCGACCACGCGGGCGGTGAACGTAGAGGCGTTCATGCCGTGCTCGGCCGCCGATATCCAGTATGCGTCGATCGCCTTCACGTGGTCGGGATCGGCCTCCCCGCGCCAACGGATCAGGAAGCGTTCGGGGATCGTGCGCCCCTGGTCGACCTCCTCCTGGGGCACCGGCGGCTGGCCGGTCCCGCGCGCCGATTGCGCGACGAACGACAGCGCCATCACCGACGCGCGGGCGAGGTTGTCGCGCGCCTCCTCGTCGCTGATGTCGATCAGCTGCGCGAAGCCCCACTCGGGCGCGAGCATCGCCAACGCCGACTGCACGTCCACCCGGTGATCGCCCGAGCGCACCGTCAGCGCATGCGGTTCGGCGGGGGGCAGCCCCGGCTTGAAGCGGCCGTCGACGAGCAGCCCCCACACCTGCTCGTAGGGGACCGCTCCCACCAGCTCCTCGATGTCGACGCCGCGATAGCGAAGCGCTCCGCCTTCTTTGTCCGGCTCCGCTATCTCGGTCGCAAACGCGACGACTCCTTCGAGGCCCGACCGGACCTCCGGTGCTGACTGAACCGCGCTCATGGCACTCGCTTTCTGGGCTTGAAGGTGTGGGTGGCCCGCCCGCCCGGGCTGCCTTGTGGGCAGGCGCACATCCTCGCAGGAACCGCTCAGGACCGCGTCATCGTCGCCGCTTACGGCGGGCGCCCGTCCTGATCGGCGGGCGGGATGCGGCCCGCGCCGCTCGCTGGCCGCGACCGCCGCGCTCAGGCGTTGCCGAGCACGGCGGCGAGCCTCTGGGGGCGCACCCCCAGCGCCTCCGCGTCCGCGGCCCCGCGCGCCGATGTCATCGAGGTCTCCATCAGCTCCGCCTCGTCCCACGTCGCGAGTGCGTTCGGCCCTGCGAGGCGCTCGAGCGCGCGCAGCGTCCGCGAGACGAACGGCGTCGGCACGTGCACGAGCGGGCGCGAACGGCGCAGCGAGCGCAGCAATGTGCGCACGATCTCGGTGTGGCTGAGCGTCTCCGGGCCCGCGAGCTCGTAGCGCGCGTGCGCCGCGCCGGCGGTGGCCGGGGCGGGCCGGGCGGGCGCCTCGTTCGCGCCGGGTCGTGCGGGCTCGGTGTCGGCTGCGCGCAGCGCCGCGATTACGCACGCGGCCACGTCGTCGGCCCAGATCGGCTGGAACAGCGCGCGCCCGCGTCCCGACACTGGCATCACGGGCAGCAGCGCCATCCGTTCCAGCAGCGCCAGCCATGGGTCGCCGGGGGCGTACACGATCGACGGCGCGAACACGATCGAGCGCATGCGCGCCTCGTGCACAGCCTGCTCGGCCAGCGCCTTCGCGCGCAGCAGGCGCGCGCGGTGGTGGGTGGAGGCGCCGAGCGCGGAGAAGAACACGAAGCGCTCGACGCCCTGGCGCTCGGCCGCCTCGACCATCCGCCAGGTGGCGATGCCGTTCAGCTCCTCGATCGAGCCGCGCGGCTGGTCGCGGATCGAGGCCGCCAGGTGCACGACCGTGTGCACGCCGCGCAGCGCGTTGCGAAACGACGGCGGGTCGGTCAGGTCGCCGAGCGCGATCTGCACGCGCACGCGCTGGGCGCCGAGGCGGCGCGGGTCGCGCGCCAGGCAGCGAATCTGGGCGTCTTCCGCGAGCAGGCGCGAGAGTAGCGCCGAGCCCACGAGCCCGGTCGCGCCGGTAAGCAACAGCATGGTTCGTACAATATGCGTCGCCCGAGCAGAGCCCCGCAACCGACCCGGAGAAAACAAGCGAATGGCCTACGTGATCGCCGAGCCGTGCATCGGCACCAAGGACAACTCGTGTGTCGAGGTATGCCCCGTGGACTGCATCCACCCGACGCCCGACGAGCCCGGGTACGACGCGGCGGAGATGCTCTACATCGACCCCGAGGAGTGCATCGACTGCGACGCCTGCGTCGAGGCCTGCCCGGTGGACGCGTGCTTCGCCGAGGACCAGCTGCCGGAGGAGTGGCAGAAGTACGTGCAGATCAACGCCGACTACTTCGCCAACGCGAAGTAGGGCTTCGCTCGGCGGGCCGTGCGCGGTGGCTGCCCACGGGAGATACGCGGGTCGCGTCGCGCTTGGCTAGCCGTAGAAGCGCCCGGCCACGAGCAGCTGGCTGAAGACGTCGTGACCCAGGAACAGGACCACTAGCAGCGTGCCGACGACCGGTCCCCAGCGGCGCCCCGCCCCGCGAGCGGCCAGGGCGAGGACCGCGCCGAACAACGCGATCAGCGGCAGCAGGTAGCGAGTCTGAGCGAATTCGGCGTCGGCCACGGGGAACCTGTCGTAGGAGGCGGCGCCCACCAGCACCAGCAGGCCAACCGAGACGGCCGCGTAGACGCCCAGCTCGACGGCTCGACGGCGCAGCTGTGCGCGCGCCTGATACAGCGCCCGGGCGCACAGCGCCGCGATCGCCCCGGCGGGGATCAGCGCGACGCTGTAGACCCAGCCGGGGAAGGTGGTGTCCAACCAGCCGTACAGCCCGACATACCCGTCGAACCACAGCTTCTGAGCGGGGAAGATGCCCGGGAAGTAGCTTGCGGTTCCCGGGATGCGCGGCAGGTACAGCTGCCAGATGTAGTCGATCTCGCCCAGGATCGAGCGACGCGCGTCAACCGTCACCGCGGAGGCCGCGCCGAGGGCCGCGTGGTTGGAGAGCACGTTGACGAGGACGTACAGCGCGACCGGCGAAAAGCCGATCGCGAGCGCGAGCGCCAGCAGGCGGTAGGCCGAGCGCCCCGACACGCGCGCCGCGCGGGCGCACAGGACGACGAGCCCGAGGACGATGCCCGGGACCAGCCCGATGAAGTTCAGCTTGGTCAGGAAGCCGATCGCGAGCAGCGCCCCGAGCGCGGTCGCGCCGCCGGTGCTCAGCCCACGCCGGAAGGCGCGGGCGAGGCAGTAGAAGACGGCGCTTGCCACCGCGAACAGCAGCGAGTCGGGGTTGACCGCGCCCGACATGAACCCCAGCAGGGGGGTGAGCGCGACGGCCAGCCCCCCCACCGTCCACGCCCACGGCTCGCGCGGCAGCGCCTCGCGCAGGAACAGGAACGCGAACAGCGCCGTCAGCCCCGCCAGCAGCGCCGAGGTCAGCCTCATCAGCTGCAGGCGCGTGAGCAGCGTGCCGCCCTTCCCAAGGGCATAAGGGATCGTCTCGAGCGCGTAGTACAGAGGTGGCTCGGACGCCGCGACCCCAGCCGCGCGGCTCCCCTTTTCGCTCACACCCGGCGCCGTGCGCAGGACGTGTTCGAGCGCGGCCTGCTCGTGTCGCGAAGCGATAGTGCGATTGTCGGGCTGCTCGCGGACCTTGTAGTAGCGCAGCGCTTGCAGTGCGGCGAGCTCTTCGTATGAGTAGCTGCCGCTCGCCGATCTCGGCAGGCTCCCCGTTTCCGCGAGCTGCTTGACGTAGGCGAAATGCGACGGCTCGTCGGGGACCTCGAACGGCGGCGATACGATCGACCAGCACGCCGCGTTCAAGAAGGCTACGAGCACGCACACGAGCGCGGCTGTGGGGATCCGCCGGACGGCCCGCACCAGCGACCCGCCGACGTGGAATTCGAGCAGCGACGCAAACGTGCCCGACCTGCTCGACGCGAGCTTGGCGCGTCGGGCGGCCTGCCGGCGCTGGGCTGAGCGCTCGCGCCGGACGAACGCCCGCGCGCCGATCCGCTGCTTCGGCGCGGCGTCCGCGGGCGCCCCGTCGGGTCGATGACCGTTGGCCTTGCCGACGCGCGTCGGCGCCCGCGTCTCTACCCGTCTGCTCATCCGAGCTCCTTCAGCACGAGCATCGAGGCCAGGACGCCGATCGCCACGAGCAGCTCGACGGCGAGCAGCGCGTTCCACGTCCCGGCGGCCGTGCGGCCGAGTCCCAGCCGCCTGGCGATCGACGGGGCCAGCGACGCCCACGAGCGCGAGCCGCGGCGCAGGTATTCGATCGTCATCCTTCCCGGCAGCGTCTGGCGACCGTCGCGCGCGGCCAGCGCGGGCGCGGCCGGCACGCCGAACACGAGCACCTGTTCGAAGCGAGGCCGGACCGAGGCGCACACGGTGACCGCGCCAACCGTGCGCGCGAGCGGCCTCACGGGCACGGTCACCACACGTCCGGTCCAGCCCGCGCCCTGGGTGCCGCTCGTGAGCGTGCGCCCGCCGGAGCTGACGCTCACGTCGACTCTCGGACCGGTGTCCGCGGCCAGCGACAGCCTGATCGCCGAGGCGCCGGCCGGCAGCTGTTCCTCGCTCTGGCAATAGCGCGCGCTCGTGGCGGTGACGGCCAACCGGTCTTCCGTCACGGGCGTATCGCTCTTGCGAGCCACCACCGCCGGCGAGCGCGCGAGCGTCAGGCCGAGGGCGATCGCAAGCAGCGCCAGCCCCGCCGCGAGCGCGATCCTCACGCGGCTCATCGGTCCCGGCGCAGCCCGAGGATGCTGAGCAGGAACGAGGAGAAGACGATCTGGATGCCGAGCACCAGCAGCGTCGCGGCGGCGATCGCGATCCGTTCCGCGGCGAGCGTGCCGAAGCCGCGCTCGATCCAGTCGAGCACGATCGCCACGATCATCGCCAGGCCCAGCAGGGCCACGCCGCCGCCGAGCATCAGGCCGTGCTCCAGGCGCAGATGTTCGCGCGCGCGGTCAAACCAGCGGTCGGGCTCGCCCATGAAGTAGGTCGCGTAGGCGCGAGCGCACAGCCCGAGGCTGACAACCTGCGCGCCGACGATCACCAGCAGCGAGCCCGCGATCAGGGTGTGCAGGTCCCAGCTGCGCCCGAGCGCGTCCAGATGGGCGAGCACCGTGATCGAGATCAGCGCGCCCAGCAACGACATCAGCGCGCCGGGGAGGATGAACAGGTGGTTGGGCGCGTGCAGCAGCAGGAAGCGCACGTGCCGCCAGCCGTCGCGGAAGCTCGAGAGCTTCGACTCCCCGCCGCGGGGGTGGTACTCGATCGGCAGCTCGCGCACGACCAGCTTGGTCTTGGCGGCGCGCACGATCATCTCCGAGGCGAACTCCATGCCCGTCGTGCGCAGCGCGAGCAGGCCGAGGCGGTCCCTGCGAAACGCCCGCATCCCGCAGTGCGCGTCGCTCACGTCCGCGTGGAACAGGAGGTTGAGGAAGCCCGAGAGGAGCGGGTTGCCGATGTGGCGGTGATGCCACGGCATCGCGCCCGGGCGGATGTTGCGCATGCGGTCCCCCACGACCATGTCCGCGCCGGCGTCGAGCTCGGCCACGAAGCGCGGGATCTCGCCGAAGTCGTAGGTGCGGTCGGCGTCCGCCATCACGATGTAGGCGCCGCGCGCGGCCGCGAACCCCGCCAGGTAGGCGCTGCCGTAGCCGCGCCTGGGCTCGTGCACGACGCGGGCGCCGGCGAGCTCGGCTAACTCAGCGCTGCCGTCGCTGGAGCCGTTGTCGGCGACGATCACCTCGCCCGGGATCTCGAAGCTGGCCATCGTCCTGAGCGCCTGCGCGACGCACGACTCGATGTTGATCGCCTCGTTCAGGCAGGGAATGACGACCGACACCAGGACCGGCGCCGCGCGCCGGGAGGTCAAACGCTGGGTCGAGGTGTCGGTGGCGGTCGTGATCGGCATCCCTCGCTCCCGGATATCCGGACGACGATCTGTATCGCGATCGTTCGCGCCGGTCAAGCGGGCCGTCTTGGCGCACGCGGGCGGCGGTGCGCAGCGCCGCCGCACCACTGCGCGATGTCTCCTACTCAAAGCGCGGCCGTGGCGCGCGCGTCGCCCGGACATGGGCCGGCGCTCAGCCGTAGAAGCGCGAGACGACGAGCAGCTGGCTGAAGATGTCGTGCGCCAGGAACAGCACCACGATCGACGCGCCGGCCGCCGGTCCCCAGCGCCGGCCCGCCCCGCGCGCCGCGAGCGCGAGCAGCGCGGCCAGCAGCGGCAGCATCGGCAGCAGGTAGCGCGCCTCGGCGAATTCGGCCGAGCGCGCCGGGAAGGATTTGTAGGAGGCCGCCCCGACGAGCGCCATCACCCCGGCCGCCATCAGCGCATACACGATGAGCTCGCCCGCTCGCCGCCGCAGGGCCGCACGCCTGAGGATCAGCTCGCGTGCGCACAGCGCCGCGATCGCCGCCGCCGGCAACAGCGCGGCCTCATAGACCCAGCCCGGGAACGTCGTGTCGAACCACCCGTACAGGCCGACGTAGCCGTCGAACCACAGCTGGCGGGCGGTGAACAGGCCGGGGAAGTCGGAGGCCATCCCGGGCAGGCGCGGGAGGTACAGCTGCCAGATGTAGCTGAGCTCCGCCGCCGGCAGGCGGGCGCTCGCGAGCGCCGCCGAGACGATCCCGAGGGTCCGGTGGCGGGAGAGCGCGTTGAGCCCCGCATACAGCGCGACCGGCGCGGCCGCGACCGCGCACGCCAGCGCGAGCGAGCCGAGGGCGCTGCGCCTGGACGAGCGCGCGGCGCGCGCGCCGAGCAGCAGCAGGCCGAGCAGCGCGCCCGGAAGCAGCCCGATGAAGTTGAGCTTGGTCGCCAGGCCGACCGCGATCAGGGCGCCGATCGCGAGCGCCAGGCGGGGCGTCAGGCCTCGGCGGAAGCCGCGCGCGAGGCAGTAGAACAGCGCCGCCGAGACGGCGTACAGCAGCGATTCGGGGTTGACCGAGCCGGAGATGAAGCCGAGCAGCGGCGCCAGCGCGACGCCGAGCCCGCCCACGATCCACGCCCACCCGACGCTCGGGAGCGCCTCGCGGACGAACAGGAACGCGAACAGCGCGGTGAGCGCGGCCATGAACGCCGACAGCAGCCGCATCAGCGGCAGGCGCCCCAGCACGCTGCCGGCGAGGCGGTAGGGGATCGTCTCCAGCGCGTAGTACAGAGGCGGCTCCGACGCCGCCACCCCGGCGGCCCGGCTGTTGTTGACGAGATGCCGTTCGCGAACGGACGCGACGTCGGCTTCGAGCGCCTGCTGCTGGGCGCGGGAGGAGATCGTGTGGTCGCGCGGCTGGTGGCGCACCTGCAGGTAGTCAAGGCCGGTCAGCGCGGCGACCTCTTCCGGGCCCTGGACTTCGTCCCTGGAGACGGGCGGATCGCCGTGTTCGGCCAGCAGTTCCACGTACGCGTAGTGATCCAGCTCGTCGGGCGCTTGGAAGGCGGGCGTGAGGATCGACCAGCCCGCCGCGCTCAAGCCGGCGACGAGCGCGCACAGCCACGCCGCGCGCGGCACTCGCGCGAGCGCCCGCGCGCTCATCGCAGCTCCGCCGCCAGGGCGCCCGCGGCGGCGGCGGTCACCGCGACGCCAAGGGCGATCGCGAGGATCGCCGCCCACGCGCCGCCGGCGGCACGCCCGAGGCCCACGTGGTAGGCGACCGCGGAGGCGAGCGACCACCACGAGCGATCGCCCGCCTTCAGGTATTCCGCCCGCATCCTCCCGGGCAGCGGGGAGCCGCCGACGCCCGCCGCCAGGGTGGGCGACGCCGGCTGCCCGAACGGAACGACCGCTTCGTGCCCCGGGGAGAACGCCAGGCAGATCGTCGCATCCCTGACCGCGCGCGCGAGCGGCCTCAGCGGGATCGTGACGGTGCGCCCGCTCCAGTTCGAGCCCTGCCGGCCACGCGTGAGCACGCTCGCGCCGGAGAGCGCCTCGGCGCTCACGGCCGGCCCGTGGAAGGCGCTCAGGGAGACGACCAGCGCCGAGGTTCCGGCGGGCAGCGCTTCGCCGGACTGGCACACGCGCGAGCGCGTGAGAATCTGCCCGAGCGGGTCTTCGGCGGCGACGCCGTTGCTGCCGGCCACCGCGGCCGGGGAGTGGAGCAGCACCGCCGCGAGGGCCACGGCGATGAGCACAAGCCCGGCGGCAAGGGCGACCCGTGCCTCGCGCATCGCCCGCTTCTAGCGGCAGGCCCCGAGCGCGTCAAGCAGGGTGCGCGCCAATGGCCCTGCCGGTGGCCGCAGCCGCGCGGCGATGTCTCTGACACCGGCTCGCCGCCGCCTCAGCGCGCCGGCTCCGCGCCTCGAGGCGAGCCGGCCCCCGCCGCGCGGTAGGCGGGGTCGAGCACGTCGAAGATCGCCAGGTCGGGGATGCTGGCCGCGAGCCCCGCCCGCAGCTCGGCCGAGTCGAAGCGATGCGATTGCGGGGCCACCGGGTTGACCGTCAGCGCCCGCAGTTGGGTTTGCCCGAGCGTCAGCATGCGCACGCCCTGGCGCTCGTACCAGCTCGGGCCGCGTTTCCACATGAACACCTTCGTCGGGTCGCTCACGACGAGCACGAGCTCGCGTTGGCGGTGGCGCAGCGGATGCAGCAGGTTGCGCAGGAAGCTGTCCGGCAGCGCGCCCGCCACCAGCAGCCAGCCGGCGTGCGGGTTCGCGTCGAGCAGTTGCGCGAGCTGCTCGGTCCCGGCGGTCAGGATGAAGGACCGCGGCAGCGGGACGGGATCGCCGCGCTCGCTCACGAGCTGGCTCGCGCGGCCGTCTCGCGCGAGGGTCGGGCCGCCGTCCGCCAGCGCCCATAGGCGCCGCCCGATCTCCGAGGCGCGATCCACGCTCGGCAGGCGCGCCAGCTCGACGGCGTCGACCGTCTGCGCGACGACCTCGGCCAGGCTGTGGCCGAGCACCGCGCCCGTCGCCATCACCAGGCCGTCGCACACCTCCGGCGAGGAGGCCGCACGGCGGTCGACCGCCCCGTCGATCAGGACTTGCCCGGCGCCGCGGGCGAGCATCGCGTCGCTCACCGCGCGAACGTCCGCCGCCGCGCTCGGGCCGGCGACTTCGATCGTGCCCGCGTCCCGCAGGCGCGCGATCAACACCCGGCCGAGCGGCGTGCGGATGCCCGTGTCCTCGAGTCGCTCGTGCTCGATAGCGCCGGCTCGCAGGAGCGCGTCGGTCGTCGCGACGAGGCTTCCGGCGGGCAGCCGCACGCGCGGCTTCTCGATGCGCGGATCGATCGCGTCGCGCTCCTCGCCATCGCGCCCGACGGACGTGACGCCGACGCAGCGCCCCTGCGCCTCGAGCTCCCGCAGCAGCGCCGTCAGCGTCTCGGTCTTGCCCGTGTTCTTCGCCAGGCCCACGAGCGCCAGGCGCGTGCTCGATGCGGTCAGCTCGGAGAGCGTCACACGGCCGAAGCCTAGCCGTAGTAGCGAGCGATCACCTGCAGCTGGCTGACGAGGTCGTAGGCCACGAACATGACCACGATCAGCGCGCCCACGACCGGCCCCCAGCGGCGCCCGCCCGCGCGCGCCGCGAGCGCGATCGCGGCGCCCATCAGGGGAAGCAGCGGCAGCAGGTAGCGGGGCTCGGCGAACCCGGCGGCCAGCTGCGGGAAGGTCGAGTACGAGCCGACGCCGATCACGAGCAGCAGGCCTACGCTCATCGCAAGGTAGACGCCCAGCTCCGGCGCGCGCGCTCGCAGCGCCCGCAGGCGCCCGACCAGCGAGCGCAGGCACAGCGCCGCGAGCAGGCCCGCGGGCACCAGCGCCACGTCGTAGGCCCAGCCGGGAAAGAAGGTGTCGGCCCAGCCATACTGCCCGACGAGGCCGTCGAACCAGAGGTTGCGGATGGGCGAGATGTCGGTGAAGTCGCGGCTCATTCCGGGCAGCCGCGGCAGGTACAGCTGCCAGATGTAGCTGAGCTCGCCGCCGAGCGACGGGCGAGACGCGAAGGCGAAGATCCCGGAGGCGAGACCCAGCGCCGCGCGCCCGGAGATGAGGTTGAGGACGACGTAGGCGCACAGCGGGGAGCACGCGGCGGCGAGCGCGAGCCCGAGCTCGCGCAAGGCGGCGCGCCCGAGCGAGCGCCAGCGGCGCGCGGTGAGCCAGATCAGCCCGAGCAGGACCCCGGGTATCAGCCCGGCGAACGTGATCTTCGTGAGCGACCCGATCGCGATCAGCGCCCCGATCGCCACGGCCAGGCGCGGCGTCAGGCCGCGCCGGAAGGCTCGAGCGATGCAGTAGAAGCTCGCGGCCGAGACGGCGAACAGCATCGCGTCGGGGTTCACCGCCCCCGAGCTCGATGCCAGCAGCGGCATCAGCGCCACCGCCAGGCCGCCGACCACCCACGCCCACGGCGCCGCGGGGAGCGCTTCGCGCAGGAACAGAAAGGCGAACAGCGCGGTCGCGCCGGCGACCATCGCGCTCAGCAGGCGCATCAGCTGCAGCTGGGCGAGCACGCCCCCGCCGGAGCCCAGCCAGTAGGGGATCGTCTCCAGCGCGTAGTACAGGGGCGGCTGCGAGGCGGCCACGCCGGCGCCCGCCGGCCCGCGCGTGCCGCCGGCCCCCGACGCCAGGTCGGCTTCGAGCGTGCGCTGTTCGCCCGCCGAGGCGATCGTGCGGTTCTCCGGCTTGCGCTTGACGGCGGCCCAGCGCAGAGCGCGCAGCACGAGCGCCTCGCGCGAGGAGAACACTTCGCTGTCTGAGGAGGGCACGCGGCCTTCGCTCGCCAGCTGTTCGACGTAGGCGAAGTGGGACGGCTCGTCGGTGCTCTGGAAGGGAGGTGTGATGAACGACCAGCTGGCCGCGTTCAACGCTGCGACGGTCGCGCACGCGATCGCCGCGACCCGGCCGCGGCGCGGCGCGAGCGCGGGGCGAGGGAGCCGCGGTCGCGTGAGCAGCGCGGTGCTCACCGCAGTTCCCTGACGCCGAGCCACAGCGCGAGCGTGGCGCTCGCCGCGGTGAGCGACAGCACGAGCAGTGCGATCCACGTGCCGGCCCACGCGCGGCCGAGTCCCATATGTCGCGCGACCTGCGCCGCGAGCGACCACCACGAGGAGCCGCCCGGGCGCAGGTATTCGATCCGGATGCGACCCGGGAGCACGCCCTGGGGGGTGCTCGCGGCGAGGCTCGCGGGCGTTTCTTCGCCGAGCAGCGACACGCGTTCGTGTTCCCCGGCAAACGCGAAGCACACGGTCACCGCCGAGCGCGTCCGGGCGAGCGGCTTCACGTGCACCGTGACGGCGCCGCCGCCCCAGCCGGCGCCGCGCTCCCCGCGCGTCAGAAGCCGATCGCCTTCCAGCACCTCGACGGTCACCGCGGGGCCGAGGATGGCCGCCAGCGCGAGCCGCAGCGCGGAGGTCCCCGCGGGAAGCCGTTCGCCGGCCTGGCACACGCTCGCGCCCCCGGGGCTTGACGCAAACCGCTTTTCCTGACGGACCGTGCCGGTGCCGGCGACTACCGGCGGCGAGCGCGACAGGAGCACCCCGATGCCGAGCGCCGTGAGCGCGAGCCCCGCCGCGAGCGCGATCCTGACGCTGCGCATCGGCGTGTGCTAACGCACGTGCGCAGCACTGTCAAAGCTCGTGGGAGCAGGCGTGCGCGGCGGCTGCGTCAGCGCCGCGCGGCGTCTCCGACTAGCTCCCGCGCCGCGAGCTCGCGCACGATGAACGTCGCCAGGTGCTGCGGTTCGGTGCCCTTGGAGAAGCCCGCGTCGTAGCCGAGCTCCTTGGCGAGCTCGCCGCTCACGCGCGGCCCGCCGCACGCGAGGATCATCTGCCCGCGCCTGCCCTCCGCCTCGACCATCTCGACGAGCTCGGTCAGGTTGTGCACGTGCAGGTTCTGCTGGGTGACCGTCTGGGAGACGAGGATCGCGTCGGCGCCCACCTCGATCGCCTTGGCGAGCAGCACGCTGTTGGGCACCTGGCTGCCGAGGTTGTAGGTCTGAAAGCAGCGGTAGCCCTCGAGGCCGTGGTGGCCGTGGTAGCCCTTGAGGTTGAGCATCGCGTCGATGCCCACGCTGTGCGTGTCAGAGCCCGTGCTCGCGCCGACGACCACGACCCGCCTGCCGAGGTGTGTGCGCGCGAAGCGTTCGATCTCCTCCTCGCTCATGTACTCGACGTCGAAGCCCTCCCCCTGCAGCGCCGCGAAGTCCACCGTCCGCGAGCAGCGCCCGTACATCACGAAGTACGTGTAGCCCTCGGTCAGCTGCTCGTAGTGGACGACCTCTGGCTCCTCGAAGCCCATCTTCACGGCCAGCTCGAGCGCCGCCCGGCGCGCGGCCAGGGAGTACGGGACCGGGAGCGTGAAGGACATCTGCACGAGGCCGTCGTCGAGGTGGTCCGCGTACGGACGCACCGCCGACAGGTCGACCTCACGCATAGCTGGCCTGCCTGCCCTCCTCGGGGGGCGCCCCTTCACGGCCTGTCTCGTGCATCAACTCGACGATCGGGTTGAAGTAGCCCCGGTCGGTGGCGACGATCCCCTCGATCCCGCGGCCGCCGTCCTCGCGGCGGCTCACGTCTCCGAACGTCGCATCCGCGATCGCCTCGAACAGCCCGGTCTGCGCGATCCGCTCGAGGATTTCGCGCGCGCCCGACAGGACAGCGTGAGCACGCGTCTGGACGATGCCGCCGCGCTTGAACTCGATCTCATCGCCGAGGTCCCTTGCGGCGTTGAACACGTAGTCGACGTTCTGCAGGCCGAGCACGCGGTCGTGGATGTGCGGCGTGAAGATCCCCTCGGTGGGCACGCCGATCGTCTGGATGCCCTGGCCGGTGGCGACGGTCACGAGGTTGAACAGCGTGTCGGCGGCGTGCGTGCGGAACAGGTTGCCGTCCATGTGGCGCGTAGGGGGCATGTACTTGACCGGGCAGTCCGGGAACAGCTCGCGCGTGAGCTGCGCCTGGGCCCACTCGTACAAGAGGCCGTTGGTCACGGGCACGTCGATCTCGAACGCGTCGCCGAGCGCGATCTGCGCGTCGGGCACGCCGGACGCGCGCGCGAGCTCGTAGTTGACGAACTGCGAGGCGGTGACCGACGGCGCCGCCTCGACCGCGTCGGCCGTGCGCAGGTAGTTGTCCTCGCCGGTGTTGATCACCACGCCGAAGTAGCCGTTGATCATGCGCGAGACGCGCTGGTCGATCAGGCCGCGGACGATGTTGATGTCGCGGTAGAGGATCCCGTAGAGGGCGTCGTTGACCATGTTGTCGAAGCCCTCCCACGCGCCCATCACCGCGATCTCCGACATGCACAGGCCCGAGCAGAAGCTCGACAG
>Ga0335075_10001357_pt1 | contig 40622 bp, 37 predicted proteins | sample Lox_Sample_24_FD_206723 | JGI IMG/M metagenome (GOLD analysis project Ga0335075, IMG submission 206723) | Soil microbial communities from Loxahatchee National Wildlife Refuge, Florida, United States - Lox_Sample_2.4 | ecosystem: Environmental > Terrestrial > Soil > Wetlands | place: USA...
TGTCGTGGGATTCTATTGCTGTCATTAGCATTTCCTGTCGTCGAAACCTCTCACCTCCCTGTCATAGTGCTTGGCCTTAATAGGATCTGTTGTATCCAGAATTTTCCGGGCTAGCTCTTCCTTGAAAAGCACTGCCTTCCCGTACATCATGTAATGCTCGGCTGTGACAAACTTAAAAAAGGATCCGTCTGCGAGAGGGACTGAGAATGGGGACGAGTAGTGCTAAGGAAAGGGCGCTTCCCGCCGACATCTCATGAGAATGAAAGAAATGGGGTTCTCCTATTCGTGGATATTATTGTATGCTCGTAGGCAGCGAAGCTTTTAGCCAACAAGGTGTTAACCTGGTTCTGTCCAGGTGTTTAAAGCAATATAAAAGGTCCAATACGTAAAGAATTAAGCTCTATAAATTCACTGGGCCGCAAACACCCGTGGACGACCGGAGACGAGCCGTGGAACAATCCAAATCTGGATCCCGAAGATTTCACGTTGCAAGGCAAGTCATACTAGGCAAGCCAAGCTACTCGAAGCCCTTCTCGAGGACAGGTTTTCTCTTGTCGACGAAGGCTTACCGGTCAACGGCCCGAGAGGTTTTCAACCGATTTCTATAGCTTTTGTCATTCTTACTAGGTACATTGTCTGGGAATGACTAGAGAGAGACAGCTAGTGAGAAGAACGCTTTGTGAAAGCAGAAAACAAGTAGTTCGAAGCAGAAAATCGAAGAATTGGCAAGAATAACATCGACAATTAGCCTACAACTAGGGTAGGAAATTCTCCTGTAAGGTAAGATTTCTCAAGTAAATTTCTGTAGAGATAGAGAAAGGTCTGCTGCTTTACTTTGAAAGCCTGCAATAATCTCAGAGTTTACACTGGCAGATCAAACTATGAGCCTTTTGGAAGCCAGACCAGATATGTTGGTTTCGTAAAGATTGTCTCTAGTCTCCACCATCGCCGCTTTTCGGACTACTCCATGTAGATTCTCAGTAATTGCTAAGGCTTCCTTAAATATTGTGCGAGATATGTTGAGTGAATTCGGTCTTTCCTCCAAAGTGGAAGCGGATGACAGAAAAAAGGGTCATGTATATCATAACATCAAGGGAAATAGTGTGAATCCCCAGAGTTAACAGTTCATTTTCTAACTATAAAACATACTGTTGTCGAGCATCTTTGACTTGCAGTTCACACGAGGAAATATCTCATTCAAGGTCCATATCATCTTCTCCAGTCCCCAGTCCAGTCGTCTTCAATTCCCCGTATTACCCTGAAATCCTCCCGCCATTCACTCATCGAAAGTCCGGCTGGCACGATCTGTGGTCTTATGCACGACATCTCTGCATGATCACAATATTCTTAGGGAAACACAAAACTACCGCCTGATGTCGACCATAGGGAAGCCAACCAGAACGCAATTAGCGCCACGTGGACTGTCCTTGTCGCTTTGACTGGAGTTTTCCTTCATCCTTAACTTCTACGGAAGGAAGGCCGTGTTTTAGATATGCATTGAAAGCAACAGTATCCCCTTTTGGGATAGTTGGTCTTCATCCCGATCTGGAGGGGTAGGGGTGGGTGCTGAATTGAAGTAATGTATTGGAGATGTAGGATCGGCCCGCGTTTCAGATGTGCATTGAAAACAACAGTATTCCCTTTTGGGATGGCTGATTTTCACTCCGAATCTGAAGGATAGGGTGAGTTCCGAATCGGAGGGGTGCATGAGAGAAGTGGATTCAACCCGTCTAGTTTGTTGGAACGGCTGAGATAGAGTTCCGGAAGTAGGGTATTAAAATGATCAAGAAGTGGGGCATGAAAAAGGCGTGGACCCTACCGAGTAGCTAGAGTGGGTCGTGAGGAGAACCTTGAAGATGATGTACAGGAAGTTCCCGTACGACTCGATTCAGGCCGCATAGGTGGGGAATTCTCAAGACGTGGTGTTGCTGCCTAGGAGTTATGCATGAAGCCTCCTCGTTGATGCCTCGCAGTGAGTGCTATAAAGCATGACCTATAGCACAAGGAACAGGAAACAGAGGGTGTAGTACCATATACATGTTTTTCCATCTGTGAGCTATCTATATGATCTAGAGCCTTTTTGCAACCGCAGCTCTTTGTATCCAGCAAGCCCATCTGATCTCCAGTTCCCATTTCCTTTGCCCCACCAATATCTATCGCAGAACGAAGTTTAACTTGGCCCCCAAACCTCCAGATCAGACTGCATAGGAGAGAAATTGACAAGTCGAAATCATTAGATCCCCCGAATCGAAAGATGTTTATGCTCGTGAAAATCATACATCGTAGCCAAGCCAAATACCTATATTTTCCCATCCTGTCCCTGGCATCCAACCGTTCCCACGAAAGACCATAAGATACCCTGACAATCATGGACAAGTACAGAAATGAAAACTGGGAAAGAACCCATTTAAAAGGGGAAAGGAAAAGCGCTTTTTCATTACCCCAACAGTGCCATGACAACGCCTGCAAAACCAAATCAATCTTAAGTACATCTTCCCACGAGATCATGTAGAAATGCCAAGAAAGTTCTAAACTAACTAATCTCATTGAAAGAGATATTCAGCTCTGGCCTCGCTTTCTCAGCTACCACAGTTTTAAGGGACGACAGCTGTGTGGGCCCATCCACAGTACTGGCATTTGTGCTTGGGAGGCTGCTACTTTCTGGGCTGTTCTGCCCCTTTGTCAAAACGGGTGTAGCGGTGCTGGAGTTGATTTCCATCGGCGCGGTTTGAGGTGGAAGACCGTTGGATATGAGTTTCTCGATGGCAGTAATTTGCTTGCCATAATTGTACTTTTTGAGGACGTTGAGATGCGGTCGCATGTCTTCTACGAACTGCTCGCGTTCGGCGCCCTTCAACTGACCAAGAAGTTTCTCTTGAAGAATGTTAGATTTGTGTACACGTCCAGGAAACGCCGCAAACTTGGAGGGTGACTTACGGATAACATAATTCCCATATTGATCCTTCATCATAAGTTGTAAAGGACTATTCCCATCACTGGGATTAGCTGTAAGTTCTGCGACGATTGCCCGCCTTTGCTGGTCAGATCCGAATTGAATGGTCTTCTCCACAACATTAGAAGCGAACTTATGCTTCGATAAGGTGAGGAGTTGTGCGGTGACGAGCTCTATAATCTTTGCCTGATCTTCTGGCTTTCCATGCTCAATGACATGCTGCATGACATAATTCCCATACTGATCAGTTATAAGCGTCTGCGCAGATTGATGTAGCTCTTCAAGAACTGATGCTTGATCCTTCTCAGTGCAATATTCAAGCATTCGCTGAATGACACGGCATCCGTAGGGATGAGTAGCCAGTGTATGGACTTGACCTTTAAAAGCTTCAATGATGAATTGGATGTGCTCTGTTGGAACTCGTTCGATAGCCTTTTGGATAACGTGGTTGCCGTTTTGATCTTTGACACATTTCAGAATGTCATGCTGAAGCTCTTTCACAAGCTCTGCCTGTTGGTCTGCTAGAACGTGTTCCAGTGCCTTGAAAAGTTAGTAGTTATCGTTAATAGCAGCTCAAATAGACCTACTTTCTGCACAACACGACAACCATACATTTGCACCGACAATTCATTGACGTGATTCTTCATGTGCTCGGCCAAAAGTCGTTTTTGCACTTGATTGCCGTGCTCGAAGAACTTCTGAATAACATAGTTGCCAAATACATCTGTCATAAGTTGCAAGGCGTTGGGTTGTATCTCGCGGAAGATCTGGTCCTTCTCGTCACTATTTGCAGTCTCCAGTTTCTGTTGAATGAACCGCGATCCATGCTGATCGCCGCTAAACTCAACGACGTGCTTATAGATGTCCTGCTTTCTATGTTATCATCAGGTGTAATGCACGGAGAATTAGCTGCTTACCTTTAGTTCATATCGTCTATTCGTTTTCGAACTGACTCGGAACTCTTCAAGGAGCTGGCTTCGGAGAACAAAGCCGCCGAATTCTTGATCTCGAGCAGGACCTCTAGGCGGTAAAGTAGACGTGTATGGAGGCGCCGGCATTTGATATCCATTTTGATGGTTTATTGGAAAGTTATGTTGTGGAGGATAGTCATAGACATGGGATGGATATTGCCCTTGAAACTGGCCATTATAAACAACATGTGATGGAGGATAGTATTGCTGCTGTGGCGCGAACTGATGCCTGTGCAGTTCGCGATGGAGTTCCGTGACGCTGTGTGGTCGAAGGTGGCGTACTGCTGCTTGTTCTAACTCAGCGGAGGATTTATCATTGGCAGAGTAGTAACCTGGACGGTTTTGCTGACTGCGATAATTATTCCCTGGGGACCCAGGTTCGTGTTCACTGAATCTAAATGGCTTACTGGAGTTCAATTGATCAGTAAAAGTGCCGTCCGTGGGATTATCTGAGAGGTAACCATTGAACGACCTGGACGAGGGGCTAAGGACTGTTGTGGGCCACGTTGATATAGATCCATGTTGAGACGATTGCCACGCGGAGCTCGGAAGATCAGGAGGCTGCGAATATGGGTGCTCGACGGAGGATTGCAGGTACGATTCTTTGGAACGGTTAACACTTAGACTTAACTCTGAAAGCTGATCATTCAAGTCGATGTAGCTGCGTCCGTTTAGTGAAGAGCCAAATGATGCTGCCCTGCTCTGGGTAGGTGGTCGCTGCATCTGCAGTGAGTTGTTTGGGATATGGCCAAAATATTGGCCGTTTCCGAGGAAAGAGCCATTTGCTACGTTGCTCGAACCAGACTCGGAATGCCTTGACGGCGGACCGCTGTTGTCTCTCGATGCGCTGCTGTTCGAACGCCAAGTTCGTTCCAATCCATAGGAATCCATGCCTTGGCCGATGGAATTTATCTGACTTATGTTCTCCTTGTCTTCAGCGAACCCAAATGTAGTCTTATGGAGAGGATATTTGAATGGACCCGAGGCAGGATCAAGACCGCTTTTCCCTGGCGATCTACTGCTGTTCATGCTAGAACCTTGGCCTATTGAAGTTCGGGATGTGGTAAGATATGGTGAGGTCTGTGAGAATAGTAGAGGCCCGCTGCCACGATGTCGCTCCGGTGATGCGCTTCCAGACGTGGACATTGTGGGAGAAGTTTTATCCACGTTCCAGGTCCCCGACCAGAAGGCTTCAGAAGATGTAGCCAGCGCACTTGAACCAGTGGTACCTTGATAATCATCATCGTCTTCCACTGTAACATGTGTAAGCATCTTCGAGTATCCTGCAGCCTTGTCAAACTTACCTCGAGATCGCGAGGCATCTCTCTTGGAATTGGTGAGGGCGCTGCCGTAAGTGCCGTTGCCCCATATGCCACTCGAATTCTGCCATCCGTTGCCTCTAATCGCACTAAAGGATGAGCTTTGCGAACTTTTGTCCTCCTCATTAGGTCGGCCAACTGGTGTGGTATAATCTCCGAAACGAGTTGATCGAGCCTGTTCAGAAGAAGATTAGAAATCAGTAAGAGAGCAAGGGCGTCCTGCAGATAGACTTACAGCGGTCGAACCGGCGCCGTTAGGTCTATTTATTGTAGCTGAAGACATTATGACACTTCGTTGGTCCTAGTACCTGATGGATCAGAAGAGTTATGGGTATATGTTCGAAGTGAAGGATATGTAGCCCGTCCTTGGTAGAGAACCAAATGACAGTCTATGTACTGTTTATTGGACAGTTAGTGCTTTTAGATGACTGTTTTGGGGAGTGTCAGCATTGCTGTCGTAGGGCTGAAAATCGACCTTGGTAGGCAGGCGGCTGAGCCGTTGGTGCTTACCACTTTAGATTTGCTGATCTATGAAATGGTCGGCCAGCTTGAATGTGTATGTACAAAGAAAGGTTTCATGAATGTAAAATTTGTGAGAGAGCGTCGAGCATCGGAGGAGGGGAGGTGGGAGTAGTTGAGGGTTCACAGGATAGAAGAAAGGTAGGGCAAGGTGAGGTCGCGCGACACCCTTTCGTTTGTCATATGCCCAGTAAGCGTACGGATTGGACGCAGGAATGAGCAGGCACCCTTCTAGCAAGTAACACGCAGGCGTTTTGGCCGGAATTATCTGCTGCCTCCTGTGTTCTCTGCTGTGGAGCAGCTCGAGTCGATTTTACTGATTCGTATCCGGGAGTTTGACGCGGAGATGCGCTTGGGGGATGCAAGGGATGACAGTAAGTGGCCAGGAACGGACCTTGCGCGAATCAGGTTGGCGAATGCTGGCTTACATCGAAGTGCTACGAAGGGAATGACGGCCTGGTCACACTGCATCCTCTCCGTCCAAATAGAGAATTCCAAAGGGAATCAAGAGGCGGAGGTGGCAAACATTGAGGATGTGAAACAGAGGAGCTGAGGTTTGTGGACAGGTCGTATATTTATTTTTTGGGTTCGTCTGTACATCGATAGCTTAGGTGGCTTGAAGGGGCTTCCGCTAAAGGGATCTTGGGATAGGTAGCTGCGCGTTTGCGGGACTAATGGGGCGCATATAGTAGAAGATCTCTCGACAGCCGCCGCAGCATTATTGTTTTACAATCTACATGGACACATTGAAACACGTATCTTTCGAATAGATCCTTGTTAAACGTTTAGTCTTCATTGATTGACGGACTGCCGAGTTACGAGGTATAGTAGGGGACTATGCAGGGAAAGTTAAAGTTATTGACGGTTGAATCGGTCGGTGAGAGACAGCGGTCATGTACTTCGTTCGCTACTCCATCTTTGAAACTTCAATCGTGGCCTAACAATCATCCTCGCAGTGCAGCGCCCCCAAGCCTCGGGTTTTCCCAAGGTGGATTCCGGTTGACCGACCAGGCTCCTGTAGGTATGTTTCCTATGTCAACGGTCTCGAATCGGCCTGCTGGGCGAACGATAACTGCCTTCAGATTCCTGGACGTGGCACTTTACACAAGCACAGGCACCATCGCACCGCTGTCTATTATCTGCATCTATCCTATCGTGTTGTGACCGTAAGCCTCGTTGATACCCGGAACCGGCAACATTCCTCTACCTCGCCGCAGGAGTTTAATCGCGTTTGGTGTTTCGACTACCGCTCAACACAGGTAACGCCTTGCCTGCTACCGAATCCCCCTGATCAGCCAAATCGATGTCAATTAGATGAATGGCTTACAGCAAGTAAGCAGTAGATGCCCTTTCTCATTACCCCTGTTGCAAATGGGGGATACCCATTTCCCTATCTACCGGTAGCCTTGCTTCATGTGTATTTCTCTTTGGGAAGTTTCCATCCCAGAGGTGGATCGCTAGACCCCTGGATTTTGGCTTTCGGGCAGAAGCAGCTTCTAGGATGCGAATAAATTAAATGTCATCTAGAGAATACGTTATGCTTCAACTCTCTTCTTTCATTGACTAGATGTCATCTCGTATTAGCTTGAGCATATACTCTGATATGACTGCTCGGGCAGACGTGCACATCACCACAGCCTCGTCTGCTCGGCATGCCGCATATGTGGTGCAACAAATGGAAGGTGGGGCTTCTAGACCTTGCGCATTTCAGACCTGGAAGACGATCTACCACACACCTCATCGAGAGGGGTCTGTGATCCTATTGAACGAGTAACTTTGACGTCTCCTCCGCTCAACTGCAATGATTCTATACACTTGAAGCAGGTGGATTCTGAGATGTGACAGCCACATAGACAGGAATGAAATCATAATGAACTCTTGCATATCGCAATTTAGGTGTTAGGCAGTCTCACCGCTGTTTCCACGATGCAGGATACTGAGTCTGCCTTATCATGCGATGTTTTCTCACACTACCAATAGCATTACGTGGCTGTTATAACCTTTCTCGATGTGGTGGTAACATGTGTGAAATAGCGCACGACATATTATCTTCAAAGCCGGGCAAACTCGAGTGGTTCTATTCGTCATGGGATATATCGGTGAAGGCCTCCGATACGACTATGGGTGAACCTCGACTGTGCAAGGCTCTGGTGCGGGATCTGCCGGAGTGACACGACGTCACTCTAAGATGCGAAATGATGCTCGATATGATGCATGAATGCAAGTCATCGGCATCCAAAAACTCTGCTGCAACGAAGTCAACTGCGCTAATGATCATTTCCCTGTGGAAGGACATGGGCATTATGCTGGTGACAGCATCTTCTACCCAGTTGCATATCAAGAGAATTTCTTACAGCAACACTGGGTTTGTAGACTATAAGGTCACCTCCAGAGTTCCTGTAACAAGTGCAACGATGCTGCCAGCACTTATGCCCCTATAATACTTGAATACGATTGCACTCGGTCCAAGACCCGTCACGTTTTATCAAAGGGCAACAGTGTAGTGGATCGCAACAAGTACAGCAATCCACAAAAAAAGGTACTGTCATAAAAAGGGTCCTCCACAGTGCGGGGTATGGTCGTTCTAGCATTGTCATCTGCAACACCAGAGGAAGGAGTCGTTCTTAGCTTCTCACTGTCTCAGGATTTGCTCACAACAGATACAGAGGAAATCGCTTCTGCAACTGCAATTACCCCTAAGATACCATCAGCTCTGTGTGTCCTGTTCATTATCTGATCTCGAATCCGGGAAAAAGACGATCATTTTGCGATCTAGTCTGCAGGCAATATGCAAATCACGAGACGTTGACGTTCGCAGGTTGCTTCGACCCTCTTTAGACCGTTGGTTGGTGACCTTAGACGCTCATCAATTTCGTTAATATGGCGCGAGCACAGGCCAATTGCAGCATACTTACTAGATAAGTGCGGTTCTAGCGTCCAGATCCGGGGGGAGCTTCAGTGCTGTTTTATGCGGCCCCGACCGTGAGGCGAGATAAAACAGCTTCCTTTACTTTTAGCAACCCGAATTCGATTCTCCGCTTTTCTGACCCTCACAAACATGAGTTCCCCAGCACCCACCCAAAATATGCGGTCACTGCACGGCTATTCCAGGCTCAATGGCCCCTTCGAGGTGCTTAAATACTCGGTCTCCCTCCTCTCCATCTGACAACCAAACCATTACGCAACTTGATGCCCTACTACTCTCCTTCTCTCAACCCTCTCGATCACAGCTGCTGTCGTTAGTATGGGCACAGCTGGCACTAATGACACTGAACGGCGACCGCTCGATGCCTTGCCGGCTATCACGAACTTCCTTAATCGACAACGCATTCAAGATGCTCGAAGACGGAATAACACCAAGCTCAGCCCTGAGGGACATCAGGCCCTCCGCGATAAGCTGAATAATTCAGGACCCGTAGCACCTAAGGATGCCGATGCTACAAAGTCCAACATCTATAACATCAAGATGAAGTGGATCAGGTATAGCAACTAGTGTTAATCCTAGCCTTTAGAATACATTTAGCTGACTCAAGCGGCTGGATACCGCAAATATACAGGTAAAGAGGACTGGCGTAGAGCGATCCAGAACTGCAACAAGGGAGACACGATGTCATTCCTCCGCTTCATCTGTGAGAACGACCGGGTGAATTCGAAGGATTCGCTCCACCAATACCTGAAACAATTCAAGATGCTCTATAGTCGAGTCAATGGCCAGTCTATGAACACCAATGACGCAAGAGATGTTTACGAGGTATGATGGTCTGCTTGGTTGTTGTGCCTCATGTATGACAAGCTGATGCTGTTCTAGTATCTCAGAGGCACACTGGTTGAAGAATTCGGCCTGAGCATGTCGGTGAAGTCGAAGCCAGTATTAGGTCCAGATGATATGTTACTTCTGCTCACCCATCACTGGGCTAGGGATACATGCACATTACCGACCGAGGATTAGCGCGTGGCCTTTGCAGCAATCCTGCTCCTCTCTATCTATACTGGCTGCCGTCCAGCAGAGCTAGTTGATGGGTCGAGGAGTAAAGTGGCCCGCCATGGTTTGTGGGACGATCTAGACGACCCTGACTTGGAAGACCCCGACTGTGAAGGGCAACATCTAAAGGAGAGTGTAGACCCTGACTACGATAGGCCAGATCCGTGGGAGAACTTAGACAACAGCAGCTACAACGATGATATTGGTGATCTTGGTGAACTAATGAGAGCATATAAAGCAATCTGTTATGAGGACGTCCGACTCTGGATTGTTCAGAATCCCACACGTGGAGAACGAGACCTTGCTGCGATGGAGGTCACTCTCTCTCACCATAAAGGTGCTCACAAGAAGCCTAAACTGTAAGTTACTCTTTCCAACAATTATAGCCTTGACTAACAAAATACTTGAAGCACTACCTTCCTGTTTTGGGAGGAAGTCCTCCCCATCCTCTATCCCATCAGCCACATTTTAGCATTAGCGATCAGAGATGACGCATTCGAGGTCGATGGCTTACGAAGCGTAAAGCCCTTCTTTACAACGAACCTTAAGAACCCAATGAAAGCTATAAAGGCGCATTGGAAGCCATCGATGCTTAAGATACCAATCTTCCGGCAAGCTGTACGGACAGCTGACGGTTTCCAAACTTCGAAGCGGAAGTGTCTTCCCTACTCCACTTATACCCATTATCTTAATCGCCTTGGATGGGAAGCTGGCTTTGCGGAGAAGCTAACTAGCTACTGCATGCGCTGAGGCACTGGAAATGCCGTGGATGGTGAGTGTCCGCGCCCTGTTATACCTGGCCATCTGTAGACTAACGACTGTGTAGGCGCAACGACGACAGCGGTGCGTGATCAGATCATGAGACACGACCCCAAGTCGGGAATTTTCAATGGGGCTTATCTCAATGAGAAGGTTAGATTTGATGTGCAGTCCGCTTTTCTAGAACGTCCTTCTACAGACGGGCTTACCCGCGCCTTCACACACATGGGCCTTACCTGTGATCCGCGTGCTCCTAAGGACGTCCCTCAGGAAGTCATGAATGCTCTTCCTCCTACGTTGAACTTGAGGCGGAGCGGAAGAAGCTCAATAAGACGATCCAAAGGAAGTACCAGTTCGTCAACCAAGCAAGAGGGACTGAGATAGGGAAGGAATACCAGAGGCTTGTTGGGAAGATTGGTAATGCAAAGAAGAAACGTCACAAAGATATCAAGAAACAATATCGGCTAGACTATCACCACCGCATCCACAATGAAGAGATGGAGAGGCACCTGAAGAAGATCACAACAGAAGAGTACGTTGAGCCTGTCGTCCAGCATCAACTCCCAGAACGGACGCAACTACAGGAAATCATGTGCGACTTCTCCGAGGACTTGACAACAAAAGACATTGTTAGACGCCGAATCCGTGCTGTTAATCTCATGGTTGCGCTCTGCTCTCGGCGAGAGGTTCCGCGTCCTAAGCAGCGCTTGCCTACATCCCGCCAGGACCCTATTAAGGAAGAATCGCCGGATCCTGAACCATTCCCCCTTCTCTGCGCAAAGACCCAGTGCCCGATCTGTATTGGCGACGAGCGCATGACGTACACCAGACGGACATTCTGTTACGGTCGTCCTTCGCACATGATGGATCACGTCGAACGCGCGCACTTGCGAGGTGTCTCAGCAGACCAGACGATATCTTGTCGCCATCCCGTGTGCCAGTGGGCTAGTCCTTAAAAACTTAATGCATTTCAAGAACCATGTGCAGACCGTTCACGGCATCAGCCTTCGAGCATGATAGATTTTACTCTTTAGTCTGTTCAAGTTTTGCTTATTCCTTTTGTGAGCTTTGTTCTATAAGGTTCTATAGTGATTTCGTTCTAGGTTGATTGTTGCATGTATCGTCGTTATAGGTTAGCATTTTCAGTCACACCGGTGTGTGCTCAATATACTATCCAGTATACCCACGAATGGGCTAACTTCCCTTCAATGATTCATATAGATAGCCAACATCATTTCAATTCAAGAATTAATACGTACAGAACTATATTGCTGTACAGCGCTGTGCTGAATGTGACAGTGGCCACAGCAATAATGTGACAGGCCCCCACAATAAGGGACTGCAAATTGGGCCTCATAAAAGTTACGGCAACTGCAGAAATCTTGGGGCTGAAGGGTAGCTCAGGCGTTAGGGACTTAGCGAGAACTGCAGGAAAAGTGTGCCCATAGGTACCTGCTAAAGCGAAGGCACCTTCTTTTTTACAGGTGCCTTTGACAATGAAGGCACCTTTTTCGGGGAAGGTACCTTTTGCTGTATAGGTACCTACGATAGAGAAGGTACCTACACCCCTAATTTTAGAAACGCAAATTGAGACTTAATTGGTAGACCTGTGACGGACTCATTCATATACATCAGTCAAAGCACCGATACAGTCAACTGCGAAATCAGTTTCAGACCTGAACACTTAATGATTTTATGTTGACTCACATTTTCGGGTACGCTAGCACCATTATCGCTAGCTGCGTTTTAGATCCCTGCTTTCGCTTACTTCCCCAGCTGTAGGGAGTCACACGTGAAATGTGAACTGCTGCCTGGGCACATTCTAGCTCCTTGAAATGGTGTCATCCATTTTGTGCCTTCCTAGATCATATTCGCGTTTTTCGAAAAGAAGTAAACAACCTTACCGCTCCACCCCTCGAGTAATCATTTTCTTCTATGAGGCTTCTCAATACTACCACCTTGAATTTTAAAGAGTTCTTGGGTGATCATGTGCCTCCGTATGCAATTCTCTCACACACGTGGAGGGAAAATGAAGTCACCTTCCAAGACTTGCTCACTGGACCTGCTAAGAAGATGGCTAAATTTGCCAAGCTGCAACGCTTCTGCGCTTTAGCCAAAGACCACCAGCTTGACTACGCCTGGATGGACACCTGTTGTATCGACAAGACCAGCAGCGCAGAGTTATCTGAAGCAATCAATTCGATGTATCGGTGGTACCAAATGTCGGCCGTTTGTTACGCTTACCTGGAAGACGTCCACGACGGAGACGACCCTACCAAGGAAGAGTCCGACTTTCGGCAAAGTCGGTGGTTCAGTAGGGGCTGGACCTTACAAGAACTGATTGCGCCGTCTTGCATTTACTTCTGCTCCGCCAATTGGAAAATACTTGGAAGTAAACTAGAAAGTGACCAGACTCATGAAGATGTGTATCGCAGGCGTCAGTTGCCAATTCTGATTGTTCCAGATTTCCGTAATTTGCTATCGACAATCACTGGAATCAGCCTGGGCGTCCTTTACAACCGGAGGAAGCTGAAAGACTGTAGCGTTGCAAAGCGCATGTCATGGGCAGCTTCTCGACAAACAACTCGGCCGGAGGATATAGCCTATTGTCTGATGGGTATATTTGACGTCAATATGCCCCTGATCTACGGCGAGGGAGAGAAGAAAGCGTTCAACAGGCTCCAAGAGGAAATCTTGAGAGTTATTGAGGATGACACCTTGCTCATGCATATATGCCCCGAAAGCAACTGTTATCATGCCTATCACCCTCCTCTCGCTAGTTCTCCGAAGGGCTTCCGGGGCCTCGGGGCGGTTGAAATGGGCGATAAGGGGCCGCTCTTTCATGGCCGCAACATTCCGCCCCAGATGATGCCCAATGGCTTGCGGGTTCAGCTTCCAATATGCACTTGCGAGTTTGAAGATGGTCCGCTGCAGCAGCGCCAAAATGCCTATATTGCAATACTGGACTGCAGTATACCTGGCTCCTATCTTGACCGGGGCGTGATCGTACTTAGTAAGCTGCGAAACGGCGCCTTTGCTAGACATGCGAATTCAGTGATCGCTCGATTGGAATTTGAGAAGCAAGAGGTCGTGCTTGGGACAAAGGATCTAACCACCATTAAGAAAGGTATGAAAATGACATTTCTTAAGAAAATTCAGCTATGGATAAGAGTTCGAATGATATTGACCTATCTCTAGCTACCTCTATACAGATCAGTAACATGCGGCTGGAAACTATTCACATCTCAGACTTCACGATCAATGACATGTTCAATAGTTTCTTTGTTAGCCATCATATGAAACTTATGTTTCAAGAGATAGAACAGCCGCCAGGGTGTAATGTAGTGCTACACGAGGATTCCCCAACCCAGTCAACCACCGGACGTTTTTTGGCCAAGCATGTCAAGCTATGCTTTTTCGTGGATGAGACCACCGGCGATGCTTTTATTATTATACTTGGTGCACACAAGATTTTGCGTGGCTGCGGAGGGGATCAGTTCGTACCATATTGTAAGATCTTTATGAAAGAGCCTAATCAAATGCTCCATGAAGTATTCGAGCAGGAGTACAAGAAGGAGATGTATCCTGACGAGGAGCCGGATAGTATCCAAGAGCAAGATGGTCTCAAGCAGCCTCCTTTCAGTCAACCTCCAAGCCCACAATGCGCCACTCTAAAGCTGACTGGCTCGAAAACAGCAGTGGTTACCGTATATTCTAAGAAATTTCTCGACAGGGAAGAGCACTCCTTCAAGCTTACGATCAAAGAAAAGACCTGATATTCTTATAGGGGAGCATACTTGGTTAGAGAGGTTGTCTTTAATTCCCAATTCTCACCATATAGCCGCCAAATTTGAGCCTAGCAACTTACAGTAAATATTCAGTATCGAATGAGATGGGAAGATTTCGCATGTGTTCAAACCTTCAGCTTAAACGATGTTATACCCGCAATCCCAGAAATTAACAGCCTCACTCTTTATGCTTTCTTAGATTTCAGCAGTTGTTACTCGGCTATGTGTTTTCGACTACTTCCAGCAACGTCATCTCGGTCAACGTCAGAGCCTGGTTCCTCTCGATGCGAACTACACGTCTTCTTGCATACCAGTATGAAGACGCTAAGACACCAGCGATGAATCTCATTAACACAGTGACTGAAGTACTTCACGCCCGGTGTGGTGAACCTTGTGGTAGCCTCAATGACGCCGCATTCTAAGAACCAGTCTTCGTCGAAGGCATAATGGCTTTCAAAGGTTCCCCGGATTGCTCTTTCTGTAAAAGTAGATGCCGATGTCCGGCTTTATCCCTAATCCTCAGGCAGCATTCTACATTTCACGTGCAATACCCCGGAACAGGGGAAGTAAGCTAATGCAGGGTCTAAGATTCAGCTAGCTATAATAGTGCTAGCGCATTAAAATTGTGGGCCAAACATAAAATCATTAAGTGTTTAGGGCTGAAACTGATTTCGACTTTTACTGTACGGTCGCCAAGATCAATGTATTGGCAGTCCTATATACGAGGAGATCAAGCTACAGAAGAAAAGGAGGTCAGGAGCTGAAGACAAGCCGTCCCTAACCGCCCGTTAGCTAACTGCCCTTTACGGTTTCAGTGCTAGTCTGAGACGGTGGTTGTTGCATGCATGTGACGAACCGTTACAGGATCGAGCAGAGTAACTATGCTTCTTACTCTTAAAATCCCTATCCAAAATATATAAATCTGACTTCCCACCCTTATCTCCACCCTAAAAGCATGCCCAGACTATAACTGTTACGGACCGTAAATCAAGTGACAGTCCGTAACTGCCTTAACCCTGACCCGCAACTGCCCTTACGGACGGGGGTTATGGGCGGTTAGCTATGGGCGTTGGCAGTTAGGTAACGGACGGGCCGTAAGCGACACGTGACCCGTAAGGGGCTATATAAACTCGTCCGTAAACCACTGTCTCTCTCTTCTTCTTTCCCCAGCTTTAAATTCTTGTATATTAGGACTACCAATAGCACCAGCTTCGCCCACTCGCCGGCGTCCCTTGTGCCACTTATTGACTGAGTTCGTGACAATAACTGATATATCCTTGCCCTTTTTGTAGGTCTTTACAAACTCTAGTTTCTGTTACGGACCGCTTTACGGGCGGATTTACGCACTAGCAGCTGGCATTTACGGCTCGACGGCTACGCTTGCAATTGGCTAACGGACGAGCTGTAGGACCAATTGACGCCCGTTAGCTAACCGTTAGCAAACCCCAACTGCACGTGACTACCTGTATATTAGTTCGGGATTTAGAGACTGTTGTTTTACTGTAAACAAACTTCTGGTTTTACCCAAACTCATAACCACATTTCATCATATAAACGATGACACACCTTGAGAAGGTATTGCAGGCTCGGAGCCTAAGTCTGCGCCTACGAATTTGTCGTACTTATCATCCTCATCCTTGTCGGCCTGAACGTGTGCCGGTGAGTTCCCTGTCGCCCTGTTGTCAAGCATCAAAAAGAGTCAGTCAGGGAAACAGGCCGTTTCATTCTAGCAGGAGGCTCACAACCAATACGATAATGGATAACACCAATATTTTGGCAGCTGCTTACTCTCCCATTCATGATATAGTATCTCTTCCCTCCTGTCACTGCTCACTGCCATCAATCACTAATTCCTTTGTCTCACCCAAGACGGATGGCCGCTCAGGAGAGGCAACATCATCTAATAACACCGTTCAAGTCATTCCGAGTAACTCCAACGAAAATGGCACCAGGAGCACTTCCGATCTTCTCTCAACTTACCAACTCTCCCGTCTTATCATGGCCAGTCGCTGTTCCGCTACTATGTGCCTAGGTGAATTCACCATCCGCTGTCCTTGTAAGGCTGGAATTTTCAACATGCCATTGGAAACTCCCATTGATGTTGCTTGCAAACGCTGCACTCATCTCCTCTCCAACCATGAGGATGTCAGTTCTCCAATTGAAGGTATGGCTTCCTTCCGTCCAATTCATATCAGTTGCGAATAAATATGTCCTAGATACTGCAGGAGTACCTCCAATCCCACCCCACAACTCAAGTGGATCTTCCGTTATCGACAATCCACTCTATAGCAATCGAGAAAAGACTGTGGCTACGCTCTGGGAGCAGCTTCAACGAGTTCGAGTCATTCATGCTCGAGGCACACCTACAAGCGGCAAATCGATACTGGCTCGTCTCCTTAAAAAGCATGTGGAAAGAGTACGGCCAGACATGCAAGTACATCTATTTAACTGGCCGGCAAACACCAAAGGGTTTGAATACAGCAATTACTACTACCTCCTCAATGAAATCACAGGCGAACCAAAGACTGTCTCAGACACTTGGCTGGAAAGGAAAAACACGTTGGTCATCATCGATGAAGCGCAAAGATCATATGAATTTCTCAACCTTTGGGATCAGTTCATCAAACCTTTAGCATCTCAAGATGTGAACGGCCCTTGGGTCATACTTTTCTCCTCCTTTGGTTCTCCTACTGAGACTCTAGTTGCAAGTTGTGGTGGATCTGCCCCAGTTGAATTCGACACCACTCAAAGGGTCTCTATTCGGCCGCTTTCTTTTACTAACCCCAATGTTTCTTTATATTTCACTAGGGATGAATTCGAAGATGTCTTAGCACGAGTATGCAAATGCTACTCCGAAGAGGAGGGAAACCTTTTCTCTCTGTCGCCGAAGCTAGTGCATAACATATGGGAAATCACCAATGGACATCCTGGTGCAGTAAGAGTCGTTCTTGATATGCTAGCTCATTCAGAGGTCAGTATCGGCTAGCTTGGTCACTATCTGTAATTGCAACTAATTAGGTTAATATCAGAAACTAAGACCATTTCGCAAAAAAGAGTTGACAATACCGTATGATGCTGCTGTTGAATGTATCAATAATGAAGAGTTTATATTGTCTTTGGCAACTGGACTTCATGGCTTTAAGCGTAGTCTACCTAAGAAAGACGCTTTGCAAAGCAATCCAGCCCTAGCACAATTCCTCAGGACGGTTCTTGTCTTCGGCAAGTCAGAAGACAAATTGGAGTCTAATAAGGCTCTCTCACTTTGCTATAAGAGGGGATGGCTTCAGGCAGAATTGTTGGCAGAAGGCAAGAGAGTCTATGTGTTTCCATCAAGACTCCATGAGTGGTAGGAGATTTCTAATGATTATGTCTATTGTCGTAATATGCTGAGATTATCTCTTAGGTATGCAGAAGTTATGCTGAGTAACGACCTCTCAGAATTTCCGTTGAAAGATTTTCCTACTATATGAGATCTTAGCTTCGCCGCAGTGTAAAATTTTTCTCGAACCTTACTGAGTTCACGTGGGCATGATCTTAGTACAGGTGCGGAGGAGCTGCCGGTGGAGGCGATATATCAACACGAGTTTTCTCGAGCTTGCTACCTCATACTCGGTTGCAACCTGTTCCTTACTCCCGAGTGGAAAAGCTTGTCTTCTAATGGTCGGGTGGACTTCCAAATCAAGTCCGTCAAGTGGGCAATCGAATGCGTCAGGGAAGGCGACAGACTTGATGAACATGTTTCGAGATTTCAACTAGGAGGGACATATTATCCAATGATCATATCTGGAGAAATCCGGGACTACATCCTGCTGGATTTCCGGACATCCAAGCCGAGGAAGGCCAGAGGTATGGTCGCCTTTTCTTCTGGCTCGACGAACGCTGACAGGTTAGATGCCGTCCCATTTCTTTACTTCATCGTCTACTCCGACAACTATACCACCTACGAGATTTACGATGCAAAGCTCAACATTGTGGTGAATAAAACTGGTTTATTACAATAGTCGTTAGTATCTACAGTGCCTTCCAAGCGAGCCACGCTTGACCGGGAAAAGCGAGCTCTCAATATATGGTGTTGTAATTAGTTGTTTATGCAAGCACTATCACATACTACTATGATGCCTTCAGCAATTCACGCCAGTGCCTAACCAGGCATATTAACAGGGCTTGATACTTCTAAGATAGGCATTATTTTCAAGAAAAGTTGCTCTATACTTACGTCTGGCTACTGTAATAGATTTCAGCTGCCTACAAGAGCATGAGCTTTTGGTAGCATCTAGTCGCCAATCAAATTCCTTCGAAGAATGGCTGGCTTTCATGCTGGCAAGGGTAAATATTTCCTAGGTCGCGCAGCGCCCGACCCACCAGAGACGCTGCTACAGGGTGAAAATCAATAGTACGACGCCAATCTATTAGACTTTTCCGTATGTAATGAAAAGCTAAAGCTATGCGGTGTATAAGAACTAAGATATGTCAGCTTTAGAGTGTTCATTATTGTGGTGTAGGCACTGGTTCTTAGATCTATTAATTTGGGGGAATCACTATTTGTCCAACTTCACTATTCAATTCAATCTTAAAGGATTCCATTATTAAAATTAGACATCTCTCCTCATAATTTATTAATTGATTGATTTTGCGCTTCTCTTCCAACTACTGCCTCGTCGCAGCTACGAGTCCAACTGGCGTCTCCGCAGAGGAGCAGAGAATATATAGAGCAGCATTCCCAACCATTGAAAACGCGTACTAACCTCTTGCACAACATAGTATCCTCAACGAAACGCGAAACGTCTCAACACACCAACATTGATCTACAACGCGACCGAACGCGACCGAACGCGTCACAACACAAATGGAGAAGGGATGGCGGTAGAAACTCGTTAATACTGGCTTCCTACTACTTTGGAGCTTCAAGGCCCCCCTTGCAGTCATCTGCTGAAAGCTAGGAGCGATTTCAACACGAGCAAACTCGCACTGTGCAAGAGAGGCTAGGGACTTGTTAATACTGGCTTTATATACCTCTAAGGATTCAAGTCTCTTCCTGCAGTCATCAGCTGGAGGCATATAATTCCAACACAGGCCAACCCTAGCGGGGATAGAGTAGAGGGTCACACCCTTTGCGAAACATGGGAAGTGGCTTATGAAAACCACCCGATTGATGGCTACTACGCCGGCCCAAAGCTGGTCTCTACTTAGTGGATGTGGAAGCCTCCTAGTCATTATATAGGGCACACCCCTGGTGTTACGGACTATTACGGAATGTATCACGTGACGTAGATTAGCTAGCGCACTGTAGCTATTTAGCGAGGCCCCGCGGCTCAGCCCTAAGAGAATCAATTCCCACCGTACTTTTCTGATGCCCTTACAATTGGTAGCAATGCTCTCGATTTGAGACACCTGAAGAGTCCCGACTTCTCTCCATTCATAAGAGAATTCGCAACCAGCTTCAGCTCCAATTTGAGCCGTCACCACGAACCTTTCCCCGCTGACAGCCCACCTTGGCCGTCCGCTGCCCCTCCATTGCTGCTCACAGCAGCAATACCACCACTCCGTACCTCCACCCTTACTTCAGTCATTCCCGCTGACATCGACAGAGTCTCTCTCGTCCTTCCTTCCAGCAGTTGCATCTTCCCTCCTGCTGATAGCGGCAGCGACCCCTTCCTTATGTCCAGCCCAGCTGCTCGATTGACAACCCTCGCAGACTAGCTCTCAGCCTTCCTGCAATCTAGCCACGCGTTCGCAGACGAGATCGAACCTGCTATGCACCAACACATCCTATACGCCCCCCTACCGATCTCTTCCTCAGTCTCGACCTCGCGAGGACGGAGAGCACAATCAACCCCGACACCGACCTTTCCAATCAAGTGGGCTTCATCGCGCAGCCAGTTACGTACAGCGATCGCACACTTCCAGAAACTAGTACAACACCAAGTCCTCATAACATCAACCGCCATGCCAGAGGATACACCACAGCCAAGACGTCCTAGCTCTATACCAGCCTCCGACCCATCAGACCCAGTCTCATACCCGAGGCTCCCAACAGTACTGTCCGATCTCTAGCGCGTCCTACAATGTCTAACAACGGTGAAGTCCCTACGCAGCTGTCCGCAGCAGATCGACAGGACATACTACAAATGATAGCACGATTCTTTGATGAGCGTGAAGAACGTTAGCAGCAACGTTCTTCCCGACCAGCTTCACCACAGCCAGTCATAGACCTTAACACAAATGTCAAGGCGTCAGAGATCGGCCTCTTCTACCCTAACATGCCTCGCGACTGGGGAGACTCTGACATTGTCGACCGTTATAGAAAGAACTACTACTGGAACGTATACAACTAGTGACTGCGAGCTATTTCTTTTGGATCAATGGTACCGAGATGCAGCGGTCTCAAAAGGGGCTGCTTCAATCGTTGCTGTACAACATATTTCGGAAATGTCCCGACTTGATCGAAACCACACTCCCTTCACGCTAGCACTCTTTTTATGCACAAGCCTCTAAAGAGGACTCGGAAGAGTGGACACGCCAGGAACTGCTTGATGCATCCAGAAATCTAACCCAAGATAACGGCTCCTCAACTGCATTTTGCATATTTGTGGATGGTCTTGACGAATATGAAGGGGAGCATGAAGAACTAGTTCAAGTCATCAAAATCTTCGCAATGAACCCTAACGTCAAGCTTTGCATCGCAAGTAGACCTTGGAATGTCTTTGAGGCAGCTTTTGGCGACGATCCTATACGCAAGCTATACCTGCAAGATCTTAATAGGCCAGATATCGCACTCTATGTCAAGAATAAATTGGAGGACCGTCCAGACTTTCAAAAACTGAGATGGCAGAATCCAGAAGCTGACGAACTCATAAAAAAGCTCGTGGACAAATCGCAGGGAGTCTTCTTGTGGGTGTTCCTGGTTGTCCGATCCCTCATCCATGGCCTTCAAAATGCCGACCGGATTATCGATTTGCGCAGGCGATTATGCGCTTTCCCTTCAGACCTGAATAAATTCTTTAACCACATCCTACTCTCTATTGACCCAATCTACCGATCGCAGACTGCCAAAGGATTTCAAGCAGCTCTTTCCGCTCGCGACCTCCTCTCTGTCCCAAATTTCTGGTTCTTGGACCTAGAGGAAGAGCACCCGGATTTTGTGATAGAGATGCAAACCCCAGATCCTGACATAGAGGATCTCAGAGCAAAAATGGAGAAGTTTAGAGTCGAAGATATGACTAAGCGCATCAACGGGCGGTTCAATGGGCTACTCGAAGTCACCGTCAGTAAGGATGTTGATTTTCCTATGGGGCACAAAGTCGATTTTCTACACCGGACTGTGAAGGACTTTCTCTTGACCAAAGACATGCAGGTTTTGCTTTCCGACTAGACCACTAACAAGTTCAACGTCGACTTCACACTTTGCAAGACTGCTTTGGCAGAGCTGAAAGAAATGCGCATGAAGCCTAAATACCTTATCGAACGCGGACCCCCTCAGGGCTTGTCGAAGATTGCTTCTTTTCAGCAAGAGAATACGAGCGACGAACAGGCACCTACCTCTTGCTCCTCTTCCAAGAACTGAACCGTACAATTGCCGCTCATACTAGACGACACCCGACAACTCCGAGGGCACAAGACTACCCTTGGAAGGCATGGGGTTCAGAATCATTCATGCACCACACGATTTCATAGGATGTCCGTGTCTTCATAACGACAGCTATATCTCTCGGCCAAGTGACTCTCACTGCCGATGCGAAAACCTCCTACCTAGCCACAGCTCTCTATCAACTCACCATCTAGGGCGCAACGAACGCATCGGCGGCCCAGATCCTGAGATGATATTCAGACTGCTTCAGAAAGGACCTCCAGTCACTATTGAACTACAGGCTCTCCTCGACCATTTGCATAAATCAAACAAGGGCTGGGATCCTGAGGCTGTATTCGTATCCTAAACTATCTTTGCCAGTATGGCGCCATTGATATCAAGTCATTCGAAAGGGAGCAGCATCGACTTACCGGACTTCTCAGTCAAGCAGACGTTATCGAATTGCTCGGAGTAATCCCTCTGAAGAAGTGGAGCCTGGACAAACCGTTCAGGTGGAGGAAAAACCGAACTTGAACATAGTAAGCACGAGTCAATATTGTGCAAACTCTATCCAAAGTCGACAACGAGGTCCAGCTCTGGAGAAAGAGAACTCTCAAGCAGAAGAGGTCCAGATTTCAATAGCACAACGCGCAATAGCGTCGACCATCGCGAAGACTGCGATCAGTGCCACGGGGGTCTCATGCAGTAATCATGAACTATAGTCGTGGATCAGTCACCATCGCTGAAACTCATTGGCTGCGGCGGGGCCGAATGGCCCCATAGAGGAAGCCCTAGGCAGGAAGGGGACGAGCGGTAAATGAATTCGGCCGAGCGAAAGTGAAGGAAAAGGAAGTAGAGGGAGGATGGCAGAGCAGAGGCGGGAGGGGGTAGTATTTATAATAGAATATGTCCAAGTACGTTGGTTCTGGCTGCCGAATCTGGGGGGTTTGGACGCTGTTTTACGCTGCCTCAGCCGGCTCGCTTAACTTGTCCTGCTCACGTACTGCTATTGGTTCATTCCCGCAGCTTATATAAATATTTGAATTGTATCAATAATTGAAGTGTTCCAAACATGAGGATTAAGGGCAACACAAGATGATTGCAAATTGTGCGCGCGCACATTTCAAAATGGAGCTAGTACTACTTGCAATCATCTTAGCTTGGGAAACTCAAGAACTTCGATCTTGGATTTTTCGCTTTCTCAACTCCACCTCATCTTTACTCTCTCACCCACGTCTTTGCTCACCCATCTTGCTGTGATTGCAGTATTCAACCTACTCTTACCTGCCTGGGTAAGCCTTCCACGGCTTGTGACTCAGGTTTGTTACCCTATCCTTTAGAACTTCAATCTCTCACAGCTCCATTTCTTTAGGTAAGGCTTTCACAATGGCGACATCTGCGGGTGCAAGAAGTAGAGCCAAGAGCATGAGCATTTTCACATCACTCCTATCAGGCGATGAACAAACCACTGCACGCCTCCAAGGCCCTGTACTGCCAGGCTCTAGCAGCAGTTTGAAGAGAATGGCATATTACCTTGGACTTGGCACCGACAAAGCTGTTTTGAGATGGCTTTCATCCTCGGCCTTCAAACGATACTTCGATGAACTTTACTATGAATGGATCAAACCAGAAAATGATCGAGCAGAGGCTAGTGGACAGGTCCGGAAACAGGGACCTCAACTTCACACAGTTCAGGCTGCCATCGCGAAAGGTGAGTATTACGGTGACGAACGCTATTCCTCATACTACATCGACAAAAGCGATTTCAGTGAGGTGGATTTCTACGCTCTTTGTCTTTTCAGATTCCGAAAAGCCAATGTGGACAGCCGCGAAGGTGTGTTTCGGAACGTGGCTCTGTCTGATGCGGAAATGGAAGAACGGCTATGGATGGCTATGCTCAGAGCAACACATGATCTTTCTCCAAGCCGTGCAGACAGGAGAAAACACGGAAAAAGTAACACAAAACGTGGTAGGGCCCAGCATTCGAGTGAAGATCCCGTCGAAGAAACCGTTCATGGAGAGTCTGATCCTGAGATGGTTGACACAGATGAGCAAGAAAGGGAACTTGTTGTGGAAGGCTCGCCCAGAGTGACCCTGAAGCCTAAAATTGATGACCCCCTGACTCCTATGACCCAAGAGAATTCCACATCTGAGTCTACAATTTCAAGTGCACAATCTAGTCCAGCAAAGCGTTGTCTCACTATTCCAAAGATCTTGGACCCGTTATCGGATGAATCTAATGAAGAAGATCCTCCAATGAGCGCCTTTGAGCGCATGAAGTCGGAGCGGAACCGTACAAACCCATTCGATCTAGATACTCAGTATGGAAAATACATGACTATATACAACGCAGTCAAGTTGTTCGCAGAGCCTCAAGAAATCCAGCGACTCTTCAATAAACCCTTGGATCATGCTGCCTTGGACGATGCTACTCTGAATGCGGAAAGCAAAAAGTGGTATAATGAAGTTGAAGAAAATGCAAAATCTGACAAGTTTGTCATCAAGCCTGCTACTGAGGATGAGTTGTCATTGTTCAGTGAGATGGAACGTTACCTGGATAATCCAAAACTGCAGAGAATGGACTATCATGAGGCTTGCAAGGCTCTCAGGATTGATGATCCTCAACGTCCACAACTACTTGGTATGGCAACTACTATGCAGTTTAAGTCTTGGCAGGTACCAGGTATTAAGGCGTTGGTTGACTTCGAGGCCGATCCTGCTATCCGAGCATGTATCTTGGCTGATGCAACTGGCTTACGAAAGACAATCCAAATCTTAGGATATTTGCACTATGTAAGTAAAAGTAACTGGGGAAGGCTTATACAGAATGCTAACAGACTGCAGCGTCTTTCTAACCGTATGCGGGAGATGAAGAAATACAAACACCAATTAAAGGCATATGAAGACGCTTGCGCTGCGCAAGCAGAATGGGAAAAGGATGAGGACTACATAGCAGGTGACACCCCTGATCTTGACATTCCTGCAGAACCAGCACTATTGCCTCCTGCAAAGCCTTTATTGCTTGTTGTATTGCCAGAAATAATTGATCAGTGGGTTGAAGAGATTCGTCGCTTTTCTTCGGTATTCAAACCAATTATATACTACGGCGACAAGCGTGCTCCTATCACGAGTGCTATTCCCAAGATTGATGGCCTCTTGCAAAAAGACTCGGAGTACTTTGGTGGAGATGAACAAAATGGTAGAATTGTTATAATCACATCATTGCCAACTTTGGCTGCCAGACATGGCCCGGGTAGCCTTAGAACTCATCGAATCAACAGAGCTGGCTGGACTGTATGTGCAGCCAACACTGCCTATCACCAATCAGAATCATCTTGGCCGGGCGATCTCAGTTGCTGTTTCGACCTCATCACAATAGACGAAGCGCACACAATTAAAAATCCAGATACCGCCCAGTCACTGTACTATAGCCTGGTTGAAGGCTTCATTCCATGTGTTGGCAACTGCGTCGGTGCTACCAAATAGTATTGAGGACTTCAATGGATATATGCATTTCATTGACATGAACAGGGACTTGTGGGAGGCTGACAAGCTTCTCTCTTGGGGTGTCACCAAAGATGTGAACCCATACACTCTCCCTGATGATCATCCTGCTGCGATCCTCAGAATGACAACACAAGCTGTGGTAAGATTTATCACTGGCGAGAATGCCAGGAAAAAGTCTGCGGGATTCTACTTGCAGAAAGTGTGGGCTAAATGCCTCATTCGACGTACTTATGCATCAGAGGATCCTTTACTGCCTGGGACAACTATTGGGGCAGCCTTACCCAAACTCCATACTAGACGGATTGTATGCAGGTTCACGGAAGCAGAGCATTTAGAATATTTAAAGTTTTCTATTCTTCCACGGCGAAAATTGGCTCATGTTCTAGAAAATGGACGCCTAGTCTGGAACCGAAAGTACTCTCGTCAGCTTGTTCTGAATTCAACATGGACAGGCTTTCATTACATTGGAGATGACATCATGGCTGATACTGTCCGAGACTGGAAAACCTCTCCCAAGCTTCTATACTGTTGGATCAAATTGCTTCACAAGAAACAGGTAGAAGTACATGGGCATGAGTTGTTTCGGCTGCCTGACTATAATGACATCCCTGCACAACTAGCTGTTGTATGTCAGGGTGCACCTAAGTTACGCCATACCCTCAGAATCATCGCTGAACTAGTTGTCCTTATGAAGCGAAAGATCATCATCTGGTGCTCTTTGCCACCTAACCAGTTGTTGTTGTTTGCATGCTTTCAGGCACTTCGAATTGATGCTGCCTGTTACACTGCAGATCTGAACCGTGCTGAGCGATCTGGTATTGTCAACAAATTCATAACGTCTCCGAGTTCATGCTTTGCGTTCATAGGGGGTTTCAATGTTGGATCCTGTGGCCTTAATCTTCACTTGCTATGCAATTGGGCAATTGATTTTGATTGTGCGGCCAATCGGGGCCAAGAAGAACAAGCGATTGGTCGTCTACGTAGAATCGGCCAAAAGTTTACCGTGGAGAGATTTGAGCTCTCGGTGGAGTCAAGTTTCCAAGATCGGCAGAGTATGAACCTGTTGATGAAGGCTCTCCCAGGAGCTATCGCGGAACTGGCTATGAACGTCTATGAATACGACCAGCTTGATGAGGATGGCGAGAAGGAGTTCTCTGTTGGCGACTGGTACCTAATCGGAGGTGAGCTTGTTCAAGGTCCAGACCCAAGGGTGACTGGTATCCACGCCGAGCAAAAACTCACTCCTCTGGAGCTTGTTGAAGCAATTTTCACCAACAAGAAAGGCAGCAGAGAAGAGCAATGGGTCACAGAGCGGGTTGATTATGGATTTGATGTCGATGAGGAGCTAGGTCAAGATGAAGACGACCAGATGCTTGATTACGACTGACTAGATAGGTGACATTGTTACGTTGAGGAAGCCTCCTACATATAGGACTACAGCATTTGTCTCCTGTCTTTTTATTAGCTTAGCCGCGATCATATCAAGCTAGAACTTAGAAGATCCCTCTGCCAAGATGAGCAGTCAATCAGCTTAGCATTTGCTTCATCAGAAATCGCATTAAATAGATAGTTTAGAATTGAGCATACCAAATTGATGACAGCGCGTTTAAAGCGAGGGGTAGGGTGTAAAGTTATTACATAATATCCTAATGCTGAGGGGTTGTTATGCGGGCCAATCTTATGCACTCCACAGCAGCAGTAAATTCGTCAGATTCGATCCCAAACTCTACTATATTATCCAAAATAGTCACGCCAGACATAATACCACTCTTCTCATCGTTCAGTAGTACTAGCACTATGGCAGGCAAGTCGTCGCAAGCTAGACGTCCATGGCAAACCAAGACTGCGTTCTCAGTCAGCTCAATTTGCCCGCGGCATCGGTGATAGTGGTCGCACGCCTATGACTCAGTTACGAAATAATGATGATGAAAACGATGATGCAACAGATGACGAAACCGACAGCATGTTCGACGAGTGTCACAAATGATACCGGCAACACAGAGATTCTGTACAACGAGAGTGACGGTAACATAGAAGGCGAGGTATAGCTGTCAGACAATGAAGAACAGCCCCCTCCAGAATACTACCTTGCTGAAGCAGCAAACCTGGATGTGAAGCCACTACAGCAGCGACGATAAAGCGACGATAAAGCGACGATAAAGCAAAGAGCATCGGTGGCTGCGGAGTAGGAGGGAGAGGAAGACAAGATAGTTTAGGGAAGGCTTCACCATTCCTGTTTCAGAATCTGATTGTATATGTTAGCATACTAAGATAACATAATACCATACTAGTTATAAATCAATTCACTTGACGTATGTTGCTGTATTTTATTCAGAGTCTACAGTATCAAATGTTATTAATTCTCAAGCTAAAATCTCTATGCCAATTGGTAACAATTTAAGGAACCGGAGGCAGTTGGTTTAAACCAGGAAGAATTTGTGAGAGGTGAGTCTTTGTCCGAGCTACGTACAGATTCTGCAGTCTTGGGGCAGTACCTATATATAATTGATTACGGACCATAGAGCCAGACAAGTGAACTTCTACCCCAGTGAAATGCCGAAGGACAACGCGTTCTAGAAACCACTCAGTAAGTGGAGATCCATTGTAGTCCAACACCTAGGCGAGAACAGAAATAGACTCTCTCAACGTCACACCGTCTGCTGAATTGATTTGAAATTGTTGTGCAAGAAAACGGTTAGGTTGCCACCCAAGATATGAAGCTTCGTTATAAAAAAGAGTCATAATGTCGCTCCCGGTGTCATTCAAGACCCGAATAATCAGAGGACGCCCAAACCCTCCATAAATCGGAGGGAGAACTACTACGATGATGATCTGGTAAAGGGTTAGCATTGTAGTAGGCTTCTCCAATGCCCGACTAAAAGCCCTAATAACAATAATAATAATAGTAATAATAATAATAATACCTTTGGGTGGAATCATCAGCATTTACCTCGGCGCCACCTAGGGCAAGGTTGCTTCTAAATATGGCTGACGGCTGTTGAACTTGCTGTCGGAATCCATGTGCTTGCATCATCTGAGTACCATAACCCTATGCATGAATTAGAGATATTCTAGTCTATCGTCTTAAAACATACCTCCATCCACATTGGCTCAAGTTTTAGAGCACTCTCAACTGTGAAATCTGTGAGTTTCCCACCCTGTATATAAATACAATTGGCATCTGATCTTGGTAACTCCTTTCGATTATACATCTCAATCACCGCTAGAATATTTTCCTCCTGAGTAGGATACTTATTTTCGCGAAGATACTTTTGTAGCTCCTTCACACGCTGAGAGACATCAAGCTTCAATTCGGGACCAGCAGGAGGTAGTGTTTTCCAATCGAATTTCGGTATCGCAATATTGTTCAACTCTAAGTATAGTCTCTCAATACGACTATTCTCGGATGGTAAGTCAGGTTGTATCTTGGTGTTAGATGACGCCATCGTGAAGGCTAACTGGTCAGCTGCTGCTTATCAGCTCATAATAGCAAAAGACGAAGAAGAGACTTACATAAACTAACAGCCAGGACACGTAGCCAGCTGAGAACAGATGGCTGAGCAAGGACAGATGGCTGGTCGAGGACACTGAGGATAGCTAATTGAGGCAAGGAGAAAGCAGGAGGAAAAGGAAAGAATAAAATGACATAGGCATTAAGCGAGGCTCGTTAAGCAGTCAGGCCAAACCTTATCTAATAAATCTAGCTGAACGTGTGCTCGAATATGCCTTGTTTCCTGAACTGCTATTTCCATTTCTATTTGTATCTATATCTTTACCTCCAATAATGCTCCTGTAGAAGGCTTCCACAGCCTGTGTTATGTCTCTTGTTAGCTTGTCTATCAATTTCTAAGATTCAAAGAGAGCGGACATCATGTAACGTTCAGAATCAGATTCTTCAAAATTACCCGCCGATGCAGTGACCGCGGCAAGTCCTTGGTGACAAGCTTCAGGCTATATTAGAACAGAGCCTTGTCTTTATTAGCAAATGGTAAACTAATTAGCAAAACCGTAGCTAAATGTCTGTTTTAGGTTCTTGTCTTATTCTATCAAGACAACCAACCTTTGTACACTTACAGGATTTTACATATACAAGGACCGCGGCTATGGCAGATCACAATGTCACCCCTAATGAAAGCCTACTCGTCCCCTTCGACGCAGAGATTTCCCTTTAGACTACTCATCTATTGGCATTGAGGGTATTAAGTGGCATACTTGACTTAGAGGTGGGATGTTGAGCCGAATTGGATTTACAGAGACTCGTATCTCGTTTAGTACAGCTAGAGCTAACAACAACTTCAGTGACGGTTTCGGTCTAGATCTTAGCGTCTGTGGTATTTAACTCATTATCTTCAATTATTACTGGTTGGCCTGCGGATCTATTAGCAGACCGCTTAGCATGAATCGATGTACCTAACTTGATCTAATTGTGGCAGGGGTAAGCTTCTCGCCGTGCGGATAATAGCGCTTGGATTTAGGAGGCTCTTTTGAGTTGTTGACTCAAGTGGGTTTAAGTGCATTATAGTGCCCGTCCTTGCCGTGGAGTGATGATTCTAGAGGATACTGGAAGTAAACAAAATCCAGCATAATAGCAGCCATCACGAGAAAGTAGGTAGGAGAAGTTAAAAGTTTGAGATATTGAGATATTAAGATGTTAAATAATTGAGAGATCGGGACGAGGCGGTTTTTATATACGCACTAAGACTTCTTTTAGGAACCCAGCAAATCTCGGCCCCAACACTTACAAGTCTGCCTTACCGCTCTAAATCGCTGTCGTGTTGCCATGCTAACTTTGGAAAGCGATTAAGACAAGAATACGCATGAATTGCCAACTTCCACCCCTCTCTGCGGAAACGTATTTCCCGCTAGGAAGCAAGGCCCGTGGCCGAATCGAGCGAGGTCCTCTCTGCTCTCCTCCTAGACCTAATCTCGCAGCTGAGCGTACGTAACAGACTCCCCTGTCTCCAAATATGCCCCCTTTGCACTTGATACATTGAGGAGCGTGACTGGTCAGCCAGCCAAAAACTTGATCTCTATCCATCCGTCCGGTAAAGCATATGGCCATCTCTGTATAGCTCTACCCAAATTACCTTCCTTTTTCAGGAGCGAGACGGCATATCGAAGATACTCCCATATCTGCTCAGGCGATACGTGCCGTCTTACTAGAGGGCGATGTGTTGCTTCAAGCATGCTCTGTGCAAGCATGCTCTGTGCAGTCCTACCTCGTCATCCAACATGCAATGCTCCAGAAAGCTCTTTCCAAGGCTATTTTATCTGCCTACTCTGCAACCGCCCATATCTCCCTAGCCCTCTTGTGACCTAGTTCTGCACCGCCAGCGTTTCATACTCGGCCTGCAGGATACATAATGGAAGCCTCTATGCCGCAGTCAAGGTTCTGTCACAGCCACATAGGCAGTCATATCGGCCCTTTTCGTCACAGATCAGCCCAGATCAAGGCACATAGCGCATCCCCTCTCGACCGCCAAGGGAACTTACCCGGATCTCACGCTCGACACGTAATGCATCCGCGGCACTGCCAGGCAGAAGCCAGCCGTCGCCGTGAGGCATTTCTTCCATTGGAAAGGCTGTAATGCACGAGTGCAATACTGAGGCAATGCCCCCACTGTCACCATCACCGGGGCGCGTTTCGGCGAGGGTTGCAATGTTGCCATAGGGAGAAGAGGAGCTCAGCTAAGCTCCAGGTGGTATTACGGCCAATCCAATGCGAATCGGAGATGGGTATCACTGTCACAGCAGTTGAGAGGATCGAATCCAGAGTGGCAGATCGGGGGGTTCTAGTTTCCAACGGGCTACGTTGCCTAGGCTCTCAGCTGCAGCGAGGCCGATAAGGAGGCGCTTTGCATGGGTCAGGCGTTAGATATTGATGGCGCATGACGATAGCTGAGCGAAATTCTACGAGCGCAGGAGCGTTGGGAAAAGAATAGAAAGGGAAAGGGTCAAGTCGCGGGGTGGGCGGACTTTTAAACGTTGAAAGCAACGGCGGGTCCGTGCACGCACCTTTCCCGAAGTGGAGGGACGCCAAACCTAGGGGGGCAAACCGAGGTACTGAGATAATAGTCGAGAAAAGCAGCGTGGTAACGGTGCACGCGCCTTCCCTAATGGCTGGCGCCAAACCTAGGGAGGACAACTAAGTTTATAATTTCTAGTCTATGCCTAAGATTGCTCGACACCATTAGGTATAGTCTTACAATTCAAGCAATTTAGTCTCAATTTACTTATCTTCTTGAGCGCAGCGAGGACCGGGTTTGGGGGGTTCCCCTAAGAAAAAAATAAGCTACGCTTTTACCTCTAGTTATTATATTGTGTGGCCAGACGCGCTTGTGAACGCAATTCTTCCATACACGTAGCTGATTATAGATATCGAGGCTATCTTCGCCTCGTTATTATAGTTCTTTCTCTTTCTTGTCGCACTTGTTCTACTTGGAAAAGATAGCCTTTGGTTTGTGGGTGTTGCTGTCTGTGTGAACGCAATTTGTGCACAGCTATTGTAAAGGGGAAATAGTGATGTACCGTCGGAGTGCACGATCGTCGGGGAGACAGGAGAAGTGGGCTCACAACCCAGAGCAGGGCTCGACGATGGGCACCAGGCCGTAAGACGACGAAACTCAACGCATTCGTACGACGACTCGATGTGAAGGGAACAAAGAACAAAACAAAACAACTGTATTTCGACGACTTTAATCTCCTTATACGTACATCCTTCTTCCTCTATCCATAGAATAGAATAGAAAGAACTCTTCTGTGTAGTGATATTTCTAAGAGTTTTTAGCTCCATGCCATCCTTGCCTTCCATACTCTCAATTCCTGTCATTTGTTTCGGCATCGGAGTGGGGTAGGTTGATATGCAATGTCTTTGATGATAGCAGTCGACAGGCCCGGTACGTAGACCTTAGTTACGTGCCTACCACATTATCGATACAGGTCTATTTCATTTCACTTGACCCTCAAATATCCATTCTTTCCATTCTCGTTGCTATCAGACCTTCGCAACTAAGATATTGTATTGCGTCGACTGTAATCTATCACATGCTCACTTCTGTGAACGCAATTGCTAGGAGCACCCTATAACGCAGAATCGAGAATTGCTATTTTGTTACTCACAGAAGGCTAAGGCAACTGATCTTCCTTCATATTGGTTTAATTTGTTCTTTAGACTGAAAAAATCCTTATAAATATTTGCATGCTTGTGAATGCAATTAGCAGGGCCTACTTTATCAATAGGATTTTATTGGTTCAGAAATCACTAGGACCAATTGGGTTGATATTGATGTGTCTGTCCATATTATTCTATGATGCCGAACCTCCATTATGGAGAGAATCTGGCATACACGCTAATGTTATTTAAGCGAGCTGATAGACCAGCGAAAACACATGAGCCAAAAGGTCAATTAAACGAATAACTGGTTATTCGTTCACTATCAGCAGTTAAATAGCTTTCAAACCAAGCTAGTCATCCGAAAATGACACCAACCTATTGTAGAAGTCACGTGCTAGGAACTAATAGATTTCCTCTACAGTACCTCGCTGCTAGCATATCTAATAACGAATTCTTCGACGCAACTTTATATTCGGAATATGTGCTAACATTAGAAGGATGTTGGGGAAAAGTAGCACACCTTGCACGTGACTAAGATCTATATATTGGGCCTATTGACTTGCCTTACAAATCACATACCAACTATGTATTTAGAGTCTACGCACTGCTCTCTCCTTGAGCATCATTAAGAAAGAAGAAGAAAGAAAGCGAAAACTCTATTCATAGTTACCTATACTTGTCACGATATAACCCTGTCAAGGGGTTGTTTGATAGCTGGCTTACCCCTAATCCTTGCCGAGGGGGCGGGGCACCACTATAAGTCTATGGGCTGGTCCCTCTTCTATGAGATAACTTAGTATCAATACATTCAATAATCCTCATGTCCATGTGCTTCGCCTATAAAACTTGACAATACTTGTAGCAGCAATCGAGGACCACGATGAATAGTAATATAGATGTCCGAAATCGACACTATGGATTTGTTATGTGAATGCAATTATAGCCTAGTCAATTAAAATGACATTTGCACTTTGATTCGACAAGTTGTAAAGATGAACGCACACGAAATGTTAGGAACTCTATGAAGGAACATCATGAGTCCGAATATATTTGTACAAGCTATGCTGGGAGTCCATGAAGGCTACCTTTTTATTTTCAGGGTTACTATTCTAGGGTCCAATACAATTGCGTTCACAGCATGTAATTCAGACTTTGGATTTACCATTCCTTTAGGTTTCATTCATAGTTGTGTTCACAGGATTCATCCCAAAGCTAGGACTTCTGCATGTAACTGCATTTACACTCACTTGGACTAGCATCATTCAAAAACCTGGCTTTCAATTGCGTTCACAAACCGTCAGACTCATCCTTCCAACATGCAAAGGCCACGGATACGGCCCCTCAGCCAATACTACGTGATCCAGAGGGTTGATCGTCGTCGTAGACGTCATGAGCATCGACGCCAGAGTGGCAGATCGAGGATTCAAACCGGCTGTGCCGCCAGAGTATTCAGCTACGGGTGAGGCCGACGAAGGAGGGTCCGGGCAGGGGTAGAGAGAGCGCATGACGAGAGCAAGCGGCCGAGCCAGGGAGTGTTGGGAAAGAATTGAAGAGGAAGAAGGGCGAGAGGTCTTTTATACAGCTCGAACGCGGCGGCTGGCCCGTGCACGCACCTTGCCCAATCCGAGGCCAGGGCAGGCCGCACGACTGAGATTACCTTATTAATCTTAGCTCCCACCGATATCCAGGTACGACAAATCGATGATTCGTGCGACTGTTTAGCGCCCTGTATTAGCGTGGATCCTAAAGGCGAACAGCGCGAAAGGACGGGAGTGAGGGAGATTGGCTGTTGAAGAAAGTCGTCGTCGCCTCCTCTCCTTCTTCCTCACTCTCATCCATCACCCTATTTCTCCTTCCCTCGGGATCGCCTCATTCCTTACCTAGGTATTCGGCTTCATTCCTTTAGCTGAATCACCGTCCACTCCTTCAGAGGGTCCTACAATAACGAATTTCTTGTCGCCTTACTCCTTGCGTAAGCTCTCCCGACTGGCCCATTCACCGCGATCCTACAGTACTTTCAACGCCTAGCAATATTATACCACATGGACTAACAGGAATGTGATGTTTAGTCAAGGCGACTGCAAATCGATACATTTTGATCAAGAAGTCACGATCGAGCGTTATCAAGCAAATCAAGTCGCAATGGACTCGATCAAGACCGTCATTTCCCGTGGGAACGCTCTGTTTGTCAGAGACTCCTCATCAACGCTCTCTCCAACTATTATCAACCTTGTCATCGCCCTTATGGTCTTAGTCATTATCGGGTTTATCTTTGGTGGTGGACTTTATCTCATCCGGAAACTGCGCAAAGCCCGCGTGGCGAAGAATGCCATCCTACCTACATACAACACCCCTAATCCCTCCAGGAATGTAGCCAACCACCGCCGCTTGACAATTACGACTGGTCAACACGGTGGACGCATTCCGAGCATCTATATTTACGACGAGAAATCCTCCTTGACCAGTAACTCTTCAAGCCCACCCTTGTCTCCCGAAAATGTACCTGAGATCCGCATCACCTTCCCAGATGAGCAGGACGAATTGGGGCGGCCAAAGAGTGGGCGTGTTGTTATCGTCAGAGTGGGAGAGCACGGCGTGGGATTGGAACCATTAAGGGACGAGCAGTTACCTGCATACGAGAAAGAGGCCAGCGAAAGATTCCATTCTATCGATATGGAACGTATTGGAGGGCTTAAGGAGAAGTCGTCTTGGTCATAATGACTACCTCTACTTTTCGATAAGCTGCGACTTACGCCAAAATTGCCGTAGCTGGAAATTATGAACTGTTATTGAATAGCGACATATTAGATGCATCAGATGGACACATGCCAGCCATTGGAAGGCAGTATATATTCATTCGAGTATTGGATTGGAGTACTTGGGCGGACATTCATGCTGTGTCATTGCAGTTTGGAAGTACAAGCGGTTCATCCTGCGTGCATTGCTTGCGAGTACTTATCTTCTTCTAAACTGTAATGTATTACAAGTAATTATTTGAGCTGATGGACATTCTACAAGAAGTGAATATACTGTGCCAATCTTGAACAAGATTTCAATACAAGTGAAATGCGCAAAGTTATAGCTCGTAGTGTTAATGGACAAGACTACTACATATAAGACCTCCGACGCAATTCGAAAATTGGGAAATTAGAAGACACATGTAGAGAGTGATTCGTGCCAGTGACATGTCGCGTCGTCGGCCAATCTCCAAAAAATATTCGCGAACATCAAAAGCACCTTTTCAACACTCGTGCACAACGCCTTCCCATCCACCAATGGCTCTTACATTACCACCACCTATTTTATTACCCCTAAAATTGCGGTGAGCACTATCTACCAGGCAAAATGCCGGCAAAGCCCGCCACACTTAAGAAAGAAGCGTCAGTCCCTTTCACGACGGATCCAGTTGGGAAGGCGGGAGACTCCAAGTCTATAGCAGCGCAATATGCGAAGGCGAAAGCTCTGAAGGAGAAGGAGGATGCTGCTGCCGCAGAGGAGAAAGCTGGTGCTATGGGGAAGGTGAATGGACAGGCCGCAGGACGAAACAAGGCAAAAGCTCCCATGACGGATTCAGAGAGGATCAATAAGAGAAAAGAGGGGTTGTTCAAGAAGACCTGGAACTCGAGCCTGGGATTTTTTGTGTGGTTGCTGTAAGTATTCTAATGGAGTGTGCTGCTTTAACCTAAAATGCAGGGAGACTTTACGCAGATGACTGATGGGAAAGATGTGAAGCTAATGGTCTCAATAATAGGTTCATTCATGCAATTGGCATATATTTCTTCACCAAAGGTTTCCTCCTCACGCGTCTTGTCTTAGAAGAGAAATCATCCTGCGCCGAACCACCGATAGAGCTACACAATGGCGGAGGCTTCATACCTGGCACGAACGAAGCAGGATGCTGGCACCCAAAGACGTTCGAGAAGGCTGTAGTTGTCATTGTGGATGCTTTGAGGTATGACTTCACGGTGCCCTACAATGGCACCGCATCTTCCGCCTTTCACAATTCCCTCCCATTTCTTTACGACACAGCAATCCGCGAACCGCACAATGCTTTCCTGCTCCCCTTCATTGCAGATCCTCCAACCACGACTTTGCAGCGCTTGAAAGGCCTCACAGCCGGCACGTTGCCAACATTCGTAGACGCCGGGTCAAATTTCGCAGGAACATCAATAGAGGAAGATAATTTGCTTATGCAGTTGAAGGATGCAGGAAGGCGGATAGTCCATCTAGGCGACGATACTTGGACTGCTCTCTTCCCAGGCTATTTCGAGCCGGAGATAAGTCGGGCATATGACAGCTTCAACGTGTGGGATTTACATACGGTCGACAACGGTGTGACAGAACATATCTTGCCGTTGCTGGGAAACGAGAAGAAGGGATTGTGGGACGTTATGTTTGCTCATTACCTTGGAGTGGATCATGCAGGACATAGATACGGTCCGGATCATCCTGCCATGACAGCGAAATTACAGCAAATGGATGGCGTGTTACGAGATATCGTTGCGGCCTTGGATGAGGACACACTGCTGGTGGTCATGGGCGATCACGGCATGGATAGCAAGGGCGATCATGGCGGCGAATCAGACGATGAGGTCCAGGCTGCTCTCTGGATGTACTCTAGGAAAGGAGTTTTTGGACGCACAAATCCGGATTTTGTGACACCACCACCAACGGCGAAGGAGCGGCCTCTTAGCCAGATAGATCTAGTCCCGACTTTGGCACTTCTTTTAGGCTTACCAATCCCCTTCAATAATCTGGGAAAGCCGATTGAAGAGGCGTTCGTAGGACGAAAGGGGGTTTCATGGGAGAATCTAGCGGCCGTAGCGAAGGTTACGGCTGCAGCTATCAAGAGATATCAAGGTGCTTACTATATCGCGAGGGGTTTAGATGAGAGTACAGTAGAAGGGTCACCAATGATGCTATGGGACAAGGCACAAGCAGCCTTGGCAGCCACAGTTAGCAAGGAGGAGTCGTGGAAGGCTGGCTATGAAATGTTCACGGCATACCAGCAGGAGACTTTACGCATTTGTCGGAGTTTGTGGGCCAGATTCGATGTCCCAAGTATGATCCAAGGCATTGCTATTCTGAGTGGTGGCTTGCTGGTGTTAGTTATGTACGCTCGAGGCGTCGTAGATGATGATGATGCCGTTCTAGATGCGGAGCTTGATCGTGCAGAGAGACAACTTGAGCTTGAGGCTACCAAAAAAGGTTTGACAGTTGCTGATGAGGAGCCTGAGGATTTGACCCGATCAATTATTATGGGAGCATTTATTGGATCTGCTGCCGGTGGATCATTAGGTCTTACAGTGTCACTAATGTCTATCGAGGAATCAACACTCAACGGATCCCTTCTTGGAGCCGCAGTTGGAGGTCTACTTGGGGTGCTTGCTGCACAATTCGGGTCCTTGAAGCAATTCACAAGTCCATTTCCAAGCACCGTCTGGTCTTGGCTTGCCTTGATTTTTACTATCAGTCAATCTATTGGCTTTGCCTCAAACTCGTACACTATCTGGGAGGATTCCATTCTTCTTTTCTTCATATCCACGTTTGGCCTTCTTGCAGCAGTGGCGGCTCTCCGCCAGTCCACCATCAGCAACCGAACACTCGGCGTGTACCACTCACTTCTCTTCGTCCTCCTTGGCTGGATTGCCTCCTTCTCACGGTTATGTAGGGAAGAACAAATGCCCTACTGTCGATCAACATACTACGCTTCTTCTGCATCCTCTACCAGTGCACCATGGCAACTTCTCATTCCCTTCGTAGTTGCTGCTTTCCTTCCAAGTTTAATCAGATCATATTACGTTGCGACGAGATCCTACGAAAGCTTTGCACCAATTTGGATCAGCGTTGGTCTGCGAGCAGGTCTTCTTGCAACAGCCATCTTTTGGATCCTTGACGCAGCCGATGACGGTGATTGGTTCCCGAACATACCAAAGGGGACTCTCAAATCCGTACGCGTCGTTATTGCCCAGACTATCTTCGGAGTATCCCTCGCTGTAGGCACAACAGCTTTTGGACGGGCCACACCTTGCGTCTCCATATCCGCCACCACACCCACATCCAGCTCCAGAAAAGCAGCCACAGTCACCATCCTCGGTTACGCCAATGCCCATGGAACACACTACCTTCTCCTCTTCCTCTCTCTGCTCCTCTCCGCCCTATTAGTCCAAAAGCCCATGGGCTCTGGCGCTCTATCCCTCATGACGCTGCAAACTCTCACCCTCCTCGAGATCCTCGACACAGCCACCCCCGCCCTCAAGTCCTCCCCTCTCGGGCCCGTAGTCCTCGCCATGCTCGGCTCCTATCACTTCTTCAAAACCGGCCACCAGGCCGCCCTCTCCAGCATCCAATGGGAGTCGGCATTTGTGCCCTTACATGAGGTCCGCTATCCCTGGAGTCCTTTACTGGTCATCCTGAACACATTCGGATCGCACATCATGGCTGCCATCGCCGTCCCGCTGACCGTGTTGTGGAAAATGAATGATGGCCCTAGGCAGCATCCGAGGCGGCTGGTGAAGGAGATTGCGAGAGCATGGGCTTGGTTCTTGGTTTACTTTGCCGTGGAGTCGCTGGCGACTACGATGTGGGCGGGGTATCTGAGACGGCATCTTATGCTCTATAGGATCTTTAGTCCGAGGTTTATGGTTGGTGCTGCGGTGCTATTGGTCGTGGATGTTGTTGGGGCATTGGTCCTGATGATGGGCTCCAGGGCTACGGCGCTGAGTGTGGGGGATGTTTTTGGTTGGGCTTGAGCGATACGCGTGTGGGATAGAGAGGAGATGCTATTGCATAGCGTGGAATTGGGTGTGTGTATATAGAGTGTATCTTGGGCTAGATAATTAGATTGGAAATATACCCGGAATTGTATACAAAATGCTTTACAAACCTGATGTGCTAAATACCTTATTGTTATACGGAGGCTTTCCATTGTTCATGATGAAAGCGGTCGGTCCCTTGTTGCATTTATGCAGTAAGCATTAAGAACTTCCAATGGCGATATTGCCTGATCTCGCTGGTTCTTGGATGTTTGTGCTGTGCCTTTACTGGATATCGGGATCATTCTTCACGACATATTCTCTAACAGACAGAGCACTGAGGCCTTGGCAAAAAGTCATTTGCAGCATATGAGTGTTGGATGGAGGAAGTGGGCTTTGCCTTGCTGTCGGAAATTTGAGATTCACTTGCTTAAGATGGTAGTTAGGGTAGAGGTTCGACGTAATACAAGATAGAAGTGATGGCACGTTACAAGCAATCGAAGTGTGGATGAGTTGAGCACAAGGCTCCTATCTATGTGGGCGAAGGCCCCTTACCCTTGTGCTTACGCTGGATCCCCTGGATCCTTAGGCTTCATCACGTAGCCATCTCCGATTCAATCAGTTCTAGTGAGCGTCGCCGCTTCTGCTTAGGCGCTAATCACCCTTGGCTCGCCCAACTCACTCGAGCAACCTGAGCTGTCCCTGAGACCTGTCAATCCACCGTCCACCTTGTTCAGTCACGTTACCCGTTCTCTCTCTGAACCAGTCATGCTAGCGGCTATATAATTTCACATTCGTCAAGTTCAGCGACGATGCTCAGGGAGCTCAAACAGGCTCTAGGGATCTGGAACTGGAGACCCTAACCAAAATAGACCAAGTTATACCTGGAGTCCGTATTGACATCGTAAGTTGATGCAGTATGAAATCCTTCATAGAGCAGGAGATTTGTGCTACCAATCTCCTTTAAAAACTCTTTCCTTTTTAGGCGCAATTGCACACTCTCAGGAGAAGAGAGAGTGGCAACCCGTTAGGAAGTTTGACTTGGCTCGCTTTGGATTCTGGACAAGTCCTGACGGAAGATCAACGCCTCAGATGTATAACATTATGTGATTCGAAGAGTAGATGGGATGGCTTACTTAGTAGCTGTAGGGCTAATCCATGTATACGCTTGGAACAGTGTGAATCTGATTAATGCTGACGAAGAGATCTGTCCCGGCTAGGCCGATGCTTGGTCTTTGCAACACCTCCTCCATGACCTGCCTCGTTCGAGGTTATCGTCCGTCGCGCCGGAAACTTGCACGCCTGGAATATGCGATTGATCTGCTGGTCGGATTGGAGAAGAACTGTCTAGAGTCCATCCTCATCAAGGGACTCAAGCAGATACCGAG
>Ga0335075_10001358_pt1 | contig 40620 bp, 32 predicted proteins | sample Lox_Sample_24_FD_206723 | JGI IMG/M metagenome (GOLD analysis project Ga0335075, IMG submission 206723) | Soil microbial communities from Loxahatchee National Wildlife Refuge, Florida, United States - Lox_Sample_2.4 | ecosystem: Environmental > Terrestrial > Soil > Wetlands | place: USA...
CCGGCCAGGGCGCGGGCAGCCGGATCCATCGGCGCGGCCGCCTGCGTTTTGGGCTTGGAATGCCGCGCCAGCACGGGGTGCGAACCGCCGCTGAAATAGCCGCACGCGGCGAGCAGCCCCACCGCAGCCAAAAGGCTACCCCAGCGCAGGGCGGAAGTTGTTCTTGGCATCCGCTTGGATTCCGCGCAACACACAGCGACCGACGTTTTTACAATAGCGCGGGACGGCCCCCGCGCGCACGTCAATCTATGGATTTTCGTGACTTCACACTCACAACCCCGCGAGCAGCGGCGGCTCGTCGATGGCCGCGAGCTGCTCCCTCAGGTCGCCGAGGTATCCCTCCCAGTAGCGCGCCTCCCCGAACCAGGGGAAGGCCCGGGGGAAGGCCGGATCGAGCCAGCGGTGGCAGACCCAGGCCGCATGGTGGAGCATCCGCAGGCTCCGCAGCGGCTCGATGAGACGCAACTCGCGGAAATCGAAGTCGGCGAACTGCTGGTAGCCGCCGAGGAGCGCCGCCCACTGCGCCTGCTGGTCGGCGGGCGGCCCGGAAAGCAGCATCCACAGGTCCTGGATGCGCGGCCCCGTGGCGCAGTCATCGAGATCGACGAATATCGGACCGCGCTCGTTCCAGAGCAGGTTGCCGAGGTGGCAGTCGCCGTGCAGGCGCAGCCGGCCGACGGGCCCGACGTCCTGATAGGCGCTCTCGATGCGCTCGAGGAGCATGCCGCTCACGCTCTCGTACCGCTCCCGCAGGCCCTCGGGCAGCAGGTCCGCCTCCAGGACGAGGTCCCGGGCGTCCCATCCCAGACGCTCGATGTCGATCCGCGGCCGACGCTCGAAGGGCTGGCGGGCGCCGATCTGATGGAGGCGCGCGATGGCGCGGCCGAGGAGCTCGCGGGCCTCGGGCGCATCGAGCTCCGGCGCCCCGCCGCGCATGTAGGGAAAGGCCGCGAAGCGAAACTCGCGGTCCCGGAAGAGCGTCTGCCCCGCCATCGCCACGGGCGCCGCGACCGGCAGCTCGGCGGCGGCCAGCTCGGCGGCGAAGCGATGCTCCTCGAGGATCTGGCCATCGTCCCAGCGCGCCGGCCGATAGAACTTGAGCACCAGCGTGCCGGTTGCACTGCCCAGCTGATAGACGCGATTCTCGTAGCTGTTCAGGGCAAAGAGGCGGCCGTCCGGATCCAGGCCGACCGAGCTCGCGGCATCGAGCACCCGATCCGGGGACAGTCCCGCGAAGGGGGTTTCGATTTTGTTTATCATCGCCGGCGAGCTTTTGCTCTCATCCATCCCCTCACAGTACCCTCATTCTGCATGAAACAGGCCACCATCCTCGTGACCGGCGGCGCCGGCTATATCGGCAGCCACGTGGTTCTCCAGCTTCGGGCCCGCGGCGAGCGGATCGTCGTGCTCGACGACCTGTCGCGGGGCTTCCGCCAGGCGGTCCTCGACACGCCGCTCGTCGTCGGCCACGTGGGCGACCGCGACACGGTGCTCGAAGTCCTGCGCGAGCACGACGTCGGCACGGTCATGCACTTCGCTGCCTACACCATCGTGCCGGAGTCGGTGCGGGAGCCGCTGAAGTACTACGGCAATAACACCTGCTCGACGCGCTCGCTCCTGCAATGCTGCATCGAAAGCGGGGTGAGGCATTTCGTCTTCTCCTCGACGGCGGCGGTCTACGGGATCCCGGCCGAGGGCGTCGCGGCGGAAAGCACGCCCACGTCCCCGATCAATCCCTACGGGACGTCGAAGTTGATGTCGGAATGGATGCTGCGCGATGTATCCGCGGCGTCCGACCTGAAGCACGTCGCACTACGCTATTTCAACGTCGCCGGATCCGACTCCCAGAGCCGCTTGGGACAGGCGACGCCGAAGGCAACCCTGCTGGTGAAGGTGGCCTGCGAGGTGGCGGTCGGCAAGCGGCCGCACGTCTCGATCTTCGGTACCGACTACCCGACGCCGGACGGCACGGGAGTACGTGACTACATACACGTCGAAGACCTGGCGACGGCCCATCTCAACGCGCTCGACTACCTGCGCAAAGGCGGCGCCTCCACCGTTCTCAACGTCGGCTACGGGCACGGCTACAGCGTCCGCGAGGTACTCCAAAGCGTCGAGCGGGTCGCGGGCGGACGCCTGAACATCATCGAGGAGCCCCGCCGCGCCGGCGATCCCCCCGCCCTGGTGGCGCGGGCCGATCGCATCCGTCAGGAGCTCGGATGGAAGCCCCGCCTCGACGATCTCGATACGATCGTGCGCCATTCCCTCGCGTGGGAAAGGCGATTGCTGCAAGACCCTTGGGCGTAGAATCAGGAAAATGCAGTGGCTGAGGCCCAAGTCCCTGAGCGGCCTGATGCTCTTCGGGCTGATGCTTCTCGCCCTGCCGCTTCTCGTGGCCATCATCACGGCCGCTCTGCAGATCCGCACGCTCGCCACCACTGGCCAGCGCATCGTCATTGAAGGCGTTACGAGTGCGCGTGCCAGCCAGCAGCTCTTCAGCCAGATAGCTTCTCTCGAGCGCACGGCGCGTCTCTACGACGTTCTCAACGACCCCAAACTGATGGAGTCGTACGAGCAGGAGGACCAGACGTTCTCCGCCACGCGTACGAAGCTCTATCTGGATGCAACGTACGACGCGCGTCGGACGCTCGCCCAAGTTGCCGTCGTGCAGCAGAGCATCCGAACCGCCGTCATGACGACGCCGGCCAGCACTGCCGCAGCCGATACAGCGGAACTCACTAGGCAGTTCTCGACGCTGAGCGCCCTCGTCGACAAGGTGGCGGAGCAGAGCAACGAGCAGATCGACGGCGAAGTGGCTTCCCTGCAGCGCCAGACGGATCGCGCCCGCGCGCGTCTCTTCTGGTACGTGGCCCTCCTCCTGCCGCTCACCCTGATCGCCATCCTCACCCTGACCCTGGTCGTCGGCCGGCCGCTGCGGGCTATCGACCGGGCCATCGACGACATCGGCCACGGCAAGGTCGACGATCCCATCATCGTCCGGGGGCCGCACGACCTCGAGCGGCTGGGCAAGCAGCTCGAATGGCTGCGCCTGCGGCTGCTGGAGGTGGCCCAGGAGCGGAACCGCTTCCTGCGCCACATGTCGCACGAGCTGAAGACCCCGCTCGCGAATATCCGCGAGGGGACGGAGCTGCTGATGGACGGGGCGGTCGGCGAGCTCGACCCCGGCCAGCGGGAAGTCGCCGCAATCCTGCGCGATAATGGGATTAAACTGCAGCGAATGATCGAGAACCTGCTCTCATTCAGCGCCTGGCAGACCACCAGCGTAGGCCTCGAGACCAGCGAATTCCGGCTGCGGCCCGTGGTCAAGCAGGTGCTGGAGAATCAACAGCTCACGCTCCTCTCCCAGCGGGTGCGCCTGGACGTACAGGTCGAAGATGTGACCCTCGTCGCCGACCGCGGCAAGATCCGCCTCATACTAGAGAACCTGGTGTCGAATGCCGTCAAGTATTCCCCGAAAGGGGGCACCATTCACATCAAAGCCGCCACTGCGTCAGGCTCCATCGTCATCGACGTCGCCGACAACGGCCCCGGGATCCCCAAGGAGGACCGGGACCACGTGTTCGAGGCGTTCTACACCGGCAGAGCCGCCAAGAGCACCGCGGTCAAGGGCACCGGCATCGGCCTCTCGGTCGTGCTGGAGTTCGTCGCCGCGCACGGCGGCACGGTGGAGATCATGGATGGCGAGTATCCGGGGGCGCACTTCCGCATCCGAATGCCCATCAATCTCGCCCGCGGCGACCGCCCTCAGCGCAGGACCCAGGCCCATGCGGCGTGAGGTCTCCCTGGCGCTCGCCCTGTCGGCCGCGCTGCTCGCGAGCGGCTGCGCGACGGATTTCTTCAGCCAGAAGCCGCCGCCGCCGCCCAAGCCGGTCATCGATCACAAGGCGATCTCTGCCGAGGCCCTGGCGGACGACTTCGCCATCCTCGACAAGCTGATCGCCGCCTCCCCGGAGCAGCAGATGCAGATCGTCGGCTCCGCCGAGGACGCTTTCCGGATCACGCCCACGCAGAGCCGGAAGCTGCGCCTCGCGCTGATCCTCGGCACCCCCGACCAGGCCGGCTCGGACCTGCCCCGGGCGCAGGAGATGCTGCAGGAGCTCTCCGGCGAGCCGCAATCCTCCCTCCTTCCCGGCGAGCGGACCCTCGCTGCCCTGCAACTGAAGCAAATTGGCGACTATTTGACGTTGGAAGCGGAAAACCGCACGCTCCAAGCTGACGCCGCGCGAGCCGGCCAGCTCGCACCTCTCAGGCATCGTCTCGACGGCGCGGCGGGGGAGAATGCGAAGCTCAAAAAGGAGCTGCAAGAGGCGCAGGCCAAGCTGGCGGCCATCGCCAACATCGAAAAGTCGCTCAACGAGCGCAAACCTGGCAACGAGGCACGACCCAAGTGACCCTGATCCCTGGAAGCGTACTGCCCGAGCAGCGCAAGATGATCACCCCCCCTGGAACCCTCAGTCAGTCCGGACGCCGCAAGGCACGCATCCTGGTCGTCGATGACGATCCCGGACTCCTGCGCCTCCTGACCATCCGCCTGCGCGCGGAGAGCTACGACGTCGAGGCCGTGGAGAGCGGCCCCCAGGCGCTCGCCGCCTCGAGCCGCTTCCGCCCCGATCTGGTCATCACCGACCTCAAGATGGACCAGATGGACGGCATCGGCCTCTTGAAGGAGCTGCAGAACCGCTGGCCGGGGCTCAAGGTCATCATTCTCACCGCGCACGGCACCATCCCGGATGCGGTGCAGGCGACGCAGATGGGCGCCTTCGGCTTCCTGACCAAGCCGGTCGACAAGCAGGAGCTGCTCGATCAGGTCGGCAAGGCGCTGCGCATCTCCGGCTTCGGCGCCTCGGACGAGGACTGGCGCTCGGAGATCGTCACCCGCAGCGCCGTGATGGAAGAGAAGCTCGCCCAGGCCCACATGGTCGCGGGGACCGATGCGCGCGTCCTCATCACCGGCGAGAGCGGCACGGGCAAGGAGCTGCTCGCCCGCGCCATCCACCTCGCGAGCCCGCGCCGCAACCGGCCGTTCGTCGCCATCAACTGCAGCGCCATGGCGGAGAACCTCCTCGAGTCGGAGCTCTTCGGCCACGAGAAGGGCTCCTTCACCGGCGCCACCCGCGCCCACCGCGGCCTCTTCATGGCGGCCGACGGCGGCACGCTGATGTTGGATGAGATCGGCGACATGCCGATGCGCCTGCAGGTGAAGCTGCTGCGCGTCCTGCAGGAGAACGTGATCCGCCCCGTCGGCAGCACCGACGCCCTGCCCGTCAACGTGCGCGTCATCTCCGCCACGCACCGCGACCTGCAGCAGCTGATGACTCAGGGAGGCTTTCGCGAAGACCTCTATTACCGCCTCAACGTCGTGCACATCGAGATGCCGCCGTTGAATCGCCGCCGCGAGGACATCCCGCTGCTGGTGGCGCACTTCCTGGCGCAGATCGCCAAGGAAACCGCGCAGCGGAAGATCTATGCCCCCGAGGCCGTGGAGCTGCTCGCCACCGCCGACTGGCCCGGCAACATCCGCCAGCTGCAGAACGTCGTGCGCCAGAACGTGGCGCTGTCGCAGACACCCATCATCCCCGTGGAGCTGGTGCAGCAATCGCTCGGCGGCTCCCCCGGGCGCCTCCCCTCCTTCGACGAGGCGCGCGATGAGTTCACGCGCAGCTACCTGTCGCAGATCCTGCAGATCACCGGCGGCAACGTCAGTCAGGCCGCGCGCCTGGCGAAGCGCAACCGCACGGACTTCTACAAGCTGCTGGCCCGCCACCAGCTGACCCCGGAAGAATTCAAGCAGCGCTAGCCTGAGTTGGCCGGACTCGGCGGCCTATGGCGGCGCTGTCAATCCCAGCGACGAGGCTTCGAACGCCCACACATCCGCGGTCTGTGCGATCCGCTTGTCCGTCGGCATGTAGGTGTGGCTGGTCGCGTCCGTAGTCCACAACAGGATTGGATTGCCGCAGGCCTGGGCACGCTGCAGCGCCGCTGTGAGCTTGAACGCGTGCATCGGCACGACCCGGTCATCGTCCCTGGAAGTCGTGATCAGCGTGGCCGGATAGCAGGTACCCGGGCGAACCCTTTGCAGCGGCGAGTAGGCGAAGAGCCACTTGAACGCACGTGGATTGCCCGAGGTGCCGTATTCAGGCGCCCAGAGCGCGCCGCCGGAAAAGTCCTGATATCGCAGCATATCGAGCACGCCATGCCCGATGTAGGCGGCTCTGAAGAGCGAGGGCCACTGTGTGATCGAGGCGCCGGTGAGCAGGCCCCCGTTGGAATAGCCCTGGATCGCGAGCCGGCGGGATGAGGTGTAGTGCCGGGCGATCAGGTATCTCGCCGCCCAGGCGAAATCGTCGAACACATTCTGCTTGTGCGCAAGCATCCCCGCCTGATGCCAGCTCTCGCCGAACACACCGCCGCCGCGCAGGTTCGGGACGGCGTATATCCCACCGAGCTCCATCCACAGAGGCAGTATCGGGTCGAATTCCGGCATGTCGGTGATACCGAAGCCGCCGTACCCGTGGAGCACGGCGGGATTGCGGCCGTCGAGCTTCATCCCCTTGCGGGCGACGATGAACATCGGCACTCGGGTTCCATCCTGGGACCGATAGTAGACCTCGCGCGTGTCATACAGCGACGGATCGAAACGCACGCGCGGTACGAACACGGCGCGCATGCTTGCCTGGCGCACGTCGTAGCGATAGATCCGCCGCGGATACAAGTATGAGGTGAAGCCGAAATATATGATGTTGGAATCATCTCGCGACGACACCGAGGTAACGCTGCCCAGAGTGGGCAGCGTCAGCTCGCGAGCCCGCTTGCCGGCGGATGTATACAGCGTCAGGCGGCTGCTGGCGGCCACCTCGGACTCGAGCACGATGTCGCCGCCCGACATGCCCGCACCCTCGATGACGCTCCTGCCCTCCGGAACCACCTCCCGCCAACGTGCGGGCGCGGGATCGGATAGCTCGGCGGCCACGATGCGGCCCCTGGGCGCGTGCAGCGTCGTCCAGACATATAGGGTGTGATGATGCACACCGGCGACTGCATATTCGGCATCGTTACGTGTGTATAGAGCTTGCGGCTTGGCCGCGAGATCGGGCCGCAGCGGATCGCCGAGATCGATGTCATAGAGCTCATTGCGCGGCGCGGTGCCGTCACTCAGCCTGATGAAGACGTAGTGGCCGTCCTCGCTCACTTGGGCGCGGAGCACCCACTGCGACAGGTCCGGCCGACGGTAGATCAGTCGGTCCATGCTCTGGGCCTGACCGAGCGAGTGGTAGCAGAGCTCCTGATCCCTCACCTGCTGATTGATCCGGTTGCTCTTCGGCGGCGTCGGAAAGCGCGAATAGAAGAAACCGGCGTCGTCATTGGTCCACGCGATGTTCGAAAACTTCACCCATTGAACCCTGTCGGAGAGCGTCTTGCCCGTGGCGACGTCGAGCACCCGTAGAGTCTCCCAGTCGGACCCGCCGGCCGACAGGGCGTAGGCGACGTAGCGGCCGTCTGGCGAGGGCTGAAAATCGACCAGCGCCACGGAGCCGTCGGGCGAGATCTCATTGGGATCGATCAGCATGCGCGGCCGCGCGGCAGGCGAATCCTGCCGGTAAAGAACCGCTTGGTTCTGCAGGCCGCTGTTACGCTCGAAGAAAATGCGGCCGCCGGCGACCTGCCGGGGAGTCGTCTGGTCGGCATAGTTCCAGAGGACCGTCAGACGCCGCAGGATCCAGTCCCGCAGCGGAATTTTCGCGAGATAGGCCTCCGTCAGGCGATTCTCAGCCTGGACCCACCGATGCAGCGCCGGGCTGCGCATGTCCTCCATCCACTGATACGGCGCCGGCACACGCGTGCCGAAATACCCGTCCACCACCCCGTCGCGTCGGGCAGGCGGGTACTGCAACGTTAGGTGTGCAGGCGATACTCCTGCGAACGCGCTTTGGGCGGCCCACACCAGCAGAGCAGCGCCGGCCGTCGAGCGGAGGCGACTCATCACTTTGGTCCCTGGTTTGCGATTGCGGGGGTCAAGCTGTCCATGAATAGGAGCACGTCGAAAGCCCTCGCCGGCACCACATCCATCTCTGTGTCGAAATTCGCGCGGATCGGCCGGCGCTCCTCGAGCCAAGCGACGGCGCCGTCATTGCCCTGCGCCTCGCGCAGGTCCAGAAAAAAGCGCGGTATGCGCAGGCGCTCGAGCGTCGCCTCAACGCTGCCGGGTATCGGACGGCCGGCGGGAAGGCCGTGGCCACTGTGCGCAGCGAGCGTTCCGATGATCAGCAGCCGCCCACCGAGTCGATCGCGTAAACGCGCACCCATCATGACCGGCGCCTGCTTGTATACGCTCCATATTCCTCCGCGGGCGCGCTCATTCATGACATGGCCGTCGTGTGCGTAGACCATCAGCCGCCCGTCCACGCCTTCCTCGCGTAGCGCCCAGAGAACATTGGACGCCATCGCCGCTTCACGCACGTCATCTTCCCGGTAGTCGAGCGGACCGATGCTCATCGCTTTCCCTTCCGGGGCGGTCTGAAGTCTCAGGTATTGGAAGAGCTGACCCGCCACCACGAGATCACGCGCCGCCCAAGCGTACTCGGCAGGTGGGCCGGCCCGGCGCAAGGCCGGTCCCTTCATTTCGAAGTACCTGCGCAACGACTCCAGCATCGCTTGCAGCGGCGCCGGATCGTGCAAGGCCATCTGCCAGTAGCCCATGCGATCCATCAGCAGCAGCTGCGGCGCGATTCCTTTCATCAGGCTCGCCGACGAGCGGGGAGCCACCGCGCGCACGTAGGCGACGGCGCTGCGCACGGCGATCCCGGGGTGGGTGTAATCGCCCCCGGCGCCTCCACCGCTCATATCGATGCCGTAGAAGTGCAGCTTGCGTCGTCCGCGCGCGTGCTGGTTGTAATCGCGCATCCATTGGATCAGCCGGACATTCTCTTCGTAGCGGCCGAAGCCCCAGCTGAGGTTGCGCCGCGTGAGCGTGGCGGCGTCGCCGCCGCCACCCATCACGAATTCATCGATGGCGCGCGATTCGGTGAATGACGATTCGAGCGCGATCGCCGTGACGCCGTGGTGCCGTACCAGGTATCTGAAGAGCCGATTGCGAAACGCCAGCGGCTGTTGTGCGCCATGGGCCGGCTCTCCAAGCGTCACCACTCGCGCCGACCCGACCGTGGCCGCGAGGCGCGCAAGACCCCCCTGGCTCGCCGACGGCACCGTCCCCGCCAAGGAGACCGCCGCCGAGCGCGCCCAAGCGAGGAACGCGGAGGCATCGACGCCTGAACGTATATCCGCGTGCGCAACGCTCGCGAGCGACGCGAGGCTCAGCGCGCCCAGGCCAACGAGCCATGTCGCCGCGACGGAACCTGGCCGCCGGCCGCCGCTCATTGAGTTGCTCCGCTGATCTCGATGCCAACCGTGCGGGGTCGCGGACGCGCGCCGATTCCGAAGGCACTGCCGGGATCCTCATTGCCGTTGTCACCCAGAAGGTTGGTGGCAAACAGATCCAGCGTCCAGACGCCGCGCCGCACGCCAATGCGGCCATCCAGCATATGAATGACATCGGATTCCACGAGTATGGGCGGGCCGCCTTCGCCCCGGTCGGTGGTACTCTCCGGGCCGATCTGGCTGTAGTCCACCCGCACGAACGCCGGAAGATCCCTGCCCATCTGGAACTGGTAGATGCCGGAGAGGCGCCCCATGTACTCCGCGGTGTAGTCCACCGGATCACCGACATCGACCGTTACCTCACCCGGCGCTATGCTGACAAACCGCGAATTAGTCACGCTCCCGCTGGCGGCGACCGAAAGATGCTCGGTGGTCCGCCACTGCACCGACGCATCGACGCCCTTGATGTGCGCGGTGCCCCCGTTTTCCAGTTCCCCGATGCCGTTCGGCGTGTTCACGAATATCTGATAGTTGCCGTAGCGCGTGAAAAAGAGTGCCAGATCTCCGCTCAAGCGCCCGTCGAGGACGGCCGCCTTCACTCCCATCTCATAGGAGCGCACCTTCTCCGGCGCGAAAGTCGACTCCGGAACTCCGTCTCCGCCGTTGAAGCCTCCACTACGAAATCCGTCCGCGACATTCGCGTACAGGTCGGCATCCGGTGACAAGGCATAAGAGGCGTAGAGGCGCGGATCGACCGAATGAAACGTTCCGGAACGATAGAGGACGCCGTCGTATTCCGTGCGGTCATCGCGGAAGTCGCGCAGGCCCGCACCCACGGTGAAGCGGGTGCCCACTTTGTAGTTACCGTCGCCGTAAATCGACACGGACTTCGAGCCTTCATCGTCTATCGAGGACCCCGTGCCCAGCACCGGGCCGCCGAAGCTCAGCGCATAGTCGGTGGTGTAGTCAACAGTCTGATGCTTGAAGAACGCTCCTGTCACCCAATGCAGGCGACCCGTTCCCCGTGAAGTTGCCCGTATTTCCTGCGAGAACGAGGCGTCATTGCGCGAATCCGGGTCATTGATGAATTGCAGCGGCGGCGTCGGCGGATATGCCACCGGGTACTCGAGCCCGAACACCCCGTGCGTCGTGTTGTCCAGGTAAGTGGTGCTGCTGAGCAGATTGACCCCCGTCAGGTCGTAGGAAACGTCCACATTGTAGACGTCGAAGTCAGACACGAAGGGCGTCGCCAATGTCGGGTACACGGCGAGTGTCAGATTGTAATTTGCGTCGGCACCGGTCTCGGCTCCGTTGCTGCTGTTGCGATGAACCTCGACCAGCGATTTGACCGAAAGCGCCGCGGTCGGCCGCCACAGACCCTTGACGCGTACGTCGCGCAGATTCTGGTCATTGATGTTCCTGCGGCCGGCGGCAGGCTGATCGACCCAGCCGCCGATATCCCCGTAGGTGCCGACCATCCGCAGCCCGAGTGTATCCGTCAGCAGCGGGGCATTCACGACTGCGGAGACCACCTGACTCGGCGAGCCGAAGCGTGTGCCGTAGAGGCTGACGTCACCGAAAGCGCTGAAGGCGGCCAGGTCGGGATCATTCGTCACATATCGAATCGTGCCGCCGGCCGACCCGTCGCCGTAAAGCGTTCCCTGCGGCCCCTTCAGCACCTCGACCCGCTTCAGGTCCGTCATATTGACATCGAGCTGGGCGACGCTTTCATTGGTGATGTCGGCGTCATCGAGGTAAACGCCAACGAGCGACGTGGCGCCGTTGCCGTTGCCCACTCCGCGTATGAAGTAGCGCTCGTAGCCTCCTCCCGTATCGTCCACCACCAGACTCGGTACCGAATAGGAAAGATCGAGCACCGAATGGATATTGGCCTGCCGCAGCTCGGCTCCGCTCAGCACGGTGACACTCTCCGGAACGTCGATCAACCGCTGCGCACGCTTCTCGGCGGTGACGATGACCTCCTCGAGTGTCGGCACGGCACTGCTACGGTCCGCTCGAGCCGCCGTGCCCACCGGCTGAACGGCGGCCGCACTCGCTGGAGGATCGGCTCGCGTGAGGGGAGATCCGGCAGTAGCGCCCGTGACCGCCTTCTTCCGGCCGGGCGCGGTCACCGCCCCGTCAGGCATGATGCTGATCGTATGGGTGTCCAGGAAGCGGTAAGTGAGCCCGGTGCCGCCCAGTATCTCGCTGAGCGCCTCCTCCGCGTTCAGTCTGCCGACGGCCCCGGCGCTACGTCGCGAGTGAACATCCTCGGATATGTAGACGAGGTGATAGCCCGTTGCCTGCGAAAAGGCGTGCAACGCGCTCTCGAGCGTCTGCGGAGGCACATTGATCGGCCTCTTGAGGTGGCTATCGGCGGGATCGGCCGCCGCAAGACCAACACCCGCAAGGCAGATCACGATGACTGCAAACATGAATCGCATTGACCTATCCCCGATTTGGCACGAGCGCCTTGTCACCGCCGACGGCGCGTGGGCGGCTCATATGGGTGAAGAGCGGTTCCGGGGTGGCGAAATTAACCCGCGCGCCGGGAAAATTGCCGCGGCCGATATCAGTCGCGCGCGAGACGAATGCCGCTCGTCGATTCGTGTGCGACCAGGCCGAAGCGCTCGGTCAGAAATCGAGTGAGCTGCGCCGGGTTGCGCACGTCGAAGGTGCCGCTGACGTGCAGCGCAAGAAGCCGGGGATCATCGATCGTCAGGGGCTTGAGGCTGTAACGATTGAAGTCCCGGATCACTTCGCGCAACGGTGTCGCGTCGAATACGAGCTTGCCGTCCGTCCAGGCGGTCGCCACACGGGCATTTACCTGAACGGGACGCAGGATCGAGCGGGGTGCGACCACCATCTGCTGCCCGGCCGATACGTAGATACCCCGGGTGGCCACCCGCCCTTCCAGCACGGTCACGACGGTCATCGCTCCATCGCGGCGCACGTCGAACTGCGTGCCGACGTCACGGATGGTGACGTCACCGGTCGTCACGGCAAACGGGCGGGCCGAATTATGGGCTACGCGAAAGAGCGCCTGACCCTCCAGAAGCTCGATGGTGCGCAGGTCCCTGGTGTAGTGGACGCGGATCTTCGAGCGCGCATCGAGAACGACGGTGGAGGAGTCTGACAATGTGATGATTCGCTCCTCTCCGACCGCCGTTGCGTAAACCGGCGAGCGCTGACTCTGCCACCAGAAGGCGGTGATGCCCGCGAACGTCAGGACGATGAGGGAGGCCGCGAGAGCCACCGGTCTACGCAGAACGCCCTGGCCGAGCCGGGTCGGTCGCAGCGAGCCGATGCGACCGGTGGCGGGCTGGAATCTGGCGACGCTCGGCTCCGCCGCGGCGCGCCGAACGAGCTCGTCGATCTGCAGCGTGTCCACCCCATTCAAGCGATCCGCCGCCTCCCACAGCGCCGATACCTGCAGATAGGCCTGGACGTGCTCCGGCGAGGCCTTCAGCCATCGCTCGAATCGCGCCCGGCCGCCGGCATCGATCTCACCCTCGCAAAATCCGATGAGCCAGCCGATCGCCTCGTCGCGGACGTGATCATGGACGGCATGGGGGCGGACACCGCCCGCGAGGCTCTTCACGGCTTGCCGCCCTGCCTGCGATTGACCGTAGGCTGATCGTGATCGAGAAACTGGTCGCAGTACCTGACGGCGCGCTCGAGGTACTTGCGCGCCATGACATTCGAGACTCCCAAGCGCTCACCGATCTGCTTGAGGGTGAGCCCCTCGCAGCGGTACATCACCAGGACCGCATATGCACGCGGCGAATGGATCTCCAGGGCCCGTTCCATGGCTTCCAGCCGCTGCTCGACGTCGGCCTCCTCCGCCGGGTCCGGAGCCAGGCTCGTCTCGAGGCCATCGACTACGTTGAGCGGATCCATCGTGGCCGACTCGACAGAGCGGCGCAACGTGTACTGATGCACGACGTGGCTTGCGATCGTGAAGAGGTAGGCTTGGGGATTGCGAATGGCTTCGTGATCCTTCAGGCGCAGGATGCGAAGGTAAATTTCCTGAACGAGATCCGGCACATCCGCCGCGGCGTTGCGCAGGCGAGCTGAGAGAAAGCGTCGCAACTGCGGGCTGTGCGCTCTCTCGATGGATACGAGGAAATTTTGCCTGGTAGCTGGTGCCAAGACACTGCCCTGAACCACCCCTCAGGCTATTAGAGCGTCCGGCGACGAAAAAATGAACCCGTCCCCGTATTGGCGCCCGCATGCTCGTCCAGAGCCAGCCCCTGCCTCTGCGATCGCCCTCTGCCCGGGACTGGCACCACCGGCTGCTGCGAGCCCTTCGCCGGCTTCGAGGCGTTCCCCCCTCCATTCGGGGTCCGGCCGGAGCTTCTCAGGCTTTACTTGGAGGCGGGACTGTGCCGTCCGGGGGGTGTCATGGCCGCTCGCCGCGCGGATGACGGACGTGCCTGCGGCAGGTAACCCGCGCTGCGATACCACTGCGCGGTGCGCGAGATACCTTCCGCCGGCGTGACCTTCGGCGCATAGCCCAAGAGCCGCATCGCCTTCGAGCAATCGAATTCGCGGTGATGGGTGAAAAACGCCACGCGCCGCCGGTGCAGCGGCGGGTCGATGCGCAGCGGCACACAGATCGATTCGCAGAGCAGGCCCGCGGCCATCACCGGCCACACGGGGATCCGCCATCGCGGCTCCGGCACGCCGAGGGACTGCGCGATGTGATGGACGATCTCCTTCAGTGTCGGCGCCTGCGGCCCCGCCAGGATGAAGACTTCGCCGAGCGCCGCCTCGCGGGCGCTGCAGAGACCGATGCCGTCGACGAGGTCGTCGATGTGCACCATGTGCAGCTTCGGCGTGCCGCTGCCGATCATCACGAAGACCCCACGCGCCACGGCACGGTAGAGCTTCAGGAATCGCAGGTCGCCTTCGCCGTATATCGGACCCGGCCGCACGATGGTGACGCGCTGGCCGCGCCGGGCGGCGGCCGTGACGGCGAGCTCCGCCTCGAGCTTCGTGCGTTGGTAGACATCGCCGGGGCCGAAGCGATAGGTCTCGCTCGCCGGCGGGTCGGCGATGTGTCCGTGCACGCCGCCGGTCGAGCAATGCACGACCCGCTCGCAATCGAGCCGGCGCGCGGCCTCGAGCACGTTCTGCGTGCCGCCCACGTTCACTTCGCGGTAGTAGCTGTCGGGATGCCCCGCGGTGCGGAACACCGCCGCGATGTGATGGATCTGATCACAGCCGCGCGCCGCGCCGATCACGTCATCGAGGGACGTCAGCTGCCCGATCCGGACATCGATACCCCGAGCGGCCAGCGACGAAGCCTTCGCCGGGTCGCGAACCAGGGCGCGCACGCTGTCGCCCTGAGCAGCGAGCCTGCGCGCCAGGTTTCCGCCGGTGAAGCCGGTGGCGCCGGTGACGAGAATGGTGCGTGCCATGAGCAGTTCTCCGGCGCCTAGGTGGCGCCCAGGGCCTCGAGCGTCCGGTAAGCGACGCGCACTTTTTCCTGGAATGCTTCGACCGAGTACCGCTCGCGGGCACGCCGCCTTGCCACCGTGCCGAGCCGCGCGCGCAGCGTTTCGTCCGCCGCGAGCGTCGCGAGCCCGTCCGCCAACGCCTGCGGGTTCGGCTCCACCAACAACGCACAATTGTCGTCGAGCACCTGCGTGTGCGACAGGATCCGCGTGGCGAGTATTGCGGTCCCCGAGTTCATGTACGAATAGACCTTCATCGGCGTATTGCTGCCGTTGGAGCGCGGCGACACCAGGATGTCGGCCTGCGCGAGAAAACCGGCGAGCTGCGAGAGCGGGCGCGGCCCCAGGAGGTACACCCGCTCCTCCAGGCGGAGCTTGCGCACCAGTGCGCGTACGCGCGCGATGTCATCCTCCGCGCCGCCGATCAGCACCAGCGTGAGGTCCGTCGCCTGCGGCAGCTCCGCCATGGAGCGCACGATCTGCTCCACGCCCTGATAGCGCTGCAGGTTGCCCACGTAGAGCGCGAGCGCGCCGTCGATATCCAACAGCTCGCGCAGCGGCTCCGCGTGGCCGCCGTGCTGTTGCGACGGCAGCGCCACGTCCTCGATCAGGAATACCGGCACCCCGGGCGCATCCGCGATGACGTGCTGCGCGAGATCGCTGCAAACGGCGAAGACCGCATCCGCCCTGCGGATGACGGCACGCTCCATGGCGCGTAACGCGCGCTCCACCGGCCGCAACAGTCGCCATTTGGAGACGAGCGATTCGCCGAGCATCGAATCCATGTCATAAACGACTCGGGCGTGAGCCGAGGAGCGCAGCAATATCGCGGGAAATACAGCCTCTTCGACGGCGTGGATCACATCGTAACGGCGCCTCAGCGCGAGGCTGAGCAGCCGCGCCGAGATCAGAAGATCGCAGACGACCTTCTTCCAGGAGATGCCGATGGGAATGTGACGCAGGCCGGGCAGCGCCGGCGTGCGCAGGATTTTCAGTCCGTCGATGTGCAGGTCCGCGCCTTCGTGATAGGTCAGGAGGTCGACGGCATGGCCTTGGCCGCAGAGTACCTCCACCAGCATTCGCACGGCGATCGGGGTCCCTCGTTCCTGGTAGAACGGCTGCGGCGCGACGAGCAGTATTCGCATGCTCGATCGGATCGAGCAAAGCCCATACCCACGCCGCGATTCACTGTCGGCAAAAAGTGACGCCCCGGCGCGAGGCTTTGCACAACCGCGGGCGGCGCTGTCAGAGCCAATGAGATCCCTTCGCCACGACCCCGAGGATCGCGGCGCCAAAGCCGATCAGCGTCGTGAAAAACGAGATGGTGACCGCGATCATGAAGCGCAGGAGTCCGCGAAGCTCCTTATGTATCTCATCGAACTTTCCATCCACCGAAGCGAACTTCGCATCGAACTTCGCATCCAGCGAGGCGAACTTCACATCCAGCGAGTCGAATTTGCGGTCCAGTTTTGCATCCAACAGGTCGAACTTCTGATCCATCGACTTGCGCATATCCCGCATGTCGACTTCCAGCTTGGCCACGCTATTCTTGATATTCAAGATGTCTGTTTCGACGACCGCAACCCGCCGATCGATACTGTCTTCCATATAACTCTCCGCAACTGCCGCCGACATGAATCACCCGGCGCCTACTTGAGCCAGTGGAACCCCTTGGCCATGGCCGCCAGCAGAGCCGATCCGAACGCGATCATGGTCGTCACGATCCAGATGAACTTGACATCCAGCGAGTTGCGCAGATCGCGCACGGCGCCTTCCAGGTTTCCGAGATTCTCCTTGATGTTCCTGGTGTCCGCCTCTACGACTGCCACTCTCGCGCCGAGTCCATCCATTCTCTCGCCGAGTCTCTCGCCGAGTCGATCCACCTTGCCATCGAGCTGATCGAGCCTCTGCTCGACGCGACCCATCCGCGCATCGAGCGCCGCCACGCCGGACTCGATCCGCACGAGGCGCGGCTCGAGCCCGACCACACTGTCTTCCATATAGTCCTCCGCAATTGCCGCCGACATGAATCACCACCCGCGCCCTGGGATGCGGCAGGCATTACAGCACGGGCGGAGGCCGGAGGGAACCGTCCATATCCGGGCAAATTGCGCAGTTATTCCGGGGTGCCGGGACCGGCGCCGAAACAAACATGACGCCGGGGACGCGTCTGCAACAGGACGTCGCGAGACGCGTCAGGTTCTAGTGCGTTCCTCGACGGGTCCTACGCCGAACGTCCAGAGGGTGTTGCCGATGAAATTCCAGAAGAGCACCACTGCTGTCGCGCAGACCTGAGCCAGCAGGTAGTGCACACCTGCGGCGACCATCAGATGCATGATGGCTGCGTTGATGAGGAGACCGGCGCCGGCCAGCAGGGCAAACTTCGCGGCCGCGGGCGCGTGCGGCCGGTTGCTCTGGAAGGTGAAGCGATAGTTCAGGAGATAGTTGACGACGGCGCTGAGCACGAACCCGATCGAGGAAGCGGGTGTCGGCGCCATCCCGAAGCCGCGCACGAGCAGAATGAGGATCGCGTACTGGATCGCGGTCGCGATGCCGCCGACGACGGCGAAGCGCACGAACCGGGAGAGATGCTTCCTGCCGCCGCTGGAGGCAGCCCGGGTCAAAGCACCTTCTCGATGATGTAGCGCGGCCGGCGCTTGGTCTCCTGATAGACCTTGCCGAGGTACTCCCCCAGGATCCCGACACAGAGGATCTGCAGGCCGCCCAACGCGTAGATGGGCAGGATCGTCGAGGTCCACCCCGGCACCGCCCGATCGGTGAAGAGGCGCACCCAGAGCGTCCAGGCGCCCATGCCGAGAGTGAAGAGAAATACCAGGAAGCCCAGCAGCGAGATCATCCGCAGCGGCACGACGGAGAATGAGGTCACCGCATCCAACGCCAATCCCAGCATCTTGCGCAGCGGATACTTCGAGACGCCTGCCACCCTCTCCGACCGCGCGTAGTACACGACCGAGGACTCGAATCCGATGAGCGGCACGATGCCGCGCAGGAAGAGATTCACCTCGCCGAAGTCCTTGAGCGCGTCCACCGCCCGGCGGCTCATCAGCCTGAAGTCGGCGTGGTTGTACACGGACTCCACGCCGAGCGCGTGGATCATGCGGTAGAAGCCCTGCGCCGAGGCCCGCTTGAATGGGCCGTCGCTGGCTCGATTGTCCCGCACTCCATAGACGACTTGCGCCCCCTGCGCATGCTGCTTCAGCATCTCGCCGATGACCTCGATGTCATCCTGAAGATCCGCGTCCACGCTCACCAGCACATCGCCGTCGGTGGTGAAGAGCCCCGCGAGCAGCGCGTTCTGATGGCCCCGGTTGCGCGAGAGCTTGATCCCGCCTATCCGCCCATCCTCCCGCGACAGCTCCTCGATGAGCTGCCAGGTGTGGTCGCGGCTGCCGTCGTCGATGAAGACGATCCGGCTGTTGACGGCGATGCGGCCCTCCTTGCGCAGCCGCTCGAGGAGGAGAGTCAGACGCTCCGCGGTCTGCGGCAGGGCCTCCTCCTCGTTGAAGCACGGCACGACGACCGTGAGCCTGGGCAGCGGCAGCGCGGGCGAGATCCCGCCGGGCGTGTCCGCGGGGCGCTGCTCGGCACGCTGCTCCGGATGCTGCCCGGCATAATCGTAGGCGGTCTCCTCGAGGCGCGTGGCCATCAGACCCCTCCCGCACCGGTGTGCTCGACCCGGTAGGCCGCGATGAAATAGGGATCCCTCGGCGTGCCCACCTGGCCGATCGGTTTCAGCCACCCGGCGGCGACACCCTGGCGGGCGACCTTCCCCCAACCGTATTGCAGGAAGTTGGTATCGATGACGAGGACGCTCACCCTCTTCCAGAGCGCGGTCCGGATGACACCCGGATCGTCGCGATCGTCCACCAGCACCGGGGTCCCCCGTTGCGGCGCGTACAGCCAGAGCGAAGTCGGCGCGACCGCCCAGGTCACGCCCGAACCGGGAAAGACCTTCGCGAGGAGATGGCGCACCGACTCCCGGCTGACACCCTGCCGCACCCCCTGATGGACGTCGATCGCGGCCTGCGCCGTACGCAGCCCGAGGCCGAGGAACGCCAGGAAGGACAGCAGCGTGAGCGCCAGCATCCCCTGGGTCCGCGGCGCCGCCTGCCGGCTTCCCTCGAGCAGCAGGCCCCAGCCGGCGCCCGCCATCACGTATCCCAGGGCGATGATCGGGATCAGGTGCGAGTCGGTGAAGTGCGGATCGGTCACGGTGAGCGTCAGGATGCCGGCCAGCCACCCGGCCGGCAGCCACAGCCGCTCCGCCATCCGCGTGCCGCGCCGCGAGCCCGCGCGCAGCAGCGCGACGAATCCGATCAGGAGGAAGAAGGCCTGCGGCAGATTGCCCGGCACGAAGTAGCGGGTCCAGCGCACCCGCTCCTGCGCGAGCTTCCAACCCACGCCGCGATGCACCATGCCGAGCAGCATCGCCGGCAGGTCATGGGTGCCGCTGAGCTGAGAGGACAGCGACACCTTCGTCGGAATCAGGACGTCCATGATCGGCTCGCGGGCGAGGAAGAGGACGAGTGTCGCGGCCACCAGCGCCGCGCACGCCACCATGTAGGATTTCGACAGGCGGCCATTCACCGGGATCAGGGCCGAGATCGCGACACAGGTCAGCATCATGGCCGCGGGCACGACCCCGGTCGTGTGGACGAGCGGCAGGAGCGCGATGAGGACGCCGGCGGCCACGAAGCTCGATGGCGAGCGCCGCCTCAGGAAGTGGATGAAGCAGCAGAGGCTGCCGGCCCCGATCACCGCCAGCGGGATGTCCGGCCGCAGGTCCGCCAGGCTTTCGAAGATGACCTGCACATCGCTGCCGGCGGCCAAGGCCGCCGCCCCGGCCGCCCAGGGATTTCCCGTCGCCCGCTGGACGCTCCAACCCACGAGCGCGATCAGAGCGAGCCACTGCAGCACGCCGAAAGTGACGATGCTCTTCCCTCCCGCTCCCGCGAGGTCGAACCACGCCCGATCGATGTCGGTCAGCAGGAAGGCGCGGTTCTCCCATTTGAAGAGGGAGCGCACGCCGGGCGGGGTGAGCGGCAGACGGCTCGCGGGCAGCAGGTTCTCGTCGGGGTCGCGCCCCTGCGAGGCCGCGTACCCCGGGTAGGAGTACCAGCCCCCGTCCGTGCTGATCACACGCCAGAGCACGCGTCCCGCGGCAAACACACAGGTGGCGAGGACCAGGCCGGCCGCGAGCGCAATGAGGATGCGGCGCAGCCTCGCCGCTCCCGCGGCCGCTCTGGCGAGCTGCCACGCCGCGGCCGGGCTCTCCTGCGGTCCGCTCAGCGTCAGCTCCGCGGATCGGGACCGTGGCGTCACACGACCTTCTCGGCGAGGCGAGGCTCCTCGGGCAGCGGCTGCGGCGCCGGGTAGCGCACCACTTCCTCGACCTGGTAGTCCTTGATGTCGCGCGCGTGCGTGAAGATGATGAGCTCCCCGAGGAGGCCGAGCGCAAAGAGCTGCATGCCGAGCACGACGAGGAGCGAGGACAGCAGCAGCGCCGGCCGGTCGGCCAGCGGATGGCCGAGCACCAGGCGATCGAGGGCCAGCCAGGCGACCAGCGCCGCGCCCACGACGAACGTGCTCACCCCGACCATGCCGAAGAAGCGCAGCGGCTTCTTGGTGAAGCGCACGAGGAAGAACACGGTGCAGATGTCGAGCGCGCCCCGGATGTATTCGCGGGACGCGTAACTGCCCGGCAGCCGGTCGAGCGGCGACTGCTGCAGCTCGATCTCCATGACCTTGAAGCCGCTGCGGCTCGCGAGCACCGGCAGGAAGCGGTGTTGGTCGCCGTACAGGTTGACCTCTTCGAGCACCCGCCGCTTCATGGCGCGCGCCCCGCAGCCGAGGTCGTGCAGGCGCTGGCCGGTCACGGAGGCCAGCATGCGGTGGAAGAGATTGCGCCGCACCGTCTCGAAGCGGCTGCCCGCGCGCGGCCAGCGCTTGCCGATGGCGAGATCCACCACGCCGAGGGCGCGCACCAGCTTGCCGATCTCGGTGGCGCGGATCTGATGATAGGCCGGCAGGGTGAGGATGATGCGTCCCCGCGCCCGCTGAAAGCCGGCCACCAGCGCCGTCGCCTCACCGAACCGCCGGGTGAGGCCGATGACCGACACGCTCCGCCCCGAAGACAGCAGCCGTTGGACGTCGGCGGCCAGCTCCGGCCGCGGTCCGTCCAGCACCACGATCACCTCGTAGGTCATGCCGAGCGCATCGAGCGCCTGGGTGTAGTCCGTATAGAGCGCGAGCAGATCGGCCTCGTGCCGCCACCCCACCGGGATGATCGCGGAGATCTCGATAGTGCCGTCAGCGCTGGCCGACTCTTTCATTGACGCCTCCCGGATGCGAGCAGCAAGCGTTGGGTGAGACCCGAGAACTGGTGCTCGCGCAGGTCGCCGAGCTCGTAGATGAGCTCACCCAGGGCCCCGGCGGCGAGCAGCATCACCGTCGAGGTGAGGAAGATGACTCCCGAGCCGGCGATCGACAGCGAGATCCTGCCGGTCGCCGCGAAGTTGACACAGGACCAGCCGAGCGTCACCGCCGCGATGGCGAGCATCGGCAGCGACAGCATGGCGAACCAGAGCATCGGCCGGGCCGTGAAGGAGGCGACGGTCTTGATGACCATCAGGTCCAGCAGCACTTTGTAGATGCGCGACAAGCCGTACTTCGACTGTCCGAAGGCCCGGGCATGGTGGCGCACGCGGATCTCGGCGATGCGCGGGCCGGCGATCGAGGCCATCGCCGGAATGAACCGGTGCATCTCGGAATAGAGCGGGATGCGCTTGATGAGCGAGGCGCGGTACGCCTTCAGCGAGCAGCCGTTGTCGCGGATCGGCACGCCCGTGACGCGGGCAATCAGCGCGTTGGCGATGCGCGACGGCACTTTGCGCGTCCAGAGCTTGTCCTGGCGGTTGTGGCGCCAGCCGACCACGATGTCGTTGCCCTCGTCGATCTTCGCCAGCAGCTGCCCGATATCGGCGGGGTCGTTCTGCAGATCCCCGTCCATGGTCACGATGATCTCCCCGCGCGCCTCGGCGATGCCGGCCGCCATGGCGGGGGTCTGTCCGTAGTTGCGGCGGAACTTGACGAGACAGACCCGCGGGTCGGCGCGCGCGATCTCATCCGCGATGCGCACGGTGCCGTCGCGGCTGCCGTCATCGACCAGCACGATCTCGAAGGAGACGCCGAGCGGCGCGACGCCCGCGACGATCGCGGCGTAGAGCGGCCGGACGCTCTCCTCTTCGTTGAAGAGCGGAACGACGATCGAGAGATCGAGCGACATCAGTAGTAGGGACTGTCGTTGTGCTCGGTGGAGCGGTTGAGGACCACGCCGAGGATGTTGAGCTCGGAGAGCACCTCCTTGGCGTTGGCGAGCGTGCGGCGCGCGGTGATCCCCTGCGAGGCGACCAGCAGGAAGCTGTCGACGCGCGGCGCGAATGCCAGGACGTCATCGCTCATCATCACCGGCGGCATGTCGAGGATGATGATCCGCCGCGGCGTCTGCGCCTCGAGAGCATTGAGGAAGTCGGCCATCCTCGCCGAGCGCAGATACTCCGAGGAGGTCTCGACGGGGCTCGCATTCGGCACGACCGCCAGGCGCTTGAGGCCGATGTCGTAGATGACCTGGTCGAGCTCCGCCTGGCCGCTCAGGTAGTCGGTCAGGCCGTGCTCGTAGGTCATGCCGAGATAGGCGCCGAGCTGCGGCCGCTGCAGGTCGAGATCGACCAGGTAGACCCAGGCGTTCGGGTCCTGTGCCAGGGCGATCGCGAGATTGATGGCGGTGACGGTCTTGCCCTCGCCGGCGCCGGTCCCGGTCACCCCGAGGGTGAACCAGCCGTTGTCCGCCATGCGGTGCAGCACGCGCGTGCGCAGGATCTTGTATGCGCGGGAGACCGCGACGTCCTGCACGCGCAACAGCACCCGATTGCGCTCCAGCGCGTCCGGGTCGATCGCCGCCGGGCGATACTGCTGCACCGCGGCCTCCGGCACCGGGGCGGCAACATGATGTCTCGCCAGCCTCACGCTCGCGGCCGCGGCGGCGCCGTTGGCACTCGCCGCGAGTCCTCCCGTCGCGGCGCGCTCGTGCGCCTGCCGGCGCATCACTTCCTCGATCAGGCTCATGAGTCGCTCTCTTACCTCAGGAGTAGAAGATTCGCGCGGCCATCAGCACCACCGCGCAGCCGACGCACACACACACCGTCAGAGTCGCCACCTGCAGGCGTTGCCGCCGCGCCGTGGCCGAGTCCTGGATTTCCGGGATGACGCCGATGGGCGACAGCGCGAGCACACGACGGATGTCACGGCTGCCGCGCACGGACTGATCTACGCTTTCGGCGATCACCACCGCTGTCAGTCCCAGCAGGATCGCAAGCATCAGTCCCACCGCCGCGATCGCGATCCGCTTCGGTTTGCCCGGCGTCAACGGCACCCCGGGGCTCTCGACCATGCGGATGCGGTCGCTGCGGCCGCTGGCGATCGCCTGGCTCGTGAGCTGGGCGTCCATCTGGTACTTGAGCAGCTGGTTGTACTTGGTCTGCGCCAGCTGCAGGTTGAGCGTGAGCGCCTTGTATTCCCGCTCCACCTGCGGCGCCGCCGCGACCCGTCCGTCGAGCTGCATCAGCTGCTGGCGCAGCTCGTCCGACTGGCGCTGCAGCGCTTCGGTCTGCGTCTGATTGGCGTTCAACTGCGTCCTGAGCTCGATCACCGCCGGGCTGCCGACCGCATTGCCCGCGTACTTCTCGCCGTGGGCGATGCGCGTCTTCAGGATCTGAATCTGCCGCTCCATGCGCTTGACGTCGGGGAAATCCTCGCTGTAGCGGAGCCTCGCCTGCGCGAGCGCCTGCTCCTCGGTCCGCAGCTCCGCCGGCAGCGACAGGCTGTTGATCGCCCCGTTGCCCTCCTGCAGCTCATCGATCTGCTGGCGCAGCGCGATCATGTCGGGGTAGTCCGGATCGTAGGTGGCGAGCTTCCTATTGTATTCCGCCTGCAGCTGCGCGAGCAGGCCCGCATCCTGGCCGGCGTTCCTCGCCGTATCGAGCTGCTGCTGCAGGAAGATGCGGTTCTGGCGCAGCGCCCCGATCTGCTGCGTCAGCGTATCGATCTGCTGCTGCGTCGTCTGCATGATGTTCATGTTGAGATTGGTGAGGCCCGGCAGCTGGTCGTAGTTCTTCGACTTGAAGGTCGCGAGCTTGGTCTCGATGTCGGCGATCTGCTGCCGGTAGACCTGCGTCTGCGTGTCGTAGAACTGCTCGGCCGCCCTGGCGCTGACCAGCCGCCCCTGGCGGTTCGCCACGATGAAGGCGTTGCTCAGCCACTGCGCGGCGCGCGCCGCGACGTCGGGATCGCGGTCCTCGTAGGAGACGGTGAAGGCGGAGATGATGTCGAGATTGCGGCCGGTGTTGGGATCCAGCACCGGCGTGCGCACGGTCTCGACCTGCGCCCGGCGCTCGATCGCCTTCAGCGCCGCGCCCATGCCGGTTCCCGGCGGCACGACGCCCGGGACCTGCCGGGCGAGACCCTTCAGGCTCGCATCGCCCATGACGGTGCTCGCGAGGCTGTCGACGTAGGCGTCGCGATACTGCTCCTGCAGGCGCTGGATGTTGTCGGCGTTGGCGTTCGCGGGCATCTCGCCCGGGACCGTCGCGTCGGTGAAATCGAACAGGCCCGTGGAGATGTAGAGATTCGGCAGTCCCACCGCCAGCGCCGCCGCGATCGCGAGGATGGGCAGGGCGATGCTGGCGAGCAGCATGCGCCGCCGCTTGATGGCCGCCAGATAGTCCGACAGGTCCGGACCCGGACTCAACGCTTCATCGTGCTCCGCCATGCTCATCGCTCCTGGGGTGGAATGCCGGTGAATTCCGGCAGCGGCTCGTAGCGGCTCAAGGGCTGATAGATGATCGCCAGCCTGCCGGCGTTGGAGGTCGCGGTCGGCGTGCCGGCGAACTGCTGCCAGCTGTAGTCGTACGCGGCCTCTATCCGGTAGTTCTCGGTGATCTGGTAGTCGCAGCCGACTTCCGCCGTCACGTAGGTCTCGTTCGATACGTTGAGCGCCGCAGTCTGGTTGGCGGTGCCGCTCAGCCGCAAGCCGCGGGCGCCGAAGTAACCGGAGAGCTTCGGATAGAACGCGTGCAGCACCCGGAAGCGCAGCTCCTGGTCGGTCATCATGATGCCCTGGGAAGTCGGGATCAGCGAGCGCACCAGGTCGATCGTGACCTCGGTGACCTGGTAGCGCATGTCGACGCCCACGCCTCCGGTGACGCCGTCGTTACCGACAGTGCCGACGGCCGTCTGGGCCTCCGAATGCTGCACGCCGAGCCGCGCGTAGAACTTCGCGATCTGGGACTGCTGCAAGTCCCATTCCGCCTGGGCGCCGTAATCGTTCGTGTTCTCGCCGCCGGTCTGCGGCGCGAAATGGGTGCCGAGACCGCTCACGGTCAGGACCGAGCGCTGCGAGACGTCGAAGCCCACTCCGGCCTGGCCGGTGTAGCTCGTATAGCCGATCTGCTGCACCTGGCTCTGCTGATAGGTCGCGTTCTCGACGTCGGCGTTCAGGTCGAGGTGGGTGCGTTGCGTGATGTCGTACTTGTATTGCGGCGCCGCGCGCACGAGCTTCTGGCGTGTCGTCACGGTGATGCGTCCGCTGGTGCCCGTGGTCGCCTGGCCGAGCGCCAGCCCCGGAAAGGTCGCCGGCAGGTAGTCGGAGTAGAACACTTCCTGATCGGAGAACTGCAGAACGCCGAGCAGGTCGGAGCGCAGCCCCCGGGTCTCGCCGTCGATGTCGAGGAAGCCGTCCGTCGACTGGTCGGCATGATCCGTGGGGAAGTTGGTCCAGTGCACGCGCGGCACGATGTCGAGCTTGGAGGTCGGCGACACGTAGTCCATGGCGAGCTGCGCGTCGATGTACGGACCGTAGACTTCGAGCTCCTGCGCCGGGACGTCGCCCAGGCGGTAATTGTCGTTCCAGAGCCCGCCGACCTCGAGCCGCGGCAGCAGCTCCCAGTTGTCGGCGCGCACGCCCGGCGCCAGTCCGATGAGCGCGCCGGCGCCCAGAGCGAAATAGAGCCGCTTACGGCACGACGACGACATCGCCGGCCTCCAACGTCACGTTCTGCGAGAGGTCGTTGCCGTGTACCACATCGTTGTAGTTGAACGGCAGTGCCTCCTGCTCGCCCGTGGCGTTCCGCCTGATGATCTTGATGCTGCCGAGGGAGGCGAACGGGGTCGTGCCGCCGGCCATCGCGATGGCCTGCATCACATCCACCCGCGGGTTGACGATGAAGGCGCCGGGCTTGGTCACCTGCCCGATCACATAGACGCGGTTGCCGGCGATCTTCTGCAGCGACACGGTCACCACCGGGTCGGTGATGAACCGCGCCAGGTGCTGGCCGATCTCCTGCTGCAGCTGGCCGACGGTCTTGTCGTGGGCATCGATCATCCCGCAGAGCGGGAAGGAGAAGGTTCCGTCCGGCTCGACCAGCACCAGGTGCTGCAGCTCCGGCTCCTTCCACACCGACACCCGCAGGGTGTCGCCGGGCTTCACCGTGTAAGGCGCATCGGGCGTGGCGGGCGCGGCCGCGAAGGCGGCGCCGGCGATCAGGGTCAGCAGTGCCGCGCACAGCAGACGGGATAGGCTTGATAGCATCGCAGTCCTCCGGTTCTTCTCGGGATAGGCGGCAGCGTCGTCTCGGCGCGTTGGCGGACTACCGCGTTTGAGCAAGTTGCGTTCCCGTTCAAGGTCGCAGCCGGTCGACGGGAACGTTTGGCTTCGGCCCGCGTTTGCTTGCGGATGGCCGCCCCCCACGTCTGCTTCGTCGGGCTCGGGAATCTTCCCGTGCTGGCGCCCGAGTATTCCGACCAGCCCGCCGGCGGCGAGGCGCTGCAGCACACGCTGCTGGCGCGCGCCCTGGCGCGGCACGGCTGGCGCGTTTCCATGGTGGTACTGGACAGCGGACAGAGCGACGGAGCGAGCTGGGACGGTGTCAAGACTTACAAGGCGTATCGGGCCGATGACGGCATTCCCGTCGTGCGCTTCCTGCACCCTCGCTGGACGAAGCTGCAGGCCGCTCTGCAACGGGCCAACGCCGACATCTATTACACGAGTTGCGCGGCCGCGGAGCTCGGGCAGGTGGCGCTGTTTGCCCGCCGCAACGGGAAAAAAGTGGTATTCCGCATCGCCAGCGACTCCGATTGCGATCCGCGCGCGCTGCTGGTGCGCTACTGGCGCGACCGGCAGTTGTATCGGTGGGGGCTGGCGCGCGCCGACCTCGTGCTGGCGCAGACGCCCTCGCAGCAGCGCGCCCTGGTGCGCAACTTCGGGCGGCAAAGCCGGGTGGTCGGCCTTGCCGTCGAGCCCGCGGGCCGGCGCGGCGCCTTCCTCGAGCGCGACATCGACGCGCTGTGGGTGGCGAACGTGCGCGCCCTGAAGCGCCCTCATCTCTTCCTCGATGCGGCGGCGCGGCTGCCCAACCTGTCGTTCCACCTCATCGGCGCGCGCCTGGGGGAGGCTCCGGAGCTCTACGAGGAGGTGCGCGCCCGGGCGAAGTCCCTGCCCAACGTCAGCTTCCACGGTCTCGTGCCGCAGCACCGCGTCGGCGCTTTCTTCGAGCGGGCCCGCGTCCATGTCAGCACTTCGGACACGGAGGGGTTCCCCAACACGTTCGTGCAGGCGTGGTCGCGTGGGACGCCGGTCGTGACGTTCCTCGACCCTGAGGGCGTGGTCAGCCGCAACGGCATGGGCGCCGCGGTGAGTGATGCAGAGGGGTTGCAGGCGGCCATCGCGCGGCTCGCCCGCGATCCCGCCGTGTGGCAGGCGGCAAGCTCCAGCAGCGCGCGTTACTTCGACGCGCATTTCGATGAAGCGCGATCCATCAACGCCTATACGGAGGCATTCTCGGAACTGCTGCGCGCGTCCGCCGCCGCGCCGCTGATTTCCGTCGGCAAGTGATGGATCGGCCCTGTCGCACCGTCCTGATGGTGGGTACCGACCTCGCCGGCATGGGCGGCATCCGCACGGTAGTGGAAGGTTATATCCAGGCGGGTCTTTTCGACGCAGTGGACATCACTTATGTGACGACGCACCGTCCGGGCTCGCATTGGACGAAGCTCGTCGCCGCCGTGACAGGTTGGGTCGGCGTAGCCGTGCGGCTCGCGACGCTCGATGCCCCACTGGTCCACGTTCATCTCTCCTCGCGCGCCTCCTTCTGGCGCAAGTCGGTCGTCTGCCGGCTGGCGAGACTCGCCCGCAGGCCTTACCTCCTGCACGTCCATGGCTCGGAATTCGCCGAGTTCTACGAGGAATGCTCACCCCGGCAGCGGCGCGTCGTGACCCGCGTGCTCGCCCGGGCCGCCCTGGTGCTGGCTCTGTCCGAAGCCTGGCGGGCGACGCTGCAGGACATCTCCCCGCAGGCGCGTTTCGATGTGCTGATGAATGCCGTGCCGCTGCCGGCTCCCGATGAGGCAGGGCGCCGCGGGAAGCCCCAGCCCACCCTGCTCTTTCTCGGGGAGATCGCCCGCCACAAGGGCGTCCTGGAGCTCGCCCGCGCGTTCTCGCAGGTCACCCGCGAATTTCCCGGACTGCGGCTCGTCTACGGCGGCACCGGCAGCGCCCTGCAGGAGGTGCGCGACCTCACCGCGAAGCTCGAGCTCGGCGATCGGGTCGAGTTCACCGGCTGGCTGGAGGCGCAGCGCAAGCGCGCCCAATACTCGCAAGCGACGATATTCGTGCTGCCCTCCTACGTCGAAGGCATGCCGATGGCCCTGCTGGAGGCGATGTCGTGGGGCCTGCCGACCATTGCCACCGCGGTGGGCGGCGTGCCCGAGATGATCACGCACGAGGTCAACGGCCTGCTGATCCCGCCCGGGGATACCGCGGCGCTCGCGGCCGCCATCGGCCGCCTGATGGATGATCCGCAGCTGCGGCAGCGGCTGGGCGAGGCGGCGCGCGCCACCGTCGCCGAGCGCTTCTCGCTCGATATTGCCGTCAGACGGCTGCTGCAGATCTACCGCGGCTTCGGCATCGAGCCGCACGGCGCCCAGGGGGAGGTCTGCCTCGACGCCACCGCGGGCCGGAAATGACGCCCGGGGTGCTCTTCATCGTCAACTCCCTGGAAACCGGCGGCGCGGAGAAGCAGGTCGTGACCCTGCTCAACCATCTGGACCCCGACCGCTTTCGCCTGCACCTCGCTTACCTGAAGCGCAAGGAGAAGCTGCTGCCGCAGCTCCGGGAAGAGCGGCTCGCCGCGGTCCTCTGCTGCGATGTGAGCCGCCGGATCGACGGTGCGGCGATCCGGCGCCTGCGCGAGCTGATCGTGAGCGCCCGGATAGACGTGGTCGTGTGCACCAACCCTTACTCGACGCTGTATGGAAAGCTTGCGCTGCGCGGCAGCGGCGTGCGGCCGAAGTTCGTCACCGTGTTTCACACCACGGCGCTGCGCAGCCTCAAGGAGAGAGTGCAGATGGTGCTCTACCGGCAGCTCTTCAACCGCGCAGACCTCCTGGTCTACGTGTGCGAGAGTCAGCGCGCCCACTGGCGCGCCGCGGGGATCCGCCCCGCACGCGAGGAAGTGATCTACAACGGCATCGACACGGACCATTTCACGGAACGCGGCTCGGGCGCGGAGCTGCGCGCCTTCCGCCACTCGCTCGGCTGCGCGGACGGGGATTACCTCATCGGCATCTGCTCGGTGTTCCGGCCGGAAAAGGCGCACCGCGACCTGCTCGAAGCGGTCGCGAGACTACGCACGCGGGGCTGTCCCGTGCGGGCGCTGCTGATCGGCGACGGGCCGGAGCGTGAGGCCATCGACCGCACGATCGCCCGGCTCGGCCTGCAGCGGCATGTCGTCATCACGGGCCTCTGCGGGGACGTCCGTCCCTTCATCAGTGCCTGTGACGTGATGACGCTGGTGTCGCACTCCGTCGAAGCCTTCTCGCTCGCCGCCCTGGAATCGATGTCGCTCGGCAAGCCCATGGTGATGAGTGACGTCGGCGGCGCTTCGGAGCTCGTGACGGCGGGCGAGCAGGGTTTCATCTACCCGCCGGGAGACATCGACGCCCTGACGATGCACCTGCGGAACCTGACCGAACCCGCGCTGCGCGACCGGCTCGGCCGTGCCGCGGCGCTTCGCGTCAGGGAGCGCTTCACGGTGCAGGCGATGACCGAGCATTTCGGCGCCTGCATCGACGGGCTGCTCGACGGCCGGCGCGGCCCGGTCATCGGACGAGAGTCGGCTCTCGTCCGATGAACCTGGGTCAACCGCCGGAGATGCTGACGCCGGTCGGGGCTTTCGGCTCGTTGATCGGAGACTGACGCATCAGGATGATGCCGTCCCGATCCTGGAGGGTGACCGAGGTCACCGTCTGGCCGTTGTTGACGGACGGGTCCTGGGAGCCCTTGAGCTTGACGAACGTGCCGCCGAGCTGGACCGTCTTCGCGCCGTTGCCCTTCGGGTTCACGAGCGCGATGCCGTTGGTGAAGTCACGGCGCCACACGCCGCTCTGCCACGCCGCGGTCGGCGGCGAGGCCGCCGTCGGCTCACCCAGGTTGGCGTTGTACTCGTCGAACCAGGCGACCGCTCCATAACCGCCGTTCGAGTTGTCGGTGAAGCTGTAATAACCGTCGTTCATCAGGCAGGACGCCAGCCCATAGCGCATCGACTGGTAATCCGTCGAGCTGCCGTACTGGTTGAAGATGACGAGCTTCGGCGCGTTCACCGCCTGCATGACGCTGTCGTACTGGTTCATCATCCCGGACCAGCCGTCCCAGGCCTCGATCGAGTAGGACACGCCGATGATCGCCTCCAGCAGGCCTCCGTCGGCCATTCCCTGGAACCCGGCGGGGACCGCGGCCTGCCCGGGCTCGAACCAGGTCGCGAAGTTGCCGATCTGATACTTGCCGGGCATCAGCTGGTGCGACAACTGGAACCAGCGCTCGTAACCGGCCTGAATCGCCGCCTGCGCCTTGGCGTCCGACGGCTGCAGGACCGTGCCGTCCCGGTACCAGTCACCGGCGACCCGTGGCTGCGTAAACACGTTGTCCATGAAGAAGCCGTCGACGTTGGGTACCTGTCCGTAATAGGTATTGACGTACCACTTGGTCAGCCAGTCGATGGAGTCATCGCCCTGCGCGTCCTTCGGCGTATATGGTGTATTGTTGATGGTGTAGCCGCCGTCGCCGTAAAAGGAGGAAACGGCGTTCGAAAGCGAGAAGCTCTTGCTCGAGTAGAGCCACCACTGCATCGAGTTCAGCTCGGATGTCTCGGCCGAGCGGGCGACGGAATTATCGCCGGAGGTCCAACCCTCGTCGCTGTTCGTATAGAGGAAGACCAGCTCGTTCGGATTGGCCGCCTTGATCGTCTGCACGATGCTCTGCATCGACTCTCCGCCAGGCGCCTCGCCCGGCCAGTACTGCAGGATCGTGAGCGACTGCTTCTCCAGCTCTGCCTGATACGCCGGGCTGTTGTAGTCGAAAGGCGAGCCGTACTGAACGCCCGCGATGCGCGGGAAGGGCGGCGGCGTGAAGGCCAGTGCGCTCGCACATGTGCCGAGCGAGGCAACGACGGCCGCGGCCGTCAAACAGCGACGAAATGCATCATGAATCATCGTCTCCCCCGGGGAGTTGAAACTGACCGCTCGACGAAGTCGAGGTGCTTGTCCGGTGCGGCGGACAGACGGCGCGCACAATCCTTCGAGCCGTGGCTGCTCTCGTGGTGATCCGCGCGCGTGCGAGCGCACGGACAATCACTGCGGTTCGATGACCGCATGCACGTCCTCACCGGAAGTCGCCGGGGCACCTGCCGCGAGGCAGGCTGCTCCGTGCGACCGGGCGTATTTTTGCAGCGTTCACCGAAACGTCAATAGTCGCGTCTACCAATTTATGAAATTGGTACTCCCTGTCTGCGATCCCAGACATTCTCCCCAACGTGGAAGCTCGCCGGCCATTGCTCAGCGTCTCAATTCACCGACAGCGCGCCGCGCTCCAGTCCGCGCCGGGGAGGACGGCCTCGATCCAACACGCCGGGGGGCGGGGCGAGCGGCCGGTCTCGGCGTATCCTTCTCGGCAGTTGCCACCAGGTCCGCCGCCCTCCGCAGCGAGAAGCCGAAGTAGATCCATACGTATGACCACGGCTTGTCGAGATTGTCGAAGAAGATACAGACCCCCAGACCCAGCATGCCGAACACGATGGCGATCATGTAGGGGCGCAATGGCCCCGACGACGCCCCGATCGCGCGCAGCGCCGTCGCCACCGTCTGGTACTGGATGGTGAGAAGCGAGAAGAGGCCGATCAGGCCGAGTCCGAACCACTGATCGAGATAGTAGTTGTGCGTGATCAGGACAAACATGGTCTGGTAGACCCGATAGCCGTACCCGGTGAGCAGAGTGATTGGATGGCTCATCATCGTGGAGATCGCCGTGATCCAGATCGTCGTGCGGCCGGATGAGGCGACGCTCATGGAGCTCGCCATGGATTGATTGAAGATGCGCTCGCTGATCACCTGCCAGAATCCCGGCATCAGCGCCACCGCCAACGCCGCTGCGACCAGGAGACAGGTGCACCCGAGCAGCGTCCAAGTGACTACACGCGAGGTCGGGAGATGCCGCCGGCAGAGCCACACCGCCGCTCCATATCCGACGATGATACCGACGTAGGCACCGCGCGAGACGGTGAGAAGGAGCACCGCGACGGAGGCGAATGCCCCCGCGTACCAGAAGAACCTCGCGGCGCTGCGGCTCGACATCGCGACAGTAACCATCATCGGCAGCACGCACACGATCAGCGCCGCCGTATCGTTTGCGTGGCCGAATACGCCGAAGACGCGGTCAGCTTCGACGCCCGCCTGGCCTACCGTGATGCCGAGATGCAATATGCCGGCGACGTCGGCGAGCGTCAGGATGTTGGCGATGCCGATCCAGAACGCGAGAGTCTTCGCGATCACGGAAAAGTCGCGCTCGTTCTCCACGCCGTAGAAATAGATGAAGAAGAAGAGTGCCGAGTCAATGAGCTCCGACTTGAGCTCGATGCCCGTCGCTTTCGCCTGATAGCCCGGATAATGGATGATGGTCACGCAGGCGACCCAGGTCAGCACGGCGTAGGTGATCCAGAGGATGAAGGCCACGTTGATGACCGGCAGCCGCATGCGGAACCGCCCGGTGAGGGCCATGCGGAAGAGCAGGCCCAGCGCTATGGGATAGAGCAGCGCGTTCTTGACGCTGAGGCCGGGGGCCAGGCTCATGTCCGCCTGGAAGATATCGCTCACCGCGAGCGTCGAGATCAGGAGTATGTATAGCAGGCGCATGGGATTCAGGCCTTGCGGGACGCGGGATGGAGGGACGGCAAGAGCCGTCTCGCCCAGGCGAGCAGCGCATGCGCTTCGGGCACGCGCAGCCCGAGCAGCAGCAGGGCGAACGCCGCAAGATACAGCGCCGACGCCGGCACGATGCCGGCGGGGCCTAGAACCTGCAGCCAGGCGGAGGTGGCGAGCACCACCGCCGCGAGCAGGGCGGCGGCGGCGACCTTGGCGGTGCTACCCCAGGGGAGGAGCTGCCCGACGCTCACGCCGTAGCTGCGCCGGGTCGCCTGGGCGAGCCAGAGCGCCTCGACCAGCGAGGCGAGCACCACGGCGATCATGGCTCCGGCCAGACCCTGCAGCGGAATCAGCACGGCGAGCAGCAGACCACAGGCGATCATTCCGGCCACGCTGCTGTTGACCAGTGGACGCATGCAATTGATGGCGCGCAGCGCCGGCGCGAAGTCGAAGCATTCGCGCACGATCGCCAGCATGTAGATCTGCAGTACCACCGCGGCCGGGGCGTAGCTTCGCCCGAACACCGTCGTCACCAGGGGCTGCGCGAAGCGGATGACGATGACCACCACCGGGAAGAGCAGGATGGTGTTGGTCACGGTGGCCTGCTTCCAGAGCGCCAGCGAGTCGTTACGCGAGGTCTCGCGGTCGCGACGGACCATCTCCGGCAGCACGATGGCGGAGACGGAGTTGCGCAGCGTGAGCACCACGGGCTCGCCGAACCTGGCGATCGAGTACTGCGCGAACGCCACCGCGCCGAGCGCTTTCGCGACCACGAGGCTGCTCAAGTTGCGATTGAGAGTCGAGAGCACCGAGGCGGCGCCCGACGGTACGCAATATCTGAGCTGCTCGCGCCATGGCTCGGCGAGCGGCGGTTCCCTGGCTGCGCGGTCCGCGACCGCCATGACGGCCAGCGTCCCGAGCACTCGCAGTCCTTCGAGCGTGATGAGCGCCCAGATGATCGTCCGCACATCGTGTGTCAGCGCCGCGGTCACGATTGCCACGACGACACGCGCGGCGAGCCGTATCGATGTGTAGACGAAGATCAGCCCAGGGCGGTCCGTCGCCACCCAGAAGTAATCCCAGAAGTCCAGGTTGGAGTAGAAGAGCACGTACGCGCAGATCGGCAGGAGCAGCGAGCCGACGACACGGCCGCCGGTGAGACGGTCGATGAGGGCGAGGCCCGCGACGGTGATGAGGCTGCTGCAGGCGATGAGGAGCGAGGTCTGCCGGACCGTCCGCCAGCGGCTGAGCGGATTGGCCGGGATGCAGTATAGGATGCTGTCGTTGATCGAGAAGACGGCGATCGTCTGCAGCACCGAGGCGTAGAGAAGGAACTCGCGGTAGCGGCCGAACTGCTCGACCGTGAGCAGACGCACGAGAATGATCGGGCTGACGAGCAACAGCCCATAATTGGTGAGCCGCGACAGCGTCAGAATAGCGGCCCGGTTGCCGACGCCAGCCATGCGATTACCTGCCGTGGGCGACGCCGGCCGCCGCCAGGGAAGAGCCGGGAGCATCCACCTTCCAGACATCGGTCAGATGATCCCGGCCGACGTAGATCAGGTGGAAGGCGGGCGATTCGAGCACGCGCTCGATGCCCAGGCCACGCATGACCGTTTTTCTGTCGTCGGCGTTCTCGCCGCTGCCGATGATGTAGATGGCGCCGCGATCGCGATCCTTCACCAGACGCTCGAGCTGCCGTCCGCTGCCGATCAAGCGTGCGCCGGTGTACTCATCGACCCAGCCGCCGTTCGCCCGGCGCAGGAATGGCGCCGCCTGGTTCCGATCCTCCAGCCAGTAGTCGATGTGTCCGAGATAATACGTCTGCATCAGGGCGTCCTCGGCGACGATGATGTCACCGGGCCCGGGGTGCAGCGACTCGACGAAATGCGCGGCGCCCTTGTGATCGGGATAGTGGGCGTAGGTCGGGTCCACGGCGGCCCGCAGGCGCGTCGGGTCGATGATGAAGATACAGAGGACGAGCATTGCCAGCGCGGCGTACCTCGCGGCCCGCGCGCCGCGGCTGGCGGCTGCCGCGTTCACGCGGGCCGCGCGAACCGCCGACTGCCCCAGCGCGAAAACCGCGAGCAGCAGCGGCATCACCTGCCCTTCGACATAACGATCCGCCGGATCCCACTGGAAACAGCCGATCTGCAGCAGCGGGATCCAGGTCCCGAGTGTAAGAAACAACAGATAATCGGGAATCCGCTGCCGGTGCGCGAGCCGCCAGAGACCGGCCGCGAGGCCACAGACGCCGACGAGGAGCGCGGCCACCGAGTAGCTGGAGACCGCGATGAGAGTCCGTACGCTCGGCCAGCCGAGGAGGAGGCCGAAGATCTGGGAGGGCGTGCCCGCCTCGTGGGCCCTGAGATATTCGACCTGCGCCGCGGCGAGGAGCACGCACACGGCGAAGTAGAGGCCCAGCCGCGCCGCCGGTAGCCTGCCGTCGCGGCGGGCGATCACCAGCGCCGCGATGATCAGCAGCAGCGCGACGTGATCCAGCCGGCAGACCTGGGCCACGAGGCTCGCGGCCAGCAGCACGGCCGGCAGCCGACCGCGCGCCCGGAGCACGTACCAGGAGAGCGCCAGCGCCGGCAGCGCCATCAGGAAGGGCCAGAGCAAATGCAGCGGTGGCGCGAGCGCGCGCGGCCCGTTGATCGGCGTCCCCGCCATGGCGCCGAGCGTGTGCGGATATTCGGCCTTGATCCAATGGTTCAGCGCGAGGAACTCCACGGCGATCGCAGCAAAGGCAGCCGCGCCCAGCGCGAGCTTGCGACGCTCGCCCGTGAGCAGACCCGGGAGGAAACACAGCCATACGGCGAAGATCGACAGCATATGGAACTCGAGACTGACCGCCATCTCGAGCACGGCGGCGATCAGATAGCCGCCCCGCCCGGTTCGCTCCCAGGCGAAGAGGAGCGCCATGAACCCCGTCACCCCCGTCACGAGAAACACATACATGCGCGCCGTCTGCGCATCCTCGATGAATGCGGGCAGCAGCGCCACCACGGCGGTCAACGCGAGATTCCAAGACCGCTCGAGGAAGCGCCGGCCGGCCAGCCAGGCGAGCAGGATGAGCGTCACGCCGCAGATCGCCGAAGGCAATCGAAAGGTCCACTCGCTCGGGCCGCCGAAGAGACGCGCCGAGCCGGCCATGAGATAAACCTGCGCGAGCGCCCGCGGGTACACGAAGCCGGTGGGCATCTCCGGAGTGCCGTAGCGCAGCAGGTGGATGGCCGGCAGCGCCATCGTCTTCTCGTCCCCATGGAGGCCTACGTTGCCGAGACCCCAGAAGCGCACGGCCGCTCCCACGACGATGATCAACGCGAGGATGATGAGCGCGCGCCGGTCAGCAGGCGCGCGCGGACGGGTGTCCTCGAAGAGTGAGGCGATCCCCCGCAGGACGGCCTCCATTAGTAGGCCTTCTCGTCCCGCAGCACACGAACGGCAGTCAGGAGGAGGATCTTGACATCGAGGAGCGGCGTCCAGCGCCTCAGATACTCGAGGTCGTAGTTGACGCGGGCCTGCATCTCTTCGATGCGCGAGGTTTCTCCGCGGCAGCCATTCACCTGCGCGAGCCCCGTCATGCCCGGCGGCACTTTGTGCCGGATCATGTAGCCCTTGATGAGCTTGCGGTACTGTTCATTGTGCGCCACCGCATGCGGCCGCGGTCCGACGAGGCTCATCCGCCCCTGCAGCACGTTGAACAGCTGCGGCAGCTCATCGAGCGAGTAGCGGCGCATGAATCGCCCGACCGGCGTGATTCGCAGGTCTTCGCGCGTCGCCTGCACGACCTGCTCGCCATCCTCGACCACGGTCATGCTGCGAAATTTCCAGACGACGATCTCGCGGCCATCGAGCCCATAACGGCGTTGCGGGAAGATCACCGGCCCCGGCGAGGAAAGCCGCACCATGACGGCGAGCGCCAGCATCAGCGGAGCGGCGACGAGCAGCATCGAGGCGGCGAACGCGATGTCGGTGAACCGCTTGATGACGCCGCGATAGCCGCAGAATGGCGTCTCGCAGAGGGCGACCACGGGGATGCCGAAGAGCTCGCCGCTTCGCGCCTGGATGAGATCGAAGGCGAAGATGTCGGGAACGTAGTAGATCGACACCGTGGTGTCGCGCAGCTCATCGAGGAGCTGCATGACCCGCTGGATGTGGCGCACCGGCAGCGCGACGAAGACGACGTCGATTCCGCGGCGCTTCACGTAGGAGGCCAGCTCCGGCAGCCGCCCGAGAAGCCGCGAGCGGGTGCCGGGCAGGCCCAGCCGCTCGGCGCTGCGATCGTCGAAGAAGCCTTCGACCTTGAGGCCCGTGAGCTCGCCACTCTCCCCGATCCGCCGCGCCAACGCGGCGCTGATGTCGTTGCAGCCCGCGAAAGCGACGCGGCGAATCATCGCCGGGTCGTACATCAGACGGCGCTTGAGCTCCTGCAGGCAGAGCACGACCAGAATGAGGACCGCCGGTGTGACGACGATCCAGGATACGACCACCTTGCGCGAGAAGTCCGACGAGTACTTGGTGACGAAACCGACGCCGAGCAGGATCCCGACGATGACCATCCAGCGCACGAGCACCTTGGCGGCCAGCGGCAGGCTCGGCGACAACAGTTGCCGCTCTTCCGGAGGACGCGCCCGCGACGGCGGCAACAGCATCGAGAGCGCCCCCACCAGGATCGCGAGCACGACGAAGAAGCCCCTGAACTCTGCGCCGTAGAGTATGCAAAGACCATATAGCAGCCCCACCGACACCGCTGCCGGCGCCATCGCCTCCAGGAGAGCCAACAGGGCGATGGAGAAGCTGCGGGTGAACGAAAGTGCTTCGCTGGTCATGCGACTGGAGCCTCCGGCGAGGCCGTATGCCCCCGGATGACCGGATTCAGCAAGCATCGCTCCTGGTATAGATTGCGGCCCAGCCCAAGCCCGATGTTGGCCGCCGGCCCGCTTTTCAAGCTGTCGGCTGTTTGATACACAGAAAATACGCGCTGCTCACGGTCCGGTCCTCTTCCGTCAGGGTACGGAAGCGCGCCGCCAGCCGACGCTGCTCGAGCGTCGCGCGGCTGCGCAAGAGCTCCTCCGCGACGATGCCCATGCCGTTCTGCGCCAGCAGACGCCGATGAGTCGAGCACGGCTCCCGGTTGATGGACCAGACGTCACGGCCGCGGATGATCCGCCACGCAAGATCCGAGTAACCCCAATGCCCGTCCCAGAGACGGCTCGAGTCGTGCGAGCGGAAATCAATCGTGTGGGAAGCCAGCCCGCCCGGCCGCAGCCAGCGGCGCATCGTGCGATACGCGCCCTCGAGGTCATCGATGTGCTCGAACACCGCCTGCGAGAGGACGAGATCGACCGCGTTGTCCTCGATCACCCCGCTGTCGGTCCACGGAGCCCGATACTGGATCATGGACGCTCGCGCGTCGACGTCCGCAAGCGAGCGGCGGATGCGCTCCAGGCGCTCCGGAGCCAGACTGCGCGCCAGACGGTCCGGCGTGAGCACGGCGTGCGGAAACTCATAACTGGCGAGCGGTGGCCAGACCTGTGGCAGCTCTGCCGCGTCGGGAATCGGTGTACGCGCCTCGAGCATCCTCACCAGGTCGTCGAAGACGGTCCGGTTCCATGCCCCGACGGTATGACATGCAACGTCGAAAGCGTAATAGCGCTCCGCGCCGCAAAGGAGCGCTGCGAGCCCGACGCCGAGCGAAGCACCGGGACCAAGCTCCGCTACGACGCGGGGATCAACACCGGCGTCGTACGCCGCCGCTTTTGCGAGATGCCGCATCCAGACCGCATAGCAGTAGCGCGCGGAGATCGTCGCCACCGCGCCGAGCGAGCGCCTCCGCAGCCGCTCCTGCACCGGCGCCAGCGATCCGACACCCGGGATGAAAGTGACCAGATTAAAAGCAACTCGGCGGGCAGTCGTCATGACGGTCTCTCGCGGACATCAGGCCTCGGCGCATGCGACGCTGAGGAGCAAGCTGCGTGCCGCGTTCAAGCTGCAAGGCCAAGCTCCCGGTGCCAGATCTCCAGGCTGAGCAGCGACCAGAGCAGCTTCTCGTGGTTCTGCCGGCCGCAGGTGTGCTCCTCGACATAACCCCGCAGCGCCTGCGGGCGGTAGTAGTCCCGGGTGCGCGACTCCGCTCCCAACAGGTGGTCGGTCAGGTAGCCGCGCATGCTGCCGCGGAACCACTCGTTCACCGGCACGCGAAAGCCGATCTTCGGCCGCTCGAGGATCGCGGCCGGCAACACCCGGCGCATCGCCTCGCGCAGGATCCGCTTGGTGGTGAGGCCGCGCACCCGCCACTCGTCCGGCAGGCCCGAGACGAAGGCCGCGAGTTGGTGATCCATGAACGGCATGCGCGCCTCGAGCGAGGCCGCCATGGTCATGCGGTCGCCGCGCTCGAGCAGGTTGTCGGGCAGCCAGCTCGTCTGGTCGAAGTAGAGGATGTCGCGCAGCGCGGAGTTGCCCTGGAAGGAGTCGAACCACACCGCGCTCGCGGGGTTGGGTCTCGGGCGCGTGAGCCGCGTCAGCCGGCAGCGCTCGGCGCCCGACAGCGCGCCGAACCAGCGCGGCAGGCGCTCGCGCCGGTCCGCGAGCCCGAGGTTCGCGACCGCCGTCTTGGCGCGCCGGAAGCGATAGGGCAGCGACAGGCAGAGCGGCTCGATCAGGCCGTGGCGCAGCGCCGCGGGCACGCGCTGATAGGTGCCGACATAACGCTCGAACACGTGCTTGGGGTAGCCGCCCAGGAACTCGTCCGCCCCCTCCCCCGTCAGCACCATCTTGACCGTTCGCCGCGCCTCCCGGGCGAGCAGATAGATCGGGATGTCGGACGGCTCCGCCACCGGCGCGTCGCGATAGCGCACCAGGGCGGGCAGATGCTCCATCAGGTGCTCCTGCGACACCGTGAGCTCGTGATGGTCGGTGCGGAATTCGGTGGCGATGGCGCGGGCGTAGCCGAGCTCGCTGTAGTGGGACTCGGCGAACCCCACCGAGAAGGTCTTCACCGGGTGCGCGGAGTGGCGCGACATCATGGCGACCACCGCCGAGGAATCGATGCCGCCGGAGAGGAAGGCGCCGAACGGCACGTCCGAGATCATGCGCACCCGCACGGCCTCGTCGAGCTCCGTGAGGAAGGCCGACACCGGATCCTTTGCCGCGGGCCCGGCCGTGACGGGCCGGGCGTCGTCCGGAACGAAGTAAGGGGTCTCCACCGTGAGGCCGCGCTCGCACACCAGATAGCTTCCGGGCATGAGCTTGCGCACGCCCTGAAGCAGCGTGGCCGGCGCGGGCACGTAGCGGTACGCGAAATAATCCCACAGCGCCTCGCGATCCACGGCCCGCGGGACGCCTGGAAACGCGAGGATGGCCTTGATCTCCGAGGCGAAGAGCAGCAGGTCACCCGACTGGTAGAGGAAGAGCGGCTTCTTGCCGTACCGGTCAC
>Ga0335075_10001360_pt1 | contig 40582 bp, 32 predicted proteins | sample Lox_Sample_24_FD_206723 | JGI IMG/M metagenome (GOLD analysis project Ga0335075, IMG submission 206723) | Soil microbial communities from Loxahatchee National Wildlife Refuge, Florida, United States - Lox_Sample_2.4 | ecosystem: Environmental > Terrestrial > Soil > Wetlands | place: USA...
CGACTCCGGAGAGCAGCCCGCCGGCCGCCGCGGCCAGGAAGTGCAGCACCGCGTCGCCGAACGAGAACCCGCCGCTCGTCGCCGCCGTGACCGCCACCGTGAGCAGGGTGAGCGCGGTGGCGTCGTTCAGCAGGCCCTCGCCCTCGATGAGGGTGACCAGCCGCGCCGGTAGCCGCACCCCGTTGCCCACCGCCAGCGCGGCCACCGGATCGGTCGGCGAGACGGCGGCGCCGAGCGCCACCCCGGCGGCCAGGCCCACCTCCGGCACGAACAGTCCCATGCCGATCCCGATGATCACCCCCGTGGCCAGCACCAGCCCGATGGACAGGCTGATCACCGTCCGCAGGTTCTTCCTGATCGCCATCAGGGACGCGTTGAGCGCGGCGCTGTAGATCAGCGGCGGGATCACGAACGTGAGGATCGCGTGCGGGTCGAGCGTGAGGTTCGGGCCCGGCAGCACGGCGTAGAGCAGGCCAGCCAAGGTCAGCAGCGCCGCGGCCGGCAATCCGGTCCGGTTCGCGACCAGTTGCAGCACGACGATGACGGCGACCGCCAGGAGGACGAACGCCAGCAGTTCAAGCATGGTGCCTCCCCGCGACCGGCAAAATCACCGCGACCACTTCGCGCCCGAGGATGACCCGTCCGCGTGCAGCCCCGGGGCAGTCGCGATGGAGATCAGGTGGAGCCGCCTGCCCGCCGGCGCGCGCCCGCCGGGGCGGGTTGCGGGTCGGCGGAGCCGTGGGTAACAATGATCACCTGGCGATGAGGCTCGCCATGAACCGCGCCACCGTAGGCGCTGATGGCCTCTACCTCACCCTGTGGATCAGGGTTCGACGGGTAGGAGGCATGATGGACGAGCCGCTAGAACAGCCTGGCAATGATATGAGGGCCGCCCCGTGAGCGCGGCCCTCCCGATCCCGGTCATCCAGCTTCTGCAAGTGCTCACGGTCGCGTTCGGCGCGCCCGGGGTGACCGGCTTTATCGCCAAGGTCGAGGCGCGGTTGCAGGGCCGGCGCGGGCCGCGCGTGCTCCAGCCGTATTACGACCTCGCCAAGCTGGCGCGCAAGGAAACGCTGGTGCCAGAAGGAGCCAGCTGGTTCTTCCTGGCCGCACCGCTGATCGCCGTGGCCGCGTACCTGACGATCCCGCTGCTGATCCCGGTCTTGACGACGTACGGGCTGCCGCTCGGGTACATGGGCGACATCCTCGGCGGCGGGTTCCTGCTGTCGCTGGCCAGCTTCGTCGTCGCCACCGCCGCGGTGGAGACAGGAAGCCCGTACGCGCAGCTTGGTTCCAGCCGGGCCAAGACCTTCTCGGCGATCACCGAGCCGGTGGTGCTGTTCGTCGTGTTCACCGTCGCGTTGCTGACCGGCACCGACCTGCCGTACGCGCTGGCCGCCACGGTCCGCTCCAGTGCCGGGCAGGTGATCCGCCCGGCGCACTTGCTGGCGAGCGCCGCGCTGTTCATGGTGATCTTGCAAGAGACCGCCCGGATCCCGGTAGAGACGCACACCGGGACCAACGAGTTCGGGATGATCGAGGAGGCCCGCTCCTTCGAGCACTCCGGCCCGTACTTCGCGCTGCTGAAATGGGGTGGCCAGCTCAAGCAGCTGATCCTTTTCACGATCCTGGCCGACGTGTTCCTCGCACCGTGGGGGCTCGCGTCCACGCAGCGGCTGGGGGCCGTGCTGCTGGCCATCGTGGCGCTGCTCGCGAAGGCAGCCGCGGTCGGTGTCGTGGTGGCGGTAATCGATGACTCGTTCGCCAAGCTGCGCCTGTTCAAGATCACCGAGTACGCGTCCGCGGCGTTCCTGCTCGCGGTGCTCGGCGTTTTTACTCTTTATCTTGGGGGCGGCTGATGAACACGGCGCCAGGCGTTTACGAGGGTGCGGCGAACGTGATCGCGGCGCTGATGCTGCTGCTCGAGTTCGGCATGCTGCGCCAGGCGATGGTCCGGGATCAGGTCCGGCTGTACGCGGCTCAGTCGGCGCTGCTGTCGGTGCTGTCGGTCGTGATCGCAGCCGACCGGAACCTGCCCGAGCTGTACGTGCTCGCCGCATTGTCCGCCGCGCTGAAGGTGGTGGCGGTGCCACTGGTGCTGCGCCGCCTGCTCGGCACGCCGGCCGGCGAGGACGCGACCGGTATCGCGGGCAGCTACACGCTGAACCCGGCCAGCGCGGTGCTGGCCTGCATCGGCTTGGCCGCCTTCGGGTTCTTCTCGTTCGGGTCGCTGGGCATCCACAACCCGGAGGCGCCGGCCACCGCGCTGGCTATCGCGGCGGCGATGTTGTTCGTCGCGTTCGGCCTGATGATCGTGCGGCGGGACGTCGCCTCGCAGGCCATCGGGTTCTTCTCGCTGGAGAATGCCGTCTCGCTGGCGGCGCTGGTGGTGGCCGCTGGCCTGCCGCTGCTCCTCGAGACCGCGTTCCTCTTCGACCTGCTGCTCGCGGTGGTCGTGTTCGGGATGCTGATCCGGGTCCATCACGCGCGGGCGGAGTCGCTGTCGACCGCGGACCTGTCCCGGCTGCAGGGTTAGGCGGGCGGTTCGATGATCGGTGTCATCCTGGCCATCCTGGCCGTCCCGCTCGCCGCGGGGATCGCGTGCTTCTTCGTGCCCGCCCGTGCGGCGGCGGGCATCACGGTCGCGTCAGGGATCGTCAGCTTCGGGCTCGTGCTCGCGCTGATCCCTGAAGTCACGCACGGCACGCTGAATTACCTGTCCTACCTACGGGTCGACGCGATCAGCGGAGTCTTCCTGCTCGCGACCGGGTTCCTGTACGCGGCCGTGGCGGTCTACGCGGTGGGCTACCTCAAGTCGCACCGTGACGATCCCAGGTACACCCGCCGGTTCTACCTGGGCTTCAACGTGTTCGCCTGGGCCATGCTGGCAGCGCCGCTGATGGGCAGCCTGGCGCTGCTGTGGATCGCGGTCGAGGTGACGACGGTCGTCTCGGCGCTGCTCGTCGCGGTCGAGGACACTGACGGGGCGGCCGAGGCGTCCTGGAAATACGTCCTGATCGCGTCAGCGGGCCTCGGCCTAGGGCTGTTGGCGACCATTTTCGCCTACTACGCCGGGGCACAGGTTCTCGGCGCGCACTCCAACCTCGCGATCCAGCCGCTGATCGACGCCGGCGCGAAGCTGCCCAAGACTCCGATCCGGCTCGCATTCCTGCTCGCCACGCTCGGCTACGGCACCAAGGTGGGACTGGTCCCGGTGCACACCTGGCTGCCCGACGCGCACTCGGAGGCGCCGACCCCGGTGTCCGCGCTGCTGTCCGGCGCGCTGCTGGCGACGAGCTTCTACGCCATTCTCCGCTTCTACCAGGTAGCCGTGGCGGCTCTCGGGTACGGCTTGCCGCGCGACACGCTGCTGGCGTTCGGCATCGCGTCGCTGTTGCTGGCGTCGCTGTATGTGTTCGGTCAGCGGGACGTCAAGCGGTTGCTCGCCTACTCCAGCGTGGAGCACATGGGCATCATGGCGATCGGCATGTCCTTCGCTTCGCCGATCGCCCTGGCTGGTGTGCTGCTCCACGTGCTGGCGCACGCCGCCGCCAAGGGCAACGCGTTCATGGGCGCGGGCGTGTTCACGGTCAAGTACGAGACCAAGCGGATGTCCGCGATGCGTGACGGCATGCGGCTGCTGCCGTGGAGCGGCCCGTTGTTCCTGCTCGCGATCTTCGCGCTATCTGCCTTCCCGCCGTTCGGCATCTTCCGCAGCGAGTTCCAGATCGTCGCCGGCGGTCTCGCCGGCGGAAGCTATGCCGCCGCGGCAGTCCTCGTGATCCTGGTGACGATCGCGTTCTTCGGGCTGGCCACCTCCACGACCACTATGCTGCTGACCCCCGCACGGGCCCAGACGCCCGGCGTGATGGCCAGCGGACAGCCAGCGCCGGCCGCTAGCACCGCAAGGCCTGACAGCGAACGGGCCGACCGGACCGCTGTCGCGGTACGGGCCCGTACCCAGGCAAGCCCGGCCCTGCTGCCCGGCGAGCCGAGCGCCTGGATGGTGATCCCAGTCCTGGCCGGGCTGGCGGTTCTCGTGCTGCTTGGCGTGCACCCGCCCGGTGAGCTCACGAACCTGATCGGCCAGGCGGTGGCACAACTGCGAGGAACGCCATGACGATCACCAGCACCGAGCCGAGCGTCATCGCGCTCTGGGACACCCTCGCCGCCCGGATCGACCGCGGCGACCGGTTCGCCGGCCTGTTCGCCGTCCCGCGGAACGGTGCGGTCATGCTCTCTGCCCAAGTCGCCACTTCAGGAAGCGTGGACACGCTCGAGGCCGCATTGCCATCCGGAGCGGCCGGCTACCCGGCCCTCACCCCGCGGGTCGGCGCCGCGTTCTGGTACGAGCGCGTGATTCACGACGAAACCGGGATCGTGCCGGAAGGCCACCCCCGGCTCGCCCCGCTCATCAGGCCGGGCAACCCCGAAGACCACGCCCTGCCCCGGCACGTCGCCGGGTACGGCCTGTTCACGATCCCGCACGGCCCGGTCCGGTCAGGCGTGTTCGAGTCGATGGAGTACCTGGTCGAGACACCCGGCGAGGCGATCCCGCACCTGAACATGCGGATTTTCTACAAGCACCGCGGCATCGCCGCCCGCTTCACCGGCATGACCGTCGCCGACGGCGTACTGCTCGCCGAGCGGGCCGAAGGCATCGCATCGGTCGCGCACACCCTCGCGTTCTGCCACGCCGTCGAGGCGATCGCCGACTGCGAGATCCCCCGGGAAGCCGCGTTGGTCCGGGTGGTGCACGCCGAGCTCGAGCGGATCGCTAACCATCTCGACGTGGCGATGCGGCTCGCCGACGCGGCCGGGCTGGCGGTCGCGACCGCCCGGTTCGCGCTGCACAAGGAGCGCGTGCTGCGGCTGGTCAGCGCCCTGTGCGGCAGCCGGTTCGGCCGCGGAGTCGTGGTCCCCGGCGGGGTGTCCGCGTTTCCGCGGAAACGCCCGGCGGAGATCCTCGGCGACATCGGCAAGCTCGAGCGGCAGGTCACCGCGGACGCGGACACCCTGATGGCCACGTCCTCGTTCCTGGACCGGCTGCGCGGCACTGGCCCGCTGCTCCCGGGCCGTGCGCGCGAGCACGGCGCCCTCGGACCCATTGGCAAGGCGTCCGGCTACGCCGACGACGCCCGCGTGGCTCGTCCCTACGACGCCTACCCGCTGCTCGATGCGGGACCTGTCGCGCAGCACTCCGCGGGAGACGCGATGGCCCGGCTCCGGGTCCGCTTCGACGAGATAGCCCAGGCTTTCCACTTCATCAAGCAGGCTCTCTCAGATTTTCCCGAACGTACGCGGCTGACTCTCCAGGCGCCCTGCCCGCCCGCGGACGGGCGGGCCGTCGGCTGGGCGGAGGCCCCGCAGGGCGAGGTGCTCTACGACGTGACCCTCGACGAGGGCCGGATCGCCCGCTGCCAGCCGCGCTCGGCCTCGTTCCACAACCTGGTGCTGATGCACGAGGTTTTCGCCGGCGACATCCTTACCGACTTCCCGTTCATCGAGGCCAGCTTCGGCCTGTCCGTCGCTGGGGCCGCCCTGTGAACCTCTGGGTGCTGCGCGGCCTGCGCGACGGGGTGGTGACTACCCGGTGGCCGCGGCGGGCGGACGAGTACGCGGACTCCTGGCGCGGCCCGGTGACGGTGACCGCGGGAGCTAACGCGCCGGACGCCGCTGCCTTGTGCCCGACCGGGGCCATCACCGCCGCCGATGGATGGGTGCGGCTCGACCAGGGGAAATGCGTCCTCTGCGGACGCTGCGTCGCGCAGCGGCCCGACGTGTTCGCCTGGTCGGCGGGTGCCACGGGACCCGGCGCGGCCGCGCTCGCCAGGCAGGCGCTTGTCGTCCCGCAGGCGCCGGAGACCGACGAGGCCGTCGAGGCCGCCCGCGCAGCGCTAGCCGAACGCACCGCCGCGCTGCGCCGCAGCGTGCACGTCCGGCACGTGGACGCTGGCTCCGATGGCAGCGAGGAGTGGGAGATCCAGGCCCTGCTCGGTCCGGTGTACGACATTCAGCGGCTGGGCGTGTTCTTTACCGCCAGTCCGCGGCACGCCGACGTGCTGCTGGTCACCGGCGCCGGGACAGCCGGCATGGCCGGGCCGTTGCGCACCACCTATGAGGGGATGCCGGACCCGCGGGTCGTCATCGCCGCCGGCGCGGACGCCGCGAGCGGCGGTCTGCTCGGAGAGCAGCTGACCGGGGTGGCCGGCACCGTGCCGGTAGATGTGTGGGTTCCCGGGAGTCCGCCGAGCCCGTTCGGGATATTGAATGCGCTGCTCATCGCGACGGGAAAGCTCCGATGATCGCGGCGGCGGTTAGGACCCGGCTCCATGATCACGAATCACCCGCGGGGAAGGGGGCGTCATGAGCGAGCTTGCGAGCGAATCGGTAAGTACTGCGCGTCCGCGAATGCGGACTCCGAGCGCTAGCGAGGTGTCCTCATGAGCTGGCTGCTCGCGGCCGGGCTGATCCTGCTGGGGGTGGCGGCAGCCAGCGGGCTGGTCGTCACTAGACCTGGGTGGTGGCGCGGCGCTCCTTATCTGGCGGGCGCGGCCGGGACCGGCTGCCTGGCCGCCGCTGGCGGGTTCGCGCTCGCGGGCGGCACGGTCCAGCTGAACGTGGCGGGATGGCTCGGCGACCCCCTGCCCGGCCAGCAGGCGCTTGGCCTGACGGCCGACCGGCTGTCGGGACTGTTCCTCGTCATGGCGTTCGGCGCGGCGGTGCCGGTGTCGGTCGTGTTCGCGAACTGGGCGGCCAAGCCGGACGCGCCGGCGACGCGAATGGTGGCGGAGGGATACGCGCTGGCGCTCGGCGCGACCGCGGTGATCATGACAGCGGCCGACGCGTTCACCGCCCTATTCGGCTGGGAAGCGCTGACGGCGGCGTTCTACCTGCTGGCCGGGGCCAACCCGCGCGACCGGGACCGGGCCGGAGCGGCCCGGATCACCGTGGCGTTCGGCAAGGTAAGCGGGGCCGCGCTGCTCGTCGGGCTGCTGCTGCTCGCCGCCAAGTCACATTCGATCGCGCTGGCCTCGTTCACGCACGTGCCGGGCGGCGCCGTCAGAACGACGGCGCTTGTGCTGCTGCTGGCCGGGTTCGCGGTCAAGGCGGGCCTGGTGCCGTTCCAAGTCTGGATGCCCCGCGGCTACCCGGCCGCCCCAGGACCGGCCCGCGCGGTCATGGCGGGGGTGTGCGTCAATGTCGCGTTCTACGGGATGTGGCGGACGCTGGCGCTGGTCGGGCGGCCACCCGGCTGGCTGGCCGGCGTCCTGCTGGTCCTCGGCGGGCTGAGCGCCCTGCTCGGCATCGCGCACGCCGCCGTGCAGAACCGGCTGTCGCGCGTCATCGCCTACTCGAGCGTGGAGAACAGCGGGCTGATCATCACCGGGTTCGGCGTGGCGCTGACCGGCGCGGCCGCCGGTGACCAGCGGCTCGTCGCCGTCGGCCTTCTTGCCGCCACGCTTCAGATGGTGGCGCACACGGCGGCGAAGACGCTGCTGTTCAGTTCCGCGGCGGGCTTGGAGGCCGCGGCGGGCAGCGACGACCTGGAAGGACTACGCGGCATCGGGCGCCGCCGGGCGCCGTGGAGCGGAATTGGCCTGGCGGCGGGCTCGCTGACGCTGGCCGGGCTGCCGCCGACGGCCGGGTTCGTGTCGGAGTGGTTTCTGCTGGAGTCGCTGATGCAGCAGTTCCGCGTCACCGCCCTCGGCGAGCGGCTGACGCTGGCGATCGCCGGGGCGGCAGTGGCGCTGACAGCCGGGTTCGCGGGAGTCACGTTCGTCCGGCTCGTCGGCATGGTGGTGCTGGGACCGGGCACGGGTGGTTCGCGGCGCGGAGAGTATGGCTGGCCGGGGCGTGCGGCGGTGCTGGTGCTGGCGGCGTGCCCGCTGGCGATCGCCGCGGTGACGCCGCTGGAGGTCCGCGTGATCGCCGCCGGGCTATCGCCCGTCGTGCCGGGCGGCCTGACCATGGGGGCACTGAAGTCGCCGTGGGTGCTCCAGCCCGTGTTCGCCGGGTTCTCGATCCTGTCGCCGTCCTGGCTGTGGATCGAGATGCCGATCATGCTGGTCCTCGTCGTCTTGCTCGCGTTTGCCCTGTCCGGGCGGCGGCTTGTGCGGGTGCGGCGGGTACCGGCCTGGCGATCAGCGACGATCGGGGTCGAGGGGGCAGACGCCTACACCGCGTTCGGCTATGCGAACCCGGCCCGGCGGGTGCTGGCCAGCGTGCTGCACACCCGCACGGAAGTGACGGAGGTGGTGCCTGCCGGGAACGGTGCCGCGGACGACGGTGACCAGGTACCGCACCTGCTCTACGCCTCCGACGTCGTCGAGGTGGTGGAAAGCTGGCTGTACCGGCCCGCCGCCTTGCTGTTCGGCGGCCTGGTGGCGGCGGCGAAGCGGTTGCAGTCCGGCCGGCTTGACGCCTACCTGCTCTACATGCTGATCGCCCTGGTCGCCGTAGTAGCGACAGTCGCCGCCCTGGCGTGAGGAAGGAGCGGTTCCGATGACCGTTCTTGACAGCGCGCTGGCAGCCGCCCTTGACGAACTGGCGGCTCTCGGGACGGACCAGGATCGGGAGCAGATCGCCGCGCTGCGGGACCGGCTGGCGGCGGCACGGCTGCGGGTCCTGGTCGCGGGCGAGGCCAAGCGCGGCAAGAGCACGCTGATCAACGCGCTGCTCGGCCGCCCGGTGCTGCCCACCGGGGTAACGCCGCTTACCGCGGTCACGACCACCGTGCGGTACGGCAACCCCCCGCACGCGGAAGTGCGGTTCGCCGACGGGCACCAGGAGAAACAGCCCATGGCGGCGCTGGCGGACCTGGTCACCGAGCGCGGCAACCCAGGCAACGTGCGCCGCATCTCGGCCGTGACCGTATACCTGGACGCGCCGCTGCTGGCCAGCGGAGTGGAGCTGGTGGACACGCCCGGCACCGGATCGGTGTTCGGGTGGGACACCGACGTGGCGCACGAGGCCCTGCGATCCATGGACGCCGCCGTCTTCGTGCTCACCGCCGACCCGCCGGTGTCAGCGGCGGAACGAGACCTGTACACCACGGTAACCGGGCTGTCCGTGACCACGTTCACGGTGCTGAACAAGGCTGATCACCTCGACGCGACCGGGCTGGCCGAGGCGGCGGAATTCACCGAGCGGGTACTGGCCGACGCGGTCCATCGGGCGCCCGGCCGGATCTTCCCGATGTCGGCGCGGGCCGCGCTCGGCGGCGGCGACTCCGGGTTCGCCGCTTTCGCCGCCGCTTTCACGGCCTATCTGGCCAGCAGGGGTGCCGCGGATCTGCGTTCCTCGGCCGTCATGCAAGCGCGGCGGATCGCCCGCTCGCTGCTGGACGAGGTGGCGCTGACCCGCCGCGCTGCCGAGCTTGCCGCTGGCGACGCGGCAGGCCAGGTGGCGCGGTTCGGCGATCGGCTGGCCGAGGTGGCGGTCCGCGGCCGGGACGCGGTGGCCGTGGTCAACGGCGAGTCGGCGGGACTGCTCGCGGGGCTGAACGAGTCGGCCAAAGCTGACGGACCACGGCTGGGACGTGACATTGTCAATCAGCTCACGGAGGTACTCGACGGCGAACTGCGGACCGCGCCACCCGCGGAGATCCAGCAGACCGGGCGCGAGCGGCTGGTGACGCTCACGCTGGCGGCGGCCGACACATGGCGCAGACGGCACCAGCAGATCCTGGAGGAGGGGCTGACCCGTACGAACGCCAGGCTGATGGCGGACCTGACGGCCGCGCTTACGGTGCTGCGTAACTCGGCGGCCGAGCTGCTCGGCCTCGAACTCGCGGTGCCAGAGCCAGACAGCAAGCTGGCCGAGGATCGCCGCTTCTTCTACACCACCGCCGAAGACGTCGGCCAGACCGAGCTGCTCACCGGCGCCATCCGCCGCATGCTCCCCGGCGAGCTGGGCCGCCGCCGGGTCCGCGAACACCTCCTCCATGAGGCCCCCGGTCTGGTGGACGGTCAGATCGGCCGGGCACGGGGGGATCTCCAGTACCGGCTGGCCGAGGCGTCCCGCGCCCTGGCCAGGACCGTGACACGCCGGTACAGCGACGCGACGGACCGCATGCGAGCCGCCCTCCAGGCCGCCGAGGAACTGCGTGGCGCCTCAGCCACCGACGCCGAAGGCAAGGAACGCAGGCTAACCGAACGAGAGGCGGCGCTGAGTCACGTGCTCGCCCTGCTCGACGAGACCGGCGACCAGCCGGCCCCGCGGCGGTTACAGAAGCCGAGGTCTGCTGGGCTCCACCTTCAGATACCCGATGGGGGTATCCGGAAGGGGCGATCGTCCTGATCATGTGTCATTTTTGGCGAATAGCGCCGCAAATGACACATGATCATGCAACCGCAAGCCGAGGCCGGCCCTTCAAGTTCTCTAGCTCATGCCGTAGCGCAGCTGCGGTTCGGCGGCCGCGATGTCGATCAGCCGGTTGTACTTGGCGGTCCGCTCGCCACGGGCCGGCGCGCCGGACTTGAGGTGACCACAGCCGGTGCCGACGGCGAGGTCGGCGATGAAGCTGTCCTCGGTCTCGCCCGAGCGGTGCGACACGAACTGCCGGTAGCCCGCCTGGCGGCAGATTCGCATCGCCTCCAGAGTCTCGGTGACGGTGCCGATCTGGTTGAGCTTGATCAGCGAGGCGTTGCCGATCCCGCGTTCGATGGCATCGGTGATGATCGCCGGGTTAGTGCAGAAGATGTCGTCGCCGACCAGTTCGACCCTGCCGCCGAGCCGGCCGGTGAGCGCGATCCAGCCCTCGTCGTCGTCTTCACCGAGCCCGTCCTCGATCAGGTGCACGGGGAACTCTTCGGTGATGGCGGCGAGCCGGCCGATCAGCTGGCCGCTGTCCAGCAGGTCGCCCGCCACCTGGTAGCGGCCGTCGGGCTGACGGAACTCCGACGCCGCCGGGTCCAGCGCGATCGACACGCCGCCCCGGCCGGGTGTGTAACCGGCGTCGGTAATCGCCTCGACAAGCAGGCGCAGGACCTCTTCCGGTTCGGTGATCTCCGGGGCGAAGCCGCCCTCGTCGCCCAGCCCGGCGGACAGCTTGCGGGCGGTCAGCTCGCGGCGCAGCGCCGCGTAGACCTCGGCGCCGGCCCGCACCGCCTCGGCCATCGACGGAGCGCCGAGCGGCGCGATCATGAACTCCTGGAAGTCCAGGGCGTTGGGCGCGTGCACGCCGCCGTTGAGCACGTTGAAGTGCGGCACCGGCAGGCTCGGGGTGACGTCGTCCGGGATGAGCCACTGCCACAGCGGCATCTTCGCGGACGCGGCCAGCGCGCGGGCCAGCGCCATCGACACGCCCACGGTGGCGTTCGCGCCGAGCCTGCTCTTGTTCGGAGTGCCGTCGAGGCTGATCATCGCCTGGTCTGTGTCGGCGAGCGAATTCCAGGACCGGCCGCACAGGAGGTCGGCGATCTCTCCGTTCACGCTGGCCGCTGCCGCCAGGACGCCGCGGCCTTCGTAGCGGGACTTATCACCGTCGCGGAGCTCCACGGCCTCGCGGGAGCCGGTGGACGCTCCCGACGGAACCCCGGCCTTCGCCTCGATGCCGTCCGCCAGCGTCACGGTGACGGCCAGCGTCGGCCGCCCCCGCGAATCCAGGATCTCCAGCGCCGATACCGCGGACACGTCGAACGAGGTCATGATCGTGCCTCCCGTCTGGCGGGCTGCCAGGCAGCCGCCTGCTCGTGATGCTGTGCTCCGGCTGCCTATCGTCGTGTCCCATGTCGCTGCGGCACAGGGCCGAATGGCCGTGTACGTCAGGGAAATCCATCATGAGGACAACCGCCTGCCCGCACCTCGTGATTCGCAGAGGCCATCAGCCAGGGTGGCGGTTCTGGAGCGATCCACGCGCTCCCGCCGGAGCCTCATCCGGCGATCTTCACTTTAGCCTGGCAGTTGTCCGGGGGTGCGTCTGCCGTAAAATGGTCGTGGCGGCTTACGGTCGCCCGGCGGTGGATCTCGCCGCGCTCGCGTGCACGCGAGCCTGCCGGAAGGCCGATGGGTCCTGCTCTCCAGCGATGGCGAGGAGGATGCCGTGACGCCTGCCGTGTCAAAGTCCCTGGAGTTCGTCTCGCCGGCCGGCCGACTGTGGTGGCTGCCTGCGGGAGGACAGGGCAACGGCCTCGACGATCGCGCGTGGGCGCCAGTCCTCGAGATCAGCGAGCAGTCCGTTCCGCGGCTGCTCAGCGCGCTGCGGGACGCCGCGGTTCCCGCGTACGCCGCACCCGCCGGCCGCACCGCAAGCTGGCTGCGAGGCGGCTCGGGGCTGCCCGCAGCCTGGCAGCTGTGGGTTGGCGCCAGCGCGTACGGCAGGGCGGAGGCAGCCCTGGTTGCCGTGATGCCGTCCATCATGCGGGAGGCGGCGGGCCGCCACGATCGGGCGTGGCGGTGACGCGCGCCCGCAGGCGGCAGGGCGCGATCGTGGCCTTCACGGCGGCCGGCTGCCTGGCCGCAGCAGCCGGCCACGGCTGGCTCGGCGACGCCGACCGGCGGATCTTCGAGGCGATCCGCGCAAGGCGCGGCGCCACGGCTACCAGCGTTGCCCGGAGGGTCAGCGCACTGGCGGAGCCTCGCGTCGTGTACCCCCTGCTCTTGCTGGCGGGGGCGGGCGCGGCCCGCCGCGGAGACTGGCGCCGCGCGTGCGCGCCGTGCCTGGTCGTCGCCAGCGGGGCAGCGGTCAGGCGGCTCCTGGCGGACGCAATCGCGCGACCGCGCCCGCCCGCGGAGGCCTGGCTGGCCGAACCGGAAGGCTTCAGCCTCCCGTCCCGGCACACCACCCTTGCCGTGCTGGCCGTCGGCGCGGGTGCCCGGGCACTCGGCCTGCGCGGCATCGCCGCGGGGGCGGCGCCGCTGGTGGCCGCCGCCGGGGTCGGCGCGAGCCGGGTCTGTCTCGGCGTGCACTGGCCGGCTGACGTGGCCGCGGGCTGGCTATTCGCCGAAGGGTGGCTGCTGCTGACATCCCCGCGGTCATGTACGGCCAGCAACTAGAGAGGAAGGCCATGGAGAACCCTGGCGAAGTAGATGTGCGCTGCTCGGCAGTCGTCTTTCGCGACGACAGCGTCCTGCTTGTGCACCGCGCTCACGGCGACGCCGACGACTGGGTACTGCCTGGCGGGTCGCCCAATCCAGGCGAGGGCATGGCCGCGTGCGCTCAGCGCGAGACTCTGGAAGAGACGGGACTCTCGATAGTCCCGGGCCGGGTCGCGTTCGTCCTTGAGTCGCGGGCGCCCGGGGCCGCCCGGCGCCTGGTGGACCTTGTATTCCTCGCCGTCGCCACCCCGCGCCGGGAACCCGAATCGCAGGAAACACACCTCGAGGCGCGATTCGTCCCGCTCAGCGTCCTGCACGGTCTGGCATTGCGCCCCCCGCTTACCGGGCACCTGCGTGCGCTGCACGCCCGCGGCCCGACACGGACCGCCGCTTACCTCGGCAATCTGTGGCGGCCCAGCGTGGCATAAGCCGGCGCCGCGGGCGGTTATCCCCGGGCCGCCCGCGGCGCCCTACATGCCGCTAGCGCAGGGGTGGAGGCCCGAACGGCAGCAGTTTGCGCCCGAAGGTGGATTCGATGATGTCTCCGGCGGCGTGGTACCAGGCCAGCACGGCGAAGACCAAGACGATCCAGCCGCCACCCTCGGTTATGTCGACGTTGTTCGCTCCGGCGCCGATCGACAGCACCACTAGGCCGATGAAGATCAGCCAGATGATCGTGCTGAGCACCAGGTCGTGGCGCAGCGAGGCGATGCCGAGGTAGAAGGTGATCACTGCGAACACCGCCAGGAGCAGGCTGATCGCGTCGTTGAGCTGCACGGCGGGGACACCAGAGGCGTACAGCGTCTCGAATGCGCCGAAAATCACCCAGAATGGCCCGTAAGTGCCAAACACCGCGCCGCCGAACAGATTGCCCCGCGAAAACTCCATGACCGCGACGATGATCTGCACCAGCCCGCCGAAGAAGAACGCCGCCGGCAGCACGATGGGGATCCCGGCGTTATTCAGCAGGTGGGTCTGGTACATGCCCAGCATGAACGAGGTAGTGGCGAACGCGGTCACTGCCCACGGCGCCGGGTTTGCCATGCCCGGCGTGGCGGGAGCGGCCGTGTTGGCTGTGGGAGAAGACTGCTGCCCGAGCGCGTCTGATGCCGTCATTGTGCATCTCCTTGTCGCATTGCGTCGTGCCCGCCGCGCAGGGTTGCGTGACGAGTCCTCGTGCGTAGGGAGTCGCCTGCGTGGTAACAGCAGTAGGCCGACGCCGGGCTTTGGCTGCCGGGGCATAGCCGCCAGGCAGCGTGAGCGGGAAGGGGCATGCGATCTCCTGTCGTCACCAGACAGGGACCGTTGGCGGTGATCGCGTTTAACGGCGAGCCCCTCCGCCGTACCCAGGTTGAGGATAAATCCCGATATGCCGGACGGTAAAGCGCACGGTGGAAAAAGGAGTGACGATATTGTCATGAGCCGCCCACAGTGATCCAATGGCGGTGGCGATGAGGCTCGCCGCAACCGCGGGACTGCCGCTGATAGCTTCTGTCGGACCAGTGGTACCGATGGAGGCGGCATGCGTAGCCAGCCCGTCGAAGCAGACTGGGAGCTCTTCTTCCCGCACGACTTGGCGCCTTATCTGATCCCCGCCGCCGGGTACCCCTCTGCCGTATACCGGCCGACTGATACGACGTGGCTGCCAGACGGGGCACACTCAGCCATCGTCGAGTGCGTCGGTCGCGTCGGCTTGGAGGATGTTCTGGTCATCCCAGCCGCCGCGTGGCCTGCGGGGAGACGGCAATGCCGGTACTCGCCGCAATGCGTCGCCGCAATGGGCGAGCGCGGGGTCGCGCTGTGGGTGCAGGCGCTGCCTGCGCCCGGCATCCGGGCCCAGATGCCGTTCGGCGAGATCGCCGCCATCGAGCATCTGGGGGACGGGCCACGCCGCGTCCTCGTCGTGACCGGGCGGATGGCCGGGATTTCGGTGCGGTATGACGCAGTCGGGCAGGTCGTGGACGCGTGGACGAGGCGGTTGCGACTGCGCGCCGCGGCGGCGCCGGGGCCGGTTCCGACGCACCCGCGTGGCAGCGGGCCGCGCGACGAGAACAACCTGGGATCGCTGCTCCTCGCGCCGGACGACGCGATCGTCTCCGCCGGGTGGCGATCGCGCGCAGGCCGCGGAGCGTGCCTGCTGAGCATCACCTCGCGCGAGCTGGTAGTCGTGCAGTCCCTACCGAATCGTCGCCGGCCGTGGCGGAGGACTACGCGGACGGTGTACGTGCCGAGGGGATCGATCGAAGACGCTGTCGTCCAGTCGACTACGGTCCAGATACGCAGCGTCGGCACCGACGTGCGTATCGGGCTCCATTCCCGTCGCGTCGCGGCAGCCGCCTCCTCCTGGCTGCGCTGGATGCTCGGCGACAGCGGTCGGCAAGAATCAACAGGACCGCCAAGAACCGGCGGTCCTTGTGACAGGAAGCGCCAGTGACCCGCGAGTATCTCACCGGCGAGTTGTCCGTGCTGCTCGAGAAGCTGCTGGCAGTCTCGGGGACGGCTCCCGCTCGCGATGTGGCGAACCTGCGGTATCAGGTGGAGACCGAGTCGGCCGCCTTGCTGGCGGCCGAGATGGCTCAGGCACTAGCTCTGGCAGACTGGACGTGCTGGAATTCACTCGCCAATGGTGATGCACAGGCGTTTGACCGTCAGGCGGCGATCTGTGCCGAGATGCGAATGTTCGGCACCTGCGCCGGGCTGATCGACGAGGAATAAGGGCAACCCAGCTTTGAGGGAGCAGGGGCGGTCAGCGGCGCGAGGATGGTCAGGGCCTGGCTGGATCGGGCTCGCCGACAAAGCTGGGTGGTGCGTCACCGTCCACGGCCATCAACTCTGTAGATCAGCTGGTCCCTTCAAACGGGCCGCACCCATCCCTATTCGTCCGCGCTGGCGAGCTTGGCGCGGACCTTGTTGGCGTCGGGATGCTGGATGTCGTCAAGTATGGCTAGCGCCTGCTGCCAGGCCTCCCGGGTCTGCGCTGGCTGGCCGGCGGCATGGCTGGTTTCGCCGAGGTGGGTGAGGGCGTCCGCTTCAAACCAGCGGTCGCCGACTTCCCTGGCGATGCTGAGCGCGCGCTCATAGCAGGTGGCGGCTTCGCCGAGGTTGCCGAGATGGTGCTCTGCGTAACCCAGGGTGTCCCATGCACGTCCCTCTGTACTGAGGTCGCCGACATCCACGTTGAGCGTGAGTGCCTGCCGGCAGAACGCGCGGGCCTGCTGGTAGTCACCGAGAAGACCATGGCACCAGGCGACGCTGTTCAGCATTCCGGCCTCTCCGGCTTTGTCGCCGGTAGCCTGGCACAGGCGAAGCGCCTGCTCCGCGTGGTCGAGCGCGTCGGCGCAGCGGCCCTGGTGTTCGGCGAGTATGCAGAGATCCAGGTGGATCCTGGCCTCGCCGAGGCGGTTGCCGAGCCGCCGGTACAGCCTGAGGCTGCTGGCGTAGCGGTCAAGGGCCTGATCATGGTCGCCGAGTTCCGCACAGGCGCTTGCCAGCAGGCGGCTGGACACGGCCTGCCCGGTGGTGTCGCCGTCGCGTATTGCGGCGGCCAGCGCAGTGCGCTGGGTGGCGGCCCATTCCTGCCAGTGTCCGCGGTTATCCAGGAAGGGCATCATGGCCCAGGGGAGCTGCCAGGCGTGGGCGCCGGACCCGCTGCTGTCGGCGAGGGTGACGACGGCGAGCAGGACCTCATGCTCGGCCTCGAACCAGGCCAGCGCCCGCTGGTGATCAGCGGGCGGCTCGGGGACGGCGCCGGGACTAGGCGGGGCGAGAGCGATCTGCTCACGTGCCGGGCTGAGCACCAGGGCGGCGCCGGAGGCGCTGTGCAGGTAGTGGTCGAGGACTCGGTTGGTAGCGGCGCGGCGCTCGGGCTCGCTGTCGGTGTTGCGGGCCTGGTCGGCTGCGTAGGCGCGGAGCAGGTCGTGGAAGGCGTACCGGCCGGGGACGTGCTCGGCGGTCAGGTGGACCCGGGCCAGCTCACGCAATAGGCGGCGGGCCGCAGGCTGATCTGCTGCGGCCAGGCTGGCGGCGGCCGGGACGGAGATGTCGGGGCCGGGGTGCAGGCCTAGCAACCGGAACATGCGCGCCGCTTCGCCGCTGAGCTGCCGGTAGGACCAGGAGAACACGGCGCGGACGCTGGCCGCCGGGTCGCCGGTATCGAGCGCGTCCAGGCGGTCGGCGGCGTCGCGCAGCTCGTCGGCCAGCGCGGCCAGCGGGAATCCGGGCCGGACGGCGGCCCGGGCCGCGGTCACCGCGAGTGCCAGCGGAAGGTGCGCGCACAAGGTAGCGATCTCGGCGACCGCGGCGGGCTCGGCGCCGACCCGGCTGGTGCCGATGCGGGCGGTCAGCAGCTGCACGGCCTCGTCGTGACTCAGGACGCCGAGGGTGAACAGCCGGGCGCCGTCGGCGGCGGCCAGCCCGGCTAGCTGGCTGCGGCTGGTGACCAGGACCAGGCTGGCGGGACTGGCTGGCAGCAGCGGCCGCACCTGCGCCTCGTCCCGGGCGTTGTCCAGCACGAGGAGCATCGCGCGGTCCGCGAGCAGGCTCCGGTACAGGCCGGCCTGCGCCTCCGTGGTCGGCGGGATGTGTTCGGCGGGCACGCCCAGGGCGTCCAGGAACCCCCGGATGGCTGCATCCGGGGCGGCCGGGGTGCCGGACGGGTCGAACCCGCGCAGGTTCACGTACAGCTGCCCGTCGGGGAACCGTCCGGCGGCCTGGTGTGCCCAGTGCACGGCCAGCGCGGTCTTGCCGACGCCGGGGGTCCCGCCGATCGCCGTGATGACGATCGCCTCGGTCCTCTGGGTGCCGGAGCGGTTCAGCAGCTGGGTCAGCGCCTGGAGTTCGGCTGACCGGCCGGTGAAGCCCGGCACCGTCGGCGGCAGTTCCCGCGGTACGGTCCGGGCAGGTTCAGCGTCTGCGGGCGGGGGAGGCCTGCCGACGGCCAGGGCCGGGCTGGCGGACAGTATCTGCTGGTGCAGGTCCCGCAGGTCAGGTCCTGGCTCGATCCCCAGTTCCTCTACTAGCACGTCACGCACATGCTGATAGGCCGCCAGGGCCTCTGCCTGGCGTCCGTCGCGGTAAAGGGCGAGCATCAGCATGCCATGCAGCCGCTCCCGCAGCGGATTGGCTCCGGCGAGCTGCCGCAGCCCGGTGATTATCTCCGCGTGACGGCCGAGGTGCAGATCGGCGTCAATGCGGATCTCCAGCGCCCGCATCCGAAGCTCCGCCAGCCGGGGAGCATCCCGGATCGCGAGCAGCTCCGATTCCACATCGGCGAGCGCCTCGCCCCGCCACAGGGCCAGCCCCGAGCGTGCCTCCGCGGCAGCGGTCTGCCAGGAGCGGTGCCCGGCAGCCGCGCCTGCGGCATCTAGGTGCGCCTGGAAGCGGGACACGTCCAGCTCGCTGGCATCCGCGTGGATCAGGTAACCGCGCGGCTGGGTACTGATCCGGGTCCCCGAGCTGCCCAGGGCTTTCCGCAGCCGCATCACGTAATTCTGCGTCGTTACCCGTGCCGATGGGGGCGGGCTGGTCCCCCAGAGGATTTCGGCCAGCTCGTCGAGGGACACGACCTGGCCGACGTTGAGCAACAGTGCCGCCAGGACTGTGCGCTGTTTTCCCGGGGGCAACGGCACCACCACTTCGCCGCGGCGCACCATGAGCGGCCCGAGCAGGCAAAACTGTATTTCGATTGCCACAGGACTCTTCACCACCCGGAATAAAGGTCCCATAAACCCCGTGCTGATCACATGCTAATCGCATGCTAACGCTCTTGGTGACGATGAATAAGCAAGGTTCTGCTCAGGACGGTTAGGGGGCAGCGATCAGGCGTATATCTGATTGACGCGCGTGAAACGGCCGTTTCCCCGATGCTCGGACCACTTACATCAGGCACTACAACACCGGACGCAGCCACCAAGGACACGGACCGGGCCCGCGCGTCCCCCGACGACACACCGAACGTAATCCCTTCCCCCGGCACCGCCTCACCAGGTCTGTCGGTGACAGCCTCCTCGGCAGGCTCACCAGCGAGTACCAGACCCGCCGCGTGACCAGCCAGGTCAAACCCTGCAGCCGAACTTGAGAGGTACTACGCGTTCAGGCGATGTTCGGCTCAGCTGGGTGCCCATCGCCCTGAGCATCGTGTGCAGCTCTCGAACGATCAGCAAAACAAGGAGAGAACATGAGCTTCCGCGTTCACTACAGACAGAGGGTTCTCGCCTCGGCGTGCATCACCGGAGCGCTCGGCGCGGGCATGGTGATGGCGGCGTGCCCTGTCAGCGCCGCCACGGCGCAGCGCGCCGGCAGCGCCACGCCCGCCTACACGCTGAGGAAGATCAGCAACCTGGACGGCTACGGCCTGACGCCGGCCGGAAACGCATACGGATCCGGCCTGACAACCGATCTGGCGGAGGTGGTCACGCCGGCCGGCAAGGTCATCACCCTGACCACTCCCCGCGGCGACCAGTCCATTGCCTTCACCGGCCATGGCGATTACTACGCCGGAGTGAACTCCACCACCGGCAATGGAGTTCGCTGGAAACTGACGGGCACCTCGGTGTCGGCTCAGACCCTGGCGCCCGTCGCTAACAGCGGCTCGACACCGGAGGGCGTCGACGCGGCGGGCGCGGTCGTCGGCCAGTCCGACAGTCAGGCGGTGCTGTGGAAGGCGGGCTCGACCGCCGTGACCCGGCTGCCGCTTGCGGCCGGATACGCGGGCGGCGAGGCGACCTCGATCTCGGCGAATGGCGCCGCCATCGGTGGCGCAGTCGTCACCTCGGCCAACGAGTGGCGCGCCGCCACCTGGCTGCGCAGCGGCAGCGGCGGCTACGTCATCCACCTGCTCACCGGCAACGACACCGACGTCGAGGCGGTCAACGACGCCGGCATCGAGGTCGGCGGGCAGCTATTCGGCGCCGGTCAGGCATACGAGTGGCTGCCGAAGTCCGGCCACACGTTCAAGGCCGTCGATCTCGGCGGGCCCGCCGGCGCGGGCTGCATCGCCACCGCCATCGGCAACGCCCCGGCCCCCTCGATCATCGGCGATTGCGACAACGCCAAGACCATCTACGCCTGGATCTATGCCGGCCACCAGACCCTGACTGATCTTCAGCCCGTCATCGCCAAGGCCGATCCAGGTGTCACCGCAACCACGGCCCTCGGAACCGACAGCGCCAGGCAGTTGCTGATCGAAGCCCAGGGCCCCGCCTTCGCAGACTACGTCCTGACGCCCACCTCGAGTTGAACCGAGCTCAACCACACCCGCACGCGCGGGCTCGCGGTGCGTATCACCAGCTCACGGGCCGAAGTGCGGCTGCCGTACTGGGAACGATTAAACGACCTAGCTATCGGCGGGATTTGCGGGTTCTGCTGAACAAGTAGGCGAGAACGGGGCTGACTTGTGTCAGGACTGCGCCGGCGATGAATAACCCGATGAGTCCAAGGACCAGCCCTGCGGTAAGCATGCCGATGCCGACGGCCAGGCATAGCAGAATCACGATCGGCGGCCACCACGCCAGCCTGCCCTGCCCCCTACGGGGGACGGCCCCGACCAACCTGCCGCGCAGAGTCGGCAGTCGCCCCGTTTTCAGGGCGCGTGCGAGACGCGGCTCAGCAGCCGATAGCTCACGTGCGATTTCTCGCAGAATCCGCTGGTCGCGCGCAGAGAACGACATGACGATCGAACCGCTTCCCTAATCCTTGAACGACTAGGGACCATTAGCGGTGAATACCCGCGGTTCGCGAGGTGAGTCCCATCACCCTCTATTTCGCGACATTATCAGGTCCAGTCGGAGTCAGCCAGCCGCCGGACTAGCAGTAGCCTGGAACAGGCGGAGGGGCTCGCCGCAATCGCGCCAAGCGCCAACGGTCCCTGCTAATCAGGGACGGAGTGCCGGCATGTTCTGGTGCTTTCACTGCTACGCCGTCAACGACCGCCCGGCCGGGCCCTGCGACGTTTGCGGTCAGCCGGTTGAGGCACCCGCACGGCTTTCGTGGACTGCCCGCCTGGTCTGGGCATTGCGTCATCCCGACGGGGACCGGGCGGTCCAGGCGGCGAGAACGCTTGGCAGTCTGCGGGCCCGCGACAGCATTCCGGCACTGCGCACTGCGGCTGAGACGGGCAAGGACATCTACCTGCGGGCAGCAGCCCTGCGGAGCCTCATCGAGATCGAAGGAACGGAGCCGCTGCCTCCCTGGCTGGAAGAGCTCAGCCGGGCGGCTCCTGTCACTGTGCGGGATATCGCCTGCGGGCGCGGTCTGAAGGAACCTGCTGCTCCTGACAGCGTGGGGTAACCTGGTCGATGGCGGAGGGGCTCGCCGCAATCGCGCTAGCGCCAACGGTCCCTGTCAGGTGACAGGAGACGTGAAACCGCATGAAGCAGGTTCTGGCGCTCAGCCATGTTCGCAAGTCTTACGACAGCAAGGTCGTCCTCGACGACGTGACACTGGCGTTCTTGCCGGGCGCGAAGATCGGCGTGGTCGGCCCGAACGGCATGGGCAAGTCCACGCTGCTCAGGATGATGGCTGGCTTGGAGCAGCCCTCCAACGGCGAAGTCCTGCGCATGCCCGGCTACAGCGTCGGCATCCTGGCTCAGGAGCCGGCGCTGGACGAGGACAAGACCGTGCTCGGCAACGTGGAAGCGGGCGTCGCCGAGACGACGGCACTGCTCGACCGCTATAACGAGGTGGCTGCAAAGCTGGCCGCGGTCTACTCCGACGACCTGCTCGATGAGATGAGCAGGCTCCAAGAGCAGCTGGACCACCGGCAGGCGTGGGACTTGGATGCCCAGCTAGAGCAGGCGATGGACGCGCTGCGCTGCCCGCCCCCGGACGCTTCGGTGCGCACGGCGTCTGGCGGGGAGCGCCGCCGGGTGGCGCTGTGCCGGCTGCTGCTGTCCGGGCCAGACGTGCTGCTCCTCGACGAGCCGACCAACCATCTCGACGCGGAGAGCGTGCAATGGCTGGAGCAGCACCTGGACAACTACCGGGGAACGGTGGTGGCCGTCACCCACGACCGGTACTTCCTGGACAACGTGGCAGGCTGGATCCTCGAGCTCGACCGAGGCCACGCTTACCCGTACCAGGGGAACTACACGACGTACCTGGAAACGAAGGCTGCCCGGCTCACGGTCGAAGGGCAGCGGGACGCCAAGCTGCGCAGGCGGCTGGCCGGGGAGCTTGAGTGGGTACGGTCCAGCCCTCGTGCCCGCCAGGCGAAAAGCCGGTCCCGGCTCGACCGCTACGAGCAGATGGCAGCCGAGGCGGCGTCCCGCACCAGGCTGGACTTCGAGGAGATCCAGATCCCGCCCGGACCTCGGCTCGGCAGCCTCGTCGTGGAGGCAGAGCACCTCACCAAGGGCTTCGGTGGCCGGACACTGATCCAGGACCTTAGTTTCTCGCTGCCGCCGAACGGCATCGTCGGCGTGATCGGGCCCAATGGGATCGGCAAGACAACGCTGCTGACGATGATCACGGGGGACGAGCGGCCGGACGCCGGGGCCGTCCGGGTCGGCGACACGGTGCGGATCTCCTACACCGATCAGATGCGCGCCGGGATCGACCCCGGCAAGACGGTCTGGGAGGTCATCTCCGGCGGCGAGGCCTCCATCAGTGCCGGGCGGACCGAGATCCCGAGCCGAGCTTACGCGGCGGCGTTCGGGTTCAAGGGAGCCGACCAGCAGAAACCAGCGGACCTCATGTCCGGCGGCGAACGCGGCCGGATGAACCTCGCGCTCACCCTCAGGCAGGGCGGGAACCTGCTGCTGCTCGATGAGCCCGCCAACGACCTGGATGTGGAGACCCTAGCCTCGCTGGAGAATGCGCTGCTCGAGTTCCCAGGCTGCGCGATGATCACCAGCCATGACCGGTGGTTCCTGGACCGGGTCGCCACGCACATCCTGGCCTGGGAGGGTGGCGCGGACTGGTTCTGGTTCGAAGGCAACTTCGCCGCCTATGAGCAGAACAAGACCGCCAGGATGGGCGACGAGGCGGCGCGGCCGCATCGCATCACCTACCGTCGTCTCACCCGCTGAGCGATCCGGTGACCGAGGGATATCTCACCGCCGGGCTGCCTGCGCCGGGCGGACCGCCCAGCTGCCCGTTGTGCCGCACGTGTGACGAGGCGACACAGGTGTGGCTACGTTGGTTCCTGACGGAAAATCACAGCGACCCCACGCTGCTGCGCTCCCTGCATGACTCGGCAGGCTTCTGTCCCGCGCATAACCGCAGGCTGTTGGCTGAGGCGGGCCCTCAAGTGATACGACGGCCGTTGGAGTACGCGCTACGCGGCGCGGCCGATCGGTTGGCGTCGCTCGCCGGAATACGTGACCCGGGAAGACGGCGGCGAAGGCGCCCAGCGGGATCCTGTCCGCTTTGTCGCGTGATCACGGAACGGGAACGAGCCGTCGGCGGCGATGTCGCCACCGCAATGGTCCGGCCCGGTACCGCGGGCGTGCCCGATGACTGCGCTGGTCTGTGCTTTAGGCATCTAGCAGGCCTGTTGCCGCGCTTCTCCGTGGCCCAGGCAGCGGTGTCGGCGGAGATCCTCGCGTCTCGGCTTACCGCGCTGCAAGCCGGGACACCGGAAAGCCTGCTCGTGCTAGCTGGCGTTGACGACGACGCCCTGGCCCGTATCCCGTACCTAGCGACGCATGCCCGCCAGCTCCGGGAAGCGCCTGTGGGGTCCCGGTTGGCTGGCCTGAGCCCGGCCAGCCAACTGATAGCGGACTTGGCGGCAGGGTCATGCCCGGCCTGTCGCGCGGCAGGCCGCGAACAGGTCCGCTACCTCCTGTGGCTGGGCAATAGCCTGGCCGACGGCCGCCCGGCTGCGGCCGACGTGCGGTTGTGCTCGCGGCACCTGCTGGACGCGCGGCACCTATACGACGACCGGGCAGCCGCGAGGACCGGGTCCTGGCTGGTCAGCGTCGCCAGCGCGCGCAGTCATGCCCAGGCGGTCGCGCTGGTTGCCGCTGCTCGCCAGGTGCTGGCCGCACCACGCACCGGCTGGCGGCGCGGCGGCGGTGGTGGTGGTTCCGGGTCGCACGGCAATGGAGAAAGACCGGAGGAAGCCTACGGCGCCGCCGCGCGGGCCATGGCCGGTGACCGCTCGTGCCGTACGTGCCGCATCGGACTGGACGCCGAGCGACGGCAGCTCAACCTGCTGCGTGCCTGCCTGCTTGATGCCGGTGTGTTGCGGGCGGTGGACGATGCTCATGGCCTGTGCCTACGGCATGCATCAGTCATAGCGGAGGACGTCAACGCTCGTCCGGTGCTCTATCGGCTGGTGACCCAGCTCGAGCAGGCCCAGTGGGAGCTTGACGAAGACGCCGCGAAGCGGACGTGGGACCGTCGGCACGAACCGAAGGGGCATGAACAGAACGTGTGGCGCCGCGCCCCCGCGCTCATCGACGGAGCGGTCTACCTAGGCGTTAGCGACAGGACCGGTCATGGATGAGGATGCTCTCGATGCCGTCCTCGAAGCCGAGCGGATCGTCCGGCTAGCGGGCTGGCATGTGCAGGAGCACATGGCGCTGGAGCGGCTGGCAGGCACCGTGGGCCTCGCGCGCGCTCGCTTTGAGCCGCGTTCAGAGGTCATCCAGCTAGTCGCCTACGACGGCGAGCACCTCGGGCACGTGCGCCGCGAATCCCCTCCAGGGCAGGAGAAACGCTGGGTCGCGGTGCTGAAGGACCGGGCACGCCAGGTCGGCACCTATCCCAGCGCCGCCGCGGCCGCCGCGGCGCTGGCACGTGCCTGCGGCAAGCTCGTTGAAGGGACTTCCTGACGTGTTCCAGGCGGCACCGGGCAGCGACAAGACGAACCCAGGAGGTCGTGGTGGCTAAGGTGAGTGACGACGAAGTCTTGCTGCTATGGCGGGCGCTGATGACCTTCCGGTCAGGTCCCCGGCCAGCATGCCGGGCGACTGGCAGGCCGCCGCGCAGTCCATGTCCACTGCACGACCAGTGTCCGCGTTGGGGCGGGCCGGACGACTACCTGGCGGTCATGGAAGAAACCCCCGAGGAGACGGAACGGCGGCGCGCCGGGTGGCCATGTACGAGAATCGCGGAGCTGCTGTCCCCGGAGCTGCGGAGGATCGGGTGATCACGGCGACGGGCTGACCTGGGCACTGTCTTCATCAAGCCAGCCGCCGAGCTGATGGTAGAGGTCTTCTCCGAAGCTGGTCGGAAGGGGTTCCTTCACCGCGAGCTTGTAGTTCCGGCGTCCGCCGGGCTCGCGCTCGGCCCTGAGGAAGACGGCCAGGCCCGCGTGCTGACGGTGGCAACGCTCAGCGAACTCGAACCGGTGGGTTACGAACAACACCCTGACCTGCGCGTCGAGTAGGGCGGCAGTGACCTGGTAGCCGATCTCGGATCCCTCGCGCTCATTGGTCCCGGCGAAGGACTCGTTGAACAGCGCGAGGCAGTACGGTCCTATCTGGTCGGCGATCGCGCTCATTCGCTTGAGCTCGTCGTCGAGTCGCCCGCTCGTCATGGCGGGATCCTCTTCCCTGATGAAATGGGTGAAGATCCCGTGCGCCACACTCGCCCGGCATGATCTGGCCGTGACGAACAATCCGCTTTGCATCATGAGTTGCGCCACGCCGACGCTCCGGAGGAAGGTTGATTTCCCGCCTGAGTTGGCTCCCGTGATGATGACCAGCGGCTTCGCATCCGCCTGGACGTCGTTGCCGACCACCGGGTCCGCGGACTGGAGTTCCAGGCAGGCGTCCCGCAGGTCGGTGCACGAGAACATGACCGATGACGGCGTCACCGGATCGGGCATTGCGGTCGGTACCCCCTTGGCCGCCAGCCGGCCTGCGAGGTTGAGGCAGCCGACGTAGAAGCCCAGTTCCGCCCGGAGCATCGTGAAATAGCTGCCGATGTGGTCCGCGGACTGGGCAGCCGCGTCGGCGACGAGGTTGATGCCCCGGCTGGTGAGGTTGGCGAGGATGTCGGCTCCAGCGTCGTCGCGGGGCGGCAGGGTGAAGGAGTACGAGGAGCGCTGTCCGATCCCCAGCCGCTCCGTCCACCGCCGTCGGCCGTCGCCGGAAGCGCGCAGCACGAAGTTGGTCCCGCCGTTGTCCCGGTCCAGTTCGGCGCTGATCAGCACGCCGGCGCGGAAGCGCAGCTGCTTCAGGTGGTAGCTGATCTCTTCGAAGTACTCGTCAGTCAGCTCGCTCTCCAGCGTGGCGAACAGCGCGCGCAGCCCGTCGGAGTGGAATTTCGCGGCATGGTCGTCGGCGATCTTCCGCAGTTGCCTGAGGTACGCCACGTACGCCTCGAGGTGCAGGACGGCACCAGAGAGGTTGGAAGCCGGATTCTGGTAGGTCCTGCCGTAGGTCCCCCAGAGGTGCCGCTTGTTCTCCAGGGCGCCGACCGCGATGTCGTACATGTCCCTGATGACTTCCGGCTGGGCGAGGCAGTCGGCGAGGACGCGCTGGCGGTAGCGGATGGCTTGCGGCTCGCGGAGGAAGGTGAGCAGCACCTTCGTGGACACGTCGGTGAGGAACTTGTCACCGGCCGCCATCGCCTGGAGCAACGTGGCCAGCTCCAGATCCTGGATCAGCTCCTCGTGGCCGGGGGGCAGGTGGGCGCTGAAGTCGAAATCCTGGTCTTCGTAGAGGAGATGGACCTTCACGGCGCGAGCCTCTCCCGCAGCCGCTCGTAGGTGAGGCCGTACTTGTCGGCGAGCGCCAGCGCGTAGGCCAGTCCGTCGGCGGGTTTCCTGACCACCTTGTAGGTGCGCGTGGCCGGGGACTCCGGGACGATCGTGCTCATCATCGAGACGACCTGATCGGCGACTGAAGCCAGTTCGTCGACGAACGTGACGTATACGCACAGCGCGTCCAGCTGGACGACCTTGGTCAGCAGCTTCACGCCCAGGAAACGGGCGTCGTGCAGGGTCGTGGACGCGAAGCTCTCGTTCAGGATCATGACGCTGGCGGGAGTCGCGGTCCGCAGGATGTCTCCGATCCGCACGAGGTCGTCTTCAAGCTTGCCGGTCATCCGGGCAAGGTCTTCCTCCCGCTCGAAATGAGTGAAGAGGCGGTCGAAGAGGAACAGCCGGGCGGCGCTGCCAGGGACCGGGCAGCCGATGCTCGCCAAGTGGTGGAGCTGGCCGAAGGTCCGGGCGAAGGTGGTCTTCCCGCCCTGGTTGGGCCCGGTCACGACGATGATGCGCTCGCGGCCGTCCAGGCGGAAATCGTTGGTGACCACCGGCGCGCCTTCCGTGACGAGCTTGCGGGCCAAGGCCAGGTCGAACGTGTCGGCGGCGCGGATTTGTTTCGAGCTCGCGGAGACTTGGGGATAGCAGAAGCGCAGCCCGTTGCGATGAAGCGGCCTGATGTAGTCGAGGTAGGCGAGGTAGAACTGGAGCTCCTGGTCAGCACGCCGGATTCCCTCGTCAACGAACCCAGCGTGCCGGGCGGAGTACTCATCCAGGGCGCTGAACTCTTCGGGGAAGAGCCTGGCCACGAGTGCCACGATCTGAGCTGCCACGTGGTTCATCCCCGGCGATATCCGGTACTGCACCCGATAGTCCTTGACCGCGCCTTGCTTGAAACGCTCGAAGGTGCCGAGCACCACGGAGCTGTAATCGGCTTCCCCGTCGTAGCGGGTCACGTCCACCCGATTGCCCCGGATACGGGTGCAGTAGCGGATCCGGCCGAGGGCTTCCTTCTGGTCTCGCGTATCACGCGTCAAGGCGCGGAACTCGGCCGAGGCGGCGTACGAGCCCAGGTACTCCCAGAACGCCGCGAGGCCCCGCGAAGCGATCCGGGCCGAGGTCAGGCGTTCTGACAGCGACCGCACCGCTTCGCAGTAGATCGCCGCGGCGTCAAGAAGCCAGCCTTCGCGCTGGTAGCGGTACCGCATCGACGACAGCTGGCGCAGGTGGGAGCGCACTTCGGCTATCTGGTCGGAGAAGTGCTGGATCATGCCGAGCAGCGGTGTGTCGTCCAGATCCCGGAAAATCTCTTGGCGATAGCGCACGGCATCGTCGTCGCGCAGCTGGCCGAACATTGTGTCAGTGATGAGGTCACGCTCTTCGCGGTCCCCCGCGATGGCCGCCACGATCTGGTCGAGGTTCAGGTCCCTCGCGAAGGAACGATCGTCGTCGCCGCGCTCCGTGGCATGCGGTGGACGCTGCGATCCCGCGAACAACAGGCTGGCTGCTTCCGGCCGGGATCCGTTTGACTGTGCTCGCAGCACCACGGCGCGCCCTCCTGCGTTCGAGACCCTGAGCGGTCAACAGGAGCCATCAGCCACGAGGGCGAGTCCGGCGAGCTCCATCGCCTAACTGGATTCTACGGCCACCCTTATTGGGCCAGGTATGCTTATTGCAGGTGATGAAGCCCACCTGAACCGCCGCCCTGGCTGATGGCTTCTACCGGGACTCAGTTCACCGGTGGAGGTCTGGGTGGATTTGCCGTGCGGTTCTACCAGCATCCTGTTCGACCCTCCCATGCAGGCCGGCGAGCCCGCGGAGCCGTCGTTCTTCTCCGATCTGAACCTTGATCAGTTGTTCAGCGCGATAACCGAAGGCCGGGACGAGTACGACCTCGTGCCGTTCTTCCGGATCCCGCTGCACAGCGCCGCCGCGGTGAGCTATCGCCACGAGGTGTTCCGCGACCTGCAAGCCCCGGCCGCCGCGGCCGCCGTCACCACGTTCGCCGAGCAGATGCGGACGATGCGCCGGTACCTGGCGCAGGCACGCAAGCTCCGCTACCGGTACCAGAAGGAGTTCTGGTTCCTGGACGCGGCTCGCGAGTACCGCGAGTCGGTCAGCGCGCTCGCCGCCACGCTGACCGGAACCGGCCTCCAAGCCCCCGGCCTTATCGCCTTCCGCGAGTACCTGACCGGTTACACGGGATCGGCGGCGTTTGCCGCGCTGACCGCGGACATCGAGCGGGTCTCCTCGGCTCTCGCCGCCGTGCGGTACTGCGTCAACATCAAAGGCAACCGGGTCACGGTCACCCGGTACACCGACGAGGCCGACTTCAGCGCGGAGGTCGTGGCGACGTTCGCGAAGTTCGCCAGCGGCGCGGTCAAGGACTACCGCGGCAAGTTCCGGAACTGGCCGGAGATGGACTATGTGGAAGAGCGGATCACGAACCAGGTGGCCAGGCTCTTCCCTGACGTGTTCGGCGGGCTCGACGAGTTCGCCGCCAAGCACGCCGGTTTCTTCGACGACACCATCCACGCGTTCGACCGCGAGGTTCAGTTCTACGTGGCCTACCTGGACTTCATCGCGCCGCTGAAGTCGGCCGGCCTCGAGTTCTGCTATCCGCGGGTATCGGCCGAGGACAAAGAGATCGCGGCGGAAGCAGCGTTCGACCTGGCGCTGGCGCACAAGCTCGTGCCCGATGGCGGCGCCGTAGTGCGCAACGACTTCCGGCTGTCCGGATCAGAACGGATCTTCGTCGTCACCGGCCCGAACCATGGCGGCAAGACGACATTCGCCCGGATGGCCGGCCAGTTGCACTATCTCGCCAGCCTCGGCTGCCCGGTGCCTGCTCGCGAGGCGCGGCTGTTCCTCCCGGACCAGATCTTCGCCCACTTCGAGCGCGAGGAAGACCTGGCGACGCTGCGCGGCAAGCTGGCCGACGAGCTGGTCCGGATGAAAGACGTGCTCGACCGGGCGACCAGCGACAGCCTGCTCGTCATGAACGAGAGCTTCGCCTCCACCACGCTGCGCGACGCACGGTTCATCGGCGAACGGGTGCTCGACCAGATGACGGCGCTTGGACTGCTCGGGGTGTACGTCACGTTCGTCGACGAGCTAGCGTCCCGCAGCGGGGCGTGCGTGTCCATGGTGGGCACGGTCAATCCGGACAACCCGGCGGAGCGCACCTTCCAGATCGTCCGCAAGCCCGCCGACGGGCTCGCGTACGCGGTCGCGATCGCGCGCAAGTACGGGCTGACGTATCCGCAGCTCAAGGAACGGCTGGCCGCATGAAAGCGTTCCTGATGTTCCCTGACCGGGATTTCGAACCCAGCCGGGACCTGCCGCCGCAAGAGCCTGAGCTGGCCGCGGACCTGGAGCTGGACACGCTGCTGGCCGCCATGGCGGGCGGTGACGAGTTCCTGCACGCGATGGCGCGGCAGGGGATTCATTCGGGGCTGACCAGTCCCGCGGAGATCACTTACCGCCAGCACGTGCTGGCCGACAGCGTGACCTGGCCGGGCGTCGTCCGCGGACTTTACGACCTGGCGGTTGAGGGGGTCGGCGCGCAGCGGCAGGTATTCGGCTTCTTGTTCCGTGACTCGCCGGACTCGATCTTGTGGCGGTCACAGGAGCTGATGCGCCTGTACGTGGAGCTGTTGCGCCGGCTGGCCGGGGTGGCCCGTGAGCACGGGCCGGGTTTCCGTTCCGCGGGCTTCACCCGGTTCTTCACGATGCTCACCGATGAGCTGAGCGACGACTACTTCGCCGAGATGGAAGCGCACCTCGCCGACCTGCGTTTCCGGCGCGGCACGCTGATCAGCGCCAGGCTCGGCACCGGCGGCAAGGGCACCGGCTATGTGCTGCGCCGCCATCCGCCGCGCGGCGGATGGCGGGACCGGCTGCCAGGCCACGGCCGGTCCGCCTATACGTTCACCGTCGCCGAGCGGGACGAGGCGGGGCTGCGCAAGCTCTCGGAACTGACCAGCCGGGGCGTCAGCGAAACCGCCAACGCGCTGGCCCAGTCGTGTGACCACATCCAGGGCTTCTTCGCCATGCTGCGCGCGGAGCTCGGCTTCTACGTGGGCTGCCTGAACCTGTGGGACAAGATCACCGCCAAGGGCCAGCCGGTGTGCTACCCGGTACCGTCCCCTCTCGGCGGTGACCGGTTCGCCGCCCGCGGCTTGTACGACGTGAGCCTCGCGCTGACCATCGACGGCAAGGTCACCGGCAACGATGTGGCCGCCGACGGCAAGCAGCTGATCATGATCACCGGCGCGAACCAGGGCGGCAAGTCCACCTTCCTGCGCAGTATGGGGCAGGCGCAGCTGATGATGCAGGCCGGGCTGTTCGTGGCGGCCGAATCGTTCGAGGCCAGCACCTGCTCGGGGGTCTTCACGCATTACAAGCGGGAGGAAGACGCCGCGATGGAAAAGGGCAAGCTGGACGAAGAACTGGAGCGGATGAGCGTAATCACCGGCCAGATAGCCCCCGGCGGGCTGCTGCTGTGCAACGAGTCGTTCGCGTCGACCAACGAACGGGAGGGCTCGGAGATCGCCCGGCAGATCATCCGCGCGCTCACCGAGGCCGGTATCCGCGTCGGCTACGTCACCCACCTGTACGACCTAGCCGAGGGTTGCTACACCCAGAACACCGGCAAGGCCCTGTTCCTGCGCGCCCAGCGCCTTGCCGCCGGACAGCGGACCTTCCGGCTCCCCGAAGGCGAGCCGCTGCCCACCAGCTACGGCGAAGACCTCTACCAGCAGATCTTCGGCCCGCAACACGAGCCAGCCCACGGCTGAGGGACCAGGTCTTGCAGGCCGGTGTCGCTCGGTCCACAATGGCGGCAACTGGCGATGAGGCTCGCCACGGTCCGGATGACGGGGGCTCCGGCGCCGGAACCGCGGTCATGCCGCTGACGGCTTCTGTGTCCTGTCGAGCTTCGGTGGGCGTGGAGGCCGCCAATGACCGTGTTCCGCCGGATACTCGTGGGCTGGGACTGCTCTCCTGGAGCCGCCGCCGCCTTGCGCGCCGCCGCCGCGGTTGCCGACGGCGAAACGACGCACGTGGTCGCCCTCGCGGTGCTCAAGCCCGCCCCGCACACCGAAGACGCGGCCGAGGGGGCTACCGACTTCGACGCCCGCTGGCGCTTCGCCGAGGAGACCTTCGCCAAGGCCAGGGACGCGCTGCCGGACGCCCTGCGCGCCCGTCTGTCCCTCCAGTTCGCGCAAAGCGGCGACGCCGCCCGCACCGTCTGCGATTACGCGGAGGAGCACGGCTTCGACCTGCTGGTACTCGGCCGCCACGGCACCGGCGGGGTGCTGCACCCGCGGCTCGGCCACATCGCCGCGACCGCGGCCCGCAAGAGCAGCATGCCGCTGCTGCTCGCGCCCTGACCGCCGGCCCTCGAGAAGCAGCTAGCTCGCTGAAACACGGCAATGTATCGTTAGAAGCGACTACGCGATGAGGCTCGCGTGCCGCCGGGGCTGGTCCCGGCTGATGGCCTCTACCTGCAAGGCGTGTGACGTCCGACGCGCAGGAGGCCAGGGAAGTGCCCGAGCTGATCCAGGTTTTGCAGAGCCTTGTCGTAGTGACGCTCGCCCCCCTGTACGCTGGCGCGATCGCCCGCGCCGAGGCGATCGTGGGCTCCAAGCGGGGGCCGAGCGTGCTCCAGCCCTACCGCGATCTGGGCAAGCTGCTGCGCAAGGGCAGCGCCGTCAGCGACCAGGCGTCCTGGGTGTTCCGTGGCGCCCCGTTCGTGGCGTTCGCCTGCTACCTGACCGTGTCGGTGATCGTCCCGATCATCACGAATGAGCCGCTGCCGCTGGCGTTCCTCGCCGACCTGATCGGGGGCGCGTTCGTGCTCACGCTGGCGAGCTTCGTCATCTCGCTGGCGGGCCTTGACACGGCCAGCCCGTACGGCGGGCTGGGCGCGAGCCGGGCGAGCTGGATCGGGTCCATGGCCGAACCCACGCTCATCCTGGTGTTCTTCACCGTCGGCGCGGTATCCGCATCCGACAACCCCTACCTGATGAACCACGCGGTCGCGTCCTCGCCGTATGTGGTGGTGCTGCCGACGCACCTGCTCGGCCTGGTCGCGTTCTTCATGATCGTCCTGGTCGAGAACGGCCGGATCCCGATCGACAACCCGGGCGGGTCCACCGAGATCTCGATGATCGAGGAAAGCCGTGTCCTCGAGTACTCCGGCCGGGAGTACGCACTGGTCAAGTGGGGCAGCTGGATGAAGCTGTTCCTGCTGTCGTCGGTCTTCATGAACGTGTTCGTGCTGCCCTGGGGGCTGGGCGACGCGGCGCACCTGCCCGGCGCCCTGCTGGCGATCCCCGTGCTGCTCGGCAAGCTCGCGTTGTGCGGGCTGGCGATCGTGATCATCGACACCTCGTTCGCCAAGCTGCGTTTCTTCCGGATCGCCGAGTTCCTCGGCGCCGCGTTCATGCTCGCGCTCGTCGGCGTCGCCACCTCCTACGTGATCGGGGCGTGAGGCACCATGCAGTACTTGTCGAACAGCAGCGCGGCGGGTGTCCTGCTCGACCTGTGCGGCGCCGTGATCCTGCTGCTCGCCTTCGCCTGCCTGGCGTCCAAGCTCTTCAACCGGTACGTCGCCTACTACGGCGCCCAGTCCGTGGTGCTGTCAATCGCGGCGGCCACGTCCGCCGTCGCGTTTCACAGCGCGGAACTGTGGATCCTCGCCGCGCTGACACTGCTGGTCAAGGGGATCGCGATCCCGTTCGCGGCCCGCCGGGTGCTGGTCAGGCGGCTGGCGCTCAAGCGGGACGCGGCCATGTCCACCGGGCTGTCCACCTCGCTGGTCGCCGGCGGCGCCCTGACCGCGTTCGCGTACCTGGTGACCCGCCCCGCGCTGTTGCCGCACGGCACCGCCGCCGCGGCGGTGGTCCCGCTGTCAACCGCGGTGATCCTGCTTGGCGCGCTCACGATGGTGGTTCGCCGCCACACGGTCGCCCAGCTGATCGGCTGGCTCATCGTCGAGAACGGGGTGTTCCTCGGCGCGATCACCCTGGTCGCCACGTTCCCGTTCATCGTCGAGGCCGGCATCTTCCTGGACATCGTCGCGGGCGTCCTGATCATGGTCGTGTTCGTCTCCGGGCTCACCCGGCAGCTCGCCGCGGCGAGCGCCGGCGAACTCAAGGAGCTGCGGGGATGACCGTCCTGGCAATCCTGATCGCGGCGGCCCCGCTGGCCGGCCCCGCCGCCGCGCTGGCCGGCGCCCGCGCCCGGCTCGCGGCCCTCATCCAGTCCGCCGGTGCCGCCGTGGCGCTGGGCTGCGCGATCGCGCTCCTCACTCAGCTGACCGGCGGACATCCGCTCGAGAGGTGGGACGGCTTCCTGTACGCCGACCCGCTCAGCGGCTTCTTCCTGCTGACCGTCGCGGGCGTGACGCTGCTCGCCGCGCTCGGCTCCGTCTCCTACATCAGCGCTCAGGAAGACAGCGGGGAGCTTACGAGCTTCCAGGTGAAGCTGTACTTCACGTTCTTCGGCCTGTTCGCGGCGCTGATGCTCGCCTCGCTCGAGACCGGCAACCTCGGGCTGCTGTTCGTCTTGGTAGAGGCGAGCACGCTGGCGAGCGCCGCGCTGGTCGGGCTGGAAGGCCGCGCCCGGAGCCTGGAAGCGGCCTGGAAATACGTGATCATCAGCTCCCTCGGTGTCACGATCGCGCTGGCAGGAACGCTGTTCGTCTTCTACTCCGCCAGCGCCCTGCATCCGGGCTCCAACCTCGCGCTCACCTGGCCGTACCTGCTCGCGCACGCTAGCCAGCTCACGCCGCAGAGCCTGCGCCTCGGGTTCCTGCTCGCGGTCGTGGGCTACGGCACCAAGGTCGGCCTGGCGCCGATGCACACCTGGCTGCCGGACGCGCACGCGGAGGCGCCGAGTCCGGCGAGCGCCATGCTCTCCGCCGCGCTCCTGAACACCGGCATGTACGCGATCATCCGGTTCCTGGCGATCGCCCACGCAAGGCTCGGCGGCACGTACCCGCGGGCGGTGCTGCTGTCTTTCGGGTTCGCGTCCATCGTCATCGGCGCCCTGTTCATGGTCCGGCGAGGGAACTTCAAGCGGCTGTTCGCCTACTCCAGCGTCGAGCACATGGGGATCATCGCGGTCGCCCTCGGGTTCGGCGGATTGCTCGGGCTGTACGGCGCGCTGCTCCAGGTCCTCAATCACGCCCTCGCCAAAACGGTCCTGTTCCTGTCCAGCGGGGACGTGTCGCTCCGCTACCAGACAAAAGAGGCCGCCCACGTCAGCGGGTTGCTGACCGCGGTGCCGGTCACCGGGGGAGCGCTGCTGCTCGCCTCGTTCGCGGTCCTCGGCTCCCCGCCGTTCGGCGTGTTCCTCGCCGAGCTCACCATCGTCCGGGCCGGCTTCGCCGCCGGAAGTCCGGCCTTCCCGCTTCTCCTGCTCGCCCTCCTGGGCGTGGCGTTCTTCGCCTTCGCGAGAACCACGACCGCGATGGTGACCGGCGACCCGCCTCGTCATGATCGCGGGGAGCTTTCCGCGATATCCGCCGGGCACTCTCCACGATCATGGAGCGTCGCCGTCAGCGCCACGCCGCTGATCCTCGGGCTGGTCGCGCTGCTCGTGCTCGGGCTGTGGATTCCCGCCGGACTGGATTCGGTCCTGCGGGACTCGGCGGCGGTGATCGGATGACCGCCGTCGAGCCGGGAGTGGTCCCCGGCGAAGTCACCACGTACCAGGTCGCTTCCCCGGACCTGGAGGCGGCCGTAACCGACCTCGCTAGCCTGCGCCTCGCCGACATGTTCGGCTCCGACGGCGAGCAGCCGACCCTCCGCATGGTCTGGGCGAACGACGCCGCGGGCCAGGCCGGGTACGTGATCACGGAAACGCCGATCGAGAACGGCACGTATCCCGCGCTGTCGGACATCGCCCCCGCCGCGTTCGTCGAGGAATGCGAGATCTACGAGCAGTTCGGGATCCGGCCAGCCACCGGCAGGCCGCTGAACCGGATCATGCTGCCGCCCCACGCCGGCCTGCCGACTCTGGGCCGCAAGCCCCAGGAGGAACCGGAAGAGGTCCACGCCAGGCACACTGTCGGCGGCCAGGCGTTCGAGTTCCCGTTCGGCCCGGTCCGCCAGGTCGGTGTCGAATCCCTCTACTACGGCCTCGTCACGAGCGGCGAGGAAGTCGTCGACCTGTACCTGTTCACCTGGCACAAACACCGCGGCCTGGAATGGCGGCTCCAGGGCAAGACCCCGGAACAAGCCCTGTTCCTCGCCGAGCGCGTCGAAGGGCTCAGCGCCGTCGCGATGACCTGGGCGCTCGCCGCCGCCGCCGAGGCCGCCACCGGCACCCAGCCGGCCAGGGAAACGAACAACACCCGCGCGGTTGCCCTGGAACTGGAGCGGCTGTACAACCACGCCGCCGCGATGGCGGCGCTGTGTCAGTCCACCGGGCTGACCGTCGGCCAGTCCGCCGCGGAGATCGCCCTCGAACGGCTGCTCCGGCTGAACGCCCAGGCGTTCGGTCACCGGTACCTGTTCGGCGTCACCGGCATCGGCGGCGCCGGGCGCGCTCCCGACGCGGACGTCATCCGCAAGGAACTCCCGGCCGCGTACGGCGAGTTCAGGCGCGCCGCCGACGCCCTGCTGAGCACCAACTCGTTCCTGGACCGGCTGGAGGCCACCGGCATCCTGACCACCGGCCAGGCCAGGACTCTTGGACTAGTCGGCCCGGTCGCCCGCGCCACCGGGCTGGCGAGCGACGCGCGACAGGTTCCCGGCGGCCCCTACCAGGATGAGGCGCGCGTGGCCGTGGCCACCGGCACCGCGGGCGACGTACTCGCCCGCTTCACTGTCATGCTGACGGAGGCCGCCGAATCCGTCCGGCTGATCGGCCAGTTCCTTGACGCGGGCGCCAGAGCGGGCACCGGTGGACTCCCGCGAACCAGCGGAACCGGGCTGGGCTGGGCAGAGTCGTCCCGCGGAGAAGCTCTCGCCTGGGTGGCGCTCGGCGATGACGGCCGCATTACCCGGGCCCGGCTGCGCCCCGCGTCGGCCCGCAACTGGCGCGGCTTCGACGACGCCTGCCGGTCGCGGAACGTGTTCACCGACATCCCGATCATTGAGGCCAGCTTCTGGCTGACCGCCGCCGGAATGGCTCGCTGAAGGGAGACGGCACATGACGCTGTGGTTCCTCCGCGGCATTCGCCGCGGCGTGGTCACCACCCGTTACCCGGCGAGGCCCGACGGGTCGGCGAAGTACCTGCCGACTCCGCCGGCCTTCCGTCAGCGGGCGCTGACCGTTCATGTCGCCGATGACCTCGCGGGGCTCTGCCCGAGCGGAGCGCTGCGCCGCGAGGACCGCGTGCTCGTCTACGACGTCGGCAGATGCACGGCGTGCGGGAGATGCGCCGCCGCGGCACCCCACGCCGTCACGCCGAGCGGTGAGTTTGAGCTCGCAGCAACCGGCCGTTCCGAACTCATCAAAAGAATCCAGCTCCGGGAGTCGCGGTGACAGCGGAGGAGCTACGGCAGACGGTGGCGCGGCAGTTCGGCCGCAGCCTGCACATCCGCACCCTGGACACCGGGTCGTGCGCGGTCTGCGAGCAGGAGATCCGGCTGCTCGCCGCGCCGCACTACGACCTGCACCGACTGGGTTTCTTCTTCACCCCGGCGCCCAGGCACGCCGATCTGCTGCTGGTCACGGGGCCGATGATCCGCGCGTTCGCCACCGCCGCCCGCAAGACCTACGACGCCATGCCCGGCCCCAAGGTCGTCGTCGCCACCGGCGCCTGCGCGCTCGGCGGCGTCTACCCGGAAGACCCGTTCACCCACGGCACCGTGGACGCGGTGCTGCCGGTCGATGTGTGGATCCCCGGCTGCCCGCCCAGCCCGCTCGCCCTGCTGCAAGGGCTTGGGGTCGCTGTCGGCCGCCTCGCGGAAAGGGTGCGGGATCTGCCGTTCACCGCCCCGGATGATTCCGAACGGTCCCGTGGTGACTCATGACTCCTCTCGACTTCCTGTACGCCGCGGCCGCCGCCTGGGGTGCCGCCGCCCTGGCGGGAGTGCTCGCCGGGAGGGAAACGACCGGGCTGCGCGCGTGCTGCGTGCTGTCGGCGCTTGGCGGCGCCGCCGCGGCGGCCGGCGGCGGCTGGTCGCTGATCTACGGCAACACGCCGGTGGTGTCTGCCGGGACCGCGACCGTGGTGGGCGGGCCGCTGCAACTGCAGGCAACCAGCCTCGCCGGGGTGTTCACCGCTCTGCTCGGCGTCGTCGCGGTCGCCATCGCGTGCTACGCGCCCCGCTACCACGAGCCGTCGCGCGGCACGGCGCTGTACCTGGCGGCCTACAACGTGGCGCTGGTGGCGTGCCTGGCGGTCCTGGCCGCCGGCGGCATGGTCACCTTCCTCGTCGCCTGGGAGACCATGAGCCTGGCCTGTTACCTGCTCATCCTCCGCCATCCGCGGGCCGCCGGCACCGCGCGCGGCGCGTTCTGGTTCCTGGCCCTGTCCGAGGCCGGTTTCCTGCTTGTCGTGGCCGCGTTCGTGATCTTGTCATCGAAGACGGGCTTCACCACGCTGTCCGGGATCGCCGCGCACGCCGCGTCGGTGCCGGACGGGTGGCGGGCCGCCGCCTACGTGCTGGCGCTGATCGGCTTCGGGTTCAAGGCTGGCCTGGTCCCGCTGCACGTCTGGCTGCCGGAGGCGCATCCGGTCGCCCCCGCGGACGGGTCGGCGTTCCTGTCCGGCGTCGTGGTCAAGCTGGGCGTCTACGGCATCGCGCTGTTCGCGTTCCGGCTCGCCCCGCCGGGCGGCAGCTGGCCCGGCCTGGTCACCATGGGCGCGGGAGCGGTGACCGCCGCCATCGGCATCCTGTACGCGATGGCGGAGCGTGACATCAAGCGGTTCCTGGCCTTCTCCACGATCGAGAACGCGGGGATCATCGTGACCGCGTTCGGCGCCGCCATGATCTTCCACGCCTACCGGCAGCAGGCGCTCTGGGCGTTCCTGCTGATCGCCGGGATCTATCACGTCGCTAACCACGGCTGCTACAAGACCCTGCTGTTCCTTGAGGCCGGCGTGACGGAGCACGCGACCGGCACCAGGGACATGGACCGGCTCGGGGGCCTCGTGCACCGGTTGCCTCGCTCCGCGGTGATCGCGTTCGCCGGGACCCTGGGCATCGCCGCGCTCCCGCCGCTGAACGGGTTCGTCAGCGAATGGCTGATCTTCCAGGGCCTGTTCCAGGGCTTCCGGACCGGCAGCCACCTGACCGGCATCCTCATCGTGCTCGCCGCGGGGACGCTGGGGCTCACCGGAGGCCTGGCGATCTACGCGTTCGTCCGCGGGTTCGGCATCCCGTACCTGGGCATGCCACGGACACGTCAGGCCGCCCAGGCGTCCGAGAAAGGCCAGCCAGTCCTCGGGCCGGGACTGCTGGCCGTCGTGTGCGTGGCCCTCGCGGTGGGCGCCCCCGTCGTGCTCGCCGCCCTCGCCCGGGCGGCCCGCACCGTCACCGGAGTCACGCTAGGGCCGCTGCTGCTGCCCGGTGATCTGACCGTGATCCCGGCGCACACCGATTTCGCCGCCTTCTCCCCGACCTACCTGGCGGTCTTCCTGGTCTGCGCGCTCGCGGTGCCCGGGCTGATCTACCTGGCCGGCCGGCCGCGCGCCCGGTCGGTGTCGGTGCCGGTGTGGGATGGCGGGATGGTGTCGTTCCGGCCGCGGATGCAGTACTCGGCCATGACGTTCTCCGCCCCGACCCGGGTCACCTTCGACGCCCTCTACCGGCCGTCGGTGTCCGTCACCCGGCCGTCGGACGACGATCCGGCGGGCCGGTCTGGTCCCGTTCACTACGAAGCGCAGGTCACGCCCGTCTTCCAGCGCTACCTTTACCGGCCTCTGGTGCGTTGCCTGGAGTGGCTCGCCGACCTGGTACAGCCGATTCAGTCCGGTGACGTCAACCTGTACCTGCTCTACGTGTTCGCTGTCATCCTGCTCGCCTACTTCCTGGGAGCGGTCTGACATGCGAACGGTTCCTGACCTGTGTCCGGCAGGATGCTGTCCGCACGACGGCGCTGCCGGAACAACAGAATGCCTCACTGACCTGCCGGAAGCGCCGCTACCCGAGCGCGTTGCCCATCTCTATGCCTGCCAGGCCCTGTCCACCTACGCGATCGCCGCCGTGACCGGCGTGGACCGGCAGCGCGTCACCCGGCTGCTGCACCGGGCGGGGATCGTGGTCAAGCCTCGCGGCGCCGGACGGCGCCGCGGCCGCGGCGCGCCCGAGGCTCAGCGGCTCGACCAGCTGATGGCCGCCCTGTATCTGCTCCACCACATGACGTCCACGCAGATCGCCAGGCTGACCGGACTGCCGGGCCGCACGGTCAGGGACCGGCTGCGTGCCGCGGGCGTGCCGATGCGTACCCGAGGGCAGTTCAACCGCGAAGATCGCGTCGCCGTCTCCGCGGCCGACCTCGCCGACCTGTACCTCAGGGCGGGGCTCTCCGCCGGCGAGGCCGGGAAGCTGCTCGGTGTCTCTCACCGGATCGTGCTGCGCTCCGCGCACGACCAGGGCCTGCCGGTCCGGGTCGGCGGCCCGCCGCCACGGCGCGGGCCGTCGGAGATCGAGTTGATCACCGCCCTGTATGCCGACCCGCAGGTTCGCGGTGCCCTGGCCCGGCACGGCGTTCCCGTGGTCACGCTGGCCGGGCCGATCTGGGAACGCTTCCCCGCCCCGCACCCGCTGACCGCCGACCTGGTCACCGACTTGTACGAGGGCTGCGGGCTGAGCCTGCACCACATCGAACTGCTCACCGGCCGGCCCGCCACGGCGGCGGCCGCCCTGCTGCGCGCCATCGGTGTCCCGACGCGGCCCGCAGGAGGGCGGTCCCCGTTCATGC
>Ga0335075_10001361_pt1 | contig 40577 bp, 31 predicted proteins | sample Lox_Sample_24_FD_206723 | JGI IMG/M metagenome (GOLD analysis project Ga0335075, IMG submission 206723) | Soil microbial communities from Loxahatchee National Wildlife Refuge, Florida, United States - Lox_Sample_2.4 | ecosystem: Environmental > Terrestrial > Soil > Wetlands | place: USA...
GACGACCCTCTATACCGGCCCGGCCGCCAGCGCGATGAACGGCACCGACCTGTCCTGGATCGTCGGCCTGGTCATCACCGTGCCGCTGTACTACTTCCTCGCCCGGTCGCTGATCAGAGGGCGCGGCGGGTCGGCGGCGAGCCGCCCGGCCGGCCGGCGGGCTGCCGTCAGCGACTAACCCGCGGCTAGCAATCACGCAGGCAGGCACGCGCGCACGCACGCACGCACGCGAAGATAAGAGGAACCCACGGAGGTCCGATGTCAGGCGAGCAGGTCGAGGTCCTCGTGATCGGCGCGGGCCAGGCCGGGGTGGCGATGAGCGAGCACCTGACCGCGTGCGGCGTCCCGCACCTGGTGGTCGAGAAGCACCGGATCGCCGAGCGGTGGCGCTCCGAGCGGTGGGACTCGCTGGTCGCCAACGGGCCGGCCTGGCACGACCGGTTCCCCGGCCTGGAGTTCGCCGGCCTCGGTCCGGACCAGTTCGCGTCCAAGGATCAGGTCGCCGAGTACTTCGCCGCCTACGCGGAGAAGTTCGCGGCGCCGATCCTGTGCGGGGTGGAGGTGACGTCCGTCCGCAGGAACGAAGGCCGCCCTGGCTTCACCGTGCAGACCACGGAAGGCGTCATCGACGCCCGTTACGTGGTTGCCGCGACCGGGCCGTTCCAGCGCCCGCTGATCCCGGAGCTAGTCCCCGACACCGAAGCAATCCAACAGCTCCACTCCAGCGCCTACCGCAATCCGGCCCAGCTCCCGGGCGGCGCCGTGCTCGTGGTCGGGGCCGGCTCGTCCGGGGTGCAGATCGCGAGTGAGCTGCGCGAGTCGGGCCGCGAGGTCTACCTCTCGGTCGGCCCGCACGAGCGGCCGCCGCGCCGCTACCGCGAGCGCGACTTCGTCTGGTGGCTCGGCGTGCTCGGCAAGTGGGAGGCCGCCACCCCGCCGCTCGGCGCCGAGCACGTCACGATCGCGGTCAGCGGCGCCCACGGCGGGCACACGGTCGACTTCCGAGCTCTCGCCGGCAGCGGCATCAGGCTCCGCGGCCGGGCGACGGCGTTCGACCACGGCACGCTGCGCTTCGCCCCCGACCTGGGCGACAGCATCGCCCACGGCGACGCCAGCTACCTGGCGCTGCTCGACGAGGCCGACGCCTACATCGAGCGCAACGGCCTCGACCTGCCCGAGGAGCCGGCCGCGCGCGTGCTCGGCCCCGACCCGGACGACGTCACCCATCCCGTCCTCGAGCTCGACCTAGCGCGGGAACACGTCTCCGCGATCGTCTGGGCGACCGGCTTCGGCCTCGACTACGGCTGGCTCCAGGTCGACGCGTTCGACGACCGGGGCCGGCCGCAGCACCAGCGCGGGGTGTCGTCCGAGCCCGGCGTGTACTTCCTCGGGCTGCCGTGGCAGTCCCGGCGCGGCTCGAGCTTCATCTGGGGCGTCTGGCACGACGCCAAGTACATCGCCGACCACATCCACCGGCAGCGGGGCTACCTCGCTTATTCACCCACAGGAGAAGGGGAGTGACTGTAATCAGCAACCCGACGCACACCCGCATCCGCCCGTTCAACACCAAGAACACCTACCCGGAGCAGAACCTCGACAACGACCTGTGCCAGGCCGTCGTCGCCAACGGCGTCGTCTACCTGCGCGGCCAGATCGGCCAGGACCTCGACAGCAGGGAGAGCGTCGGCATCGGCGACGTCGAGGCGCAGGCGGAAAGGGCGATGGCCAACATCGACCTGCTGCTGCGCGAGGCCGGCAGCGGGCTGGCCGACATCGTCAAGGTCATCGTGTACCTGACCGACATCCGCTACCGCGAGCCGGTCTACCGGGTCATGGGCCGGTGGCTGAAGGGCGTCTACCCGGTCTCGACCGGGCTCGTGGTCGAGGCCCTAGCCCGGCCAGAATGGCTGGTGGAGATCGACGCCACCGCCGTGATCAGCGGGGAAGCTTCGCAGTGACGTTTTCACTAGCCGCGCGCGATCCCGCCACCGGCGCGTTCGGGATCGTGGTGAGCTCGTCCAGCCCGGCCGTGGCCGCCCGCGGCCTGCACCTGCGCCCCAGGGTGGGCGCGGCCGCCTCGCAGAACGTCACCAACCCCGCCATCGGCCCCCGCCTGCTCGACCTCCTCCAGGACGGCGCCAGCGCGGAACACGCGATCGCGACCGTGACCGAAGAGGAATCGCATCACGAGTACCGTCAGCTCGCGCTCGTCGACGCAGCCGGCCAGGTCGCGCACTTCTCCGGCGCCCGCACCCTCGGCACCCACGCCGCTGCCATCGGCCATCAGGCCGTCGCCACCGGCAACCTCCTGGCAACGCCGCACGTCTCGCAGGCCATGATCGACGCCTACGAAGCCGCCACCACGACGACGTTCGAAGAGCGCCTGCTGGCGGCCTTCCTGGCCGGACTCGCAGCCGGCGGCGAGGCGGGCCCGGTCCGCTCGGCCGGCCTCGCGGTCGTCGAGGACGTCCCCTGGCGGGTGACCGACCTGCGGGTCGACGACGCCGACGACCCCGCCGCCGACCTCGCCCGCCTGCTCGCCCTGTGTCTCCCGCTCAAGCGCGACTACGTCACCCGCGCGCTCGACCCCGAGACGGCGCCCAGCTACGGCGTCCCCGGCGACCGGTGATGCGGCCCGACGAGCCCAAGCAGCGGGCCGTCGCCACCGTCGAGGCGAACCTCAACTCCCTGCTCGACATCAGCCGCCGCCTGCACGCACACCCAGAGACGGCCTGGCAGGAGCACGAGTCCTCGGCGTTCCTGGCCGACGAGCTGACGAACCGGGGCTTCAGCGTCCAACGCCAGGCGGCCGGCCTGCCGACCGCGTTCATCGCCGACTACGGCCAGAAAGGCGGCGAGCGGCAAGCCGTCACCGTCGGCCTCGTCGCCGAGTACGACGCCCTGCTCGGCCTCGGCCACGCCTGCGGCCACAACATCATCGCCGCCGCCATCGGCGCCGCCGAGGCTTTGAAAAGCGTCGCGGCCGACCTCGGCATCGCCGTCCGCGTCCTCGGCACCCCGGCCGAAGAGGGCGGCGGCGGCAAGATCCCCCTCCTCGACGCCGGCTGCTTCGACGACCTCGCGTTCGCGATGATGATCCACCCCGGCCCGGCCGACGCGGTCTACGCCCGGCCCCGCGCCGTCGCCCACTTCGACGTCAGCTACCTCGGCGTCACCGCCCACGCCGGCGCCTACCCCCACCTCGGCCGCAACGCCGCCGACGCGTTCACGATCGCCCAGGTCGCGATCGGCCTGCTCCGCCAGCAGCTGCCCACGTCGGTCCGCGTGCACGGCATCGTGACCGAGGCCGGCACCGCCCCCAACGCGATCCCCGACCACGCCCGCGGCGCCTGGTACGTCCGCGCCGACACCCTGACCGAGCTCGACGACGTCTTCGCCCGCGTCAGGGCGTGCTTCGAGGCGGGCGCGCTCGCCACCGGCTGCAGCTGGGAGCTGACGGAAACCAGCCCCCGCTACGCCGAGTTCCGCAACGACGACCAGCTCGTCCGGCTGTTCGCCGCCAACGCGGCCGCCCTCGGCCGCGACATGGACTTGGCCGAGGCCGGCCCGCGAGGCATGGCGACCGCCTCGACCGACATGGGCAACGTCTCGCAGCGCGTCCGCGCCCTGCACCCCTACCTCGGCATCGGCTCGCTGCCCGCGGTCAACCACCAGCCTGCCTTCGCCGCCGCCGCCGTCACCCCGGCCGCCGACCGCGCCGTCCGCGACGGCGCGGTGCTGCTCGCGCAGACCGCAATCGACGCCGTGCTCAGACCGCCCGGCCCCAGTATTTGTCTAGACCTTTGATCCAGACCAATTTTCTCGTAATTTCCAGAGACAAGAACCTCTGTGCTGCATGATTTGAAAAAAACTGAAGAAATTCGCGGGATCTGTTGACGCCATTTCGCGTGGTCGCGCCGCAGCATGGATGCACGCCCAGTCGGGCGGCACGTTCGGCGTAACCAGGAAGGCGTGATCGGGATGGACGCGATCGGCGAGCAGGTGGCGCTGCTGCAGCGCGAGTGGCAGACCGACCCCCGCTGGGCGGGGATCACCCGCGATTACAGCGCGCTCGAAGTGATCCGCCTCCGCGGCCGCCTCGCGGCAGAGCACGGCCAGGCCCGGGGCGGCGCCGGCCGACTGTGGGACCTCCTGCACAACCGGGACGGGGCGCCCGTAGTGGGGTCGGACGCCGTGTACCTGGCTAACGACAGCTCCGACGACGCGTTCGGGCTGATGACGGAGATGATCGACGCGGGCGCGGCCGGCGTCTGCTTCGGGGACCTCCTGCCGGCCGGCCGGGCCGCCGGGCACCAGGGCGAGCAGGTCCTCGTCCCGACCCGCCACCACATCGGGACACTGAACGCCGCCCGCCTCGCCGCCGACGTCCTCGGTGTCCCCGCGCTGATCATCGCGCGGACCGGCGCGCACGCAGCGTCGCTGCTCACGTCGGCCGTCGACCCCCGCGACCACGAGTTCCTAACCGGCGAGCGCACCGCCGACGGCTACCACCGGGTGGAGCCGGGCTGGTACGCGTGCGTCACCCGCCAGCTCGAATACGCCCCGTACGCCGACCTGCTGTGGCTGGAAACCCCGGCACCGGACTTGGCTCTGGCCCGCGCCTTCGCCTGCATCATCCACTCGCAGTACCCGGACAAGCTACTCGCCTACAGCTGCCCCGCGCCCGACGGCGACGCGTCGATGGCCGAGTTCCAGGCCGAGCTGGCCGCGATGGGCTACCGCTTCCAGGCTGCCGCGCCGGCCGGGCAGCGCGCTCCGGCCTACGCCTAAGAACAAGAGCAAAATCAAAATCCGCATATCGAACGGTTCCGTGCTCCGCGCTCACCGTTCTGATCTCAGCCGAATATGGGCAAAACCGTCACAGTCGGTATTTCTGGCCGTCGGGGGCGCGCCCTCGGCCTTGCGCGCCCGCGACGGTCTTCCGGCCGAAGGCGGCCACCGCCGGGGCAACTAGCCGAGGATGCGCTCCGGTCGGCTCCTCGATCTGCATCGGGAAGAACCTGCTTTTGACGCTACATCAGCCGGTTGCGGCCGCCGGAATCCCTAACAGAGTCCAAGCGACCTTGGGCCGACTCCTCGCGCATTCCTTATGCGATGCTCGGAGAAGAGGGCTATCGCGGGGAGAAGGTGGGCCTGATGACCCGTTACCCGACCAGGGACAAGGCGGCCGTCGTCGCCGCCGTGCTGGGGCCGCTCGCGCTGGCGGCGCTGCTGCTGCCGTGGCGGCATAGCTGGTCCAACACCAACGTGGCGCTGCTCCTCGTGGTGGCCGTCGTCGCGATCTCGTGCCTGGGCAACCGATTCGCCGGCGCGCTCGCGGCGGTGTCGGCCGCAGTCTGGTTCGATTTCTTCTTCACCGTGCCCTATGACCGGCTCACGATCGGCCGCTCCGCCGACGTGACCACGTTCGTGCTGCTGCTGGTGGTCGGTGTGGCCGTGTCCCAGATAGCCGCCTGGGCGCGGCGCCTCAGTGCGGTCACGGTCGCGGATGCGGGCTACTTCAGCCGGATCGTCGGCAGCGCCGCGCTGACGCAGCAGGCGGGCACCCCCTATGACGTCGTCGAGCACATCCGCAGGCAGCTCATCGAGGTGCTCGAATTGCAGGACTGCCGATTCGAATACGGGAAGCTGCTCGGCCAGCCACCGCGCCTGGAACACGACGGCTCGGTCAGAACCCGGTACGGCTATCACCCGGTCGACGTCTCCGGCCTGCCTGCGGACGACATCGAGCTCCGTACCTTCAGCAACGGCCAGTACGTCGGCCGCTTCATCCTCACGCCGAACCCCGGCGCCAGGCCATCCCAGCGGGCCAGACTGGTCGCGGTGGCCCTGGCCGATCTGGCCGGCCACGCCGTCGGCGACGGCTCCGCGCTCGTCGCGTGAAATGCAGCGCGCGGCCGTAGGAAAAGACCGTTGCCCCGTTTGCCGATGCTAACAATCCCCTAACGCCGCAAGAGCTTTCCCGGCCCTCAATCAGCAGTACGTTTTTGGTTGAGAAGGCCGGAATTCCCGGCCCGCACCGGCTTTCCTTAAGGGTCGAGATGGCCAATATCGCGAGGCTGCATAGCGGCAGCAATGACGTGCCGATTTCCGTGAAGTCTGCGCGTCACTGGCACTGGCACTGGCACGGGTCGACCCCGGGATGGGTCCGGGGCGCGACGCTGGCGGCGGTGGCCCTGGCGGTGGCCATGGCTGCGCTGGCCGTCTTCCTGTTCGGCCGGCTGCACGGCGAGTTCGACGCGATCGGCCGCACCGACGAGCCAGGGGCGATCTCCACCACCAGCCTCTACTTCTACCTCACGGACATGGACGCATCGAGTGCGGACGTGCTGCTGGTCGGCGGCGACACCGCGCTGACGACGGCCGGCCAGAGCGACAACCGGTAGTACACGGACGTCTACGCGAGCGACCGCGCCAACGTCAGCAAGTACCTCGACCAGGCGGCGGTCGCCGAAGCGGGCAACGCCGCCGCCGAGGAGCGGCTCAACGCGGTGGCCGCGCGGCTCGGACAGTACGAGGCGCTGATCGCCGACGCGGAGCTGCTGAGCCAGCAGGCACGCGACGCCGCGGGCAGGCCGTCGCCCGCCGTCAGCGCGGACTACAACCAGGCGACGGCGCTGATGCAGGGTGACATCCTGCCCGTGGTCAGGAACGTCACCGGCAGCAGCGAGTCCGGGCTCAATACGTCCTACGGCGCCGCCAAGACGACGGCGCTATCCGGCGTCATCGGGATGATCGTCCTCGGGGTGCTGCTGGTCGCGGTCCTGGTCGCGCTGCAGGCCCTGCTCGTCGTCCGATTCCGCCGCCTGGTCAACCCCGCCCTCGCGGTCGCGACCGTGCTCGCGATCGCGTTCACGGCGGTGATCGCCACCACGTTCTACGCCGAGGACACGCACGCGCACGTGGCCCGGTTCGACTCGTTCGTCTCGATCCAGGCGCTGAGCATGGCTAAGGCGATCAGCAACGACGCCAACGCCGACGAGAGCCGGTTCATCGTCGACCCCGCCCACGCGGCCCGGTACCGGCAGGCGTACCTCGACAAGTCGCAGCAGATCGTCAACGTCGGACGCAACGTCAGCTACGCCCGGTACCTCGCGTTGCTCAACGCGGACATCGCCGCCTACCAGCGGAACAACTCCGACATTCGATTCGGCGGCTTCCTCGGCCAGGAAGTCCGGAACATCACCTTCCCCGGCGAGCGCCAGGCCGCCGTCGACTCGCTGCTCGCCTTCCGCGACTACGAGACCGACGACCGGACGCTGCGGGCGATGGCGCAGACCAACCTGGCCCAGGCCATCGACTACGACATAAACGTCGCGCCGGACGATTCCGACGGCGCGTTCAACGCCTACGCCAACGCCCTGCAGTCCGTCATCGACATCAACACGGGCGCGTTCGCCCAGGCGGTCGCGGCCGGCCAGAGCGCCGCGGGCGGCGCGTTCCCGGCCGTCGAGGCCCTGGCGGCCCTCGCGATCGTCAGCCTGGTCTACGCCGGCGTCCGCCCCCGCCTGGCCGAATACCGCGCGAGCTGACGGCGGCGAGCATAATCAGCGCCACCGGCATTCCGGTGTCCGCGAAAACTTACCGCAAGCACCGCAAGAAATAACGCAATCATTCGGTAATTCGTCGGCATTTGACATATTCCACCGTCCTATGGCTACAATTGCGGCGCCCATTGGCATGCACTGTCGCGCTATTAAAGGGGACCACTTGAATAAGGCACTCGCCGCGGCCGGGATCTTCGCACTGGCGGCGGGTGCGCTGCTGGCCGGCTGCTCGTCATCGCCCTCGTCGACGTCGAGCGCGTTGGCGTCCAGTCCGAGCGAGTGCCTGTTCGGCGTGTTCGAGGCCGACGTCGAGGTCGGGATCGCCCACCGGACGAGGTCGTGCGCGAGTTGGATGCACAGCCTGGTCGGGCGCGGCATCACCTGGTACCCGATCAACCAGATGGTCAAGATCGGGTCGCCCGACGACGTCGACACCGACACCGACACGATGGGGGAGACCTGCGACCTCACCGACGGAACGCAGGAGCTGTTCGTCGAGGACGGCGGCGAGATGCCCTACGGCGACGGGATGTGCACCAAGGAAGAGCAGGCGGGATGGAAACCCGAGGCCAAGCCGGGTCCAGGCTCAGCCGGCCGCGGCCTAGGCTTTCACCGGTCGAACCGCTCGATATTCAGCAGCCAGGCGGCGGCGTTGATGACGTACCGATCCGTCCCGGCCGTATCCCATTTGTAGTACAGCCGGGTAAAGCCGCCGTCGACAATGGCCCGGCGCTCCCCATCGTCGAAGTAGGCGGTGACGACCCGGCCGTTCGAGCCGTACACCAGCGGCTGCAGCGATTCCGTGGTCGGCACCTCGGCGATCGTTCTTCCCTCGTAGATGTTCACCAGCCCGGTGGTGACCAGGTGCCCGGGAACCAGGCCAGACGTGGCGGCGGCGGTTCTCATCGATACGACCTGGTCGCCGGGTGAGTCGCCGAACATCGCCACGCCGAACAGCCGCCGCAGGACCAGGTTGGCGTCGACGAAATACGGGCTGTTGTCTCCCCAGATGTAAAGCCCGCGACCATCGGCGAAATACGCCTCGATCGCGTCGAGGGCTTCGGGCGTCAGACGCTGCGACGAATCCGAGATCAGCCACAGCTCCGCCGCGTCCGCCAGTTCCTCGGACAGGCTACGGCAATCCCGCAATTCGACCAGCGTGAATCCCTTACGCTCCAGCGCCGCCTTCGGCTGGTGCAGATTGACCTCGGAGCAGAAGTTCAGCACGAGGACCTTCGTCTCGATGATCGACCCGTCTTCGATCAGGTCGTACTCGGAGCCGCTGGCGTTGCCGTACTGGTCCGCGCGAGCGCTCGCGATCCGGTTCTGACCAGCCCACTCGGGATACGGGCCGATTCCGGCCGATCCGGAGCGGCGGGTGATCCTGACGATCCGTTTCGACCGGCGGGCAAGCGCGTCGATATGCGGGCCGGGCGGGACTTGGGTCAGCCCCGGAGCCGAGAACGTACGCCGCTGCCATTGGCTCAACCGGCAATTCTGCTCTTCGGATCCGCCGCTTACATAGGGATCGGGTCAGCCGCGGTCGTGCAGGGTGACCTGATAGCCGTCCGGGTCCGCGAACGTGAACGTGCGGCCGAACGGCCCGTCGATCGGCGCGGCGACAATCGTCGTCCCGGCGGCGGCGAGCGCGTCGTGGATAGCCTGCGCGTCCGGGGCGTGCAGCCACAGCGCCATGCCCTGGCCCGGCTGCGCGATCGCGTCCAGGTCGACGCCGGGGACGACGTCGCGGACCGCGAACGCGATCGGCTTGGTGTCGAACACGACCGCGTGCGGCGGTCCCGCCTGGCGCCTCAGCCCCAGGTACTGCTCGTAGAAGGCGGCAGAGCGCTCCAGGTCGCGCACCTGCAGTGAGATGAAGTCGGGTCCGGTAACAGCCATGATTCCCACTCCCTAAATCGCTATGTCAGTCTTCTGACATAGCCCAATGTATGTCAGACTACTGACATGAGTCAAGGTGAGCCCGGAATCGAGCTGGACACGTCGCTCGGGTACATGCTGAAGGCGGCCGCGAGCGCCCTGCACGATGCCCTCGAGGAGGTGCTGCGGCCGCTCGGCATGACGATCACGCACTACTCCTGCCTAGAGCTGCTCCTCCAGCGCCCGGGTCTGTCGAACTCCGAGCTCGCGCGGGGTACCTTCGTCACCAGGCAGTCGATGAACGTGCTCCTGCAGTCGCTCGAGCGCCAGGGACTCGTCGTCCGCGCGACCCGGGCGCCGGTGGGCCGGGCGCTGCCGACCGAGCTGACCGACCGCGGGCGCGCCCAGCTCCAGGTCGCCAGCGCCGCCGTGCGCCGGGTCGAGCAGCAGATGCTGGCCGACCTGGAGGCCGGCCAGCAGGATCAGATGCGCCGCGCGCTCACCGCCTGCATCGCCGCCCTGAGCCCCCGCTGACGTCAGCCGTCAGGCGTCAGGCGCCAAGTTCGGTCACGCCGAGGGCGAAGTCCCAGTTCCCCACCCGAGGCGGGCAAGGACGAGCTCATCGCCGCGTACCTGCGCGAGCGTTCCCCACCGCCGCGGCCCTGACCGAAGCGGACTAGCCGCCAGGCCGGTCAGCTAGTGAGGTCGATCCTGCCCTCAGCCCAGTCGCGGAATACCGGCGTGAACTCATCCGGCACCAGCAGAGCGGGCAACTGGGTGCGCTGGCTGGTTGGGCGGCGCCGCCTGCTGAGGTAGCGGGCCAGGCCTCGCAGCTGCCCTAGCCGCCGGTTGGCCGGCGTGGCGGGCCATCGCGTCTCCTCCATGATCACCAGCAGCGCCGCTGCCCCGAGGCAGGCGGCCTCACTCAGGAGCGGCGGACTTCGATCGAGGGCACCGGGCAATGGCTCGGAGTCAAGCAGGGCGGCGGTGTCGGCGGCAGTCACCCCCAGCCACGGCGGCGCCGGATGGTCGATCAAGTACGCGCCAAAGGCGTCGAGGTCAGCCGCCACAGCGAGCTGACCGAACGCGGGCCACCCTTGACCTAGCGCAGCGAACACGGGCGCGAAGTAGGGGGCGCGCTCACGGAAGACGCCTTGCGACGGCCGGAACAGGACCTCCGGGCCGCCCGGCATGTCGAGCGCCTGGCGCACGCTGACCAGCCCGGCCCGGATCGCGCCGTGCCGTACGAAGCCGTCGCTGCGGGCAGCGGCGATCGCAGCCGGGCGGTGCGCGTTCAGGCACGCTTCCGCGCAGATCGTCCAGGCGTCCCGATTCGGATGACCGCCTCCCGCCGTCGCCGGGGGCACGTCGCCCAGCGACAACACCAGACGGAGGCTGCGCACGGTCAGGTCCGCGTGACCGGAGCCAACCGCCCGGCCGACGGCGGCGTCGATCTCGTCGACGATCACGCCGTGGTAGATGCCCCGCTGCGAGGTCAGCTCCCGCCAGGCCGAGTGCAACGACGGGTCGGGGCTCTCGACCGATCCGGCCTCGCACGTCGCGATGAACAGCTGCCGGGTGAGTTCGCGGATCTGCTGGGGTGACGGGTCGATGGATCGCAGGCACAGCGCCAGGAAGTGCAAGGTGACCGACAGCTCGCCGCGGCGCTCGCGGAGCAGGGTGGTGTAGATGCGGGGAGCGCCACGGTCGCTGGTCTTGTCCTTGATCTGCAACGCCAGTTCGGCCACGACCCAGGAGTCACCGCGCGCGATGTACGGGATGAGGGCCACCGCGAGCTGCTCCGGGCTGTCACTGCTGAAGGCGAGATGGGCGGCCGCGAAGTATTCAAGGAACGTGCGGTGCGTAAAGGCGTACAGTCGTTCTTCGGTCGCGGTGGTGCCCGCTTGAGTGAACACCCACATCCGGCCACGGCAGAACGCGACGAATTCCCCGGCGGCATCCCGGGCGTCGTCCTCGGATTCGAAACCGCGACCCTGCAGGAACCGGGCGGTGGCGTCGATGAGCTGGCGCTCGGTGATGGTCGGCTGGGGCAGGTCCTGGGCGAACAATCGCCAGGCGAGGTTGCGCAGCGCCGGCTCGACCAGGTGCCCGGCCTGCAGCTCCTGATGGAGGTGGCGACGTGCGTCCCAGCGCTGGAACAACAGGTCCGCGCATTTCTCGTAGACCTCAGCGCGGTTTCTCGGGAGCGATCCCGCCCCCCGGTACAGGATGCACATCAGCGACAGCAGCAGCGGGTTTGACCTCAGGTCGCGGACGCTGTCGCTCTCGGCCAGGAACGCCTCGGCGTCACCCGGTCGCGCGTCGGCGTCCTTATGGAACCATTTCTGTGCGTACTCGGCGACTTGGGGGTCGCCGAACCCCCCAAGCCGGTAGCAGGTGAACTCGCTTTCATCGAGCCGGGCCTGGTCGTAGCCCACCACCCGGGACGTGACCAGCACCGGAGCGAGCGGGTACTCGACGCAGAAGTTCTCCACCCGGCTGGTGACGTCGGTTCGCCGGCCGGCGTCGAGCAGTTCGTCAAGGCCGTCGAAGATCACCACCGCACGGCCGGTCAGCAGCAGCAGTTCGATCAGGCCGGGCGGCGGGGCGACCTGATAGAAGGATCCGAGCACCTGCTCGATGTGGCTGACAACCGAGCGTTGCGGCGCATCGTCCGACGCGTAATCGCGCAGCGTCACCAGGAAGGGCACGCGCCCTCGCTGGTCGCCAGCGAAATCGTGCAACAGCACGTTGGCGGCCGTGGTCTTGCCGCCGCCCGGGTCACCGAGCAGCACGGACCGGTCGAGCCGCCGGGCCAGTTCGTAGATGTCCAACGGGGGCTGGGCGCCCGCGCGGGCTGCGGCCGCCCGTCCGGCGGGCGGCTCTTCGGTAATGATCGTCGGGACGTACAGCTCCGCGATCGGAATCCGCCGCCTGCGGTCGAAGTCCGGGGGTTCCAGCTTCCCGTGATGGGTCATCACCAGACGGCGGTAACTGGACAGGAAGTTAGCCTCGGTCCGCGGCGCTGGCCGGGCCGACAGCGCGGCGATGTGCCGCTCGATCGCGTTGAGCGCATGGATCATGCGGGTCGCGTAGGCGCTGGCGCGGATCTCGGTCAGCAGCGGACTGTCGGCTGCCTCAAGCCGGGCCACCAGCGCGCCGATCTGGTCGTCGTAGTAGTCCGCCAGCACGTCGGCGACCGGTTCGGTGTCAGCCGCGTTCACGATCAGGGTCACGCTGAGCACCCGCCGGGCAGCGCTCGCGTCGGCTTCTGACGCGTCGGTCAGCCTCGCCGCCAGCAACTCCTGCAGGGCCGCCTGGAATTCCTGGCCGCTCAGGATGTCGGCCAGCCGCTGCTTCTGCTCCTCGGACAGACCGGGCAGGTCTGGCGGCGCGCCGGTCAGCGAGTACGTCTCGAACCAGCGTGCCACCGACAAGTCCTCGGACCGTCGGCGACCGCGGAACTCGCCGACGGCAATCACGATCCTCCGCCCGGCCAGGGCGACCGCGTCCACCAGGGCGCCGTCGATGACCTCCCCGAGGCTGATCAGCATGATCGCGCCCCTCAGCTACGCTCGGCCAGGCCGGACAGGGCCTCAACGACGGACGCGCGCAGGAACTCCGGATCGATGGCGCGTTGGACATCGTTGTCGTATGCGAAGTAGATCAGCGGCTCGGTCAGGTCAGTCTCGCGGCCGACGTACACCTCGATGGCGGCATCGTCAGGATCGAGCAGCCGCAGCACGCGCCGGTTATAGCGATCGCGGCGCTCTTCTTCCGGGCGAACGGTTATCGGGAGCAGACGCTGGCCATCGATCTCGGCCAGCGCCGCGCAGGTCGCGGTGAGCGCGACAGAGCATTTCTGGCGAAGCTGGGCCACGGTGAGGGAGGTCACGTACTCCTTCTTGTGCCCGACGCCATTGCGCCAGTACACAAGATCTGCCAGTCTTTCGTTGGCTTTGGCCCTCTTCATCGCTCGCTCGACGCTGGCGAAATAATCGCTTCTTGGCCCTCCATCGGCCTTCGCGAACGTCGGCGGCAACTTTGTGAAGAGAACGTGGAAGTGTCCGAAAGAAAGCTTCTTCGGGCCCGGGTACGAGGGAATCGAAGAGCTGACAACCGTCTTGAACGCCGTGCCCCACTCCTCACCGCATTGAAGATAAGCCCAGGAATAAGCGGTGTATTTCAAGATGGCCTCGATGCGATTGAAGCCGGCCAGGTAGGCCTCCGTGATGGCATCGGCCGAGTCGGCCAGCCCCAGCCGGCGATCCGCGATACCGCAGTCGCGCAGCGCCTCCCGGATCGAGAAGCGCACCGGCCGGGCAACCGCGAACCCAAGCTGCGCGAGCAGCCGCTGAGCAAGTCCGCGGACGTCGATCGCGCGCAGGTCATCACGCCGGGCTCCGCGATCCACCAGCTCGCGCAGCAGGCTTGGGCGACCGAGCTCGCCCAGCAGCCGCTCAAGCTCCGGCTGGCTGGCCAGGAACCGCGCGAGTCGCTGTCGGGCCGGGCCGGTCTGCTCGTCGGCGATGAGCTCATCGAGCTCGGTTGGATCAAGGACGGACTCGAAGAGATCGGCCAGCCCGTCATACAGTGACAGCGCCCCCTCGGCCGCGAGCGAGAGCACCTTCTCCGAATCGACCGGTACCTCGGGCGCGGCGGCTGAGACAGGCTGCAGGACCAGCAGATAGGTTTGCTGGTCAGCCGAGGCCGCGCGCGGTGACCGGATCGTGTCGAGCCGCACCGCGCGCACCAGCTTCAGCTCGGCCGACTCCATCTGCTTGATGAAGCGATCAAGTTCGGCAGGCGCCTTGGCCAGCCAGAAGACGCCGATGCTGCCCTCCGGGCCGACAACTCGCCGCGCTTCGCGGGCTTGCTCGACGAGTTCCTCCCGATGGCGCCGGTCTCGCTCGGCCCGGGGCGGCGGAGCCTGGAACACGGGCTCGCGGCTGATATCCGGCACCACCGCCGCCAGCACTGACTGATAGAGCGCGCTCACCGTGCCGTAGTCGATATCGTCGTTATAGGGCGGATCCCAGATAACGACTGGCACCGTCGCGTCGGGAGCCGGGATGGCGTTGGCGTTCGCGCTGATCGCCAAGACCGGGCGCGCCGCCGAGGCGTTCTCGCCGAGCAGGTGAAGCAGGCGGCGAAGGCGGCTCTGCCAGAACCGATCGAGCCAGAAGCCGCCGACCTCGATAAACAGGCCGCTCGGACGCAGCGGGGCAGCCAGGGTGGACGGGTACGGCTTGTCGATAGACGAGTGCACGCAGGTGTTCACGAAGTCGGCCTGACTGCTGATAAGCAGCGCTACGGCGATGCGCACAGCGGTGCGCTGCCGATCGGTCAGCCTGGCACGCCGGGCGAGTCGCGTTGATTCGGCGCTCATGGACTCGGCCAGCGCCGCGTAATAAGCGCGCTGTCGCGGCAAGAACGCGTCGCCCGCCCTTATCGGCTCGCCCTTTGCGTCGTGAAATATGGGCTGGCTGCCGGGAAGGATGACCCGATCTCCGAGTCGCCGTGACGAGCTAGCCAGCGAATTATAGGAAGCAAGCTCAACCTGCTGCACGTAAGCGCCTGGTTGGTCGACCTCGCTCAGCGCGTCAGAGCCTCGCATCCGGACCGCGACCGGCACCGAGCGAAGGGAGATGAGCTCATGCCCCTGGAACCGGAAGCGATTGTGGCAGCTCGGGCAGCTGCAGACCCCTTTAGCGAAGGTTCCCATGAGGTCCGGATACTCTGTGCGCAGCAAGCCGAATCGCGGGAATCTGCTACCGTCAGGCACGGTTCGATCAGGAATTATATTGAGTGCCGCCCCGCCTGGAAGCCTCGCGTTGAAGATCGGCGGGACCGGATTACCGCAAAAAGGGCATTCGGTAAGGCGCGCCCATATCCTGATGTCCACGTCCTCTTCGAACAATTCTTTCAGGCGGTCTTTCGCGCCCTGCCAGACAGCGTCGGCGAACTCCCGCACCTCGGTGATGTAGCCGCGCCAGCCCCCGTCGATCCCCTTATCGTCGGCGACCGCCATAGATACCGGGAATTCATAGAGCACCTGGCTGATCAGGTGCGGCACGATCGACAACTCCACGCACCGCGCATCGAACCCGAGTCGGGCCGCCATCGCGCCTATCGTGCCTACGCCGGCGCAGAGATCAATCAGCGAATCGGCCTTGTTTCCGCCTGCCGAGCGCCCGATATCGACCGCTCGGCGGGCGTCCAGGGCAGCGGCGAGCGTCTGGTCGTCGGCCGTGGCCACCAGAGCTACCTTCTCCGGGTCGCGGAGCCAGTCAGGGGCGGCCGTGAAGGCGATGGCGGCCCGGGCCGCGCCCGCCCCGCGCATGGCGAACCAACGGTGAAAGCTTGCAGATTCCTGGTCATCATTGCCCAGATCGAATCTGAGAGGCTCGCTTTCCGCCATGTTACCTCTCGAATGCTTTACGCTGAGTCGAAAATGGCTTCTGGCATTAGGCTAATATTGTACTCGCGCGGAGACTTTAGCGAAAGATGATTTATTGACTAGTTCTGGTCTTTCGCGCAGGCCTCGGCGGGCTCCCGCCGCGTGCAGGCGCGGCGTGCAGGGGTGGCGCGACCGGGCGGCTCGACCAGGCGGCGGCCGATCCGCCGGGCCACCCCCAGCGATGTCATCGGGCACCCCGTGCGACGCATTAGCCACATCGTGCCCATGCTAGGCACCTAGGCAACTATTCATTACCTTACTCGTATCCAATTATCGGTCGGCACTCCAGATCTCGGTCTGGTTACTCAGGGTGCACGTGAGAATGGCGATCAAGGAACGCCTCGGCCTGATGACAAGTCCCCAGGTAGTCATCTAAACTGACCGAGACGGACCACCTTTACCCAATACGGGGGGAGAGCCTAGTGGACTCTGGAACCTGGCCCATCACTAGCACGTCGCTGCAGAGCCAAATCCCTGATCTCGGGGGAACCAGGCTAGGGGATCTCGCTAACCACGCGGCTGTTGTGACTGCAGTAATCTCAAGGACTGTGGGTGCTCACGGGGCGATTACGGCCATCCCGGTCAAGCAGTTTAATTCGTCTATCTGAGACGACCGGATGCCGGCCTCTATAAGCCAGTATGTGCTGAAGGTGGCAGGCCGGTGTGATCTTGCTTGTGATCACTGCTATGTGTACGAGCATGCTGATCAGAGCTGGCGGTCCAAGCCCAGGTTCATAACAGAGTCAACCGCGGTCCGGGCGGCCGAGCGAATTCGCGAGCACGCCGAGGCCCATCGGCTCACCGCCGTCCACGTTGTGCTGCACGGCGGCGAGCCCCTGCTGCTCATGCACGACCGGATGCGCGAGATTCTCCTCGCACTGCGGTCTTCGATCGATCCGGTGACGCGCCTGGATCTGCGCATCCACACGAACGGAGTCCTGCTCGACCAGCGTTTCTGCGAGGTGTTCGCCGAGTACGCCGTGCACGTTGGAGTTTCGCTCGACGGCGACCGCGCCGCCAATGACCTGCACCGGCGTTACGCGGACGGACGGAGCAGCCACCCGCAGGTCCAGCACGCGCTGTCGCTGCTCAGGAGACCGGAGTACCGGCATCTGTACGCGGGCATCCTGTGCACGGTCGACCTGCGCAACGATCCGATCGCCGTGTACGAGGGGCTGCGGGCCGAAGCGCCGCCGCGCGTCGACCTGCTGCTGCCGCACGCGACCTGGGAGCAGCCGCCCTACCGCCCGCCCGATGTCGAGAACCCCTATGCGGCCTGGTTTAGCCGGCTCCATGCCCGGTGGCAGGCCGACGGCCGCCCGGTGCCGATCCGGTTCTTCGACTCGCTGCGGGAGGCCTGGGCGGGACGCCCGAGCGGCAGCGAGTCCGTCGGCCTTGATCCCGTGGACCTGCTCGTCATCGAGACCGACGGGGCCTGGGAGCAGGCCGATTCGCTCAAGACTGCCTTCGACGGCGCGCCGGCGACCGGGCTGGATATCTTCTCGCACTCGGTCGACCAGGCCGCGGCATCCACCGGCGTGGTCAATCGTCAGGACGGCCTCGCGGCGCTGTGCCGCACGTGCCGCGAATGCCCGGTGGTGCGGGCCTGCGGCGGCGGGCTCTACGCCCATCGATACAGTCGCCAAAACGGATTCAATAATCCATCCGCTTACTGCAGTGATCTCAAGGTGCTTATTCCCGAGGTGGTCGGACGCGGGCCGACTGCCTTGTCTGATGCCGCGCCCGGGGACGAGGCGCCGGGCCCGATCAGCATGCATGCTCTGCCCGAGGCCGGATTCGAGCTGCTCGCCAGCGGGCCGGGCGATTCGGTCACGATGACCGCCCTGGCCGAGTCCAACTGGTCCATTATGCGCGCCCTGGTCTCCGGCATCGGATCTCAGGCGGCCGACGGCGCCGACCGTGAGCTGCGACAGGCGGCGATCACGGGCTGGACGCTCCTCACGGACCTGGACCAGGCCTATCCCGAGGCAGTGCGAGAGGCCCTCAGCTATCCCTCCGTGCGAGCGTGGGCGGCGCGTTGCCTGGACCCGCCGCGAGACGCGGACACGGCCCTCGATCGCGCTCACCTGGCCGGGCTGGCGGCCGCCGCGGCGCTGCGGGCCGGGACGGAGGCCGAACTGCCGCTGCCGGTTCGCGACAGGCGCGTGCAGGTGCCGGGGTTGGGCGTCCTCGCGCTCGGGGCGGCGGCGGGCCGGACGTCCATGGTCCGGATTTCGGCGGCGGGTCTAGCCGAGCGCGATGGCCGGGGCGCCTGGCACCCGGTCCGCCGTTTCAGCGAGAACGGCCTGTCGTTCACGGTGGACGACGTCGACCCCTTCCGTGGCGGCCGGGGCTGGGTGCTACCGGGCGGGCGGCTGTCTGCCCTGGACTGGCAGTCGTGGCAGCAGGCCCTGACGGTCGCGAGCAGGCAGCTCGCGGCTGAGCTTCCCGCGTATGCCCCGGTCATCGCGGCGGGCCTGCGGTCCGTCGTGCCGGTCAGCCCGGCCGGGGCGGGACGCTCGCTGCAGTGGACCGGCAGGCACCCATTCGGGGCGATCGCGCTGGCGATCCCGGGCAGCGCCGACCGGCTGGGGGAACTGCTCGTGCGCGGGACGCAGTACACGAAGCTGAGCGCGCTGTGCGACCTGATGGACCTGTTCGATCCGGCTGACTCGACCGTGCACCAGGTTCCGTGGCGGCCCGCTCCGCAGTCGGCGGAAGGCGTGCTCAGCGACACTTACGCGTACCTGGCCGTCGGCGACCTGTGGCTCGCCCGCGCCAGGGACCGGGAAGACGGTCATGCGCACGCCCAATTCCTCACCTGCCGGTCCTTCGTCGAGCAGGGGATCGCGATCCTGCTGAACACCGGCGCCCTAACGCCGGCCGGGGCGCGCTTCGCCGCGGGCATGGACTCGGCCGCGAGGGCACGGGTCCGTGATAGCTGACGGCGGCCAGGATCGAGCCCACGGCACCCCGGTCGACCGCGAACGGCTGGCCGCCGATCTCCGGTCCCTTGGCCTGCGCCGTGGTCAGGATCTCCTGATCCAATGCTCTCTCCGGCAGATCGGTCCGGTCGAAGGCGGCCCGGCGACCCTGCTCGACGCGATCCTCGACGTCGTGGGCGAGCGGGCGACGCTCGCGGTGCCCACCTACACCACGCTGAACTCTCTCACCTCGAGAGACTTCCACGCTGTGGTCGCCGGGCTGGACGAGGACCAGCGGGCCGGGTTCATCTCGGCCATGCCAGGATTCGATCCCGCGCGGACGCCCTCGCACGGCATGGGCGCCTTCGCCGAATACCTGCGGACACGCCCGTCGGCCGTGCGCAGCGGCCATCCGCAGTCGTCGTTCGCGGCGCTCGGCTTCCAGGCGCGGGCCTGCATTTCCGTCCATGATCTTGACTGTCATCTAGGCGAACGGTCACCGCTTGGCTGGTTGTACGCCGCCGACGCCGCCGTCCTGCTGCTGGGCGTTGGGTATTCCGTATGTACGGCATTTCACCTGGCCGAATACCGTCTACCCGACCCGCCTCCGTCCCAGCGGTATCACTGCTTCACCGCCGAAGAAGGCGGGCGGCTCGAGCAGGCGTTTACCGGCGCAGCGCTAGACGACAGCGATTTCGGGCAACTCGGCGCCGGGTTGGAAGCCAATAGCGTCATCGGCTCGCGCCGGCGGCGCGTGGGCTCTGGTACCGCCCGACTGGTGTCACTGCGAGTGGCGGTGGACTTCGCGGTTACCTGGCTGACCGCCCATCGCCGATCGCCATAGCCGGAGAAACCGGTATCTCCCTGTTCATAATCGCGGCCCGTGCCTATTATGGTTCATACCTGTGGGGCGGGGAAGGATGGGGCGCGATTATAACACCGGGGCGCGGTTTCTTTACTCGGTAATTACGAGGTGGCAGGCCGCGGGCCGGTAAGCATGCGTTCCCACCTGCCCGCCCACTCGAATGGGAACCGACGGGCGTGCGAGACCTAGGCTGGGCGGTGGGTATGGCAGGCGTCAGCGAGATGAATAGCAGCTATCAACCCGGGCCGCCGCTTGGTGTCTTTACGATCGAAATCGCCACGCCGGGCGGCAGCGGCGCCGATTGGCGCCCCTTCCCCGAGCTAGAGCAGTCGCTGGCCGAACACGCCCGGCAGATCGTCGAGCGATTCGACCTCAAGGCCGAGGTCATCGACCTCACCACCGACCGCGACCAGCGCACCAGCAGGCCCGGAATCGTCCTGATCGATCCGCGGTTCATGACCGTCCCCCAGGGGAGGGCCGCGCTCGAAGCCGCGATGGCGGAACTCCCCAGGTGGATCCTGCCCATGCTCGTCCTCGGCCAGCCGGACGATGCCAGGATGGCGGATCTGGCCGGACAGGCGAGGGATGTCCTGTCCGCCGCCGACGTCCTGTCGAGCACATCGGCTCGCCGTGGCGCTCGCGGGGTCAGTTCCCTCAAGGCCTTCGCCGTCCTCGTGCGGGACCTGGTGTTCGGCGCCGAAGGGCAATACATTTCGGACCGCAGTAAGCGACTCCACAAAGCGCTACCATCGCTTCCGCCGAGTGGTAAATCAGGCCGCGCCCGGCCATCGCCTTCCGGCCGCTTCGCTTTCGCACCAGACCGCTTGGGGGAGACGCCAGATGTCCGTTGAGGGCGAGAGCTCGTCGCCGCGTGAGGGACAGATCATCACGTTCTACTCGTTCAAGGGTGGAACCGGGCGAACAATGGCGCTCGCCAACGTGGCCTGGATTCTCGCCGCCAACGGTAAGCGCGTGCTGATCGCGGACTGGGACCTGGAGTCACCCGGCCTCCATCGGTTCTTCCGGCCGTTCATGGATGGTCGTTCGGGCGACCGGCCCGGTATCGTCAACCTCATCCGCGGATACGCCTGGGAGATGTCGGACGCCGAGATCGATCCCGAGGTCCTTCACCGGGCCGGTGCATCGGAGGAGGCAGCCCGTGCCATCAGCGCCAAGATCGACCGGCACATCGGCTTGCTCGACCACTACGTTTTCCCGGTTAGCTGGCAGTTCCCGGGCGACGGCGCGCTCTATTTCCTCTCGCCAGGAAAGGGCTCTGACAACTTTGATTATCAGGCAACGCTGAGCTCCGTAGACTGGGACAATTTTTACGATAATCTGTACGGCGATCGTTTCATGACCGCCTTTCGCACCTATCTCAAGGGCAAATACGACTACGTCCTGGTCGACAGCAGGACTGGTCACGGCGACGTGGCGGATATCTGCACCATCCACCTTCCCGACATGGTGATCGACTGCTTCACCCTGGCCAACCAGGGCATTGACGGCGCGGCCGCGATCGCCAGGTACCTCCCGCTTCATTCGGACCGTGACATCGCCATATTGCCGGTGCCAATGCGGATCGACCACGCTCAGAAAGACCGGGTGGAGGCGGGGCTCAAGCTGGCGGCCAGCGAGTTCGAGGGACTGCCGGCCGGGATGACGGAAGCGGAGCGGCGCGAATACTGGGCGACGGTGGAGGTGCCATACCGGGCGTCGTACGCCTACGAGGAGACGCTCGCTACCTTCAACGACCGGCCTGGCTCCCCAACCGGTCTGCTCCCGCACTACGAACGGATCGTCTCCCTGATCACCGGCGGTGAGGTCAGCACGCTGCCGCCCCGCGAGGAATGGCTGCGCCTGCGCACCCGGCTGCTGTTCTCCCGCACGCAGTCGGCGAACCTACTGGAGATACTTCTCGACTTCAGCCCCGAGGACCAGCTCTGGGCCGAGTGGGTCGCGGGCGTGCTGGCGAACGCCGAGATCACCGTGCACTGGGTCGACGAGCTGCCAGCCAGCCCGGATGGCAGCGACGAACGGGAGGTGGCAGCGCAGACGGTCGCGATCGTCTCGGAGTCTTACGAGGCCAGGCTCCGCGAGGCCCCGCCCTCGCGGCGGCCTGATCTGCTCATCCTGGTGACCGAGGCGCGCGTTTCGCTGCCCGACGACCTCGCCGACGTGCCCGTCGTGCCGCTGGCCGGCCTGCCGGAGAGCCGGGCGGCGGACACGCTGATCGGCCGGCTCAACGGCCGTCGGCTGACCGAGCCGGAGTCGGCCCTCAGCACGCTGAGCTACCCGGGCGGCGACCGCACGCAGGTCCAGAACATCCCGACTCGCAACGTGAACTTCACCGGTCGTGACAAGGACCTGCGCCAACTGCGCGACGAACTGCGCAAGCGTCGCCCCCAGGTCTTCCAGCCGCTGACCATTCACGGTCTCGGCGGGGTCGGCAAGACGCAGGTCGCGCTGGAGTACGCGCACCGCTTCCGGGCCGACTACGACATCGTCTGGTGGATGGACTGTGGTCAGGCGCAGTACGTTGACGCGTCGCTGGCCGACCTCGGGCAGCGGCTGCACGACCAGTACGGGGTGGCGGTGCCCGAGGGGGGCGGCATTTCCGAGGTGTGCCGGCAGGTGCTGCAGACGCTCAGCGGGGGCCTGCCCGACAAGCGCTGGCTGCTGATCTACGACAACGCAGAAGATGTCGAGCAGCTGACCCCGCTGCTGCCCAGCGGAGGCGGCCATGTGCTGATCACCTCGCAGAACGAGCAGTGGCAGGCCATGGGCACCTCCCTGGAGGTGGAGAAGTTCCAGCCCGAGGACAGTGTCAGCCATCTGCGCCGCCGGTTGCCCGACATCTCCGAGGCGGACGCGAGCAGGATCGCGCGTACCCTGCAAGACATCCCGCTGGGCATCGCCGCTGCCGCCGCGCTGCTCGCCGCGACCGGCCTGTCCGTCGATGAATACGAGGACCGGCTGCGACGAGAGCAGACGCCGGACTATCCCGCCGGCCACCCGCTCCAGGCCTATCCGCCGGAGGTGGCCAAGGCCTGGAACCTCTCGCTGGCCGAACTGCGGGCACGGTCGGCCGCCGCCGCCCGGCTACTCGACATCTGCTCGGTGATGGCGCCGGAGGTCAGCCAGGACCTGATCGGCAGCCGCGCCATGGTGGAAACGCTGCGGACACTGGATCCCAGCATCTCCGAGCAGGGCACGATTGCCCGGCTCACCCGGCAGATCGACCTGCTCGCGCTGATCAAGGTCGACAACAACCGTCGGCAGATCCAGATGCACCGGGTCGTCCAGGCGATCGTCAGGGACGGCATGTCGGACGACGAGAGGGCGCTGGCCCAGCGCGCCGTGCACCGGATGCTGGTCGACGCCAAGCCAGAGGGCGACGTCGACGATCCGCGCACCTGGCCGCGCTACCGCGTCATCTGGCCGCACATCAGACCGTCAGACGCCGTGTGGTCACCGGACGCCGAGGTCAGGCAGTTGCTGATCGAGCGCGTGCGGTACATCCGCCAGCGCGACGACCTGGGCCGCGGCAAGCGGCGCGCGGAAGAGATCCAGCAGGGCTGGCTGTGCATGCTGTCCGGCATCCCGGATCCGGAAGTGCCCGGCTCGGTGCGCATGGTGACGGGCAAGCCCGATCCGGAGACGGCCAGGTCACTGCGGCGCCAGCTTCTCCGGCTCCAGTTCAACCTGGCCAACATCCTGCGTGACCTCGCAGAGTTCGAGGAGGCCAGAGCGGTGGACGAGGCGGTGCTCGCGGGCCAGATGGAGCTGGTTGGCCTGGAGGATCTGCACACCCTGCAAACGCACGGCAGCCTCGCGGCCGACATGCGCGCTCTTGGCGACTATCAGGCCGCGCTCGAGCTGGATCGAGTGGCCTACGAGACCGGACGCGAGGTATTCGGCGAGGAGAACCGAGGCACGCTGAACTCGGCTAACAACCTGGCCTTCGACTACCTGATGACCGGCAGGTTCCGGCAAGCGCTCGCCCAGGATCGGCAGACCCTCGAACGCCGGGGCTCGATCCTCGGGCGCACCGACCCGAGGACGTTCGACTCGGGGTCGGCCGTCGCCCGCGACCTCATCGAGGCGGGTCGCTACGGTGAAGCCGTCAGCCGGATGGAATCCGTCTGGGCCCTGTGCCGGGGAACACTCGGCGACAACGACCGGACCACGCTGAAATCACGGGTATCGCTCAGCGTCGCCCTGCGCTGCGCCGGTCGTTCAGCCGAGGCAGCCGATCACATTGACCAGGCCAGGGCCGCCCTCGTCCGGGGATTCGGCCAGGAGAGCACCGACGCCCTGGCGGCCCGCCTGAGCCAGGCCCTCACCCTGCTGGCGACGGGGCAGCTCCGCGAGGGGAGGCTGGCGGCGGAGGAAGTCACCGCGGTGTACGAGCAGCGCGGCGGGAGCGTGCACCCGCACACGCTCATCGGCCGGCTAGACATCGCCACCGCCCTGTGCCTCGAAGAGGACTACGTGACCGCGCGGGCTGAGGCCGAGTCTGCGGTCGGCGGCCTGCAGAAACGGCTCGGCGACGATCACCCGTACACCCTGGCGGCGCGCATGGTCCTGGCCACCGCACTAGCCCGCCAAGGACACCTGGCCGAGGCCAGGAACCTTGAGGAAAAGGTCGTCCTGGGCCGGGAGCGAGTGCTCGGGGAGGATCATCCGGATACCCTCCGCTGTCGCGCCAACATGCTGCTCAGCGAGCTTGACCTCGGGATCACGGGCGCGGCCGGGAAGCGCCAGGACGTGCTCGCCGCGCTGGGCGCGCTGATCGGGTCGGAGCATCCGGACGTCACCACCGCCCTGAAGCCAGGTCGCCTGCTCTGCGCGATCGACCCGCCGCCGTACTACTAATCGCTGACGGCCAGCTCCGACGGCCGTTCCGCGTTCGCCTGACGCGCCATCCAGGCGAGGATGCTGGGCAGGATCTCGACCGAGCCGAAATGAGCTTTTCCGGTTCCTATCTCCACCTCGGCGCCGTTGATCCGCTCGGCCAGCCAATAGGTATGACTAACGGGTGAGAAGACGTCGTCTTTCCCGCCCCAGAGCTTCACCGGCACATCGATCTTGGCCGGTTCGAATCCCCATGGGCGGCTCAGCGCGAGTACATCGTCCAGCCACCCCTCTATGCAATTATTACTCAGCGCCTCGGAGTGAATATTAGCGATTATCCGACGAAGCGCGATATCATCCACGACTTCTCTGTCATGGCTGCCCATTTCCGACCATAGCGCGCCCAGCAGGCCGCCGGAGCCCTGGCTGACCCGCCCGGCCTGCTCCTCGAGCATGGCTTTCAAGGCCGGTTTGTCTGTTTGGGCCCAGCCGTACGCCTGCTGGTTGTATTCCGTCATCCCGGCCATCCAGTCCAAGCCATCGGCATCGCTCGGTGCCAGGCTGCCGAGGGCGGCCGCGCTAACCACTCGGTCCCCCAGGAGCGCTGCGCAGGCGAGAGCGTGCGGAGCGCCGCCAGATCGTCCGACAACGCTGAAGCGAGGGAGGTCGAAATAATCGGCAATTGCCCCGACATCCTCGGCCGCGCTCGCGACCGTGCGGTCAATATCCCGGTCTGATTCGGCGTAGCCGGGACGGTCGTAGCTGATAAGCCGGATCCCGAGACGATACAGGACAATGCCGCGCGGGCGCGGACCATTACGACCACCAGGCGTGCCGTGCAGCAGAAACACCGGTTTTCCCTCTGGGTCACCCAGGCTCTCTACCGTCAATTTGCGGCCACCATTCACGGGGACCTTCTGCGTCACGCCAGCCTCCTATGTAAGCCCGGCTCCCGCGAGACTCTCCCGGCGACTGCGGCACCTGGCGACTTTTTTAGAGCTCTCATTTTCTCAATGCTTAGAGTGTAACGCTGTGCGAAATCTACTAGCAATTGGCGTAATAGCACATTTTTCTGGGGCCAAGCCGACGTACCGGACCAGTCTGGTGCCAGGCGACGGAGCGCGCAATGGCCGAGATCGTTTCGTAAGACTAGTTAAATCCTGCCCCGCTGACGAAATCCTCAACCCTGCCCCCCTGTGGTCACGCAAGCAATCGGCATTCGCCCCTCCTGTACCGTAAGCGTGACGCGCACGCCAAGCATCTGGTTTACAGGGAGCGCAGGGCGTTCCGCAAGAGCCAGGGCGGCCGGAAGAGCGTTAGGCTGACAGGGCTTTCTGCCGCGCTTCTTCCTCGATGAGCTGGGATACCGCCTCGATCAGCGCGAGGTGGGTGAACGCCTGCGGGAAGTTCCCCAGGTGCTCGCCGGTCGAGGCGTCGATTTCCTCCGCGTACAGGTTGAGCGGCCCGGCGTAGGACAGCAGCTTCTTGCACAGCGCGCGGGCACGGTCGGTCTCGCCGATCATGGCCAGCGTGGTGACCAGCCACCACGAGCAGATCGTGAAGGTCCCCTCCTTGCCGGCGAACCCGGTGTCGGTGCTGTCGACCTTGTAGCGCAGGACGAGGCCGTCCTCGGTCAGCTCGTCGGCGATGGCGAGCACGGTGGCCTTGACCCGGTCGTCGTCTGACGGCAGGAACCCCATGATCGGGAGCAGCAGCAGCGAGGCGTCGAGATCGTCGTTCTCGTAGGCCTGACGGAACCGCCCCCGCTCGTCAACGCCCTTGTCGAGGATCTCGGCCTTCATCTCGTCGGCCGCCTTCTGCCAGTGGGCGGCGCGCTCGGCATCGCCGCGTCCCCTGGCCAGGTCGGCGCCGCGCGCGGCCGCCACCCAGCACATCACGGCCGACGCCGTGAAATGCTGCGGTTCCCCCCGGATTTCCCAGATGCCCTGGTCGGGGTCGCCCGCGTGCTCGATGGCCTCGTCCACGAAGCCGGCGATGCCCTCCCAGACCGGCGGGATGATCTGCTCCGCGCCCCGCCGCAGCTGCGTGTCGACGGCGTAGAGGAGCATGCCCCAGACGTCGTTCTGGTGCTGGTTCCAGGCGCCGTTGCCGACCCGCACCGGCTTGGAGTCGCGCCAGCCCGAGAGGTGGTCGATCGTCTTCTCGGTCAGGTCGCGCTCGCCGCCGATCCCGTACATGATCTGCAGCTCGTTGAAGGGGTTGGCGCTGTCCTTCCCCCGCACCGCGCCGAGGATGAAGGCAAAGTACTCCAGCGCCTCCCACTCGTAGCCGAGCCGGTGCAGCGCGCGCAGGGTGAACCCGGTGTCCCTGATCCAGGTGAAGCGGTAGTCCCAGTTGCGCGCCCCGCCCGGGGTTTCCGGCAGCGAGGTCGTCGAGGCGGCCATGATCGCCCCGGTCGGCGCGTAGCTCAGTCCCTTGAGCGTCAGCGCGCTGCGCTCGAGGTAGGGGCGCCACGTGTGGTCGGGGAAGCGCCCGGTGCTGAGCCACTCCCGCCAGAATCGCACGGTGGACTCCAGGTCGGCGTCCGCCTCCTGCTGAGTGGTCGGCGGCGGCCCCGACCAGGTGAGGGCGATGAAGCCGGACTGGCCCTCGCTGAGGGCGGTCCGGGCGTACGCGCGGCCCGCCACGTGGCCGAGCTGCAGGCTGGAGTGCAGGCTGAGGGTGATGTCCCCGTCGGGCTCGCGCACCGCCAGCGAGTGGTAGCTGTCGGCGTCGTAGCTCCAGGTGCTTGGCGCGGACCCGTAGCCGAACATCGGCAGGCACATCGCCGCGACCTCGACCTTGCCCGAGATGCAGGTGGCGGTGCGCAGGATCGTCCCGACCCCGGCGCCGACGCGGGGGACCCGCTCGTAGCCGGCTCGCCTGCCCCGGTCGGCGACCGGCCGGACGACGAAGAAGTCGTTGACGACCAGCCACCCCGACGCGGTGTGCCAGGTGGTTTCCAGCACCATCGTCCCCGGTATGTACCGGCGGTGATCGGGCACGAAGGTGCTGAACGGGCCGAACCGGAAGCTGCCCGCGTTCCGGTCCAGGAGCGCACCGAAGACGCTGGGCGAGTCCGGCCGCGGCAGGCTCAGCCACTCGATCGAGCCGTCCGGCGCCACCAGGCAGTTGTTCTCGCAGTCGGACAGGAATCCGTAATCCGCGATCGGCGGAAACGTGGTCATCAAACACGCTCCATTCGTCCCAGGAGTCCGCCGCACCGTCGCCACGCCGCGCCGCGACGGTTGATCGCGGCGCCGCCCGAGGCTCCGCCCCGGCGCCTGCTACCTCCCAGCCAAGCCGTGCGGCCGCTGCCTTGTCATCACCCGGCCGGGGTGGGAAGGATGGACGGGCCTTCAGGGCTCGCGAGTCTCGCCGAGGTAGGCGGCGAGACTGCGGGCCGACTTGAGGGTGTCGGGGTGGTCGTCGCCGAGGATGCGCTGGCGGCGTTGCAGGGTGTCGCGGTCGAGGTCGCGGGCGGCCGCTATCTCGCCGAGCTCGCGGAGGTCGGCGGCCAGGTTGTGGGCCGAGTTGAGGGTGTCGGGGTGGTCGTCGCCGAGGATGCGCTGGCGGCGTTGCCGGGTGTCGCGGTCGAGGTCGCGGGCGGCTGCTATCTCGCCGAGCTCGCGGAGGTCGGCGGCCAGGTTGTGGGCCGAGTTGAGGGTGTCGGGGTGGTCGTCGCCGAGGATGCGCTGGCGGCGTTGCCGGGTGTCGCGGTCGAGGTCGCGGGCGGCCGCCACTTCCCCCAGCCCGCGGAGGTCAGCCGCGAGGATGCTGGCCGTGCGCAGCGTGCTGCGGTGGTCCGGGCCCTGGGCCTGGTGGTGGCGTTTCCACGTGTCCTCGTTCAGGTCGCGGGCGGCCCGCAGGTCGCCAAGCAGGCGCAGCACGAGGGCCAGGTTGTGGGCCGAGTGCAAGGTATCCGGGTGTCCTTCCCCGAGGACGCGGCGCCGTCGCTCCCAGGTGTCCTGGTTCAGCGCGCGCGCTTCCTCGTAGCGGCCGAGCTCCAGCAGCGCCCAGGCGAGATAGTGCGTGGCCATCAGCGTGTGCTCATGGTCGTGTCCGAGTCGCTCTCCCCATTGCCGGCGCAGTTCGCCCATGACGTTCCCGGTGGTTCTGGCATCGCCCCGCTCGATCAGGTACCAGCACACGCGCCGAGCCAGATCACGCAGCGCGGGGTTGTCCGTGGCCACCAGGTCGGCCGCCAGCACGTGCGGCGTCAGCCGCGCCCAGCGCGCCCAGGTGGCAGGATCGGTCGGGTCGCCAGGATCGCTGGCCGCCAGGATCGCCTCGGTGCGCTGGCGGGTAGCCGAGGCACGCGCGCGGGTGAGCCGATCGCGAAGGATGGCCTGGGTGAGCCGGTGCATCTGCAGCCCGCGATGATCCACGCGGGCCAGCGACTGGCTGGCCATCGCTGCCAGGGTCTCCCGCCAGGCCAGCGGCTCGGTAGTTCTGGCTGCCAGCTCGCCCGGCAACAGGCCAGCGGCGTCGGTGAACAGATCCTCGGGGATCGGCTCGGGCGCCAGGAATGCGCACAGGTCGGCCAGCTCCGCCGCCGCCGGGTCGCGGCCGGATAGCCGCGCCGCGGTCACCGCCGTGGCCGCCGCCAGCGACTGCGGGTAAGAACCCGGAGCCGCCCGCCCGAGCAGTTCGCCCGCCTGGGTCCGCAACAGGTTCAGGTACTGAGGTGCGCCGGCGCCGGTGTCGGCCATGAACCCGGCCGCCTGGGCGATGGCGAGCGGCAGGTCGCCAAGCTCGTCCGCGAGCCGGTCCGCGTCAGCGACGGGGAGCTCGGGAATCCTGCGCCGCAGCATCTCGATCGACTCGGCCCGGGTGAACACCTCGATCTCGACCGGGGCTGCGATCTCGTCCCAGCCGTGCTCGCGGGAGGTGATGAGCACGTGCCCGCCGTCCCCCGGCAGCCAGGGCGCTACATCGGCCGGCGCCCCGGCGTTGTCGAAGACCAGCAGCCACCGGCCGCGCTCCCGCAACTCGGCCAGTACCGCGGCCCGCACCGCCTCCCGCCCGGCCCCGGCCGGGACGCATGCCAGCGCCTCGCCCAGATCTGCGATCTGGTCCCCGATAAGCCCGCCCTGCTCGGCGTTGATCCACCAGGCTAGGTCGTAGCTCCCGGCGCACCGGTGCGCGTACTCGGCCGCCAGCTGGGTCTTGCCCACCCCTCCCATCCCGTGCAGCGCCTGCACCACGGCCGCGTGCCCGGCGGACAACCGTTCGCCCACCGCTGCCAGCAGGTCGTCCCGGCCGGTGAAGGCGAGATTTCTGGCTGGGATGTTCCACAGCCGCAGCGTCGGCGCGCCAGGCTGCCTCCTGGAGCTCTGGAACGCAGTCAGCACGTCGGAAGCCGGCCCGCGGCCGCGGGCCGCCGCCACGAACATCTCGCTCAGCGGGCCGGTCATGCCGAGGGCCCCGGCCAGCCGCAGGGCGGTGGTCTTGCGCGCCGTGTGGTTGATACCGCGTTCCAGGTCGCTGATCGCCCGCGGGGAAAGGCCGGCCGCCTCGGCCAGCTCCTCCTGGGTCAGCTTCACCTCGCCCCGCAGCTGACGCAGCAGCCCGGCCACCGACAACGGAGGATGCTCAGTCACGGCCCCGCCCCCTCGCACATCAACCGCCAGCCGCCTTCCTATCACTGCCGGCGTCGCGGGCGCACCGCGCCGCCAACAGATTGCCGCCGTTATACCGGGCCGCCAAACCCCCGTGCAACCGTGGTGTGGTCCCTTATGTGAGCGGTTACGTATGGCACGCCTGCGGCGGGCTTGTGAGCCTGGAGCCAGCCGCCTCGACCGAGGCGCGTCGTCGCGTGCTGGAGGTTGATCATGAGGTTTCCCAGTGGCCGCAGGTTCGTCGCCGTCGCGGTCCCGTTCGCCCTGATGGCCGGCGCTCTCACGTTCACGGCCGTCCCGGCGCACGCCATCGACAGCTGCACTCCCAACCAGACCCTGATCCAGGAGGCGCAGGCGGCTGAGAACGAAGGTGATACCTGGGTGTACGCGGAAGACGTCTTCCTCGACGACGGCGACTACGAGGCGGTCAACTACGCGTACCTCCAGGCCGGCCTGGCGTTCAAGGAAGCCGATCGGCTGTACGCCCTGGCGTGCGCGTGACGGCGACGCAGCGTCTGGACCAGCCCGGCCGCGCGTAGATCGGTCATGGCATCCGAGCCTGCCCGCCGGGTCAGCCGGCGACTGCTCCAGCGCGCTGGCCAGTCATGATCAGCGCCCGAAGTAGGCGGCGATCTTCGACGGCTCCGACAGGAACGTCTCGATCCGGTCGACCTGCCCGTCGCTGACGTTGAGCGTCGAGACCAGGTACTGGTCCAGGGCGCCGCTGCCGTCGGCGGCGGTGTTATGCAGGACGAACGCACCGCCGGTGGCGCCCGCGAGCACGTGCTGCACCTCGATGTGCACGCCGCCCGACGTGATCGCGGTGGCCTTGGCGATGATGGCGTCGATGCCGCGGGCGGTGCCGGAGATACGTGCCTCGCCGGGGAAGGTCCAGTCAGCGACGGCGTGCGGGCGCTGCCGGTAAACGGTATATCCAGTCTGGCGGTTCGCCGCCGGTTTCGGTCCGCCATGCTGCGCGGAGGGCGGCGTCGTCCGCCCGGTAAGTGGCCCTGATCGCGGGGACCGCTGGTGCAATCAGATCCTGCCGACCGCGGCGGGCGGCTAGCAGCCATCCCCTGGTCAGCGGCCGGGCTGCCTCGCGGTAGCGAGCCTGTCCGGTCAGCAGCCTGCCCGTGAGGAGCAGCGTCTGGGCGGCGCAGGGCGGCAGTTGATCGCGGGGTAGCCGGTCCTGGCAGATGTCCGCGGCCTCCGACGCGGTCGCCAGCGCCGCGCCGTCTTGGCCCATATCCAGCAGCCACTCCGCCTGACGGGTCAGTGCGTCCGCCAGGTCCGGCAGATAATCTCCGGGGGCGGCAGGGACGAGGTCGCGGTAGATCCGTACCGCTACCGCAATCGCCTTCTCCGCCTCCGCCAGGCGGCCGCTGGCGGCGAGCAGGCTTGACTGGCGGTCGAGCGCGCCGGCCAGTCCGGGCGTGAACTTGCGGGGTTTCTCGGCGGCCAGGACCTGGTAGATCGCCACCGCCTCCGCTGCCGGAGAAAGTGCCTGTGCCTCCAGGTGCAGGGTACGCAGCGCCTCGGCCTGCGTCAGAAGGGTGTCAGCCAGCGGCTGGCGGAACTGGCCGGGCCATATCCGGGCGAGGTAACGCCACGACCACAAGCCCCGGCTGATCTCGGTGAGCGCGCGCTGCGGCTCATTGTTCTGCAGGTGGGTCGCCGGGTCGGCCACGGCGAAGGCAAGAAACGTGGCGCAGCCGACGAGGGCGACGAGCGGGCCGGCCACCACCCCGGCAATCGTCCACAACGGCCCAAGCAGAAGCCATCCCGCCGCGCCGCCCACGACCGCCGCGCCGCCGAGGAAGCCGGTCAGCTGCCCGCGAGTGAGGTCCGGCCGACGCATATGGTCATTATCCACATTTCCGGCTCACGCTCCCGTCATGGAGGCGGTCGTTAGCGTCGCTGTCTGGGCCACGGCACACAGGCAGATGAACGCTCACAACAGGGGCGCCGGTTCTAGCGCGGCAGCCAGTTCCGCAAGCCCGGGGACGGCATTGATGATGCTGGTGATCGTTTCGCTGGGTAGCCCGGCCAGCTTCTCCGTGAGCAGACGGGTGCGGGCCGCGATCAGGCGCTCCCGGAGTCGAGTCCCCTCGGACGTCGCCACGACCAGGCACGTTCTTCGGCAGCGGCGTCTACGGGACGATCAAGCCATCAGGACCGGAAGTTCCCCGGCCGGGACGTCGCCGTGGAGCTGACCAGCGCGGACCTCATGCAGGTAGCGTCTGGCCTCGGCGCCCACGGCGTCCGGGTCAGCACCAACGGCGACTTCGCCGACGCCCCGGTGACAAGCGTTCCCGGGTGGTGACCGGCATGAGCGAGCAGGATGCGGTGGCGGTGGTGGACCGGGCGATGCGCGCGGCGCCGGTGGCCGACCGCCTCGTGCTCACTCCGGACGGTGTCGCCCTGGAATCGGTCGTTGACGCTTCGCCAGTCGTGGCCGCGCCGGCCGCGGTCGCCCGGGACGGCGCCGCCGTGCTGACCGATTCCGCTCGGCCGCTGCGCGCCTGCCACGAGCCGTGCGTCTTGTTCTTCGTGCCCGCACATCCGCGCCGCAAGTGGTGCACCCCCGAGCACAGTAACCGGGACCGGGCGGCGCGTCACTACAAGCGGTCCAAGTCCCGCTCGGCCGGCTGAGGAACGTGCCCCGCCGGGCGCTGACGCAGCCCGTCGCGGCTTCGGCGGCTCAAGCAGGCCGTCGACGGGCTACGACTTCAACACGCTCGCCGCGGACCTGGACGCGCTGCTGGCGAACCTGGACCTGACGGACGTCTCCCTGGTCGGGATGTCTTTTGAATTCACGAGCTTCATCTCGAACGGACCCTGGTTCCACCCCGGTCGGCCCCGATCACGCCGCCTGCGACCGGACCTATCCCGTTGCGCGCCGTGATCGCCCGCGCGTGAATCGCTGACCGCGCACGTCGCAACAGGCGAATCAGGTAGTCTCGCCGCGCGGCATACCGGGCTAATAGTCATCTTCATGGAACTACCGGGCGGCCATCACTGGCTGGTCAGCTGAGCGTTACGGAGCGGGATGACTGCGTGGGGCACGTGCTAGGACGGATCGCGACGTTGCCCGGCCGCGTGTGGCGGCAGGTCCGGCGCAGCCCGGTGACTGCGTGCTATCTGGCCGTGGTCTGGGTCGTCGGGCTCGCCACCGGCAGCATCGCGCAGGGGCCGCCACGCTGGCTGTCCGGCCGCGTCGGAGCTGGCCTGCCCTCGCTCGGGCACGGCTACTGGTGGACTCCGCTCAGCGCCGGCCTGTGGGCAGCTGGCCTCAGCGGCTATCTGGTCATGACCGCGCTCGGCGGGCTGATCCTCGCCCCGGCCGAGCGTCGGCTGGGCGTCGTTCGCACCTTCGCCACGCTGCTGGCCAGCCAGGCGATCGGCCTGCTGCTTGCCGCCGGGCTGATCGAGCTAGGGGAGCTGCTTCACGAGCCCTGGCTGCGCTCGATGGCCGACGAGACGGCGGTCGGCGCCCTCCCCGGCTTGCTCGGCGTCGGCTACGCGCTGAGCTGCACGCTCACCCTGCTGTGGCGCCGGCGGCTGCGGCTGCTGATAACCGCCGCGGTGACGATCGGCGTGATGTACCTCGGGCACCTGGAGCAGGTCGCGGAGGCATCCGGCGCGGCCGTTGGCTTGGCCGGCGCGACGCTGACGTGCGACCTGGCGTGCCCCCGGGCGGGTCAGCGCAGATCCAACCACGAGGTCCGGGTGCTGGTAGGTCTGCTAGTGGCGGCCCCGGCGATCGGCGGCGTGCTGGCCGCGCTGATCGCCAACGCGGACGGGCCGATGACGCTCTCCTCCCCGTGCGCCGGCCCGGCGCCGCTGCCGAGCAATCTCGCGGTCATCTGCCGGCCACCGGGCCTGACCGTTGTCTGTCGCGGCCTGCGCGAGCAGCAGCTCTACGCGCACTGGTCGAGCATCCCGGTGCAGGCCGCTCCGGCCCTGCTCCTGCTGCTGAGCGCTTACGGCCTGCGCCGCGGCCGCCGCCTGGCCTGGTGGCTCGCGATCGTCAGCAACGTGACCGAGCTCGCGGCCGCGATCCGGCTCGCCTACGCGGCCGGCTCCCGCCTCGGCGGGCAGCTGCCCCGGGAGGCGATGATTGTGCCGGTCGTGACGCTGACAGTGCTGCTGGTCACCCGTCGCCGCTTCGACCAGGTCGCCGACCGCCAGGCGGCCGGGAAGCTGACCGCCATCGTGGCGGCCGCGCTCGGCGCCAGCGGCGGCGTGCTCCTGCTACTCGGCTCCCTGCTGCGGGACCGGACCGGCGCGCGGTCGCAGGTCGACGGGGTGGTGTCGGAGCTATCGGCGTTGTTCCTGCCCGGGAGGCTGTTCGACGGTCGCCTCCCGCCCCAGGACCTGGCCGGGAGGCTGCTCTTCTCGTGGGTCTTCCTGCTGTTCTGGACGGTCGTCCTCGGCGCGCTGACCGCATCCTTCCTGCGCACGTGCGCGTTTCCGGACGCCGCCGAGCCGGATCAGGTCCGCGCCATCCTCGCCCGCGGCGGCTCCACGTTGTCCTACATGTCGACGTGGCCGGGAAACAAGTACTGGATCAGCTCCGACGGTCGGTCCGCGATCGCCTACCGGGCCATCGGCACGATCGCGGTGACCGTGGGCGATCCCTTCGGCGAGCAGGCCGAGCTCGAGTCCGTGATCGCGGAGTTCGCCGGCTTCTGCGAGGACCGCGGCCTGCGCGCATGCCTGTATAGCGCCACCGGGCAGTCCCGCGCGGCGGCGCAGCGGCTGGGCTGGACCTCGGTCCAGATCGCCGAGGACACCCTGCTCCCGTTGGAGCGCCTGCAATTCACGGGCAAGAAATGGCAGGGCGTGCGGGCCGCTATGAATAAGGCGGCCAAGGAGGGCATCACCGCGCAGTGGTGGAGCTTCCGGGATATGCCGCCTGACATCGCGGGCCAGATCCGCCAGATTTCCGGCAGCTGGGTGGCGGACAAGGGCCTGCCCGAGATGGGTTTCATGCTCGGCGGGCTAGCCGAGCTCTGTGACCCGGACGTCCGCTGCCTCGTCGCCGTCGGGGCCGACCGCACGGTCCATGGCATCACGAGCTGGATGCCGGTCTACGCCGACGGCCGCCCGGTCGGCTGGACGATCGACTTCATGCGCAGGAGCCCCGCCGCTAGCACCTGCCGCGGCGTCATGGAGTTCCTGATCGCCACGGCGGCGCTGGCCTTCCGGGAGGAGGGCGCGCGTTTCGTCAGCCTGTCCGCCGCGCCGCTGGCCCGGCTGGACCGCAGCGAGCAGCCGTGCGCGATCCAGGGTCTGCTCGACATTATCGGCACCGCCATAGAACCGGTGTACGGCTTCCGCTCTCTGCTGCGCTTCAAGGCCAAGTTCCAGCCCGAATACGAGCCGCTCTACCTGATCTATCCGGACCCGGCCGCCCTCGGCCCCATCGTCATCGCGATTGGCCGGGCCTACCTGCCGAGCCTCACCTCACGCCAGGCCCTGCGCCTGCTCGCCAAGCTCCGCTGGTCTCCCGGGACCGCGGCGCCAGCCGGGCAGCTGAATCCTGGCCCGGTCGGAGACCTCGCCGCGCTATAGCCCGCCTGGGGTCACAGGTTGGCGGCTGTGGACGCAGGCTGAGCTATGTGAGCGTGCCGGTGTCTCCAAGGCCACGTTGCGCAATGCCGAGCGTGGCGAGCCAACGGTCGCTGTCGACGCTCACATGCCGCGGATAGACATGCCCTGGCAGCAATGCCAGGCGGTTGTTCTCACGGACGACCGTGCTCCGCAGCTCACCCGGCGGGAGCCCGTGTACCCCCACCAGTGTCGCAAGCTCGAACATCATCGGCGAAGCCGCCGTCCCGCGGCGATCGTCAGCCCCAGGAGGCGGGCAGCATCCAGTGTCTGTGCAGAGTACGTGTGACTTCGCCGCATCGAGTCCTCCGTACTGAGGCCTGGTATAACAATCCTATTAACCGATAAACGCATTATAACTTACCCCATCGTTAGCTGCCGGGCATGCAGACGGGCACCCGGACCCGGCGCAGGCCCGGGCCGAGTCTGGGATTCTCGCGCTGGGTCTGGTGGAGCCCGGCTCCGACTTACTCACAGTGCCGCGCTCGCTCTTCGCTGCGGCCCTGTCGTGCCGCGCACGATCAGCCGCGTCGGCAGCGTCACCCGGTGCTCGCCGCCGTGCCCGTCAAGAACCTCAAGCAGCATCCGAGCGGCCCGGGCGCCCTGCTCGCGCACCGGCTGGGCGATGGTGGTCAGGTTCATGAGGTCCGCCAGCAGGTGGTCGTCGAACCCGATCAGCGAGATGTCCCGCGGCGCGGAAAGGCCGGCCCGCTGCAGGGTGCGCAGGGCGCCGAACGCCATCTCGTCCGACTCGGCGAACACCGCGGTCGGCGGGCGGGGGTGCGACAGCAGCCTGGACATCGCCATCTCCCCGCCCTCGACCGTGAAGTCACCAGGCACGTCCAGGCTGGGGTCCACCTCAAGCCCGGCTGACCGCAGCGTCTCCCGGTAGCCCCGCCGCCGGTCGAACTGGGAGGTGAAGCCCATCGGGTCCCCGGGGGTGCCGCTGATCAGCGCGATCCGCTCATGCCCGAGGTTGACGAGGTGCTGCACCGCCGTGCGTCCCCCCGCCACGTCGTCGATCCGCACGCTCGGGCACCGCTCGATGTCGGAACCGACCAGCACCACCGGCATCCGTGCGCCCCCCAGCGCCTCCAGCTCAACGTCCGACAGCGGCAGGCACAGCACCAGCACCGCGTCCGCCCGCTGCTGCACCGCCTCCCCGGAGAAATACCGCTCCCGGCCCTCGACGTGCCCGAGGTTATACAGCAGCAGGTCCATGCCGTGTTCGCGCAGCACCTCCTCCGCGCCGCTGATCACCTCGCTGAAGAACCAGCGGGTAATGAACGGCACCACGACCGCGATCGTCCCGGTCCGCCCGCCCGCCAGCCGCGACGCCGCGGGCGAGCTGACATACCCCAGATGATGCGCAGCCGCCAAGACCCGGTCCCGGGTTCGGGGATTGACCCCGTCGACCCCGCGCAGCGCTCGCGACACCGTGGCCGTCGACACCCCGGCCATCCGGGCCACGTCATCGCTCGTCGCCCACATCATGCCTCCGCCGCATCCCACGTCCTACTCAGAACCGTACGGTGGCGGCATCCATATTGCAAGCGCTTGCAATGGGCTTAACATCGGATTTGTCTTCATTGTGACCTATAGGAGAGCTCTAACTGCAAGCGCATACGATCAGACCAGCAGGTAGACCCGGCCGGGGCGGGACTAGAGGCCCAAGATCAAGAGCGTCATATCGAACGGTCCCTGGTTCCACCATCGCGGTCTTGATCAGACGTCCGATGGCTGAGGGGCCGGGGCGGAGGCTCACCCCTCGACGTCAGCAGGCACGGCGTAAACTGGTTGGCGGTCGGGACCGCCGCCGGACACGGCGAAATGGACCGGGCAAGGGGGAAGGAGCTTAAACCTAAGATGCTAGCCGGGCAGGCTAGTGATTTTCGGGGGGATGACGCTCCATGGCCGGAGGTGGCCGTGACGCGGGCGGGGTAGTTGCCCGCCCGGGGTTGTTCAAGCGGCTCGGGGGGACGGCGCGGGTGACGGTGGTGTCGGCGCCAGCGGGCGCCGGCAAGACGGTGTTGCTGAGGTCGTGGATCGCCGAGGTTGGGACCGCGGGCCAGGCGGCGTGGGTGGCGGCGGGGCGGGAGGAGCGTGACCCGCAGCGCTTCTGGTTGTCGGTGGCCGAGGCATTGCGGCAGACGGGCCCGGGGGCCGGGCTGGTGCGGGCCGTCTCGGCGGCGCCGGACCTGGACGGGTGGGCGCTGGAAGAGCAGCTGCTTAGTGACCTGGCGCCGCTGGCCGATCCGGTCTGGCTGGTGGTCGATGACGTGCACGAACTCGGCCCGGATGTGCTGCGGCAGCTGGAGCTGCTCGTGATGCGCGCCCCGCCCGAGCTGCGGTTCGTGTTCGCGGCCCGGCGTGACCTGCGGCTGGGACTGCACCGGCTGCGGCTCGAGGGGGAGCTGGACGAGATCCGCGCGGATGATCTGCGATTCAGCCTGGCCGAGGCCCAGGAGCTGTTCACGGCAGCCGGGGTGGAGCCGGACGAGCCGACCCTGACGTTGTTGCATGAGCGGACCGAGGGGTGGGCGGCGGGGCTGCGGCTGGCGGCGCTGTCGTTGGCGGGGCACCCGGATCTGGGGCGGTTCGCCGCCGAATTCTCCGGCACCGAGCGGACCGTGGCCGACTACTTGCTGGCCGAGGTGCTTGACCGGCAGAGCGAGCAGGTCCGGCGGCTGCTGCTGCGCACCAGCGTGCTTGAGCGGGTCAACGGCGAGCTGGCCGACCTGCTGACCGGGGACGAGGGCGGGGAGCGGGTGCTGCAGGACCTGGAGGCGGCCGGCGCGTTCGTGACCTCGCTGGACGCGGAGCGGTCGTGCTTCCGCTACCACCCGCTGTTCGCCGAGCTGCTGCGGCTGGAGCTGCGCCGCGCCGAGCCGGGTGGGGTTACCAGGCTGCACGCGGCCGCCGCCGGCTGGTTCGCCGCCCACGGGTCCGCGGTGCGGGCGGTCCGCCACGCCCAGGCGGCGCAGGACTGGGATCTCGCCAGTCGGCTGCTGGCCGATCACTGGCCGGCCCTTTATCTGGACGGGCAGTCCGCGACCGTTCATGAGCTGCTGGCCGGGTTCCCGGCCAACATGGTCACGGCCGATGCCGAGCTTGCGGTGGTGGCTGCGGCGGATGAGCTGGCCCGGGGATCGCTGGAGGCCGCCGAGCGGTGCCTGACCACGGCGGAACGGCATTCAGGATCGATGCCGGCCGGCCGCCGAGAATACGGTCGGCTTCTCCTCGGAGCGGTCCGCCTGCTGCTTGACCGCCAGCGCGGGAACCTGTCAGCCGTGACTGAGCAGGCGCGGGAAGTGCAGGCCATGGCGGAGGTCGCGGATGCGGTGTGGCCCGGCCTTGGCGTGGACCTAGGCGCGCTGGCGCTCATCAGCCTCGGCAGTACCCAGCTCTTCGCGACCGCGTCCGCGGACGCCGAGCGCAACCTGGAACGCGGTATCGCGCTGGCCCGCCAGGGCGGACGGCCTTACCTGGAGTTCACCGGCCTGGCCTACCAGGCGCCGCACGAGTTCTACCATTCGTTCGCGCGGGCAGCCGAGCGCGCCAGGCAGGCGGTGGAGTTGGCCGAGCGGCACGGCTGGAACGACGACCCGGCGGTCGGCGTTGCCTGCATGGTGGTCGGCATGGTGTCGGCGTGGCAGGGACGGCTGGACGAGGCCGAGCCGTGGGTCCAGCGGGCCGAGCGCACCCTCTGCGCCGAAACCCAGCCCGTGGCCGTGCTGGCGATCCGCCTCATTCGCGGGGTGCTTGAGCTGGAGCGAAACCATAACGCTGCGGCGCTGGCCGCCCTCGAGGCCGGCGAGGCGCTGGCCGGGCGGCTCGGCGGGCAGCACTACTTCGCCGCCCGCCTACGGGCATTGCTTGTGCATGCCCTGATTCGCCTCGGCCAGGCCGAGCGCGCCGGGCAGTTTCTGGCCGGGCTCAGCGACGAGGACCGCCGTCGCGGGGAGATCCGCATCGCTGCCGCCGCGCTGCTGCTCGCCCAGGGCGACCCGCAGGCCGCGCTGGCCGCGCTCGCCGCCATCCAGGAGAACCCGGTTTTCGAGGATCACTGGGGATTCTGGCGGGCCCGGGCCGACATGCTGGAGGCGCTCGTCCGGGACGCGCTCGGCGAGCCGGACGCCGCCGACGCCGCGATGGAACGCGCACTCGACCTGTCCGAGCACAGCGGCGACCTGACCCCATTCCTGTTGTACCCCGCCCCGGGCCTGCTGGAGCGTCATGCCGGGCAGCGCACCGTCCACGCCGGCCTGATCACCGAGATTCTCAGCCTGCTGGCCGGCCAGGCGCCCGCGGCGCCCCGCGCCCGGCCGCAGCCGCTGGTCGAGCCGCTGAGCGAGAGCGAGCTGCGCGTGCTGCGCTACCTGCCGACCAACCTCACCGCGCCGGAAATCGCCGGCGAGCTGTACGTCTCGCGTAACACCATCAAGGCGCACATGCGCAACGTGTACGCCAAGCTCGGCGCCCACCGCCGGGCCGAGGCGGTCGCCAGCGCCCGCGGCCTCGGCCTGCTGGCCCCCTCCGCGCATTAGCGCTCACGGACGACTTGGTGAGGCTGCGTCGCCGGCCGGCTCCGGGACCGGTGAGACTGCGTCGCCGGCCAGCTCCGGGGTCGCCCCCGGGCCGGACAGGTCCTGGCTCCTGATCTAGAGCACGGCCACCGCGATGATCACCGCCAGCGCCATGACGCCGGCTGAGACCAGATAGCCGCGGGAGAACCCCGTGGCCAGCGCGTGGTGGTAGATGTGGGTCTGCAGCGCGGCGGCGCCGGGGCCG
>Ga0335075_10001362_pt1 | contig 40554 bp, 40 predicted proteins | sample Lox_Sample_24_FD_206723 | JGI IMG/M metagenome (GOLD analysis project Ga0335075, IMG submission 206723) | Soil microbial communities from Loxahatchee National Wildlife Refuge, Florida, United States - Lox_Sample_2.4 | ecosystem: Environmental > Terrestrial > Soil > Wetlands | place: USA...
GTTTTTGGGGTTGCTCACCCACCCAAAACCGCCCCCAGAACCCCTCACGTCCGTTGCCCTGATCGTTCTGGGTCGAATCCGATAGTTATCTGGTGGCCTATTCGACCCAGAAGGCCCTTGGGGGTTGGGATTGCCCTGGTGGCTCGGATCGCTCCTGGGTTAATGGACCTTTGGGGCTGTGGATGGCGCTCAGGCCCTGGTCGTTCCTCCGATCTGCCTCTGGTCGTTCCTCCGATCTGCCTCTGGTCGTTCCTCCGATCTGCCTCTGGTCGTTCCTCCGATCTGCCTCTGGTCGTTCCTCCGATCTGCCTCTGGTCGTTCCTCCGATCTGTCTCTGGTCGCTTCTCCGGTCTGCTTTCGCTCAATAGGGTTGCTCTGTGGACTCCTTGGAAACCGATGTCGTCGTTGTCGGGGCCGGTCTTGCCGGCCTCAGTGCCGCCCGGGCGCTTGCCGCTCAGGGCAGGTCGGTGGCCGTACTCGAGGCTCGGGACCGGGTCGGCGGCCGCACCGTCAACGAACCGATCGGGGACGGGAAGATCGTCGAACTCGGTGGGCAATGGGTCGGTCCCGGCCAAGACCGGATCCTCGGGCTGATCTCCGAACTGGGCCTCGAGACGTTTCCGACCTTCGGCGACGGACTCAACCTGATCGAGCGGCGCGGCAAGGTCCGTGACTACCGCGGGACCATCCCCAAGCTCAACCCCGTCGCTCTGGCGGAGGTCGGCATGGCCCTGAAGAAGATCGATCGGCTCGCCGCCAAGGTGGATCCCGAACGTCCCTGGGCCAGTGAACACGCCCACCTCGACCGGATCACCTTCGACACCTGGATGCGCCGCAACGTCCGCACCGCCGCGGCCCGCGACCTGATGCGGCTCGCGATCCAGGCGGTCTGGGCGGCCGAACCCGAAGACATATCGATGCTCCACATGCTCTTCTACGTCAGCTCGGCCGGATCACTCGACCTGCTGCTCGACGCGGAGGGAGGAGCCCAAGACTCGCGCGTCACGGGCGGTACCCAGCTGATCTCGAACAGGATGGCCGACCAGCTCGGCGACTCGATCTACCTCGAAGCACCGGTGCGCCGGATCCTCTGGTCCGGGGACCGGGTCTTCGTCCTCGCCGACGGCATCCAAGCCACAGCGGCCCATGTGGTCGTGGCGATCCCGCCCGCGCTCGCCGGCCGGATCAGCTACGAACCGCCACTGCCACCGGCCCGCGACGGTCTCACCCAGCGGATGATCCAGGGCAGCGTGATCAAGACGATGTCCATCTATCCCGAACCCTTCTGGCGAAGCGCGGGCTACTCCGGCCAGGCGACCAGCGCCGACGGACCGATCTCGGTCGTGTTCGACAACTCGCCGCCGGACGGCAGCCCGGGGGTCCTGCTCGCCTTCTTCGAAGGCAAGGCGGCCCGCGACGCGGCCGGGCTCACCCGCGGAGAACGCGGCCAGATCGTCGCCGACTGTCTGGCCCGCCTTTTCGGTGAACGCGCCGCCCGTCCCGACAACTACGTCGAGAAGGTCTGGGCCGCCGACGAGTGGACCCGCGGCTGCTACGGCGGATATCTCCCCCCGGGAGCATGGACATCACACGGACACGCGCTCAGTGAGGCGATCGGCCCGATCCATTGGGCCGGCGCCGAAACGGCCACCCACTGGGCCGGATACATGGAAGGCGCGATCCAGTCCGGACGTCGGGCGGCAACCGAGATCCTGTCCGCCGGAAACGAGGGCACCCGATGAAGGTGATGGGAATCGTCAACGTGACACCCGACTCCTTCTCGGACGGCGGGCTGTTCCTCGATGCCGACAAGGCGATCGCCCACGGGCTCGAACTGGCCGCGGCGGGAGCCGACGTGCTCGACATCGGCGGCGAATCCACCCGGCCCGGCGCCGCGGAGGTCTCGACCGAAGAGGAACTGGCCCGGGTCGTGCCGGTGATCGAGGGGCTGGCCGGGTCCGCGCCGATCTCGATCGACACCACCAAGGCCACGGTCGCCGAGGCCGCGATCGAGGCCGGGGCCACGATCGTCAACGACGTCTCCGGTCTGCGCGGCGACCCAGACATGACGGCACTCTGCGCGGAACGCGGGGTGGAGGTCGTGATCATGCACATGCTCGGTACCCCCAGGACCATGCAGAACGATCCGCGCTACGACGATGTCGTCAACGAAGTTCTCGGCTTCCTGCTCGACCGGGCCGAATCGGCGACGCGGGCCGGAATCGAGCGGGATCGGATCTGGATCGACCCCGGAATCGGTTTCGGCAAGACGGTCGAACACAACCTGGCCCTGCTCGCCGCGACCGGTGAGTTCGCCGCGACCGGCCTGCCGGTTCTGCTCGGGCCGTCCCGCAAGACGTTCATCGGCAAGATCGACGGTTCGAGAGAGGATCAGCGTCTCGGCGGCACGATCGCGGCCTGCCTCGAAGGCATGCGCCGGGGGGCCGCGATGGTGAGAGTGCACGATGTGGCGGCGGTGGCCCAGGCGATCCGGGTCGCACGGGCAATTGAGAACTGAGAGTTTCTGGGTACGACTTCGTACGCGTCTGGGCGGTAGGTTGGCGACATGCCATTTACGGGGTTGCCGAATCCGCTTGTGACCATTCAGCTCCAGGGAGTCTCCGTCCACACCAATCACGGAGTGGGCGAAGCCGAGCGTGAAGTCGGCCAGCGAATGGTTTTCGACGTCGACCTCTCGCTGCTCGAGTGCCGGGCCGCCGAGACCGACGATCTCGACGGGACCGTCGACTACAGCGTCGTCACCGAGATGCTGGTCGAGATCGCGACCGAACGCAGCTACCTGACCCTGGAAAGGCTCACCGCGGTGATCGCCGAGCGGCTGCTCGACCAGTTCGGCGCGACGATGGTCCGGGTCCGGGCAACCAAGCCCGAACCGCCGATCGCGGTCGTCATGGAAGGCGCGTCGGTCGAGTTGATCCTGCGCCGTCAGCCCGATTCGGCGCCCGAGTAGCGATGTCCGGCGCCACCGCCGAGACCGTGTACCTCGGTCTCGGCTCGAACATCGGCGACCGTTTCGAACATCTGAACCGGGCGATCGCGTCGATCGGGTCCGCCGGAATCGAGATCGAGGCGGTCTCGTCCGCCTACGAGACCGAACCGGTCGGTGAGATCCTCGACCAGCCCGATTTCCTCAATGCGGCAATTCGGGTCAGGACCACGCTCGAACCGGAAGATCTGCTGGACAGGCTGAAGGAGATCGAGGCCGATCTCGGGCGCCGGCTCGGAGTGCCGCGGCATTCCCCGCGCATCATCGACATCGACCTGCTGCTCTACGGCGATGCCGAATACGAGTCGGATCGCCTCCGCCTGCCACATCGCGAGGTGACCAGCCGCCGGTTCGTGCTGGTGCCGCTGCTCGAACTGGACCCCGACCTCTCGACCCCCGACGGGGGCCGGCTCGACGCGGCCCTGGCGGCCCTGCCGGATGGACAGTGGGTCAAGCCGGCGGGTCCGCTCTCGCCGTAGAAGCGATCAGGTTCGCAGCGGCTCCAGCCACTCGGCCGGAAGGCCGGGAGGCATGTCGCCCGCATAGACCGGGATCAGCTGCCGGGCGAGCCGCCCGATCGGACGGTTCTCGATCGCCGGACGAAGGTCGGCCATCGTCATCGCCAGCACGATCGAGGGAGCGATCTGAAAGTCGGCCGCGTTCGGTTCCTCGTTGCCGATCGTGCCGTCCGCGATCCACGCGTCGAGCCGGTCGAGGATCCCGGGCAGAGCCGCGATCGCGGCTTTCACGTTCTCGTCGGTCGCCTTGTTGAAATAGACCGATCCGGCGACCAGCGGGAAGGCCGTCCGGCTCGCGATCGGGATCGGGATGCCGGTGTGCGACCCCTCCAGGTAACTGGCCATCGCGCCGCCGTTGCGCTTCAGCAGCCACCAGATGATCTGTCGCACCGGATGCTGCAGCTCTTCGTCCCCGACCCTTTCGGCCTCGAGCACCGAGCGGCGCCGCTCGGGATCGTCCGGCAGCAGCGGCGGGTCGGGAGCCAGGCCGTCGAGGGCCCGGGCGATCTGAACCGAGCCCTGAAGCTTCTGTCCGTCGATCCGCAGCGCCGGGACCGTGACCCGGGGAAACCCCGAGGCGCGGAGTACGACCTTCGACACCACCGGCAGCAGATCGACCCGTTTGAACGGGATGCTCTTGTAGTCGAGCATCATCGCCACCGAAAGAGCTGGGTGCGATCCCGGAATCGTGTACAGCTTGGCCTGGCTCATGGCCGCGCATACTAGGCCCCTTCGCGGCGCACGGTCCCGAAATGTCCAGTCCTGCCACACTCTTGGCGATGCTTCTAGCTATAGACGTAGGCAATACTCAGACCCATCTCGGGGCCTTCCAGGGCGACCGGCTCGCCGAGCATTGGCGTTTCCAGACCCGTGCCGGCGCGACCGGCGACGAACTGGCCGAACGCCTCTCCGGCCTGATGGAACTTCGCGATGTCGGCTTCGACGATCTCGAGGGGATAGTCGTCTCCTCGGTGGTGCCGCCGCTGGGTTCCGAGTACCGCGGGCTGGCCGAACGCTACCTCGATGTTGAGTGCCTGGTGGTCGGTCCGGGTATCAAGACTGGCATGGCGATCGAGATCGATACACCCACCGAGGTCGGCGCCGACCGTCTGGTCAACGCGATCGCGGCCTACGAGAAGGTCGGCGACGTCTGTGTCGGTGTCGATTTCGGCACCGGGATCAACTTCGACGCGGTATCGGCCGACGGGGCGTATCTCGGCGGGGCGATCGCGCCGGGAGTGGAGATCTCGCTCACCGCACTGACCGAGCGGGCCGCCCGCATCTCCCGGATCGATCTCGATCCGCCCAAGAACGCGATCGGCACGAACTCCCGTACCGCGATCCAGTCGGGGGTGCTTTTCGGCTTCGCCGGCCTGGTCGACGGGATCGGCCGCAGGATCAACGCCGAACTGGGTGGCAACGCCCGGTTCATCGCCACGGGCGGCTTCGCTTCGACGATCGTGCCGTTCACCGAGACGATCACCGAGATCGACGATCTGCTGACCCTCAAGGGCCTGCGGATCATCTACGAGCGAAACCGTGGCTGAACGACCCGCGCTCACCGACCCTTTCGAGATCGGCGGCGTCCGGATCTCGAACCGGGTGCTGCTCGCGCCGCTCGCCAGCATCGGCAACTGGTTCGTCCGTCTCCAGGCCCGCCGGTTCGGCGCCGGCCTCGCCGTTTCCGAGATGGTGTCCAGCTTCGGGCTTCACTACGGCAACGAGAAGACGATGACCGAACTGATGCGGATCCATCCGGACGAGCATCCGGTCTCGATCCAGCTCTTCGGGCATGACCCCGTGGCGATGAGGTCGGGGGCCGAGATCGCGGCCCGTTCCGGCGCGGATCTGATCGACATCAACATGGGCTGTCCCGTGCCGAAGGTGAGAAAGACGGGCGCCGGGGCCGAGATGCTCGCCGATCCGGAACTGGCTTTGGATGTCGCCCGGGCGGCCGCCGAAGGATCGGGCCTGCCGGTGACCGTGAAGATCCGTTCCGGTCTGATGCCGGGCGACCGTTCCGGTTTCGATCTGGCGATCCGCCTGGTCGAGGAGGCCGGTGTCCAGGCGATCGGCTTTCATCCCAGGGTCGCCAAGCAGGGACACAAGGGAACCCCGGACTACGCCATGGCCCGCGAACTGAGCGAACGGATCGACGTGCCGATGATCATCTCGGGAGGCCTCAGCGACGCCGACGCGGCCCGTGCCGCATACGAGGAATCCGGGGCCGACGCGGTGATGATCGCCCGCGGGGCGCTCGGCTATCCATGGGTGTTCTCCGAACTCACCGGGCAACGGATCGAGCCGCCCGAGCCGGCCGAGATGATGAACGAGCTGCTCTGGATCATGGACTGTGCCGAGGAGCACATGGGTTCCGAACGGGCCGGACGCTACCTGCGCAAGTTCTATCCCTGGTACCTGGACCGGCTCGATGTTCCGAAGCTGGTCAAGAACGAGCTGTGCCAGACCGCCGGGCTCGAGCGGGCGCGAGAGATCGTCGCCGAGATCCGTGACGGCGAGCCGGTGGCGGTGTGAAGCTCAGCGACCGGATCGAGACATGGAGACTGAAGGGCAGGCTGGTCGACTTCCGTGGACACGCGATCCACACCTACCACCAGGATGGCGAGGGCCCGCTGCTGGTCCTGCTCCACGGATTCCCGACCAGTTCCTATGATTGGCGCGACCTGATCGAACGCATGCCGGGCCGCGCGATCCTCGCCTTCGATTTCCTGGGCTTCGGGCTTTCTGACAAGCCCCGGGACCACTCGTACACCCTCTCCTGGCAGGCCGACCTGACCGAGGAGCTGGCCCGCCGCTACGCGGACGGGGGTCCGGTCTACGTCTGCGCGCACGATCTCGGCACCTCGGTCGCGACCGAACTCCTGGCCCGCGATCTGGCCGGCGAACTCGGGTTCGATCTGACCGGAGTGCTTCTCTTCAACGGTTCGATCCTGGTCGAGCGAGCGAATCCGACCCTCGCGCAGAAGCTGCTGCGAGGACCGCTCGGGCCGTTGGCGGCCCGCTTCGCCAACGAGTCCTTCTTCCGCCGCCAGTTCGCGTCCGTCTTCTCCGAGAAACACCCCCTTTCGGACGATGATGCCGCCGACCACTGGATGCTGATGAGCTACAACGAGGGAAATCGCCTGGGACACAAGCTCGTGTCATACATGGATGAGCGGGTGATCTACGCCGATCGCTGGCATGGCGCGATCAGGGATTGGCAAGGTGATCTGCGGCTGGTCTGGGGCATGAAGGATCCGGTCGCGGTTCCCGAAGTTCTCGATGGTCTGCTCGAGCTGAGACCCGATCTGCCGGCCCGCCGGTTCAGCGATATCGGCCACTATCCGCAGGTCGAGGATCCCGCCCGTTTCAGCGAGGCACTGGCCGAGTCGATGGCCGCGGCGGACGGCTCGTTATAATCGCGCACTCCGTTGCCCTGTCGGCACCTGCCGGGTCGTCGCTTCAGGGCGTTATTTGCAGGGTCGGAAGCTGAATTTCCCCGACCATCCCAAGAGAGGTTGATACCAGTGAGCCGCACTTCCGAAATCACCCCAGAGGGTCTCAAGAAGCTTGAGGAAGAGATCGAGCATCTCTCCACCGTACGCCGACGCGAGGTGTCCGAACGTATCCGCGAGGCCCGTGATTTCGGCGATATCTCCGAAAACGCCGAGTATGACGACGCCAAGAACGAGCAGGCACAGCTCGAAGCTCAGATCAGCCAGCTCGAAGAGCGCCTGCGCCGTTCGACCGTGGTCGAAGAGGGCAGCCAGGACACCGGATCGGTCGGTTTCGGTTCGGTCGTCCACATCAAGGATCAGGACAACGGCAATTCCCGCAAGTTCCAGATCGTCGGTTCGACCGAGGCCGACCTGGCGGGCGGCAAGCTCTCCAGCGAGTCACCGATCGGTGCCGCGCTGATCGGCGCGAAGGTCAACGAGATCGTCAAGGTGCCCGCTCCGAAGGGCACCGAGAAACAGTTCAAGATCACCAAGATCGAAGCTGCCTAGCTTGCTTTCGGCCCGGATCCGATGACCGAGCCCGAAACCAGCACGCTCCTCGCCGAAAGACGGCAGAAGCTGGACCGTCTGCGCGCGGCCGGGGTGGAGCCGTTCCCGCACGGCTTCGAGCGGCGCGAGGAGATCGCCGGCGTGCTCGAGGCCCACGAGGGTCTCGAGGCCGGGGTAGAGACAGATTCGGTTCACCGGGTCGCCGGACGGATCGTCGGCCGGCGGGGTCACGGCAAGGCAGCTTTCATCGACCTGCGGGACGCCACCGGCCAGATCCAGCTTCACGCCAAGGCCGACGTACTCGGTGAGGAAGCCTTCGCCCTGCTCGAGGATCTCGACCTGGGTGACATCCTCGGGGTCGAGGGAAGAGCCGTGGTCACTCGCCGCGGTCAGCTCTCGATCGAGGTCAAGAGCTGGGAGATCCTGGCGAAGTCGCTGCGGCCGCCGCCGGACAAGTTCCACGGGCTGGAGGACACCGAGACGCGCTATCGCCGTCGGGAGCTGGACCTGATCGCCAACGAGGAGAGCCGCGAGATCTTCCGGGTGCGCGCCCGCACCGTTTCCGAGGTCCGCCGCTGGCTGGACGACCATGGTTTCTTCGAGGTCGAGACCCCGGTTCTGCAGCCGCTGTACGGCGGCGCGCTCGCGAAACCCTTCACCACCCATCACAACGCGCTCGACCGCCGGCTCTACCTGCGGATCGCGACCGAGCTGTATCTGAAGCGCTGCGTGGTCGGCGGAATCGACAAGGTGTACGAGCTCGGCAAGGATTTCCGCAACGAGGGCATCTCGATGAAGCACAACCCCGAGTTCACGATGCTCGAGTGGTACGAGGCCTACGCGGACTACACCCAGACCGCGATCGAGCTGGAGACTCTGGTCTCATCGGTCGCCGAGAAGGTGCTCGGCAAGGCCGAGATCGAACGTGACGGCCGCACGATCAGCCTGGCGCCGAGCTGGCACCGGATCACGCTGCGCGACGCGATCCTCGAGAAGTCGGGGATCGACATCGAGAAGGAGACGACCCGGGAGAGCCTGGCCGCCGCGATGAAGGTCGAACTGGACGACACGGTCGGCTGGGGCAAGCTGGTCGACACCCTGTTCTCGAAGCGGGTGGAACCGGATCTGATCGAGCCGACTTTCATCATGGACTACCCCGTGGAGCTCTCGCCGTTCGCGAAGATCCATCGGGACAAGCCGGGAGTGGTCGAACGCTGGGAGGCCTTCATCGGCGGTGTCGAGATCGCCAACTCGTTCACCGAGCTGAACGATCCCGACGAGCAGCGGCGCCGGTTCGAGCAGCAGGGGGAGGAGCTCGAGCGTGGCGACGACGAGGCCCAGCCGTACGACGAGTCCTTCATCGAGGCGCTGGAGCAGGGCATGCCGCCGACCGGCGGTGTCGGCCTCGGGATCGACCGCCTGGTGATGATGCTGACCGGCACCGGGTCACTGCGTGAGGTCGTGCTGTTCCCGGCCATGCGTGACTGAGAAAGATCAAGTCGTCCGGGCCATTTCGCTTCGCCGTGGGGCCCGGACATCGAAGTACCTTGCGGTGGGTCATTGAGTGTTGATTCAGCGAGTGCCTCAGCCAGGTAATCTCGATGTCGGACAGTCCAGTCAATGCCGGGAGAGAACCGTGAACGAGAACAACAAGAGACTTCATGATCAGGGCCAGAGCCTCTGGGTCGACAACATCACCCGGGCCATGCTGGACGACGGCACGCTCGCGAAGTACATCGCCGAGCTCTCGGTCACGGGTCTCACCTCGAACCCGACCATCTTCGAGAAGGCGATCGGCGGCGGCAGCGACTACGACGCCCAGATCGCCGAGCTCGCCGCGACCGAAAACGATCCCGAGGGGATCTTCTTCGAGCTGGCGATCACCGATCTGCGCCGCGCCGCCGACCTGTTCGCCGACACCGCGGCCCGCACCCACGGCGTCGACGGTTTCGTCTCACTCGAGGTCTCGCCTCTCCTGGCCGACGACACCGACGGCACGATCAGCCAGGCGGTCGATCTTCACGCCCGGGCCGAGCGCGACAACCTCTTCATCAAGATTCCCGGCACTCCCGCGGGCCTGCCGGCCATCGAGGAGGCGATCTTCCGGGGTGTGCCGGTCAACGTGACCCTGCTCTTCTCGCGCGAGCAGTATCTCGCCGCCGCCGACGCCTACATGAAGGGTGTCGAGCGCCGGATCGAGGCCGGGCTGGATCCAGCTGTGAACTCGGTCGCCTCGCTTTTCATCAGCCGCTGGGACGCCGCCGTGATCAACGACGTATCGGACGAGCTCAGGGCGAAGCTCGGGATCGCGATCGGGCAGCGCACGTATGCCGCCTATCGCGAGCTGATCGCAAGCGATCGCGCCCAGCGCCTGGCGAATGAGGGAGCGATGACCCAGCGCCTGCTGATGGCCAGCACCGGCACCAAGGATCCCGACGCCTCGGACGTGCTCTACATCGAGGCTCTGGGAGCCCCGAACACGGTCAACACCATGCCGGAGGCGGCACTCCTGGCCTACGCCGACCACGGTGTCACGGGCGCTCCGATCTCACCCGATGGCGGAGACGCCGAAGAGGTTCTGGCGTCCTACGCCGAGGCCGGATTCGACGTCGATGCGCTGGCGGCGAGGCTTCAGGATGAAGGCAAGGTGTCCTTCGAGAAGTCCTGGCACGACCTGATCGACACGATTCGTCAGCAGATCCCCGGCTGAGCGGCCCTGAGGGCCGGGTGATTTCGCACCCGGCCAGGCGTGACGACACTCATTCAGGCCGGGAATGCGCCCTCGGTATACTGGCTTATTCGCCCGTACCGCTTGATCTAAACGAGAAAAAGTCAAGAGATTCAAACGATCCGCCGACCCGACACCGATACTCAGCTAACCCCCGAGGTTTGAGGTAACGAAGAACTTTGTTCGAGAGATTTACAGAACGCGCCCGTCAAGTAGTCGTCCTCGCCCAGGAAGAAGCCCGGACGCTCAAGCACAACTACATCGGCACCGAGCACATCCTGCTGGGTCTGCTGCGAGAGGAAGAGGGTCTCGCCGCCCGGGTACTCGAGTCGCTGGACATCACGGTCGAGCGCGTCCGCGCCCAGGTCGTGCGCATCGTCGGATCCGGTGAGGAAGTCACCTCGGGCCAGATCCCGTTCACGCCCCGTGCCAAGAAGGTCCTCGAACTGGCGCTGCGCGAGGCGCTCAGCCTGGGTCATAACTACATCGGCACCGAGCACATCCTGCTCGGATTGGTCCGCGAGAACGAGGGCGTCGCCGCCCGCATCCTGCTCGACTTCGACGCCGACTCGGACAAGATCCGCAACGAGGTCATCCGCATGCTGTCCGGTCCCGGTGGACGTCGTCCCGGTCAGGGTGGTCAGGGTTCCAGCTCCGGCCAGTCGACCGAGGGCGGCAAGAAGTCTTCGAAATTGCTCGACCAGTTCGGGCGCAACCTGACCAAGCTGGCCGAAGACGGCAAGCTCGACCCGGTCGTCGGTCGCGAGACCGAGATCGAACGGATCATGCAGATCCTTTCGCGGCGCACCAAGAACAACCCGGTGCTGCTGGGTGAGCCCGGCGTCGGTAAGACCGCCGTCGTCGAGGGTCTCGCTTCACGCATCATCAAGGGCGAGGTCCCGGAGATGCTGCGCAACAAGCAGATCTACACGCTCGACCTGGCCGCCCTGGTGGCCGGTTCGAAGTACCGCGGCGAGTTCGAGGAACGCCTGAAGAAGGTCATGAAGGAGATCGCCCAGCGCGGCGACATCGTGCTCTTCATCGACGAGATCCACAATCTGGTCGGCGCCGGCGCGGCCGAAGGGGCGATCGACGCCGCTTCGATTCTGAAGCCCGCGCTCGCCCGTGGCGAGATCCAGACCATCGGTGCGACCACGCTCGACGAGTACCGCAAATACCTCGAACGCGATTCGGCGCTGGAACGGCGTTTCCAGCAGATCCGCGTCGAGCAGCCGACTCCCGAGCAGACCGTGAAGATCCTCGAGGGGCTGCGCGAGCGCTACGAGCAGCACCACAAGGTCCAGATCTCCGACGAGGCCCTCGAAGCCGCCGCGGAGCTGGCCGACCGCTACATCTCCGACCGTTTCCTGCCGGACAAGGCGATCGACCTGATCGACGAGGCCGCGTCCCGGATGCGCATCAAGTCGATGACCGCGCCGCCGGTGTACCGCGACCTCGAAGAAGAGATCGAGACCGCGCGCCGTGAGAAGGAAGCCGCGATCGAGGCCCAGGAGTTCGAGAAGGCCGCCAACCTGCGCGACACCGAGCGTCAGCTCACGACCCGCAAGCGCCAGCTCGAAGAGGAGTGGGCCGAAGGCGAAGAGGGCGAGCGTCCCGTGCTCGGCGAGGAAGAGATCGCCGACATCGTCTCGATGTGGACCGGCATCCCGGTCTTCAAGCTGACCGAGGCCGAGACCAAGAAGCTGATCGAGATGGAAGGCGAGCTGCACAAGCGCGTCATCGGCCAGGAGGCCGCGATCGAGGCCGTCTCGAAGGCGATCCGTCGCTCTCGTGCCGGAATCAAGGATCCGAAGCGTCCCGCCGGCTCATTCGTCTTCCTCGGCCCCTCGGGCGTCGGCAAGACGGAACTGGCCCGTACCCTCGCCGAGTTCCTGTTCGGCGACGAGGACTCGATGGTCCGCATCGACATGTCCGAGTACATGGAGAAGCACGCGGTCAGCCGACTGGTCGGTTCACCTCCCGGATACGTCGGTTTCGACGAGGGCGGCCAGCTGACCGAGGCCGTGCGCCGCAAGCCCTACTCGGTCCTGCTCCTGGACGAGATCGAGAAGGCCCACCCGGACGTCTTCAACATCCTGCTGCAGATCCTCGAGGACGGCCGTCTGACCGACTCGCAGGGCCGCACGGTCGATTTCCGCAACACGATCATCATCATGACCTCGAACATCGGGGCCAACGAGATCGCGCGCAACCAGGGCATCGGCTTCACGGTCTCGGACGACACCGGCATCACCTATGACGACATGAAGGGTCGGATCATGAGTGAGCTGCGCAAGGTGTTCCGTCCCGAGTTCCTGAACCGGATCGACGAAGTGATCGTCTTCCACAAGCTGACCCGCGAGGAAGTGCGCGAGATCATCGAACTGATGATCGGACGTGTGCGCAACCAGGTGGCCGAGCACGAGCTGATGCTCGAGCTCGACAACGGAGCCAAGGACTTCCTGGTCGACAAGGGCTGGGATCCGTCCATGGGCGCCAGGCCACTGCGTCGCGCGATCCAGCGTTACATCGAGGATCCGCTCGCCGACGAGGTGCTGAAGGCTGGCGGAGGCGACTCGGTCGCCGGTTCCCTGGTCACGGTCAAGCGTGACGAGGCCGGTGACGAGACCGACAATCCGCTGAAGCTGAAGATCACCAAGCCGCGCAAGAAGGCGAAGAAGGCGAAGAAGGAAGAGCCCGAGAAGGTCGGGGTCGCCACGACGCCGGAGACGACCGGCGGCACCAAGCCGAGCGAGCCCGCCGAGGGCGGCGACTCGGCCGAAACAGCCGCGGAGTAGAGGCTGGTGCCATCCCGGAGCGCATCGTCGCGTTCCGGGAGGCAGTGGTTGGCGGAGATTCCGGCGGACAGAAAGGGCGGCCGCCCTATCTGCCCACGAAAAAGGGCTGCTTCCAGGTCTGCTCGGCCCGGCGCAGCTTGACCGCGTCCAGGTAGACCTCGACCCCGTCCGGCCACCAGCGTCCGGAATACCAGGCGCCCATGCTTCCCCACAGGTCCCCGGCACGGTACTTCTTGCCGTTGCCTTCGACCGTGTTCAGCCAGGTCTGGGTGCCGTCGTAGTAGGAACGGATGATCCCGCCGTAGTAGTCGGCGTTGAAGGCGGTGAAATAGCGGGCGATCCGGCAGTCGCCGAAACAGTGGTAGGGCCTTCGCACCTGGTAGAGCCCGAAGGAGTCGCCTTCGTCACCGACGAACGAGTTGACCCACCAGGTCTCGACCGTGGCGACCGACCGCATGATCTCGGTGTTGATGCCCCACTTGTGTGAGGCCCACTGGATGATCTCGTCGGTCGTGCCCTTGAACCGGCCGTCGACGTACTTCTTGTAGGGCATGTCGCTGCGCTTGCGCCAGGCCCGGAGCATCTTCCTGCCGGGAATCCGGTGGTTGGCCAGGCGGTTCTCGGGCCGGGGCTCCCAGGCCGATCGATCGACCAGCTTGGCCGCCGCCTTGCTGCTCCGCGGGCCCCATCCGACCTTTCGTGTCTTCTCCATGCCCGCGGTCGCGAAGGTAGGTGCCGCGAGCAGCGCGAGGCCGAGGAGGGCTGTGACCAGTTTGAGTCTCACCGGGGAAAGTCTGGCAGAGCCGAGGCCCGGGCTCAGAGTTCGTCCGCGTCCCTTACCCGCATGTGCTCGATCATCTCGACCGGGGCATCCATCGCGCTGAGAGCGTTCAGGAAGGTTCCCGACGCGAAGAATCGGGAGACCTCGCGGGGTCCGGCACCGGTTATCTGCTCGATCTGGTGGAAGGCGGTCATGAAGCCCTCCCGGATTTGTGTTCTCAGTTCCGGGTGGCCGCTGGCCGCGAGAACCTGGAGGTGACACTGGACCCAGGCATCATCCTTCAGCAGCTCCAGGTAGGCGACACTCAGCTTGAGCAGTCGCTCCGGGGGTGAGTCCTTCTCTTCGATCGCGGCCTCGAAGACCTCCAGCATGCGGCTGTACAGGGTTTCCTGGCAGGCGAAGAAGAGGTGGCGCTTGTTTTCGAACAGCGCGTAGATGTACGGCTGCTGGATGCCGGCACGCTCGGCGATCATCGAGGTCGTGGTGCCGTCGAAACCTCGCTTGCCGAACTCGATGAGGGCGGCCTCGATCACGTCCGCCCGTCTCTCGGCCTGTGGAATTCGGGATTTCTTGTTGCGGCGTGGAGCTTGTGACACTGATTCGTTCGTTCTCCCCGTTACGAAATCGCCCCCACGAACGATTACGTACTTGATAGATCCATGCTCAGTTGGATGGGACTTGTACGACAGAGTGTATGTGTTGTCGCCCTTCGCATCTGGACAGGCGGAAGCGAAGCCGCGTAGTCGCGGCCGGTGTCAAGCCCGATCCGGGAGAAGAACCGGGCTCAGCGAGTGGCGATGACCGCTTCCGCGGCGGCCTGTGCGGCCTCGATCTGGCCGGCGACCAGGTCAAGGCCGTTGTCCCAGAAAGCGGGATCGGCGAGATCGACACCGACCAGCTTGCCGAGTTCCTCCGGGCTCTTCGAGCCGCCGGAGGCGAGCATCTCCAGATACCCGGGCACGATCTCGTCACCACGCTCCTCGTAGAGGCGATAGACCGAAAGCGCCAGCAGCTGGCCGTAGGAGTAGGCGTAGACGTATCCGGGGGATCCGATGAAGTGCGGGACGTAGGACCACCACGAGCCGTAGCCCTCGGTCACCTCGACCGAATCGCCCAGCAACTCGACCTGGGTCTCGGTCCAGATCTCGCCGAAACGTTCGACGGAAAGCTCACCTTCGGTCCGTCGGGCGGTGTGGACCCGATCCTCGAACTGGTTCATCGCGATCTGACGGAAGATCGTCGCGATCTGGCCCTCGACCGATTCGGACAGAAGGCCGAGGCGGGAAGCGGGATCCTTCTCGGCCTCCAGAAGACGTCCGAAGACCAGCTCCTCGGCGAAGACGGAAGCGGTCTCGGCGACGGTCAGCGGGGTGTCTTGGTGAAAGATGCCCTGGCGTCCGGCCAGGCTCTGATGCAGTCCGTGTCCGAGCTCATGGGCGAGCGTGAGCACATCGCGCCGCTTGTCCGTGTAGTTCAGCATCACGTAGGGATGGACCGAGGGGACGGTCGACGCGCTGAAAGCACCACCGCGCTTGTTCGGGCCGGGGGGAGCATCGATCCAGCGGCCCTCGAAGAACCGTTCGACCACGTCCCCGGCCTCGGGAGCGAGCGAGGAGAAAGCCTCCTGCACGATCCGGCGGCCCTCGTCCCACTCGATCTTCTCGTCGTCGGTGGCGATCGCGGCCATGCGGTCGTAGTCCGCTAGCCGGTCCACGCCGAGCAGCTTCGCCTTCGTCCGGTACCAGGACCGGGCCATCTCATAGCGTCCCTTGACGGCTTCGACCAGCGCCTGGACCGACTCGTCACTGGCTTCGTTCGAAAGGTTGCGGGTCGCCAGCCAGTGCGGATACTTGCGCAGGCGGTCCTTGGTCGCCTTCTCCTGAAGCAGGGTGTTGAAGACATAGGCGCGGGTGCGCAGTCCCGGCTCGAGCGATTCGGTGATCGCCTCGGCCGTGGTCCGGCGCACATCCCGGTCAGGGTTGTGCAGCCCCGAAAGCGCAATGTCGAGCGAAACCGCTTCGTCCTCCTCGGGCAGGTCCACCCGGATCGCCGAAGTCAGCTCGTCGAAGAGGCGGCTCCAGGCGCCGGCGCCGGTCACCGAGAGCTCGGTGATGATCCGTTCCTCCGGTGCGCTCAGAAGGTGATCGCGGTAGCGGCGCTCGTTGCGCAGATGGTGTTCACAGAACTCCAGTCCGGGGGTGGCCAGCAACTCCTCCGCCCGCTCGTCGTCGAGAGCGGCCCACTCGAGATCGAAGAAGAGCAGCTTGGTCTGAATCGCGGTGGCCCGTTCCGAACCGAGCTGGAGCAGCGCGCCGTTCTCCGGGTCGGCCGTGTCGGCGGCGAACCGGAGATGGGCGTAGTTGAGCGCGCGCCCGGCCCGGTCCGAGATATCGGCGAGCTTGGTCATCGCGACGATCAGACCCGGGCCGTCGATCTCCCCGACCTTGCCCTCGTACTCGGCGGCGAAACGATCGGCGGCCTGATCGGCCTCGTCGAGAAGCGCGACGACCGCGGCCTCCGGATCGCTCGCCTCGACCCCCTCGAGCAGGTCGTCGAGATTCCATGTGACCTGCTCGAGTGTGCTCATGCCGTGGCGCTCTTTTCTTTGAGGTTCTTGCGGATGATCCAGTCACCGATCAGCGAGCCGATCGGGCCGAGGGTGACGATCGTGAGCAGCGGGAACCACCAGCCCCACCACTTCTGCACCGAGCCGTATGCGCACAGCCCGATCAGGACGAGGAAGAAGAAGCCGTGGACCGGGCCGAGAATCGAGACGACGCTGTGCTTGTCGGCGACGAAGCTGGAGGCCCAGACGAGCGGGATGAGGAGGAGGAAGTCGAGGATGGCGACCGCGGCGATGATGTTCAGGAAACGCATCTCCTGCGCGCCGCCGGGCGCCTGGGCGGGGGAGGTATCTGAGGGGTTCATTGTAAAATCGCAAGCTATCAGGACGCCAAGCTGAGCCGCCTGATCTGAAGGGGCTGCGCTACCGTCAGGGCATGAGCGAGAACTCTCCCGAGCTGGGCCGGACAGCGATCGGAACGTGGAGCGGCGGGCGCTTTCTGCACTTCGGGGAGGCGATCTGCGAAGACCGCCTGGTGTCGCTCCTCACACCCGGCGACGGTATCGACACCCTGGTCACCGCCGACGCGTACGGCACCGGCGAGGCCGACCTGGTGCTCGGTCGGGCGATCGCGTCGACATCCCGGGACGAGTACAGGCTGGTCGGCTCGATCGGCCACGACTTCTACAACGCGGAGCGTGACGGTCCGCGGGGCTTCCCGCGATTCACCTCACCCGCCCTGCGAGGGCCCGGCGAGTACGCCGATTACCTGAGGATGGCGACCGAGAGGCAGCTCGAGCGGCTCGGGGTCGATCACCTGGACCTGCTCCTGCTGCACAACCCCGATCGCATCGGCTATGCGTCCGAGGAGGTCTGGGCGGGGATGGCCGCGCTGCGGGACGAAGGACTGGCGGCCGGGATCGGAATCGCCCCCGGGCCCGCCAACGGATTCACGCTCGACCTGCTGGACTGCTTCGAACGTTTCGGTGATCAGATCGACTGGGCGATGCTCATCCTCAACCCCTTCGAGCCCTGGCCGGGCAGCTACGTCCTCGACGCGGCCGCGGAGCGGCGGATCAAGGTCCTGACCCGTGTGGTCGACTACGGCGGCCTGTTCTGGGACATCCTGCGCCCCGGCGCTGAACTCGGCAAGACCGACCATCGCGGATACCGGCCGGCGGGATGGATCGAGGCCGGGACGAAGAAGCTCGACCGGATCCGGCCGATCGCCGAGCGTCACGAGCTCACCATGATGCAGCTCGCCTGCCAATGGAACCTCGCCCATCCCGCGGTCGAATGCGTCGCCCCGACCCTGATCCAGGAGATCGGACCACGAGCGAGACCGATCGAAGACCTGCGCACGGAACTGGCGGCACTGCCGGCGGAGGATCGCCTCACCTCGGACGAGGTGAAGGAGATCGCGGCGATAGGAGACAACCACGGCTCGATGGCGCTCAAGGGGGCTTCACCCGTGTTCGAGGGCGAGGAGAAGCCCGACGCCTGGCCGATGACCCCGGAGCTGGAGGAGCTGGCGAAGCGGCGCGGGATCGACCCTGCCGTGGATCTGGTCAAGAACTAGGACACGGCGATCTCGTCGGGCGGCAGTCCCGGTCGTGGCGCTTGCTGCCGAATCTCGGGGGCTGGTCGCTTCGCTCCGCGCTTCGCGCGTGAATGACCTGTTCTGGGGGCGATTTGGGGGCTATCTGCTCCCGGATCTCCCCCAGAATGCTGACTTGGGACTCAGGGCCGGACTTAGACCGGCAGGTCCAGTCCGATCCAGACGATTCCGAGGGTCAGGACGAAGGTGAGCCCCATCAGCACGTGGGCCTTCGGCAGCATCATGTGGGCGAAGACCGAGACGATCAGGGCTACGACCAGGCCCATCTTGACCTGGAAATCACCGTAGCTCCAGAGGTCGTAGTGAGATGCCATCAGCATGCCCGTGAAGAGGAGCACTCCGAGAGCCACGAGCGACCCGAGGCCGAAACGCTGGGCGATCGCCTTCATCCGGGCGGGGTCGGGATTTGACCGCTCGACCGGCACCACGGTGGCGGCCAGCATCAGCTGGCCTCCGAGGAAGAAGGCCATGGCGACGACGTGAAGGAAGAGAAGTACCTGCATGGGCCGGATCTTAGGCAGTTCGGAAGGCGACAGATCCGCTCACTCGCTTGGCCGGCGCTTCGAGACCCGGCTCGCGCGGCGAAGCGAAGCGATTCAGGTTCCCGGTCCAAATGTCCTGCCGGATCCTTAGCCTGGTGCGGTGGCGAAGATCCGATCACAACATGTCTGTCAGAACTGCGGTCACGTCGCGATGGCCTGGACCGGCCGTTGCCCCGACTGCGGTGAATGGAACACGCTCGTGGAATCCGTGGTGCCGCAGAAGAGCACCGCGGCCGCCCGCAAGTCCGTTGCGGCCGCGCCCGGCAAGCCAATCGTCCTGAAGGACGTGGTCGCGCTCGAGACCGCGCGATACGTGACCGGGATCGGTGAGCTGGACAGGGTCCTGGGCGGCGGCGTCGTACCCGGATCGCTGGTCCTGCTCGGCGGATCGCCCGGCATCGGCAAGAGCACCCTCACCGGCATGGCGATGGCCAACCTTCAGGCCAAAGGCATCGAGACCCTCTACGTCTCCGGCGAGGAATCCGCGGCCCAGGTACGGCTACGGGCCGAACGTCTCGGTCCGGCCGCCCTGGAGGTGCGCGCTCTCGCCGAGAACTCGCTCGAGACGATCCTCGGGACCATCGAGACGGAGAAGCCCAGGGTCTGCGTGATCGATTCGATCCAGACCATGCACAGCGGTGAGCTGACCGGAGCACCGGGCTCGGTCGGGCAGGTCCGCCACGCGGCCAACTCCCTGGCCGAACTGGCCAAGCGGCTCGACGTCGCGGTCGTGCTGGTCGGCCACGTGACCAAGGAGGGGAGCCTCGCCGGTCCCCGCGTGCTCGAGCATCTCGTGGATTGCGTACTTCAGTTCGAAGGCGAACGGGAACGGACGTACCGCACCCTCAGAGCGATCAAGAACAGGTTCGGCGCGACCAGTGAGGTGGGCGTGTTCGAGATGCGCTCCGGAGGCCTGACCGAGGTCACCGACCCATCGGCGCGCTTCGTCGAAGAGGCCACCGGTGCCCTCGGATCGGTCGTGCTCGCCTCGATGGAGGGAACACGGCCGGTCCTGGTCGAGGTTCAGGCGCTGGTCTCGCCCTCCGAGCTCGAGATCCCCCGCCGGGTCGTCAACGGAATCGACCGCAACCGCCTCAGCATGATCCTCGCGGTGCTCGCCCGCCACGCCGGTGTGGGGCTCGGCACCTCGGATGTCTTCGTCAACGTTGTCGGGGGAGTGCGGGTCGACGAGCCCGGGGCGGACCTCGCGGTCGCCCTGGCGGTGGTCTCGGCCCATCGCGGGCAGGCCCTCTCGGGCTCGAACGGGCGGCCCCTGGCCTGTTTCGGCGAGCTGGGGCTCACCGGCGATCTGCGATACGTCGGGCACGCCGATCGCAGGGTCGCCGAATCGGTCAAGTTCGGGCTCGATCCGGTGGTCGGGCCGCGTTCGACCGAACGCCTTCCGGGGCTCGCGCCCTGCGCTTCGGTCCGGGAGGCGGTGCGCCGGGCCTTCGAGCAGGGCGGTCAGGCGGCCGTGGCCTGACGTTCAGTCAAGCCTAAAAAACACTCAGGAAAATCCCAGGCTTCGCAACGTGCCGCCCGAAAACACGGCAGACCGCACTAACAAGCCAAATCTGTCATAATTAGGGGATGTCACCAGCAGTCGAAAGTGATCTAGCACATCTTTCTGAACGTCAGGATCCTAGGCTGCTCCGTGCCATCGACGCCGTTGCTCCCGGCACCGAGCTGCGTGAGGGCATCGACAACATCGTCCACGCCCGAACCGGTGGGCTGATCGTCGTCGGTGAGACCGAGGAGTTCGCGTTCATGCTCTCCGGCGGCATCCGGCTGGACATCGATTACACCCCGGCGATGCTCTACCAGGTGGCCAAGATGGATGGTGCGATCCTGATCAACGGCGAGGCCTCGAAGATCACCTGGGCGAACGTGCAGATGATGCCCGACCCGACCATCCACTCGTCGGAGACCGGCACCCGCCATCGCACCGCCGAGCGCATCTCCAAGCAGGTCGACGCCCTGGTCATCGCGATCTCCCAGCGCCGGGAGGTCGTCTCGCTCTATCTCGACGGCGCCAAGTACATCCTTCAGGACATCCCTTCGGTGCTGGCCAAGTCGAACCAGGCGCTGGCGACCCTCAACAAGTACCGCTCGCGCCTCGACGAGCTCTCGCAGCGCCTGACCCGTTCCGAGTTCAACGGCAGCGTCGTGCTCTACGACGCCCTGGCGGTCCTGCAGCGCTCCGAGCTGGTCTCCCGCATGGCGATCGAGGTCGAGCGCTACATCGTCGAGCTGGGTACCGAGGGCCGTCTGATCGAGATGCAGCTGGAGGAGACGATGGTCGGCGTGAACGCCGATCGTTCGGCCCTGATCCGCGACTACTCGATCGAGGACACGGAGGAGAGCCTCCAGTACGTGGCCGAACAGGTCGCGGCGCTGTCCCACCAGGACGTGCTCGATTTCGGCGCGCTCGCCGAGATCCTCGGCTACGACCGCAAGATCAACACACTCGACTTTCCGATCGAACCGCGCGGCTACCGACTTCTGGGCCGGGTGCCGCGTCTTCCGAAGCTTGTCGTCCAGAAAATCGTCCAGCAGTTCGGCAGTCTCGATGAAGCGCTGCAGGCGCCCGACGAGGAACTGGCTTCGGTGGACGGTGTCGGTCCCTCGCGCGCGAAGGAGATTCGCGAGGGTGTGAGACGGCTCCAAGAGTCCGTTCTCTCTGACCGGTTTTTGAATACATGACGGACACGCGCCGTCGCTACGAAGCAAAGGAGCAATCTGATTTCTGATTCAGACGCAGTGACAGAAGAAGAACTCGATGACATCGAAGTGGTTCCCTACGTCTGCGACTTCGAGGAAGGCGACAAGGTCGTCTACCCGCACCACGGTGCCGGAGTCGTGCTCAAGAAGGAAAGCACCGATCTGCTGGGCGAGACCCGCGAATACCTGACGATCAAGATCCTCCACAACGATCTGACCGTCAAGGTTCCGACGGAGAACGCCGGCATCGCCGGCCTGCGCCGAGTCATCGACGAAGACGAGATCAAGAAGGTCATCTCGGTCCTCTCCGACGAGGTTTCCGACATGCCCAAGAACTGGAACCGCCGGTTCAAGTACAACAAGGAAAAGATCAAGACCGGCAACGTGTTCGAGCTGGCAGAGGTCGTCCGCAACCTCGCCCTGCGTGAGATGGAGAAGGGTCTCTCCACCGGCGAGAAGCAGATGTACACCCGCGCCAAGAAGATCCTCGCTTCCGAGTTCATGTACGCCCTGGACAAGGACGAAGAGGGCGCCGAGGAATACCTCGACGGTCTGCTCGAGGAGCGTTTCGAGGCTTCGGTGGCCGCGGCCGCTGCCGCCTGATCCAAGTCGACGCTGATGGCTGACGGTTCCGGCCAGGGAACCATCGAGACCACCGCGCTGATCGTCGCCGCCGGCTCCGGGGAAAGACTCGGAGCCGGTGGGCCGAAGGCGCTGGTCGAGGTCGCCGGCCGGCCGCTCTACCGGTGGTCGCTCGATGCCTGCCGGAGATCGACCCGGATCGGGCCGATCGTGATCGCGGTCCCGCCGGGGCGCTCGGGCGAGTTCGCCGACGAGGATGTGATCCCGGTCGATGGCGGCCGGGTCCGTTCGGAATCGGTGGCGGCGGGGCTGGCCGAGGTCCGGACCGAGTTCGTGTTGGTCCACGACGCGGCTCGCCCTCTGGTCACGCCGGATCTGATCGATCGGGTGATCTTCGCCCTCGAGATCGAACCCGATGTGGACGCGGTGATCGCCGCCGCACCGGTGACCGACACCGTCAAGCGGGTGGACGCCGAGGGGGTCGTCTCAGCGACTCTCGACCGTGCCGAACTGCGCTCGATCCAGACCCCGCAGGTGTTTCGGACCGAAGCGCTGCGCCGGGCGATCGAGGGAGGCGACCTCGAGAACGCCACCGATGACGCATTTCTGATCGAATCCGCCGGCGGCCGCGTCAGCGTGTTCGACGCACCGCCGACGAACATCAAGGTCACGGTCGCGGCGGACGTCGCCATGGCCGAGTTCCTCCTCGCACACTCTCCGGACGCCCCATAACCTTCGACACAGGACCGACACCTTGCTGACCGATTACCACGTACATCTGAGGCCCGACGACATCACGGCCAAGCCGGCCGAGTACTTCACCGCCGGCAACATCGAGCTGTACGCGAAAGCGGCCGCCGAGGCCGGGGTCACCGACCTGGGCTGCGCCGAACATATGTATCGCTTCACCGAGGCCCTGAACGTGTGGAGCCATCCCTTCTGGGATGAGTGGGCGCTCGACGACATCGACCAGTACTGCGAAGTGGTCGCCGCCAGTCCGATCAAGCTCGGGATCGAGGCCGACTACGTGCTCGGCTCCGAAGAGAGGCTCGACGATCTGCTTTCACCCCGCCCGTTCGAGTACGTGATCGGCTCGGTCCACTTCATCGGCGAGAAATCGATGGACACCGAGGAGTACACGGTCTGGGACGAGCGCGGCGATCCCGACGAGATCTGGCGCCGCTATTTCGAGACGCTGGCCCACGCGGTCCGCTCCGGTCTGTTCGACATCCTCGCCCACCCCGACCTGGTCAAGGTCTGGGGCCGGGCCCAGCAGCTTCCGTCCAAGGAGCTGGCCTTCTACTACGAGCCCGCGATCGAGGCGATCGCCGAGACCGGGATCACGGTCGAGGTGTCCACCGCCGGCCTGCGCAAGGGAGTGGGGGAGATCTACCCCGCACCCGGATTCATGTCGATGTGCGTCGATGCCGGCGCGGTCTTCGCTCTCTCGTCAGACGCGCATCAGACCGACCAGATCGGCTTCGAGTACGACCGTGCGCTCGAGTTCCTCTCCGCGCACGGAGTCGAGGAGCTGGCGACCTTCGAGGGCCGCAGACGCAGCATGGAACCGATCTCCCAGGGGGCCGAGGCGCGATGAGCGTCGGCATCGGCTATGACAGCCATCGCTTCGAAGAGGGCCGGCCCCTGATCCTCGGTGGCGTCGAAATACCCCACAGCAAGGGGCTCACCGGGCATTCCGACGCCGATGTGCTCACCCATGCCGTGATCGACGCGATTCTCGGCGCGGCCGGCCTGGAGGACATCGGGGCACTTTTCCCCGACACGGATCCGGCCTGGAAGGGCGCCGACTCGATCGAGCTGCTGCGCACCGTGGTCGGCATGGTCCGGGGCCCGATCGAGAACATCGACGTCACCGTGATCTGCGAGGAACCGAAGCTCGGCCCGCATCGGGCCGCGATCGTCAGAAGCATCGGCGATGTCACCTCGGCCAGGGTCAACGTGAAGGCGACCACCAACGAGGGGATGGGCTGGATCGGGCGTGGAGAAGGTATCGCCTGCATGGCCGTGGCCTCGATCGACAGCAGCCGTCAACCGGCTCGTAGCTTCCATCACTAGGCTTACGCGCCATGCCCGCCGGAAGTCTCGCCTCCAAAGTCTCTGACGTCGGATTTCAGCTCAAGGTGCTGACCGAGACCGGGATCCTCTCGATGATGCGGCCCGACCGCACCGCGAAGATCGTCTCGACGCTGATCAAGGGCGGGACCACCCCGGCCACCGCGATCAGGATCGCCGCTATCAAGCATCCGGATTCGACCTTCATCGTCGACGAGGCGGGCACACTCACCTTCAAGCAGGTCGACGATCGTTCGACCGCGCTTGCCCGGGCGCTGGCCCGGCTGGGAGTGAAGGCCGAGGACGGGGTCGGCATCATGTGCCGCAACCACCGCGGCTTCGTCGAATCCAATCTCGGCGCGGCCAAGCTCGGTGCCACCGCCCTTTTCCTCAACACGATGTTCTCCGGGCCGCAGCTGGCCGAGGTAGTCGAGCGGGAGGGCCCCAAGGTCCTGATCTACGACGAGGAGTTCGAGGGTCTGCTCTCGGACGTGCCGGACGACGTGATCCGCATCCTCGCCTGGGGCGGAGACCCCGCCGATCCGGCCACGCTCGAGGGCCTGATCCGCTCGGCCGACAGCGAGCCCCTGCCGTTCCCGGACGTGCAGTCGAAGTTCATCATCCTCACCTCCGGCACCACGGGCACGCCGAAGGGCGCCCAGCGAAACAGCCCCAAGGGCCTTTCCGGAATCACCGGGCTGCTGGACAAGATTCCGCATCGCAGCGGTGAGAAGATGGTGATCGCCGCGCCGCTCTTTCATTCCTGGGGTTTCATCAACTCGATCTTCGCGCTCACCCTCGGGGCCACGATCATTCTCGACCGCCGTTTCGATCCGGCCCTGACCATGGAGCGGGTCGACGAGCATTCGGCCGAGGTCCTCGTCGCCGTGCCGGTGATGCTGCAGCGCATCCTCGAGCTTCCGCCCGAGAAGAAGGATCATCTCCGGGCCGAGAACCTGGTCATCACCACGCTCTCGGGATCGGCCCTGCCGGGCGGTCTGGCTACCGCGTGGATGGACCGCTTCGGCGACAACGTCTACAACCTGTACGGATCGACCGAGGTCGCCTTCGCCACGATCGCGACCCCGGAGGAGCTGCGGATCGATGCCGCGACCGCCGGCCGGGCGCCGCACGGCACGGCGATCCGCCTGGTTGACGAGGACGGCGTCGATGTCGCCCAGGGTGAGACCGGCCGGATCTTCGTCAACAACGAGATGACCTTCGAGGGGTACACCGGCGGCGGGGGCAAGGACAGCCTCGACGGATTCATCTCCAGCGGGGACGTCGGCCACTTCGACGATCGTGGCCTGCTGTTCATCGATGGTCGCGACGACGAGATGATCGTCTCCGGCGGAGAGAACATCTTCCCCGGCGAGGTCGAGGAGCTGCTGGCCGGCCACGAGCACGTGGTCGAGGTGGCCGTGATTGGCGTTCCCGACGACCAGTACGGCCAGACCCTGAAGGCGTTCGTCGTGCTGAGGGAGGAGAAGATCATCTCCGACGGCGATCTCAAGACCTACGTCAAGTCCAATCTCGCTTCGTTCAAGGCCCCCAAGGAAATCGTCTTCCTGGACGAGCTGCCGAGAAACTCGACCGGCAAAATCCTCAAACGCTCCCTCTAGTAGTAAGTTTGGAGTGACGATGAGCGATCCAACTCCAGCTCCGTCAAAGGAAGAGACGGGCACCACCAATGGTCTGCCGGCCGAGCTTCGCCTCGTCGGTGAGTCGTCGGCACGCATGAATGCCCGGATCGAAGCCTTTGCGAAAGAGCTAAACGAAAGCGAATCGAAGGCCCGCGAAGCCGAACTGGCTGCCCGCGATTCCGAACTGAAGGCCCTCGCGATCGCGCGTGATGCGGTCAACCAGGCCAAGCTGTCCGAGGCCGATGCCGAGAAGGCCCGCGCCGAGGCCGCCACGGCCGACCAGCGGGTCGAGGCGGCGAAGACCGCCGCGGCACAGGAGACCGCTCAGGCCCGCGAGGAGATCAAGGCCAAGGCCCGTGAGACCCTGCGCAAGCTGAGCGCCGAGGCCCGCGAGAAGATCGAGACGGCCCAGGCCGCCCGCCAGAAGGCCGAGGAGGCGCTGGAGGGGTTTGCCGAGCGGGAAGCCGCCCAGCGCGACGCCCAGGCCAAGGTCGAAGCTCAGCTCCAGCGGGTCGAAGGCACGCTGAAGGAAGAGCGCGCGACCCGTGAGGAAGCTCTCGGCAAGGTCGCCGCCGAGGGTGAGGAGCGGCTCGCCGCACGCACCAAGAATCTTGAGGAGACCGCCGAGCGGCTCGCCAAGGAGGCCAGGCAGGCCGCCGAGCGTGAGGCCGTCAACCGGATCGAGGCCGCCGACGAACGGGCCCGCAAGGCCCAGGATCGCGCCGCCCAGGCCGAGGCTCACGCCAACGAGTTCGAGCAGCTGGCGCGCCAGCGCATCACCGAGATCGAGGCCGACATCGACCGCCGGGTCATGGAGGGAACCGAACAGGTGCGCCGTGAGGCCGCCGATCGGGTCGAGGCCCTGGTCGAGCGTTTCGGCCGCGAGGCCGAGGAGGACGCCCGCCAGCGGGCCGATCAGCGCCTGCGGGACGAGGACGAACGCATTCAGCGTGAAGCGGACCGCCGCGCCGAACTGGCCAAGCAGTCGGCTGAAGATGAAGTCCGTGCCGCCGCCGACCGCGCCCGCCAGGAGGCCCTGTCGGCCGCTTCCAGCACCGCCCCCGAGTGGGAGCGGGGCGAATCCGGTCGCGAGGGCGACGGAGATTCCGGTCCGGTCCCGAGGCGCCGCCGCGGCGGTCCCGGCTCCGGTGGATACCGCACCTTCTAGTCGCGGTATCGGGGTGGCTGACATGCGCGAAGTGAGCATCAGGGACACCATGAGCGGTGACCGCCGAGTGATCGATCCGACCGGGCAGGTCGGCATCTACGCCTGCGGTCCGACCGTATACAGCCGGATCCACATCGGCAACGCACGCCCGTTCGTCGTCTTCTCACTGCTCTCGAGGTTCCTGAAGAGCGAGGGCTACGACACGCGGCTGGCGATCAACGTCACCGACATCAACGACAAGATCTACACGGCGGCGGCGGAGCGGGGCATCCCGTCCTCCGAGCTAGCCGAGGAGATGACCCGGGCCTATTTCGAGGACACGGGCCGTCTCGGACTGGGCCGCCCCGACGCCGAGCCCCTGGCGACCGAGATGGTCAAGCCGATCGTCGAGCTGATCGAGACCCTCGTCGATGACGGTCACGCCTACGAGTCAGGTGGCGACGTCTACTTCTCGGTGCGTGGTTTCGATGGATACGGCAAGCTCTCGCATCGCTCACCGGACGACATGGAGCAGGGGGAGGGAGACGACGCCGGCTCGCTGAAGCGGGACCGTCTCGATTTCGCTCTCTGGAAGACCCACAAGGAGGGCGAGGACACCTTCTGGGAATCGCCCTGGGGCAGGGGCCGTCCGGGCTGGCACATCGAGTGCTCGGCGATGGCCGAAGCCGAGCTGGGCGAGCTTCCCTTCGCGATCCACGGCGGAGGGTCCGATCTGGTCTTTCCTCACCACGAGAACGAGATCGCCCAGTCGGAAGCGGCGCGTGGCAAGCCGTTGGCCAAGGTCTGGATGCATAACGGCATGATCGAGACCGATGCGACGAAGATGTCGAAGTCGGACGGCAACATCTTTCAGCTTTCCGAGGCGATCGACACCTACGGGGCCGAGGCGGTCGTCTCGTATCTGGTCTCGGGCCACTACCGGCAGCCGCTGGCCTTCGGTGAGGGACCCCTGGAGGAGGCCGTCGCGCGGGTGGACCGGCTGCGGAACTTCCTGCGTGAGCACGGCACCGAGGGAACTCCCGGTGATGTGGCGGCGGCCGCGGTGGAGCGCTTCCGCGACGCTCTCGCCGACGATTTCAACACGCCGCGCGCGATGGTCGAGGTGTTCGACCTGGTGCGGCGGGCCAACCAGGAGGAGGTACCGGGTGCCGGTGCCGCGCTGGCCGAGATGCTGGGCCTGGTCGGTCTCGAGTCGCTGGCCGAGGATTCGTCCGACGGCCCTCCGCAGGAGGCGCTGGACCTCTTGGCCGACCGTGTGCGCGCCCGGGCCGACCGCGACTTCGAGAAGGCGGATCGCCTGCGGGACGAGCTGATGGCACTCGGCTGGGATGTCCGTGACGGGTCCGAAGGCGCGACCCTGATCTCGCGCCCGGACCGTTGAGCGAGCTGATCTACGGCCGCCAGCCGGTGGCCGAGGCACAGCGGGGCAGGCGGAGGGTCCACCGCGTCTGGCGCGCGCCCGACACCCCGGCAGCGGAGCTTGAGCGCATGGTCGGCAGCGAGGACCATCAGGGAGTGGTGGCCGAGGTCGATCCGTACCCGTACGTGGGAGGACAGCAGCTGCTCGGTAAGCGAGACGCCCTGATCGTGGTACTGGATCAGATTCAGGATCCTCGCAATCTCGGCGCGGTCTGCCGTTCGGCCGAGGTCGCGGGCGCCGACGGAGTGGTCATTCCCGATCGCCGGGCCGCATCGGTCACGGCTGCCACCTGCAAGGCGTCAGCCGGCGCGGTGGAGCATCTGGAGATCGCCCGGGTCAGGAACATCGCCGACTTCCTCGCCGACGCGAAGAAGGACGGATTCTGGGTGTGGGGGGCGGACGGCACAGCCGAGTCGGCTCCCTGGCAGATCGACCTGACCGGCCAGACGGTGCTGGTCATGGGCACCGAGGGCAAGGGCCTCCGCCCGCGGGTCGCCGACAGCTGCGACGGCCTGGTCGCGATCCCGCAGAACGGCAGGATCGAGTCGCTAAACGTCTCGGTTGCCGCCGCGGTCCTCCTCTTCGAAGCCGTCCGTCAGCGCAGCACCTAGCGCGGGCACCCGCCCCGAAGGCCCACCGCTTCTGTCGCATTACAGCCGGCGAGAGGCCCGAGAATCGTGCGACAGAACCGGCTTGTTGGGGTTTCGCGGACCGGTTTCCGTGCAAGCTTCGTTGCACCGATTCGGTGCGAGGGGTTGACAGAACTCTGCGAAGCCGTAAACTTGTCAGAAGATAAAGGGTGAACCTCAGGTTGAGTGTGAGGATCACCCCATATGTGTATTGGCGTCCAGGGGAGGTAAGTGGCGCCACAGGACTATTCCAAAGGAGAATGTTCGGTGGCTACCCCAACCTCAAGTGTGGCAATAGCAGGAATTTCAACCAGGACGCGCGGCTCTCATTCCGCAAACCCTAAACCTCGAGTACAGCCTGATGATCACTATCTCGTGGCTCTCTCGAAGCGTGGCGAGAAGGACGCGACCGATCAGCTGATCAAGCGCTACCACGGTTTCGTGCGGCTCAAGGCCTCCTCCTACTTCCTCGTCGGCGGCGACGCCGACGACCTGATCCAGGAGGGCATGCTCGGCCTCTACAAGGCGATCCGCGACTACCGCACCGACCGGGAGTCGAGCTTTCGCAACTTCGCCGAGCTCTGCATCACCCGCCAGATCATCACCGCGGTGAAGACCGCCACCCGCAACAAGCACGCACCCCTCAACCAGTACGTCTCCTTCGGCCAGTCCCCGGCCGCGAACGGCGAGTCGGAGACGACCATGGAGGAGATCCTTCCCGGCCCGACCGCGTTCGACCCGGTGAACCAGGCGATCTCGTCCGAGGAACTCGGCAGCCTGGTCTCCTGCCTGCGGGCGACCCTCTCCGAGATGGAGAGCAGCGTGCTCGGCTACTACCTCGAGGACCGCTCCTACGAAGAGGTGGCGATGCTGCTCGGCTGCGACACCAAGACCGTCGACAACGCACTGCAGCGCGTCAAGCGCAAGGTCAGCCGGCACCTGGACTCGCGCGACGTAGCCGTCTGAACCCGGCCGGTTTCAACTCAAATCCGGTTTTGCCGAAGCGGGGACCAGCCACCGGTCCCCGCTTCGTCATATTCTGGGGACACAAGGATCGGGTCCTGACGTCCGTCCCACGCTTCGTGCGGGAGACGGGTGGCGAAACCCCGATGCCCGCCTAGCTCAATTGGTAGAGCACCTGTCTTGTAAACAGGAGGTTTCCGGTTCAAGTCCGGAGGTGGGCTTTGGCAGTTCCGTGTCACCGGCTGCATCCGCAGGGTGCCGATTTGTCACCGAGCTGTAACGTCGTGCCATCTAGCGTGTAACGAACCCTGTGACTCCCGAGCAGCTGGCCGAATACCACGATTTCACGAGGCGCCACGGTGTGAACCGTGGCCTCTATTTTGTTGCCCGCTGCCTGCTCCAGCCGATCTTCCTGATCTACCTGCGACTTTCACGCCAGGGCAGGAAGAACTCCAGGATCAAGGGCGGCACGATCGTCGCCGCGAACCACCGCTCCTTCCTCGATCCATTCGTGATCGGCTGCTGTCTGCCATGGGGCAAGCCGATGAACTACGTCGCCAAGGTCGAGCTTTTCGAGAAACGCTGGCAGGGATTCATCCTCTGCCGGGTCGGCGCCTTCCCGATCCGCAGGGGCGAGGCCGACGAGGCCGCGATCGAGACCGCCGAGACCGTGCTCGCTCGGGGCGGCACCATCTGCATCTTCCCCGAGGGAACCCGGATCCGTAAGGGCTCTCTCGGAACCCCGAAGCGCGGAGTCGGACGGCTCGCGCTGCGGAGCGGCGTCCCGGTCGTCCCGGTCGCGATCAGCGGCAGCGAGAACGTGCGCAACGGCTTCGCGATCCGTCCCCGCAAGGTCAAGATCAGGGTGGGACGCCCGATGTCGTTCCCTCATGCCGAGAACCCCTCACCGGCATTGGCCGCCTCGGTCACCTCGCGGATCTGGCCGAACATCGAGCTTCAATGGGAGGACATCGGCGGCCTGCCGCCGATGCGCCGGGCCGCCGTGATCGGTGCCGGCAGCTGGGGTACCGCGGTGGCGGTGCTGCTGGCTCGTGGAGGGCTGGAGGTTCAGCTCGGCACCCGCACCGAAGAACAGGCCGAGGCGATCTCCCTGGCAAGGGAAAACGAACGGTACCTGCCGGGGGTGAGGCTGCCGGACGCGATCGAGATCCGCACCTCCAGCCAGATCGAGCTGGGTGGCGTCGACCTGCTTTGTCTCGCGGTGCCTTCGGCGGCATATCCCCAGGCGGTCGGCGCCGTCGCCGACCGGATCGGCCGAAGGGCCGGGGTTCTGCTGCTGGCCAAGGGCCTGGTCGCGCCGAAGGGCCAGCTTCCCTCCGAGTATGTGGCCGAGCGGGTCCAGTCCCGCGGGATCTCCTGCCTCGGCGGCCCCGCGCACGCCCGCGAGGCCGTGTCCGGCTCGGCCGCCCTGGTGCTGGGCACCGGCGACGCCGATTTCCGCACCCAGCTCGGTGACGTCTTCGACCGGGCGGGGCTGGTCTGCGAACGCTCGGAGGACGTGGTCGGCGTCGAGATGTCCGGCGCCGCCAAGAACGCGGCCGTGCTGGCCGCCGCGGCCGCTGAGCCGCATGGCCTGAACGCGGCCGGGATCGCGGCCGCGGCCGTCTGGCAGGAATGCGTCCAGTACGCCGTGACCCGCGGGGCGAAACTGAACACCTTCAACGGCCTGGCCGGAGTCGGTGATCTGCTCGCGACCGTGATGGCCGAGGGCAGCAGAAACCGCCGTGCCGGGGAATTGCTCGGCCGGGGTACGGCTCCGGACCAGGTCCGAGACGCGATCGGCCAGGCCTCCGAGGGGCTCGATTCGGTCCCCCAGATCGCCGCCACGGTCAATGCCGCTGGCTGTCCGGCCGACGCGCTGCAGGGACTCGCCGACCTGGTCACCGGCGACATCACCTCGGACGAGTGGGTGGCGGCCCTGAGAAGGGTCGGCCATTCAAAGCGGGCCGCCTGATGCGACCCACCCGGCCGGAACTCTCGGAACACGGGGTAGGGTGGCCGGGTGAGCGACGCCGAAACAGAGAGCAGCGGGGCCGAAGCGCCGCCGCTCGAGTCCAAGGCCGAGGTCGACCGTGGCTTCGAACGGCTGTACCGGGACCACCTTCGGGATGTCTATTCCTACTGCTACTACCGCGTGGGGAACCATCACGACGCGGAAGACCTCACCGAACAGACCTTTCTTCAGGCCTACCGGCACTATGCCCGGGCGAGACGCGAATCGGACGGGCGTCCGCTGCGTCCCTGGCTGATCCGGATCGCCCACAATCTCGCCGCGAACTTCTACCGGGACAGGTCGAGACGGCCGCAGACCCCGCTCGAGAGCATCGAGCCGCCATCGGCGAAGCACTCGACCGAGGATGTGGTCGAGGGCCGGGAGGAGTTGCGCGCGGTCATGGAGAACATCCAGGAACTGCCGGAAGAACGGCGAGAGGCGTTGGTGATGAGGTTCGCTCTCGGAATGGACAACCGGGAGATCGCCCGGACCATGGGCAAGAGCGACGGCGCGACCAAGGTTCTGATTCACCGGGCGATCAAGCAGCTTCAAGAGCGATTGGAGGAAGCCGGACATGGATGAAATTCGAGTAGAGGATCTTCTCTCCGACGTGCTGCGGCCGATCGAGCCGCCCGAGCGGATGTCGACCCGCCTGCAGAATCGCTTCGCAGCGATCTCGGAGGCGGCCGCCTCCGACCTGAGTGACTGGGCCGATGAGCTGACCGAAAGCGAGATGAAATCGCTGCGGGATCCCGGGAACTGGGTGCGGCCCGTCGTCGCGGTGGCGGCGGGAGGATTGGCGACCGGCGCGCTCGTCGTGTTCGAGGTTCGCCGGCGAGGGCGTCAGCGTTCGTCGCGGCTCGGCGCCGTGATCAAGGACGCCCGTTCACGAACCGGGCTTTGAGCTGACACTCGGTTTCGATCGCCGCTTCGGCTTCGAACCGAGCGTCCTCTTCCGGCGACGGCGCCGTTCACGGCGGCTGGTCCGGGTGCGCCGCCTGCGGACACGATCGGAGACGATCGCCCGTATCCGGTTCCGGTGCACCGCGAGCAGGCAGGCCAGGGCGGAGAACCCGAGGATCAGGTTGAGCAGGTTGACCGAGCGCATCGCGGGCAGCTTCGAGAGCAGCAGAGTGCCGTCAGCGGCGAACAGCCCCCAGAACCCCAGGCCGAGGAAGATAACGGCCGCGAGCAGCGTGTAGAGACGGGACCAGGTACGGGCCATGAGCAGCGCCAGCAGGCCGATCGCGACGTGGAACACGTTGGCCCAGCCGTTCACCGTGTAGAAGCCGAGCAGGTCCGAAGTCAGCTCGGGAAAGTCGAACTGCGAGTTCTCGAGCAGGCCCGCCAGGCCAAGTACGACCAGCACGGCACCGGAGACTGTTGCGTAAAGACGGCTGTATCCGATCCTCTCCACGGGGTCATTCTCCCGACTGTCAAGTATCGCCGCAGTCCCCTTAGTTTAGGCTTCCACTTCTTGCCTACCTGCTATCGCCACCCGCACGTCGAGACCGGCGTCTCCTGCTCGAGCTGCGGCCGACCCATCTGCCCGGACTGCATGATCCAGACCCCGGTCGGTTTCCGCTGCCCGGAATGCGCACGGGAGAAGACCAGAGTGCGGAGCGGCCCCGCCGCGGTCAGCGCCACCGGCGGCACGCCGGCCACATTCGCGCTGATCGGTGCCAACGTGATCGCCTTCCTGCTGACGATCGCCACCGGTTCCGGCGGGTTCAGCTCGATCGGCGGCCCCGTGTTCGTCGACTTCTCGCTGCTCGGCTACGCGGTCGCCGACGGGGAGTGGTACCGGATCATCACCGGCGGGTTCCTCCACGCGGGATTCATGCACCTCGCGTTCAACATGTTCGCGCTCTTCTTCCTGGGCAAGGTTCTGGAACCCTCGATCGGCACGGTTCGGTTCGTCCTGGTTTATTTCGTCTGTCTGCTGGCCGGTTCGTTCGGCGCGATCCTCGTCTCCGGCAGCAATGTTCCGACGGTCGGCGCGTCGGGTGCCGTCTTCGGAATCTTCGGAGCGGTCTTCGTGATCGCCCAGGGCCGTGGTCTGACCGACCTGGCCCGTGAGGTCGGGCTGATCCTCGGCATCAATCTGGTCCTCACCTTCTCGATCAGCGGGATCAGCATCGGCGGTCACATCGGCGGTCTGGCCGCCGGCCTGCTCTGCGGAGCTTTGATCATCGCGGGAGAGCGCGGCCGGCTCGGTGCCAACGCGAGGGCGATCGAGTACGCCGGCATAGCGGCGATCGGCGTGCTTTCCGCGATCGCCGCGATCACGGTCTCGGAGCCGCCCCCGACCCAGACTTTCATCATCGGCCTGCTGAACGTCTTCGGCTTCTGAGGCCGGACTCCCGGCAGTCAGTCGATCGGCACGGCCTCGAAGGAGAGCCCTTCGGGCGCGTCCACCAACTCGGGATAAAGCAGGTGGCCGAGCAGCTCGACCCCCTCGACCAGTCTCGGGCCCGGGCGTGAGTAGGACGCGGCGGCATCCACCGCGAACACTTGCCGCGGCCCGAGCGAACGGATGCGTTCCAGGTAGGCGAGAGCCTGCTCCCGGGCCTCGTCGACGTAGTAGCCGCACGGCATGACCACGACCACGTCGGGGTTCAGCTCGCCCAGTTCCTCCCAGGTGGTCTCGGCCGATTTCTCCCCGGCCCGGCCGACGAGGTCGGTCCCGCCGGCCAACTCGATCATCTCGGGAACCCAGTGGCCTCCGGTGAACGGCGGATCGAGCCACTCGAGCGCGACCACGGACCGGCGGCCGGTCCCTGACACCGCCGATGTGACCCGGTCGATGCGGTCACGAAGGCTTCGTTTCAGCTCCAGGCCCGATTCGGGGACGCCCGCCGCCGCCGCGACCTCCTCGGCGTTGTCCAGCACGGCGGCGAGGTCGGTCGGGTCCTGTTTCAGCACGGTCGGCCGGCCCGGCATCCGGGCCGCGATCGAGACGACGTCGTCGTAGGAGACGGCGCAGACCGCACAGACATCCTGGGCGATGATCAGGTCCGGTTCCGCCGCGCGCAGCACATCCTCCTTCAGGCTGTAGAGCGGCCTGTCGAGCCCGACCACCCGCTTGACCTCGGCGTCGATCTCGGCCGGCGAGAGTCCGGGCGGGATCACCGTGTCGCTCAGGTGGGGCAGCCGGGCCGCCTCGGCCGGATGGTCGCACTCATGGGTGACCGCGACGACTTGATCGCCGAGTCCGAGGGCGAATAGCATCTCGGTGGAAGACGGAACGAGGCTGGCGATACGCATGAAGGGACCAATATGGCACTTCTGAACGACGAACAGATCGAGCGGCGGCTGGCACCGCTCGCCGGATGGAGCCGGGACGGCGACGAGATCGTGCGCGAGTTCGTGTTCGAGGATTTCGTCGGCTCGGTCCGGTTCGTGGACTCACTCGTCGCCCCGGCCGAGCGCATGGGGCATCACCCCGATCTCGCGATCTCCTGGAACAAGGTCCGGGTCTCGATCTCGACCCACTCGGAGGGTGGACTGACCCCCGCCGACTTCGAACTGGCGGCAGAGATCAGCGCCCTGGCCTGAGACTCAGCCGTACTCGTAGAAACCGGAGCCGGTCTTGCGGCCGAGCTTTCCGGCTCGCACCAGGCTCTGGACCGATTCCGGAGCGAGGTGATCCTCCTTGCCGGACTCGGTGTGGAGCGCCTCTCCGATCGCGACCGCGACATCTAGCCCGATCAGGTCGAGCAGGGCCAGGGGGCCCATCGGATGGGCCACACCCAGGGTCATGCAGGTATCGACGTCGGCCGACTCCATGCCGGTCTTCTCCCGGAAGCGGGCTGCGTCGAAAAGGTAGGGGAAGAGCAGCCGGTTGACCACGAAGCCGGGTGTGTCCGGCACGAACACGGGGGTCTTGCCGAGGCTTTCGCACCAACTGCGGGCGCGGTCGCCGATCGCCGGGTCGGCGGTCTCCGGCAGGCAGATCTCGACCAGGTTCATGACCGGCACCGGATTGAACACGTGCAGGCCGAAGACCCGTTCCGGATGGCCGCAGGAACGGGCCAGCGCGGTCACGGAAAGGGAGGAGGTGGTGGTGGAGAGGTCGGCCTCGGGAGCGGCATGGCCCAGAGTGGCGAGGATCTCCGCCTTGGCGTCGAGATCCTCGACGATCGCCTCCACCATCAGCCTCGAGCCGGCCAGATCGCCGGGTTCGACGGTCGCGATGACCCGCGACGGGTCGGCGCCTTCGATCCGGGCGGATGCCTTCTCGACCGCTCGGGTGGCGCGGTCGGCGGAATCCTGTGATCGGGCGAGCATCCATACTCGTTCGGAGTCGCGGGAGGCCAGCGCGGCAAGGCCTGTGGCGATGGCGCCGGTGCCGGCTATCGCCAGCTCGGGGTATGGGTTATCACTCATCGAGTCTCGTTCCCTGATGCCGTGGTTTGTTTATTGACTGACGAGTCAATCAGGTATTCTGAGAGGTCAGTTTGGCCCTTGGATATCGGGCATTCCTGCAACATCTTGACGAAAGGTTTTTGATGAGCAAGTTTGGCGGACGCGAAGTCGTCATCGTAGAGGCGGTCAGGACTCCGGTCGGCCGCGGTCACAAGGAAAAGGGCTACTACAAGGATCTCCATCCTTCGAACCTTCTCGCCCTCACCTACAAGGAGCTCATCGAACGTGCCGGGATCGATCCGGCCCTGGTCGAAGACGTGGTCGCCGGCTGCGTGCAGCAGTTCGGTGTCCAGAGCATCAACATCGGCCGCAACGGCTGGCTCGAGGCCGGCTTCCCGATCGAGACCCCGGCCACCACGATCGACCGCCAGTGCGGTTCCGCCCAGCAGGCAGTGAACTACGCGGCGGCGATGATCGCCTCGGGCGTCCATGACGTCATGGTCGGCGGCGGCGTCGAGTTCATGAGCAAGATCTCCTTCGGCGACGCGGCCAAGGTCATGGGTGAATACGGATTCGCCTACTCGCCGGAGCTGATGGAGCAGTACGACCTGGTCAACCAGGGCATCTCGGCCGAGATGATCGCCGAGAAGTGGAACATCTCCCGCACCGAGATGGACGAGCTGGCGGTGCGCTCGCACGCCAACGCGCAGCGCGCGACCGAAGAGGGACGTTTCGACCGCGAGATGATTCCGGTCACGGTCAACGGAGAGGTCCTGAAGACCGACCAGGGCATCCGTCCCGGCACCTCGGTCGACACCCTCGCCGGCCTGAAGCCCGCCTTCAAGGAAGACGGCAACGTCACCGCGGGCAACGCCTCACAGGTATCCGACGGAGCCGCGGCGATGCTGCTGATGACCCGTGAGAAGGCCGACGAGCTCGGCCTGAAGCCGCGGGCCAGGATCCTCGACCAGACCGCCGTCGGCGTCGACCCGGTGATCATGCTCACCGGACCGATCCCGGCGACCCGCAAGCTGCTCGAGCGCAACTCGATGACCATGGACGACATCGATCTGGTCGAGATCAACGAGGCCTTCGCCTCGGTCGTGCTCGCCTGGGAGAAGGAACTGAAGCCGGACATGGACAAGGTCAACGTCAACGGCGGCGCGATCGCGATCGGGCATCCGCTCGGATCGACCGGTGCCCGCCTGATGACCACCCTGCTCCACGAGCTCGAGCGCACCGATCAGGAGATCGGCCTGCTCACCATGTGCTGCGGCGGAGGCATCGGCACCGGCACTTTGATTCAGCGCATCAGCTGAAGCTGAGTCGATAGAACGAAAAGAGGCCGGTGGCTCCTGGAGAGAGGGAGCCACCGGCCTTTCTTTTCTGGATGGAGGGCTACGCGGTGGCCGTGCGCACCTTGTACCGGTGGAACACCGTCTGGCGCTTGCCCTTCCTGTACTGCTTGGATCTCACGGTCTGACGGACCACAAGCAGCTTCTTGCCCGGCTTCCTGGCGTACCCGTCGACTCGCTTCTTGAACTTGGGCTTGACCTTCAGCTTGACCACCTTCCACTTGCCGGCCTTCTGGGCCGCTGACTTCGATGAGGTGATCGGCTTGACCAGCCTGCGCTTCTTCGTGACTCCGGTCGCGCTGCCCTGGCATTTCGGCTTGAAGCGGGCGGGACACTTCAGCCGCAGGTAGAGGAACTCACCGTCGTAGATCGCGGTCGAGCCGTTGGGCGGTGTTGTTTTCGGCGGGTTTCCGTTGGGCGGCCAGTCGATCGGGCCGGTCGGCCCGGTCGGTCCCGAAGGTCCCGTCGGCTCGGTGGGTCCGGTCGGCCCGGTGGGGCCCGTCGGGCCTTCGGACGGGCGGGAGGCGACCAGGGCGACCTCGTCGTATCCCAGGGTGCCGCCGGGCAGGGCTCCGAGCAGGTCGGTGGTGATCGTCGAGGTGATCACGACCCGGTACTCCGCACCCATCTCCAGGGCATCCGGTTCCAGTGCCTCACCGGCCTGGACCGTCCACGATGATGATTCGGATGCGGCTTGATCGGCCACCAGGGAAATCACCGAGGAATCGCTCACCTTGACCAGATCGACGCTGTAGGAAGCGGCCGCCCGGGTCAGCAGGTCGGTGATGTTCGTTTTCCTCGCCAGGGAGAAGGAGAGGCTCTCGGCCGGTTCGCCCTGGGCTCCTTCGTAGGTGAAGTCAGGACTCGTCCAGATCGCGGTCGAGTTCTGGCCGAGCGCTGTCGGCAGCATCAGGAGCCCGGTCACCGTGTCCTGGATGAATCCGTCGGTGGCTCCGTCGGCTCCGTTGTCGGGAGAGAAGGCGCCGGCGACCGCCGGGCAGAGCACCCCGGGAACGAGGCCGCACAGGGGCGCGTAGTCGGCGGTGCTGCTCCAGCCCCCGATCGATGTTCCGAAGGTCGTGCCCTCCCCACCCGGGTACACGGTGAAGATGCCCTGGTCGATGCCGCCCGTGCCGGACAGCCAGATTCCTCCGGCCCCACCGATCAGGCCGTCGACGGTCGGGCAGAGGCCGCCTCCGCTGGAGGCGGGGATGCTCGTCCACAGCGCGACCATCGAGCCCTCACTCGTGGAAGGGTCGAACGGTGCCGCCGGATGGTCCGGGTTCGGTGGCTGTCCCACCAGGGTCTGGGTCGTGTCGAGCTCCAGCGGGAAGCTGGTGGTGCATGTCGCGAGAGCACCCACCTTGATCTCGACGTTCACCGGCAGGGTGATGTCGGTCGCGCCGGTCGCGGAATCAAAGGATCCGGTGATCGCCCCGGAGGCGGTGATGGTGACCGTCGCGTCCTGTCCGGCGGCCACGTTCTCGATTGTTTTCGGGGGAAACACGAATCCCGAGGGGGCCGCGGTGAAGTCGGTGCCGCTGACCTCGCCCGCAAGGGTCGCGGGTGCGTCGGGTGGCGTCGCGGCCGGATCGATGACCTTCAGGCCGTTGGTGCCGGGGTCGGAGCCGAGATTGATCACCCCCTCATCGAAGCTGAACTTCACTGGTTCCGCCGACGCGGACTTGGCGGCGAATCCGGATAAGAGCAGCAGCGCGGCGATCGTCAGGCTGAGCAAAGCGGCGAGATGCGCCGGTCCCCTATTGAATCGTCCTCGAGCTGAATACTGAGTGTTCAACTTGTCCCCTGTCTGTTTCGTTTCGCGAAGCTTCCAGTCTTGCGTACGCCCACGTACGTGAATCTTCAGACATTCATACAGAATGTTTTTCGTAGGCGCAACCGTTTCGGATCACTTCTTTCCCGATCGCGGGTGGATTCGACACCAGATAGCCTGCGGCCGATGAACGCAATGGACCGTGTTTCGATAGGCGCAATGGGAACCACACCGGCGGACATGGCCGCTCTGGCGAGAAAGGCCGAGGCCGGTGGAATCGAGTCGATCTGGGCGATCGAGCTTTTCAGAAACGCGTTCACCCAGACCACCTATCTCTCGACCCAGACCGAATCGATCGACATCGGGACCGCGATCGCCTGGGGATTCGTCCGCAGCCCGATGACGATGGCGATGAGCGCGATGGACATCGACGAGATCTCCGGCGGACGGTTCCGGCTCGGCCTCGGTCCCGGCGTCAAGCGCCTCAACGAGACGTGGCACAACGCCGAGTACGGCCGGCCGGCGCCGCATCTCCGGGAAACGATCCAGGCCGTGCGCGCGATCATCCATGCCGCCGCCGCGGGAGAGTCGGTCGCGTTCAAGGGCGAGTACTACGACCTCGACATCAAAGGCTGGTACCGGGCGACCCCGCCGGTGCGGGCCGACATCCCGATCTACACCGCCGCGGTCCAGAAAGGCATGTCACGCATGGCCGGCGACGTCGCCGACGGCCTGATCGGCCACCCGCTCTGCTCCGCCCGATGGATCGAGCAGGAGATCGTGCCCGCCTTCGAGCTCGGACTGTCCCGGTCCGGCCGGAACCGGGCGGACTTCACCTACCTGCCGAGTGTCTGCGTCGCGATCGACGACGACTACGAACGAGGCATGGACGCCGCTCGGCGCACGGTCGCCTTCTACTCGACGGTCAAGACCTACATGCCGCTCTACGAACTCCACGGCTTCGGCGAGAACGCGGCCAACGCCGCCGCCGCGTTCCGCAAGGGAGATATCGAAGGCGTCGCCGCCGCGATCCCGGACGAGATGGTCGAGCAGTACTGCGCGGTCGGCACCCCTGACAAGGTCAAGGCGAAGGTGGAGGAAGTCGCCCAGTTCGCCGACGCGATCTTCCCCGGAGCCCCGACCTACTTCATCCCGAACGAGCAGATCACCGAGTACAACGAGCGCATCATCGATGTGTTCGGAAGTTCGAGCTAGGTCCCGCAGCCTCCCCGGTTCCGGTCGGGCTGCGGGGGTCTCGGTTGGTTAGTGACTGGGGTGGGTG
>Ga0335075_10001363_pt1 | contig 40544 bp, 46 predicted proteins | sample Lox_Sample_24_FD_206723 | JGI IMG/M metagenome (GOLD analysis project Ga0335075, IMG submission 206723) | Soil microbial communities from Loxahatchee National Wildlife Refuge, Florida, United States - Lox_Sample_2.4 | ecosystem: Environmental > Terrestrial > Soil > Wetlands | place: USA...
TTTTATTCGGCGCGTCGCGGCGGTTCAGTCGTCGCGCGAGATGCGCTCGTTCTTCTCGTGGCGCTCCTGCGCTTCGACGGTCATAGTGGCGATCGGGCGGGCCTCGAGCCGGGCGAGGCTGATCGGCTCGCCGGTCACCTCGCAAAAGCCGTAATCGCCGGTCTCGATCCGGCGCAGCGCCGCGTCGATCTTGGAGATGAGCTTGCGCTGCCGGTCGCGGGTGCGGAGATGGATCCCCCAATCCGTCTCGCTCGACGCGCGATCGGTGAGATCGGCTTCCTGGATCGGGCCGCTCGCGAGCGCGGTCATCGTCTCGCGGGATTCCTTGACGATGCCTTCCTTCCAGGCGCGCAGCTTCGTGCGAAAATAAGCGAGCTGCTCGTCATTCATGAATTCCTCATTGGCGCTGGGTCGGTACCCGCCGCCAACCTGGATATGCAAAGCGTCACTATGAAGCGTAGCCATTACCCCTCCACTCCCGTTCCCCGGTAAAACCGGACGGTCCGAACCCTGGGGTCTGAGGCGACTCTATTGGCTGAATTTAAGCCTCCCACCCCGAGCGCGCCCTATAGCCGTATTTTGTACAATCACAAGTCGTTCAAAGGCGGCAAAAAATTCGGTTCGGCGCATTTGGCATGGCCCGGATGAACGGCAAATGAGTGGTGTCGATCGGCACAGGCGGGCCGCCGAATCGGGCCGGGTCGCGGCCCCGCGCGCCACCCATTAACCATGCGTCCGGAAAAAGTGCGGACCCGTTCCGTTCACGTGCCCTGAGAGACTGTTCAACAATGGGACGGAAGCCGCGCAAACGCCCCGAATCCAGCCTCCTTCATGGTTAACGCGCTTGCGCTTAAACCGATCGTTTGCATCTGCTCGCTAGGTCCGCACCGGCGAAGAACGAGGGCGAAGGCCCGAACTCCTCAAAACCGGACGGTCTGGAACAGGGATGCGGTTATGTCTGTGAGAATGGCTCTGGCGAAACTCTGCGCTTGCACGTGCGGCGGCGCGATCATCGGCGGCAGCGCGGTCCACGTCGCGGAAAGCACGCCGCAGCGCGCGCAAACCGTGGTGGAGCGGCATGCTTCCGCTTCGCAGAGCGCCCGCTCCGCGTCGCGCACCACCTATCGGCGGACGACGACGACGCGCCGCTCCTCGGCCAGCGCGGGCCGCCGGCTGGTGCGCCGCACCGTCCGCCGCGTCGGCTGCGAGGCGCCGACCCAGACGGTGACGCGCACCATCATCCCGCCGATGTTCGCCCCGCCCCCGCCGCCGCCCGTGGCGGTCGCGTCGAGCGGCGGCTCTTCCGGCCTGGTCGTGGTCGGCGGCTCGTCCGGCGGCGGCTTCGGCTTCGGCGGCGGCTTCTTCTCGGGCGGCTTCTTCGGCGGCAGCTCGACCGGCGGCATCGTGATCTCGAGCACCTCGTCCTCGTCGGGCGGCTCGACCTCGACCTCCACCGGCGGCAGCTCGACCTCCACCTCGACCGGCGGCTCGTCCACCTCGACCTCGTCCTCGACCTCCTCGTCCAGCTCGAGCTCGACCTCCTCGTCCACCTCGTCGAGCACCTCCTCGTCGACCTCGAGCGGGTCGTCGAGCAAGGGCAGCTCGTCCTGGGGCGGTTCCAGCCACGGCTCCTCCTCCTGGGGCGGTTCCAGCCGGGGCTCGTCGAGCCGCGGCAGCTCCAGCCACGGTTCGTCGGGCTCGACCGGCGGCACCCACGTGCCGGCGCCGCCGATGATCCTGCTGTTCGGCGCCGCCGCCGCGGTGCTCGTCGCCCGCAAGCGCCTGGGCGGGAAGAAGGCCGAAGCCTGAATTCAACATCCGCGAGACCGGAAAGGCCCCGCCGGGACGACCGGCGGGGCTTTTTTCGTCATGCGCCGGGCGCGCGGTCAGGCGTCCTGCAGGATCTTCTCGATCTCCGGCACCGGCACGTTCACCAGGTCCTTGGGCAATTCGGCCACGAGGCGCTTCTCCACCTCGACATGATAATGTTTCCGAAGCTCGCCCAACGTGCGCGGCGGCGCGACCACGACCAAGGCGTCATACTCGTTCCGAAGCGCCCGGTCCTTCAGCATCGCCGCGGTTTCGGCGGCGAAGCGGTCCTCCTCCTGCTGGTGGAAATCCACCTCCTGCATCGAGCCGCCAATGCCGTCGGCGGTCTTCATCGACTGGCCGGCAAGATCGCTGGCCTGCTCGTGATGCGCCGGATTGGGATGGGTTTCCTTCTCGACGACGCTGAGATTGGGGAAGTCCGCATCGCCCTGATTGCGGAAGAACAGGCTCTTGCGGCCGTCGGCGACCAGAATGACGCTGTTGTGGGGGACCTGCATCGCGCGCTCCATATTTGGGATATCGCCGATTGAACGCGGCGCCCGCGAACTTGGTTGCCGCGCGCGGTCCGCGCCGCCATAGGCGGAGCGATGCGCATCCTCCTGACCAATGACGACGGCGTGAACGCCACCGGCCTGGAAGTGCTCGAACGGATCGCCCGCGGCTTCTCCGACGACATCTGGATCGTCGCGCCGAGCGAGGAGCAATCGGGCGCCGGCCATTCGCTGACGCTGAGCACCCCCTTGCGCCTCCGCAAGCTCGGCGAACGCCGCTTCTGCGTGACCGGCACGCCGACCGACGCGGTGATGATGGGCCTCGCCCACATCCTCGCCGACGCGAAGCCGGACCTGATCCTTTCCGGCGTCAACCGCGGCGCCAATCTGGGCGAGGACGTCACTTATTCGGGCACGGTCTCCGCCGCCATGGAGGGCGCGCTCGCCGGCATTCCCTCGATCGCGCTGAGCCAGTCCTATGCGCGCGAGGGGATGGGCGACACCGTGCCCTTCGCCGCCGCCGAGGCCTGGGCGGAGCGGGTGCTGGCGCCGCTCGTCGCCGCCCCCTTCCCCGCCAACACTTTGGTCAACGTCAATTTCCCCGCCTTGCCGCCGGACGCGGTGAAGGGGATCCGCGTGGTCCGCCAGGGCATTCGCGACTATGGCCGCCTGCGGATAGACAAGCGCACCGATCCGCGCGGCTTCAACTATTACTGGTTCGGCCTGCGCCCGATCCAGCATACCCCCGGCCACATCACGGATCTGGAAGCGATCGCCGACGGTTATGTCACGGTGACGCCGCTGCACCTCGATCTCACCCACGACGCCTCGCTGGCGGTGCTCGGAGCCCGCTACGAATGATCACCCCGCTGCTCCGGCGGCGGCGGCGCGAAAGCGTCATGCTCAAGCGGAAGAGCCCGTTGCCGATCTGGGTGCAGCTCGGCTGGCGCGTCGGCCTCGTGCTCGGCCTGCTGCTCTTCGCGATCCTCGTCCACTGGTTCGAGCGCGACGGCTTGCGCGACAATTATGACGGCCAGGTCAGCTTCCTCGACGTCATCTATTTCACGATGATCTCGATCACCACCACCGGCTATGGCGACGTCGTTCCGGTGGCCGACAATACGCGGATGTTCGACGCCCTCGTGGTGACGCCGATCCGCATCTTCTTCGTGCTGATCTTCATCGGCACGGCCTACACCTTCGTATTCCGCCGGACATGGGACAAATGGCAGATGGCGAGATTGCAGAGAAAGCTGACCGGCCACGTCGTCGTCGCCGGCTACGGCACGAGCGGCTCCGACACGGTCGACGAACTGATCGCGCGCGGCACTCCGGCCTCGAGCATCGTGGTGATCGACTGCGACACCGCCGCGCTGGAGAAGGCCGAGGAGATCGGCTGCGCCGTGCTCCAGGGCGACGCCACGCGCGACCGCACGCTCCAGGCCATCCATATCGACCGCGCCAAGGCGCTCGTGGTGTCGGCCGGCCGGGACGACACCTCGATCCTGATCGCGCTCACTGCGCGCCATGTCGCGCCGGGCCTCAAGATCAGCGTCGCCGTGCGCAACGCGGACAATGAGCTGCTCGCCCGACAGGCGGGCGCGACCACGGTGATCAATCCCGTCGCCTTCGCCGGCCTGCTGCTCGCGGGCTCGACCGAGGGCGCGCATATCGCCGATTACATCGCCGATCTCGCCAGCAGCTCCGGCCGAGTCCAGCTGCACGAACGGCAGGTGACGCCCGAGGAATGCGGGAAGCCGCTCTCCGCCATCGCCAGGGGGCTGGGCGTACGCGTCTATCGCGACGGCCAGCCCTACGGCTTCTGGGAGCCGGAGGCGCGCGCGCTCTGCGACGGCGACTGTATCGTCGAGATCCTGCCGACCTCGGTTACCGAGGCGGAGCTGGGGCCGACCTGAGCGCCCAGACAGGCTCTAGGAAAATCGCGCATTTGCCACTATGTGGCGCGCTCCCATGGAAACGATTGAACTTCCTGCCCCGCCCAAGGTCGGCATGGTCTCGCTCGGCTGTCCGAAGGCTCTGGTCGATTCCGAGCGGATCCTGACCAAGCTGCGCTCGGACGGCTACCAGATGTCGCCCGATTATGCGGGCGCGGACGTCGTCCTGGTCAACACCTGCGGCTTCCTCGACTCCGCCAAGGAGGAGAGCCTCAGCGCGATCGGCGAGGCGATCGCCGAGAACGGCCGGGTGATCGTCACCGGCTGCATGGGCAAGGAGGCCGAACTCATCCGGGAGCGCTTCCCCGAGGTGCTCGCGATCACCGGCGCGGCGCAATATGAGGATGTGGTCGGCGCGGTCCATGTCGCGGCGCCGATCCCGCCCAGCGCCTATCTGAACCTCGTGCCGGATGCGGGGCTGAAGCTCACCCCGCGCCACTACAGCTATTTGAAGATCTCCGAGGGCTGCAACCATCGCTGCGCTTTCTGCATCATCCCCAGCCTGCGCGGCGACCTGGTCAGCCGCCGCCCCGACGCGATCCTGCGCGAGGCGGAGAAGCTCGTGGCGGCGGGCACGAAGGAATTGCTGGTCATCAGCCAGGACACGTCGGCCTATGGCGTCGACCTGAAGCATGCGAGCTATCCGCTGAAAGGTGGCGGCGAGGTGCGCGCCCACATGACGGATCTGGCCCGCGAGTTGGGCAAGCTCGGCGCCTGGGTGCGGCTCCACTACGTCTATCCCTATCCGCATGTGGACAAGGTCGTGCCGCTGATGGCCGAGGGCCTCGTCCTCCCCTATCTCGACATCCCCTTCCAACATGCCAGCCCGACGGTGCTGAAGGCGATGAAGCGGCCGGCCAACGAGGCCAAGGTGCTGGAGCGGATCCGCGGCTGGCGGGAAATCTGCCCGGACATCGCGATCCGCTCGACCTTCATCGTCGGCTTCCCCGGCGAGACCGAGGCGGATTTCGACTATCTCCTGCAATGGCTGGACGAGGCGAAGCTCGACCGCGTCGGCGCTTTCCCCTTCGAGTCGGTCACCGGCGCCGCCGCCAACGACCTGCCCGGCATCGTGCCGGAAGAGGTGAAGCAGGAACGCTATGCCCGCTTCATGGAGAAGACCGCCGCCATCTCCGCCGCCAAGCTGGAGGCCAAGATCGGCCGCAAGCTCGACGTGATTATCGACGCGGTCGACCCCGACGAGGGCGGCGCCACCGGCCGGAGCAAGGCCGACGCGCCGGAGATCGACGGCGAGGTGCACCTGCGCGACGCGGGCCACCTCCAGCAGGGCGACATCGTCCCGGTGCTCGTCGAGGATGCGGACGAGCACGATCTGTACGGCGTGCCGGCTCAGGCTGCCCGGGCGTAGGCCCAGGCCCCTCCGTCTTCGTCGGCATCGTTCGCCGCCTTCCGGCTCGCCTCCGGCCGTGTCCTGGTCGTGCGCGGCCGCGCCAGCTTGCGAAACGGCGCGGCCACCAAGCCGGCGAAGGCGCGCCAGGCGGCCTTGCCGCGCGCGACAGTGCTGAGCGTCCAGGTCGCGATCAGCGCGTCGACGACGAGCGTCACATCCCAGGCGTAGAGCATGAACATCTCGGCCGAGCCGAACAGCATGATCATTTCCATGCCGGTAAAGCTCAAGGCGGCGATCACGCCCACGAAGATCACATGCCGCCGGTCGAAGCGAGCGAGCAAAGCGAGCGGCGCCTCCACCAGCAGATGATGGAGCGTCCGCGAGACCGGCAGGTCCGGAAGCCACTTCATCACCAGCAGGACGGCCAAAGCGAAACCAGCGAAGATCATAGGAAGCCTCCCTCTCTCGCCGACATGGGAGGCGCCAGAGCCCATGCAAGTGATCCGTCTTGCGGAAAGCCGGCAGGGATGACGAAAAGCCGCAAACCTGCCTAGGATAAGCGCGATGCAGGTCGCGCCCCGCCCCCGTCTCGCCGCGCTCGACAGCTTTCGCGGGCTGACCGTCGCCGCGATGATCATCGTCAACACGCCGGGATCGGGCGACTATGTCTGGTGGCCGCTGGACCATGCGCAATGGCATGGCTTTACGCCGACCGATCTTATCTTTCCGGCCTTCCTCTGCGCCATGGGCATGGCGCTCGGCCTGTCCTTCCCTCGCGAGGTGGACGCCCGGCTCTGGCGCCGCATCGCCTGGCGGGTGTTCGCCCTGATCGCGATCGGCTGGGCGTGGCAGATGCTCGCGCGGCCGAGCATCGAGATGTTCCGCGTCTTCGGCGTGCTGCCGCGCCTCGGGCTCTGCTTCGGCCTTGCCGCGACCGTCGCGATCCTCACCGCGCGTCGCGACGCCGAGGGAACGGCAAGCCTCAACCCGGTCGCCATTGTCATCGTCACCTTTGCGCTGCTGCTCGGCTATTGGGCGGCGATGACGCTGGGCGGGGACTTCACGCCCGGAGGCAATCTCGCCGGCTGGGTCGACCGCGCGGTCGTTGGCGCGAACCATATGTGGCGCGCGGGCCGGGATGCCGCCGGCAATGTCGTCTACGACCCCGAGGGGCTGTTCTCGACCCTGCCGGCCACCGCCAATGTGCTGTTCGGCCTGCTTGCCGCCATCGTCTGGCAGCGGGCGAAGGACCGCGCGACCTTGTGGATCGCGCTGGCCGGAGCCGGGCTCGTCCTGCTCGGCCTCGCGCTCGCGCCCGCCTTCCCGCTCAACAAGAAGCTCTGGACGAGCAGTTACGTCCTGCTCTCGACCGGCCTGTCCGCCTTGCTCTTCGCCGCCTGCCTCGTCGCGATGCGCAGCGCGGTGGTCCGCAGCGCGTTCAAGCCGTTCGACGTGTTCGGGATGAACGCGATCCTCGCTTATGTCGTCTCGCTGCTGATCGGCCTGGCGGGCATGCGGCTGGGCTTCCAGGCGGCCGGCTTCAACGCGATCGATGGCGTCATCCACGCTCCCTATCTTTCGTCCTTCCTCTACGCGCTGGCGGTGCTGCTCATCGTCCTGGCGCTGCTGATCCCCCTGCACCGGCGCGGCATCCATCTGCGCCTGTAACTTGGCGGCGCCATAAGCTAAGGCGCGGCCATGATCGATCTCAAAGCCCTGCTGAAGCCCGACCAGGGCCAGTCCGCTACCCTTCTTCACCTCGTTGACAAGAAGGGCTTCGAGGCCTGGCTGAAGGACCAGCCGGTGCGATTGCGCAAGGCGGCGGAGGCGCAGGGGTTCAAGGCGGAGGGCTATCAGCTCGCCATCCTGCCCGGCGAGCGCGACGAATGGGCGGCGGTGCTGGGCGTCGCCAATGTCGACGACCTCAGCCCCTGGTGCCTCGCCAAGGCGGCGGAGACGCTGCCCGAGGGCATATACCGGGTCGCGGGCCGCGGCGCCGGGCCGGCGGTGCTCGGCTGGCTGCTCGGCCAATACCGGTTCGACCGCTACCGGAAGGAGCCGTCGGCAAAAGGCGCGCGGGTGCTGCTGACCGACGAACCGGCGCGGATCGACGCGGCGGTGCTGCAGGCCGAGGCGACCTTCCTGGTCCGCGACCTGGTCAACATCCCAGCGGCCGATCTCGGTCCCGCCGAGCTGGAACTGGCCGTGCTCGCCCTCGCCGACGAGACCGGCGCGAAGGTCGCCGTCACCCGCGACGCCGCGCTCACCGAGGGCTTTCCGATGATCGCCGCCGTCGGCCGCGCCGCGGCGCCGGGCCGGGAGCCCCGGCTGATCGAGCTGGAACATGGCGACCAGCGCCATCCGCGCATCGCCGTGGTCGGCAAGGGCGTCTGCTTCGATTCGGGCGGGCTCGACCTCAAGCCGTCCTCGGGCATGCGGCTGATGAAGAAGGACATGGGCGGTGCGGCCCACGCGCTCGCCCTCGCCCGCCTGATCATCGCCAGCCGCCTGCCCGTGCGCCTGCATCTGCTCATCCCGGCGGTGGAGAATGCGGTGTCCGGCGGCGCCTTCCGCCCCGGCGACATCCTGCGGAGCCGCAACGGCCTCACCGTCGAGGTCGGCAATACCGATGCGGAAGGCCGCCTGATCCTCGCCGACGCGCTCACCCGCGCGCTGGAGGAGGCGCCGGAGCTGGTGATCGATTTCGCGACGTTGACCGGCGCCGCGCGCGTGGCGCTGGGCCCGGACCTTCCGGCCTTGTTCGTCAACGACGATTCGCTGGCGGAGAGCCTGCTCGCCGGCGGCACCCTTGTGTCCGATCCGCTTTGGCGGATGCCGCTCTGGCAGCCTTATGCCGAAATGCTCTCCTCCGACGTCGCCGATCTCGGCAACATGACCGACGCGCCGATGGCCGGGGCGGTCACGGCCGCGCTCTTCCTGCAGAAATTCGTGCCCGCCAGCACCCCCTGGGCGCATCTCGACACCTTCGCCTGGCGCGCCACGGCCAAGCCCGGCCGGCCCAAGGGCGGCGACGCTTTGGGCCTCCGCGCGGCCTGGGAGATGTTGCGCGAACGCTACGCAAAGTGACGATCCGGTCCCTTTTTAAGACGGAACGGCAACAAAAGTGCGTCTGACTGGTTCTTGCTCCGTAACGTAAGTCATTGTTGTGGAGCAGGCCCGTGGCCGATCAAGCCCTTGGCAGCTGGATGCGTACTCTCATCGCCTATGTGCGATCCGGCGAGCCCGACCTTACCAACCGGCAGATGGCGCTCATGCTGCTCGTCTACCTAACCCCCGGACCGCACACCGTGCGCGGCCTCGCCGAACGTCTCGGCGTGTCGAAGCCGGTCATCACGCGCGCCTTGAATACGCTGGGTGCGCTCGGCTATCTGCGGCGCGTTCGCGATGAAAGCGATCGGCGTAACGTCTTCGTCGCAAAGACAGGCACTGGACAGGATTTCCTTGAAGGCTTCGAACGCAATCTCGAGCAGGCCGGGGGCGGCCAAGGCGGCGGCAGCAGCGAAAGCGGCGGACGGAGCATCGGCTCCCGAAGCGGCAGCGGCGAACGGGGTCTCCTCCTCCAGAACGGATGAGTGGTTCCGGCTGACCGGGCCGTCGCTGACGCTCGATCCGCGCATCCACGCCTATCGGGACGACATCGCCGATATCGGCCTCGCCGGCCAGGTGCTCGCGCCCCATTATGCGCGCCCGCTGGTCCGCGGCTGCGGCTCGCGTCCCGCGACCATCCACGCCTCGCCCGATGAGCAGAGCGCGGCGATCACCGAATTGCTCCCCGGCGAGGAATTCGCCGTCCTCGAATATGCGGGCGGCTGGGCCTGGGGCTATGCCCGCGCCGACCATGTCACCGGCTATGTCGAGGCGATCGCGCTCGCCGATCCGATCGTCGCCACCCATATCGTCTGCGAGAAATGCGCGCCGGTCTCGCCCGACAACCGCATCACCTCGACGATCATCGCCCACCTGCCGATGGGCGCCCGCCTGCACGGCGCCGAATGCGGCGCCTGCCTGACCACCGAATATGGCTGCGTCAGCCTCGCCCATCTCCGCCCGGTCGACGACCGCGAGCCAGACCCGGTGCGCAGCGCCGAGCGGCTCATGGGCGTGCCCTGGCGCGCCGGCGGCCGCACGCTGGAGGGGATTGACGGCCCGGGCCTGATCCAGCTCGCCCTCAGCCTCGCCGGCCTGCCCGCGCCGCACTTCACCGACCAGCAGCGCCGGCTCGGCGGCGAGGTCCCCGATCTCGCACCGTCGCGGCGCGGCGACCTCGTCTTCGGCGAGGAAGGCGGCAGCGGGCTGATGATCGACGATCTGCTGATGATCCATGCCAGCAAGGCCGCCGGCAAGGTGACCGTCTCCCCCGCCTCGAGCCTGGGCACGCTGATCCGCCGGCGGTTCTGAGCAGACCGGCGGGCAACGATACGACCGATTGATGCAAAGTTAAGCGTCGTCCGGATCGAGCATTGCCTCCGCCGCGGCGATGTCGCCTCTCGCGACAGCAATAGCGGCCTCGGCGGATAGGCGCATCGACCTGTCCCAGCTTTCATGCCGATGCCGGCTGACCAAGATGGGAAGGCTCGCGATCGCGCTGGAATAGGCTTCGGCGAGGTCCGCCGGGAGCGCGGGGCCTCGCCCGCTATTGCGCGCGATCTCCACCGCGGAAGGCAGCTGCAGAAATGAGAAATCGATGGGGCCCGAGATTCTCAGGGCAATCTCGACGATATGGGGCACGGCGGCATAGGAAGCGGTGTAGACGTCACCCTGATGGCACAGCGCGGACCAAATGCTGAACCAGGGCTCCTCCTCGCTGCTCTGTGTCGGTTCCGGCGAGGCGGTGAGCGTTCGCAGCAGTCCGGGAATGTCGGATGCCGGCCCATAGGCATGTTTCAGTTCGGCCCATGATGGATCGTCGAGCGCGAGCATCGTCAGGTGATCTCCCCGCGCGCCCGCCTGAACGCGCGCCAGCGTTCGACATTGGCCTCATGCTCGGCCAACGTGTTGGCGAAGACGTGTCCGCCGGTGCCGTCGGCGACGAAGTAGAGAAAGCTGGTCGGCTCCGGATCTAGCACCGCCGCGATCGCCTCGCGGCCGGGATTGGCGATCGGTCCGACCGGCAGGCCGCGCATCGCATAGGTGTTGTAGCCGTTCCGCGCCTGCAATTCGGAGCGCAGGATGCGGCGGCCGAGCGGACGGCCCTGGGTGACCGGGTAGATGACCGTCGGATCGGCCTGGAGCGGCATATTCTGGCGCAGGCGGTTGGAATAGACGCCGGCGACCCGGCGCCGCTCGGCGGCCTTGCCGGTCTCCTTCTCGACGATGGAGGCGAGGATGATGGCCTCGCGCGGACTGGAGACGGCCGTGCCGGGGCGCCGCGCGGCCCACAGGCGCGCCAGCTCCGTCCGCATCGCCGTCTGCATCCGCGCCAGCACCGCCGCCCGACTCTCGCCGCGCCGATAGGTATAGCCGCCGGGCAGGACGCTCCCTTCCTCCGGCACAGCGATGTCGCCGGTGAGATGCGGCGTCCGCAGCAGCCGCTCGCGCACCAGCACGGAGGGCAGGCCTTCCGGGATGACCACCGCGCGGACCACCGGCCGGCCGTGCTGCAGCAGGTCCAGGATCCGCGCGGGGCTCGCGCCCGGGGGAATGACGAACTCGCCCATCTGGATCGGGTCGCGCGAGCCGAGGATGCGCGCGAACAGGCGGAAGCTCCCGGCCCCGCCCCGGATCACCCCGGCGTCGGCGAGCTGGTCGGCGACGCGCGCGACGCTGGCGCCCTCGGCGACGATGATCGTGGTCGGCTCCGACGAAGGCCCCGGCCCGGCCCAGAGCAGCCAGATCGCGAGGAAGCCCGCGAGCAGCAGCGCGACCGGCGTGAAGATCAGCAGCCGGCGCCTGAACCGGCCTTTCGGGGGGGGCTTCCCGCCGACGCCCGGAGACTCGGGAGCGGAAGGTTCGGCGTCCCCAGGATCGCTCATCCGCCTCTTCCCTGCTCCCGGCTCCTGAAAGGGCTCAGATCGATTTCATCACCAGGCTGGCATTGGTCCCGCCGAAGCCGAAGCTGTTGTTCAGCACCGCCTTCACCTCGCGCTTGCGGGCCGTATGCGGCACCAGGTCGACGCCCTCGGTGCCCTCGTCCGGATTGTCGAGGTTCAGCGTGGGCGGCACGATCTGGTCGCGGATCGCCAGGATGCAGAAGATCGCCTCCACCGCGCCGGCGCCGCCGAGCAGATGGCCGATCGCCGATTTGGTGGAGCTCATCGAGACCTTGCCGATCGCATCGCCGAACAGGCGCTTCACCGCGCCAAGCTCGATCGTGTCGGCCATGGTCGAGGTGCCGTGCGCGTTGATATAGTCGATGTCGGCCGGGACCATGCCCGCCTTCTTCAGCGCCATCTCCATCGACCGGTAGGCGCCGAACCCGTCCGGATGCGGCGCGGTGACGTGATGGGCGTCGCCGGACAGGCCGTAGCCGACCACCTCGCAATAGATTTTCGCGCCGCGCGCCTTGGCATGCTCATATTCCTCGAGCACGACCACGCCCGCGCCCTCGCCCATGACGAAGCCGTCGCGATCCTTGTCATAGGGCCGGCTCGCCTGCTCGGGGCGGTCGTTATAGGTCATGTTGAGCGCACGCGCCTGGGCGAAGCCGGCAATGCCGATCGGGCAGATCGTCGCCTCGGCGCCGCCGGCCAGCATGATGTCGGCATCGTCGTCGCGGATCATCCGCGCCGCGTCGCCGATCGAATGCGCGCCGGTCGAGCAGGCGGTGACGACCGCGTGGTTCGGCCCCATCAGGCCGTATTTGATGCTGACCTGGCCCGACACCAGGTTGATCAGCCGGCCGTGGACGAAATGCGGGCTCACCCGCCCCGGTCCTTTTTCCGCCAGCAGCAGGCTCTCGCTCTCGATGCCCGGCAGGCCGCCGATCCCAGAGCCGATCGAGACGCCGGCGCGCAGGCGCGTCGCCTCGTCCATCTCGGTCAGGCCCGCATCCTCGAGCGCCTGCCCGGCCGCGTCGATGCCGTAGACGATGAAGGGATCGACCTGGCGCTGGACCTTGTGATCGACGCGCTTGCCCGGATCGAAGCCATAATCGTGATCCGCCGGCTTCACCTCGCAGGCGATCGTGCATTTCTGGTCGCTAGCGTCGAACTTGGTGATCGGCCCGGCGCCGCTCTTCCCCGCGATCAGGTTCCGCCAGCTGGTTTCGACGTCCCCGCCCAGCGGCGTGACAAGACCCAGTCCGGTGACGACAACACGGCGCATTGGCGCACTCCCTCGAAAACAAAACGGCCCTTAACGGCAAACGGCCCCCCGAACCAAGGCGGGGAGCCGCTTATTCTATGGATCGGCTCGACCGCCGCCCTGGCGGGCGGGCGACCTTCAAAGGCGATTAGGCCTTGTTCTGGTCGATATAGTCGATCGCGTCCTTCACGGTGGTGATCTTCTCGGCGGCATCGTCCGGAATCTCCACCCCGAACTCCTCCTCGAAGGCCATGACGAGCTCGACGATGTCGAGGCTGTCCGCGCCCAGATCGTCGATGAAGCTGGCCTCTTCGGTGACCTTGTCGGCCTCGACGCCGAGATGCTCGACAACGATCTTCTTAACGCGGTCGGAAGTCTCGCTCATATTCCACCTTTCCCTAGCGGTGTGCTTAGTCGCCGAACGCCCTAGCCGCTCGGACCGCCCTTAGGCAAGTGTGGAAGCCGTGCAGCATGGCTCATGCTTAACGCTTCCTTGTGACCTCCTGCGCCATCAGACGCGCGATGATCAGGCAATTGGGCAGCGGCGACTGGCTCACCGCCGACCGCATCCGCGCGGTCGCGGCGGTCTCGCTCGCGCTCACCGGCCTGTCGCTCCTCTATCTCCTCGCCACGGCGCACGGCACGCTGGACGCCTGGGGACGACCGCTGGGCACGGACTTTTCCAACGTCTGGACGGCGGGGCAGATGGCGCTGGACGGCCGCGCGCCCGCGGCATGGGACTGGACGGCGCATCATCAGGTTCAGCAGGCCGCGCATGGCGACCCGGCCGTGCCCTTCTACGGCTGGCATTATCCGCCGCCCTTCCTCCTGCTCGCCGCCCTGCTCGCGACCCTGCCCTATCTGGCCGCTCTGTTCGTCTGGCAGGCGGCCTCGCTCTGGGGGGCGGTGAAGGTCTATCGCGCAATCCTGCCCAGCAAAGGCGCGCTGCTCACCGCGCTCGGCGCGCCGGTGGTGCTGGTCTGCCTGACCCACGGCCATAACGGCTTCCTGACCGCGGCCCTGCTCGGCGGCGGCCTGCTGCTGCTCGACCGGCGGCCTCTGCTCGCCGGCCTGCTGTTCGGCTGCCTGGTCTACAAGCCGCAATTCGCGCTGGCCGTGCCCTTGCTGCTGCTTGCCGGCGGCCATGTCCGGGCGATCGTCGGCGCCTGCCTCTCGGCCGCCCTCCTCGTCGGGGCGACCCTCGCCATCTGGGGCTGGCCGGTCTGGCAGGCCTTCCTCGAGTCGCTGCCGCTGACCCGCCAGATCGTGATCGAGCAGGGCGAGACCGGCTGGCACAAGATCCAGAGCGCCTTCGCGATGGTGCGGATGTGGGGCGGCTCTCTCCCAATCGCCTATGCCGTGCAGGGCGCGGCGACCGTGGCGGCGATGGGCGCCGTGCTCTGGCTGGCCCGCGCCGCCCGGCCGAACCTGCGCAATGCCGCGGTCTGCGCGGCGGCGATGCTCTCCACGCCCTATGTGCTGGACTATGACCTGGTCGTGCTCGGCCTCGGCGCCGCCTTCCTCGTCGCCGACGGCCTGGAGCGCGGCTTCCTGCCCTGGGAGAAGAGCCTGCTCGCTCTGGTCTGGATCAGCCCCTTGCTCTCGCGCAGCCTCGCCGAGCTGGCCCTCGTCCCGCTCGGCCAGGCGGCGAGCGTCATCGTCCTCGCGCTCGCCGTTCGCCGCGGCCTCGCGCCGGCGGGCCGGACGCGCGCCGCGCGGCCGCTCAGCCTGCGATGAACTCGCGGCGAAGCTTCTCCGCGGCGGCGACATAGCCCGAAAACTGGCCGATCATCGTCTGCGTGTCGCCGGCCCGCCCCTCGAGAAGGCGGAGCAGGAAAGGCGTGTTCGCCTCGACGAACCGGTTCATCTCCGCCTGCTGCCGATCCGTGTGCACCGCGCCGATCAGCGCCTCGTCGGCGAGCAAGAGCCGCTCCAGCGCGCCGAGGGCGACTCCGGCCGCGACCAGCCGGCGCCGCATGATCGCGATGTTGAACATCGCGCCATGATATCTCTTGGCGATATCGGCCGTCTCGGCGGACCAGCCCAGCCGCTGCGCGCAGGCCGCCAGCGCCTCGTCGAGCGGGCGCACGCCCGGGTGATCGGGCTGGCGGTTCCGCATCGCCTCGGCGATCGCCGCGCGCTGCGCCTCCGTGACGGAGTCGGCGGGACAGGACAGGGTCGCGAGATCGGCCCCGGCGGCGGGCGTCGCCGCCAGCGCCAGCGCGGCGGCGAGCAGCAGCCGCCTCACAGCATCGCCATCCCGCCGTTCACGTGCAGGGTCTGGCCGGTGACATAGCCCGCCTCGCGGCTCGCCAGATAGACCGCGGCCGCGGCGATATCCTCGCCATTGCCGAGATCGCCGACCGGGATCCGGCCCAGCAGCGCCGTCTTTTGCGCCTCGGGCAGCCCGTCGGTCATCGCCGAGCGGATGAAGCCCGGCGCGATGCAGTTGACGGTGATGCCGCGCGACGCGACCTCCTGCGCCAGCGCCTTGGACATGCCGATGATGCCCGCCTTGGAGGCCGCATAATTGGCCTGGCCCGGATTGCCGGTGACGCCCACCACGGAGGTGACCGAGATGATCCGGCCGAACCGCGCCCGCATCATCGGCTTCAGCGCCGCGCGGGCGAGCCGGAAGGCGGCCTCGAGGTTGATGCGGATCACGTCCGCCCATTCCTCGTCCTTCATCCGCATGGCGAGATTGTCGCGGGTGACCCCGGCATTGTTGATCAGGATATCGATCTGCCCCAGCGCCTCGACCGCCTGCGGGACGAGCGCGTCCACCGCCGCCCCGTCGGAGAGATTGCAGGCGAGCGCGACATGATCGCCGCCGAGTTCCGCCCGGAACGCCTCCAGCTTGTCGACATTCGAGCCCGACACGGCGAGCCGCGCCCCTTGCGCCGCCAGTCCCTTCGCGATCGCCGAGCCGATCCCGCCCGAGGCGCCGGTCACCAGGGCGGTCATGCCGTTGAGGTCGAACATATCACTCTCCTTCATGTCGCCCGGGCCGTTGCCAGCCGGGGCCGGTGCTTTGCAAGCCCCGTTTCGCGCTGATAAGATCGGACGCGGGGGAGATGCGCATGATCGATCGGCGACTGCTCGTGCTCGGCGGCCTCGCGGGCCTGGCCCTGCCGGCGTCCGGCTCGGCCCAGCCCGGCGGCCCGCCGCGTCCGGGCGGCAATCAGGGCGGCGCGCCCGCCGGCGCCGGCGGCAATCCCGGCGGCGGGCAGCCGGGCAATGCCGGGGGCACGCTGGGCACCCGGCTCGGCAACCAGCGGACGCAGCCCCGCGATGCCAGCCGCGGTCAGGACACGGCGCAGCCGCGGGCGCAGCCGCCGCGCATCAGCGCCATGATCCTCAGCCAGAGCTACCGGAGCTCGCCCGGCCTCACGCTCGCCAATACGGGGAGCGACGCCGCCCTGATGGCGCGCACCTTCCAGCAGCTCCGCTTCGACTCGGTGACCGTGCAGAGCGACGGCGGCGCGCCGGAAACGATGGCGCGGATCGCCACCTATCTCGGGACGATCGACACCAACACCATCGCCCTGCTCTACATGGCGGGCCATGGAGTCGAGATCGGCGGCGAGAATCTGCTGCTGCTCGACGGCGCTTCGTCCTTCCTGAGCCTCCAGACGCTGGTGCAACTGCTGCAGCAGCGCGCCGGCGTCACCGTCCTGTTCCTCGACGCCTGCCGCAACAACCCCTTCGGCAATGTCGCCGCGGCGATTTCCGGCCGCAGCCTGACCCGGACGATGCTGAGCCAGGACGGCAACGACATCCGTATCCAGACGGTCGGCATGGACGAATTGCGCGGCGCGCCGCGCGAAACGCTGGGCCGGTTGCGCGCCTTCTCCCTGCAGGGCAGCCAGATCAAGATCGTCTTCTCCACCGATCCGGCCAATGTCGCCTTCGACGGGGCGCGGCCCGGCAGCCGCCACAGCCCCTTCGCCGAGGCCCTGGCGCGGCACCTGCGCCAGCCGATCAGCCTCGACGACATCGTCGCTTTGACCACCGGCGACGTGGTGCGCGCGACGCGGCGCATGCAATCGCCTTGGTCGCAGGGATCGATCGACCGGCCGATCTACCTGTCCTGGCGGCGGCGGCGCCTGCAGGCGTCCTACGGCTGAGGCTCAGAGCGCGCCGACGAGCGCGTCCACATCTTCCGGCGTCACCACGCTGGTCACCTCCGCCTCCGGCGCGATCCGCTTCACCATCGGGCCGAGCACCTTGCCGCCGAACTCGACGAAATGGGTGACGCCCGCCGCCGCCATATTGGCGACGCTCTCGCGCCAGCGGACCATGCCGGTCACCTGCTCGACGAGCAGGTCGCGGATCGTGTCCGGGCTGTCGACCGGCGCCGCCGTGACGTTGGCGTAGAGCGAGAGCTTGGGCGGCTCCATCTTCACGCCCGCCAGCGCCTGCTGCATCGCTTCGGCCGCGGGCTTCATCAGCGGGCAGTGGAAAGGCGCGGAGACGGGCAGCAGGATGGCGCGCTTGGCGCCCTTCTCCTTGGCGATCTCCAGGGCGCGCTCGATCGCGCTCTTGGCGCCGGAGATCACCACCTGGCTCGGATCATTATCGTTGGCGACGGTGCAGACCTCGCCCTCGGCGGCGGCCTCGCAGATCTGCTGGGCGATGGCCAGATCGGCGCCGAGCAGGGCCGCCATCGCCCCCTCCCCCACCGGCACCGCCGCCTGCATCGCCTGGCCGCGCTGCTTGAGCAGCCGCGCCGTGGTGGCGAGATCGAAGGTCCCCGCCGCGCAGAGCGCCGAATATTCGCCGAGACTGTGGCCGGCGACGAAATCGGCCTTGGCCTGCAGGTCGATGCCGGCCGCGCGCAGGGTGGCGACGGCATTGGCCATGATCGCCGGCTGGGCATTTTCGGTCAGGGTCAGTTCGTCCGCCGGCCCCTCGGCCATGAGCGCGCTCAATTTCTGGTCGAGCGCCGCATCGACCTCCTCGAACACCGCCCGGGCCTCGGCGCTCGCTTCGGCCAGGGCCTTGCCCATGCCGACGGCCTGGCTGCCCTGACCCGGGAAAATGAATGCGCGCATGATCCTCTCCTTCGTTCGGGCGGGCTGGTAGGCAGGCCATCGCCGCTGTGCAAGCCGGAGCGTCCGCGGCGGCCGCGGGTTCCCTGTAACGGGCTCAGCGGCGCGTGCCGAACCAGATGACGTGGCGCGGCCCCTTGCCGTTGGCGCGGGCGCGGACCGCGACCTCCTCCACCGCGAAGCCCGAGCCGCCGAAGCGGCGCGCGAAGCCATTGTCCGGGGCCGCCGACCAGATGGCGAGGATGCCGCCGGGCTTCAGGGCCGCCCGGGCGGCGGCGAGCCCCGCCGGCGCGTAGAGTCCGTCATTGCCGGCCCGGGTGAGGCCGTCCGGCCCGTTGTCGACGTCGAGCAGGATCGCGTCATACGAGCTCCTGGCGCGCCGGATCGCGGCCCCGACATCGCCTTCGAGCAGGCTCACCCGCGGATCGTCGAGGCAGCCCGCGGTCAGCGCCGCCATCGGCCCCCGCGCCCACCGGATGATCTGCGGCACCAGCTCGGCGACGGTGACGGTCGCGTCCTTGCCGAGCACCGCCAGCGCCGCCCGCAGGGTGAAGCCCATGCCATAGCCGCCGATCAGCAGGTGCGGCGCGCGGCGCCCCGCGAGCCGCTCGCAGGTCATCGTCGCGAGCGCCTCTTCCGAGCCGCTCATCCGGCTGTTCATCAGCTCGTTGCGGTCGAGCACGATCATGTAGTCGGCGCCGCGCCGGAACAGGCGCAAAGGCGCGCCGCCGGGAACGTCGGCCGTATCGATCAGTTCGCGCGGGATCATGCGCGCCTCCTCGGCCCCGCGCGCCGCTTTGTCGAGTCCGGGGAACCGGATCGGCCCGCGCCGGTTGGCCGCTCATGCTCGATCACACCGGAATCGTCGTCACCGACCTCGCCAGCGCCCGCCGCTTCTACGATGCGATCGCCGGGGCGCTCGGCCTCGCCACGACCGACAACAGCCCGGACTCCTTCCTGTTCGGAAAGAGCAAGGAGGAGCCGATCCCCTATCTGTGGATCGGGACGCTGCGGCCCTCTTACTGGGTCGAAGGCTCGCGGGCGGGCCTCAACCAGATGCACGTCGCCTTCGTCGCCGAGAGCAAGGCGATGGTCGACGAATTTCACCGCGCCGCGCTCGCGGCCGGCGGCAAGGACAACGGCCCGCCCGGCCCCCGCGAGGGCGCCGGCGATTATTACGGCGCCTTCGTGCTCGATCCCGACGGCAACAATATCGAGGCCTGCGTGCGCGGCGAGGCCGCCACGGCCTGATCTCGCGGCGACGCCGCCGCGATGCTATGTCCCGCTTATGGGACGGTTCCTTTTCGCCCTGCTGCTGCTGGCGGCCACGCTGCCGTCGCCTTCCGCCCGGGCCCAGACCTTCCTCGAGCGCGGCCGCGACGCCGTCGTGGACGCGGCCAATGTGATCCCGGACGCGGAGGAGCGCGCCCTGGCGCGCCGCCTGACCGCCTGGCAGCGCCGGACCGGCCACCAACTGGTCGTCGCCACCGTGCCCAGCCTGCAGGACCGCACCATCGCCGAATATGCGGTGGGCCTGTTCCGTCACTGGCGGCTGGGCGGGGCGCGCACCAATGACGGCATTCTCCTCCTCCACGCGCCGACGGAAAGGCGGGTGCGGATCGAGGTCGGCTACGGTCTCGAAGGCGCGGTGACCGATGCCGCCTCCGCCCGGATCATCCGGGAGGCGATCGTGCCCCTGATCGACAAGCAGCCCGGCGTCGCGCTGACCGCCGGCGCGGAGGAGATCATGGCGGCGGCGGGGGCGCCGGCGCCCGCTGCCTCGGCCACGCCCGCCCGCCTGGCCGGCCCGCCGCCGGTCGACGAGGGCCCTTCCGTCTTCTGGGTCCTGCTGATCAGCTTCACGCCGGCACTGCTGATCGTCGGCATCCTCTTCTGGCTGTTCCGGCGCGCCCGCGCGCTGGCGCCGACGGGGCCGGTGCGCCCGCTGAGTAAGCGCGCTTTGGCCCGGCGCGCGGCGCAGGCGGCGGCCGGGGGCGGCGGCGCGGCGGCATGGGACAGCGGCTCCGCCTTCGCCTATCAGCACCTCAGCTCGGACAGCTCCTCTTCCTCCTCGTACGACAGCTCATCCTCCTCGTCGGATTCCTCCTGGTCCTCCTCGGATTCGGGCGGCTTCGACAGCGGCGGCGGCTCCAGCGGCGGCGGCGGTTCGGACAGCAGCTACTGATCGTTGGATACATGTAGGATTTGCCGTGTCAGGATCGGCCGACTCGCGGTCCCGGCCGCGCCGGCTCTTTCGCATCGTCCGTTTACGCGCGAACCGCGCAGACGCGCTCCGGCGACGGCCGGGGACAGGTGGGTCCCGCGAAACCCCATGGCCACCGCGAACATTGGGACCATTCGACCGCCGACGGTCCCGTTTCGAACGGTGCGTTGGCCTGACCTTTCCCTGACCTTTCGCCAAGGGCGGTCATGCAAGGCCGAGTCGGCCGGGGTTGATTTTCCCTCCGCTTTCGGCCACATGCGCCGCCTCCGGGGCGAAGGCCATGCCTGATCGCCCCGGTTTTATTTCGAGACGACAGCCGGAGGGGCGCCGCACTGGGCGGCGTCAGCGATCGGCCAAAAGAAGGAATGCGCGAACATGCCGCTCTACGAGCATGTATTTCTCGCGCGTCAGGACCTGGCCCAGGCCCAGGTGGACGCGCTGGCGGAAACCGCCACCAAGATCATCGAGGACAATGGCGGCAAGGTGACCAGGACCGAGACCTGGGGCCTGCGCAACATCGCCTACCGCATCCAGAAGAATCGCAAGGCGCATTATGTCGCCCTCGATTTCGACGCGCCGGCCCCGGTGGTCGCCGAGCTGGAGCGCCAGACGCAGATCAACGAGGACGTGATCCGCTACATGACCATCAAGGTGGATGAGCATGAGCAGGGCCCCTCGGCGATGATGCGCCGCGGCGACCGCGACAAGCGTCGCGACGACGAGCGCGGTGATCGTGGCGACCGCGGCGATCGCGGTGACCGTGGCCCCCGTCGCGGCCGCGACGAATACGACGTTTAAGGAGGCACGACACGATGGCACGCCCATTTTTCCGCCGCCGCAAGTCCTGCCCCTTCTCCGGCAAGGATGCGCCGCGCATCGACTATAAGGACGTCCGCCTGCTGCAGGGCTTCGTCTCCGAGCGGGGCAAGATCGTCCCGAGCCGCATCACCGCGGTGTCCACCAAGAAGCAGCGCGAGCTGGCCAAGGCGATCAAGCGCGCCCGCCATCTCGGCCTGCTTCCCTACGTCGTGAAATAAGGAGCCAGGGACATGGAAGTCATCCTGCTCGAGAGGATCGAGAAGCTCGGCACCATCGGCGACGTGGTCAAGGTGAAGAACGGCTATGCCCGCAACTTCCTCCTGCCGCGTGGCAAGGCGCTCCGGGCCAATGAGTCCAACCGCAAGGTCTTCGAAGCCAATCGCGAGAAGATCGAGGCGACCAATGCCGAGCGGCGCAGCGGCGCGGAGGCCGAGGCCCAGAAGGTCGACGGCGCCAAGATCCAGCTGATCCGCCAGGCGTCGAACGTCGGCCAGCTCTACGGCTCGGTGTCGGCCCGCGACCTCGCCGAGGCGCTGGACGCGGCCGGCTACAAGGTCGCCAAGAACCAGATCGTGCTCGACCGCCCGATCAAGGCGATCGGCGTCCAGGATGTGAAGATCGCGCTTCACCCGGAAGTGTCGGTCACGATCACCGTCAACGTCGCCCGCTCGCCGGAAGAGGCCGAGCTGCAGGCGCAGGGCAAGGACGTGATGGCGGAGATGTTCGAGAAGGACGTCGCCGGCTTCACCGAGGAGTTCGATCCGAACGCCGAGCCCGGCGAGATCGCCCGGGACGCGGACGAGGCCCCGGCGGCCGAGGCCGCTCCGGCCGAAGCGAGCGAGGAAAAGGCCGGCGAGGCCTGACCTCAGCGTCAAGCGAAAGGCCGCCGGTTCGTCCCGGCGGCCTTTTTCTTGAATACGTCACCCTGAACTCGTTTCAGAATCCAGGGTAGATGCGGTTCCACATCGGGCGAAAGCCGCATGCATCCGCGCGGCTCGACCTTGGACCCTGAAACGAGTTCACGGGGACGGCTTATTCCGGCGTCTCCGTCGCCACCAGCATCGGCGTCTTCTCCCGCAGGATCTTCGCCCAGGGATTGAGATCCGCCTCCGCGATCTTGGTCAGCCGATTCCGGTCCCGATGCTGGAACAGCGCGTCCCGTCCCTTCACCATCAGCATCGTATCGGAGATGTAGCTCCACGTCCCGTCCTCGTGGAAATCGACCTGGAGCTGGTAGGAATCGGTGCGGAAGGCCAGCTCCAGGAAGGTCGTGGAGCAGATGCCATATTCCGTCTGCCCGCGCTCCGCCTTCACCACCAGCCGCCTCGCATCGGGCGTGGCGTGGCCGGCAGCGATCGCGATCTGGCCGCGCGGGATGGCGAGCGTCTGGAGGATCAGGCCCGTCGCCGGCTCCCACAGCCAGTAGCCGACCTGGTCGTGGAAGGTGATGTCCTCCTCCGGCGTGTTGACGTGGACATGATAGCGCAGCCCGTAGAAGAGCTGCGGCCCGTTCGCCTGGGGATCGATCGGCTGCATCTCGATCCGCTCGTAATAATCGCGATTCTCCGGCCCGTCGGCCTTGGGGTTGATGTCGTGGCCGCGCATGCCCTCCCAGATGCCGGCGAGCCGGGCGAGCGGGCCGAGATTGGCGAGCGTCTCGGGATCGACGTCCTCCGGTTCGGTGAAGATGTCGTCCGGTATGTCCATGTCCCTTTGCCCCTCGTCATTCTCTGCTAGCGTGGCGCGCCATGCTTGATCTGGATACGCCCGAATATCTACCCTTCGAATATGACCCGGCAAGCGGCCGCGTCGCATTGCTGCGCATGACCGAGGCCGATTATCGGGCGGCGAGCTTCCTCGACCAGCGTGTGCTCCGGCCGGACTCGGTGCTGATCGAGACGGAATGGGCGAAGCTTGCCATGCCGGCGGAGGCACGGCGGAATGCGCAATACATCTTCCATATCGGCAATGTCGGCTCGACCTTGATCTCCCGCCTGCTCGGCGAACTGCCGGAGGTCTTCGCGCTCCGCGAGCCCTTGCTGCTGCGCGCCTTCGCCGAGAGCCCGCCGGACGCGGACGGGTTCGACCGGCTGACCGCCCTCCTGTCCCGCACCTTCCGCCCCGACCAGCGTGCGAACGTGAAGGCGACCAGCTTCACCAGCGAAATCGCCGACCGGCTGGTCCCGCTGGGCTCCAGGGCGCTGTTCCTCTACGCGCGGCCGGACCGCTATCTGGAGAATATCCTCGCCGGGGAGAATAGCTGGCGGACGCTGCAGGCGCTGAGCCCGCTCCGCCTGCGCCGCCTGCAGGGCCGCTGCCCCGGCCTGGAGGCGGAACTCGGCGCCATGCATGACGGGCTGAAGGCGGCGCTCGGCTGGGCCTGCGAGATGACTTCGCTGGAGGCCGCGGCGGCGCGCCTCCCCGAAGGCTCGGTCCGCTGGCTGGAGTTCGACGCCTTCCTGGCCGATCCGGTTGCGCAATTCCGCGCCGTCGCCGCGCATTTCGGCCACAAGGCCGACGAGCCGACCGCCCGCGCCATCGCCGAGGGGCCGCTCATGGGCCGCTATTCCAAGGCGCTGGACTATGAATATAGCCCGGCCCTGCGCCGGGAGATCCTCGCCGACGCGCGCTGGCGGCACGCCCCGGCGATCCGCGACGCGCTGAACTGGCTGGAAGGCCTCGCCCGGCGCTATCCTGCGGTGGCGGACGCGATTCGGCGGGCGCGGGGGACGGGCTGATGTTCAAGGAACTGGAGATACTGACCGCCGCGCAGGTGGCGGAGCTGCGCGCGATCGCGGCCTCGGCCAATTTCGTCGACGGCCGGATCAGCAACCCGCACAGCAAAGTGAAGCAGAACCTGCAGCTGCACGACGAGGCCGCCTATAACCGCTCCTCGCAGATCCTGATCCAGGCGCTCTACGCGCATGAGGACTTCCAGAATTTCGCCCTGCCCGTGGGGATGCTGCCGCCGCTCATGGCGCGCTACACGAACGAGATGCGCTATGGTGCCCATGCCGACGCCGCGTTTCTCCAGCTCGGCGCCATGGGCCTGCGCTCGGACCTCAGCTGCACAATCTTCCTCAGCGATCCCGCCACCTACGAGGGCGGCGCGCTGGCGATCCACCTCGGCAGCCGGACGGAGCGCTTCAAGGGCCGGCCGGGCATGGCGGTGATCTATCCTTCGGACATGCTGCACGAGGTGGAGCGGGTGACCTCGGGCGAGCGGCTCGTCGCGATCACCTTCATCCAGAGCCGCATCGCCGACAATTTCCGCCGCAGCCTGCTCTACGAGCTGAACGAGATCGCCGCGCTGGAAGGGCTGACCATGCAGCCGGACAATTATGCCCGCCTCCAGCTCGTCCAGGCGAACCTGCTCCGCCACTGGGGCGACAAGCCCTGATCATCCGGTCCTAACGGATATCGCGCAGCTCCACGCCCTTCGTCTCCCGGGCGAGCAAGGCGCTCACCCCGCTGATCAGGCAGGCGGCGGCGACATAGATCGCGACCGGCAGCGCCGAGCCATAGTCCCGATAGAGCCAGACCGCGATGATCGGCGCCAGCGAGCCCGCGAAGATGGCGGTGAGCTGATAGGCGATGGACGCGCCCGAATAGCGGATCCGGGTCGGGAACAGCTCGGCGATCATCGCCGCCTGCGGCCCGTACATGGCGCCGTGCAGGACGAGGCCGACGACGAGGGCGAGGATGATCGCGCCGTTGCTCCCGCTCGAAAGCAGCGGAAACATGGCGAAGCTCCAGCCGGCCAGGCCGAAGGCACCGAACGCATAGACCCGGCGCCGCCCGAGCCGGTCCGACAGATGGCCGAACCACGGGATGGCGAAGAACTGCACCGCCGCGCCGATCAACAACGCGTTGAGCGCCAGCCCCCGGCTCTCCCCGCCCACGTCGACGAGGAAGGTCAGCGAGAAAGCGGTGAGAATGTAATAAGAGATATTCTCGCCCACCCGCAGCCCCGCGCCCAGTACCACCGCCCGCGGCCGCTCGCGAAGCACGTCAAGCGCCGGCAGCTTCGGCGGCGCCTCCGCCTCGGCCAAAGCGTCCTCGAACGTGCTGCTCTCCTCGACCCGGTTGCGGATGTACCAGCCGACGACGACCAGCAGGAAGGAGAGCAGGAAGGGCACGCGCCAGCCCCAGCTCAGGAAATCCTCCTCGCTCTGCAGCACGGCCATCAACGCCAGGACCCCGGCCGCGAGCAGGTTGCCGATGGCGACTCCCGCCTGCGGCCAACTCGCCCAGAAGCCGCGCCGCGCGGCATTGCCGTGCTCGGCCGCCATCAGCACCGCCCCGCCCCATTCGCCGCCCACCGCGAAGCCCTGGACGAGCCGGAGGACGATCAGCGCGATCGGCGCCCAGATGCCGATCTGCGCATAGCCGGGCAGCAGGCCGATCAGCACGGTCGCCACGCCCATCATGACCAGGCTCAGCATCAGCAATTTCTTGCGCCCGATCCGGTCGCCATAATGGCCGAAGACGATGCCGCCGATCGGCCGGGCGACGAAGCCTACCGCATAGGTGCCGAAAGCCAGCAGGGTGCCGACGAACGGATCGGCCTGCGGAAAGAAGACGTGGCTGAAGACCAGGGCCGCGGCCGAGCCGTAGAGGAAGAAATCATACCATTCGATAGCGGTGCCGACGAGGCTCGCCATGATCACGCGCCGGAGCGGCGTCCGTTCAGCCCTGGCCAAATGTTCCTCCGATGATCAGTTCGCGCCGCAGCGCCAGGTGCCGCTGAGCTCGACCTGCGCGCCGCTGCGGCGATTGGTGGCGGTGAGGCGCGCGGGCCAGCGATGATCGTCCAGGCCGCCCGGATCGACCTCCGTCGTCCGGCCGACGCTGATGCTGAGCTGGCGGTCCTGCACGTAGGTGCCGGTCGTCTCGGCCGGGCTGGTCTGGTCGAAATGGTAGAGTTCGCCATTGACCCGCGCGATGGCGTCGCCGCCATGGACGGCGAACAGGCGGTGGCCGTCGTCCGAGAAATCGCAGGCCGGTGGATCCGGCATGTTGGCGCCGCGCAAATCCCCGCCGGTCAGCGGCTGCGGCCGCGCGCTGATCTGCGGATCGACCTGGGGCACCACCTTGGGCCGCGCCAGCCGCTCAATCTGGTTGGCGTCCACCTGGCCCTCGCCGCCCGTCCCCGGCCCGCCGCCGCACGCGGCGAGACACAGGAGCGGGGCTAGCGCGGCGCGCATCAATAGCCCATCAGAGCGAGCACTTCGCGGCGGCTGCGCTCGTCCTTGCGGAACGTGCCCATCATCCGGCTGGTCGTCATCATCACGCCGGGCGTGTTGACGCCGCGCGCGGTCATGCAGGCATGGCTCGCCTCGATCACCACGGCGACGCCCTGCGGCTGCAGATTGTCCCAGATGCAATCGGCGACCTGGGCGGTAAGGCGCTCCTGCACCTGCAGGCGGCGGGCGAAGCCGTGCAGGACGCGCGCCAGCTTGGAGATGCCGACGACGCGGTCGCCCGGCAGATAGGCGATCGCCGCCTTGCCGATGATCGGCGCCAGATGATGCTCGCAATGCGACTGGAAGGGGATGTCCTTCAGCAGCACGATCTCGTCATAGCCGCCCACCTCCTCGAAGGTGCGGCTCAGATGATGCGCCGGATCTTCCGCATAACCCTGCGCATATTCGCGCCAGGCGCGCGCCACCCGCTTCGGCGTGTCGAGCAATCCCTCGCGCGCGGGATCGTCGCCCGCCCAGCGGATCAGCGTCCGCACGGCATCCTGGACATTTTCGGGGACCGGAAGCTTGCCCGCTCCCTCCACCAGATCGCCGTCCTCCGGATCGGCTTCGCTCATGCGCATACTCCTTTACCGGCCCATATAGCGCGAGAGGCCGGCGCGCCTAGTCTCCGGCGAGGTTCAGCGCGGCCGGCAGCGGCGGCCGCGCTCGTGCGGATCGGCCTGCGGGCCGCTGTCGCCATCGGAACAGCGGGCCGGGCGCGCTTCGCTGCCGGGCCGCACCCGGCCACGATCGCGGGGCGAGGCATTGTCGAGCGGATCCCATTGCGCGTCCTGCTCCGCGCGCGGCGCGGCGCAGCCGGCCACGCCGAGCATCGAGGCGCCGGCCACCGAGGCGAGAAATGAGCGCCTGCTGACGTCGCGCACGGGTTTCATCACTCACTCCCCTATTGCCCCGCCGCCCGTAGCGGGCCGAGCGAAGGCTGGTGACCCCGAGAGGATTCGAACCTCTGGCCTACTGATTAGGAATCAGTTGCTCTATCCTGCTGAGCTACGGGGCCGCCGCCGCTGGCGGTTTGGCGCAAGCGCCTGCCATGGTCAATCGCCGCGGCCTTCTCACGCCTTTTTAACCACTTGCGGCTTATGGCTCGGCGGCTTGAGGAGCCAGACTTCATGCCAGACATTCCGATGAACCGAGCGCCGAAGCGCGCAGAGTGGCAAATTTCCCCCTGGGCCGATTATGGCGAGCGCGTCTTCCTGCTGCTCCTGTTCGGCTGGTTCGTGTCGCGGGTCGCGCCCAGCGTGCCCGATCATCCCTATAATGCGATGATCCTTGCCTCGGAGAGCTTCACCGCGATCCTGGTGATGGTGCGCCGGCCCGGGCCGATGTCGGTCTCGCTCTACGCCTGGCTGATCGCCATCGCCGGCACCTGTTCGCCCTTGCTGGTCTATCCGGCCGGCGAACCGGCCATCCCGGTCGAGGCCGGCGCGCTGATGATGCTCGCCGGTCTGTTCCTGAGCTTCGGCGCCAAATTGTTCCTCAGGCGCAGCTTCGGGATCGTCGCGGCCAACCGCAAGGTGCAGCGCGGCGGCGTCTACCGGATCATGCGCCACCCCATGTATTCGGGCTATGTCGTCACCCAGCTCGGCTTCTTCCTGCTGAACCCGACCCTGTGGAACGCCTCGGTCTATCTCGTCGCCTGGTTCGCCATGGTGCTGCGCATCGAGGAAGAGGAGAAGTTCCTCTCCAACGACCAGGCCTATCGCGACTATAAGGCGCACGTGCGCTGGCGGCTCTTCCCCGGCTTCTACTGAGGCCTAATTCTCGTCCTCGGGCGAGACGACCGGGAAAGGCAGAGGCGCGACGGGAATGCCCTCCTCGCGCAACGCCTTCGCCTGCTCGGGCGTGGCCTGGCCGTGGATGGCGCGCGCCTCGGTCTCGCCGAGATGGATGGCCCGGGCCTCGTCGGCGAAGCGCGGGCCGACATGCTCGCTCGTCTCGAGCATCTTCTTCTGCGCGTCGGCCATGGCGCCGAGCAGCGCCTTCATCTGCGCGGGCGGCAGGCCCTCCGCCTGATTGCCCTTGGCCGGCACGGCGGGCGCCATCGGCGCCTTGTCCACCGCGCCCGAGCCGCAGAGCGGACAGGAGACGAGCCCCCGCGCCCGCTGCCCCTCATAATCCTCGCTCGAACCGAACCAGGCTTCGAAGACATGACCCTGCGGCGCGCATTTTAGATCGAAGATGATCACCGGTCCAGCCGCACATGCTCGGGCGGCGGAATCGGGCGGCGGTGCCAGATGGCCGGGAGGCGCCTGCGCACCTCCTCGAGGCCGTTCCGGTCGAGCTCCGCGAAACCGAGCCCCGGCGCCTCGCCGCCCATGTCGAGCAGCACCTTGCCCCAGGGATCGACGACGAGGCTGTGGCCGTAGGTGACCCGGCCGTCCTCGTGCGTGCCGACCTGCGCGGCGGCGACCACGAAGGCCCCCGCCTCGATCGCCCGGGCCCGCAGCAGCACATGCCAGTGCGCCTCGCCGGTCGGCACCGTGAAGGCGGCCGGAATGGCAAGGATCGTCGCGCCCTCGTTGCTGAGCGCCTGGTAGAGCCCGGCGAAACGCAGATCGTAGCAGATGGAGAGGCCCAGTTCCCCGACCGGCGTGTCGACCACGACCGACCGGCCGCCGCGCTCATAGGCCGCGGATTCCCGCCAGCTCTCGCCGGTCGGCAGGTCGACGTCGAACAAGTGGATCTTGTCGTAGGTCGCCCTGATCTCGCCGGCATCGTCAATCACGAAGCCGCGGTTGAGCAATTTCTCGCCGGTCTCGGCGAGCAAGGCGAGCGAGCCCAGATGCACCCAGATGCCGGCCTCCCTCGCCGCCGCGCGCACCGCGGCCAGCAGGGGATCGTCCGATTGGAGGTGCAGATGCCGGATCGCCCGCGACCGATCCCGATCGAGCAGGCCGCTCATCTCCGGCGTGAACAGAAGCTGCGCGCCGCCGGCGGCCGCCTCGTGGACCCGCGCGACGAGGTCCGTCGCATTCCTGTCCGGGTCGATCCCGGTCTGCGCCTGGAACAGCGCGATCCTCATGCGGCAAGCAAGGGATCGAGCCTGCCGTCATCCTCGAGGGCGTGGAGGTCGTCCGAGCCGCCGACATGGGCGTCGTCGATGAAAATCTGCGGGACCGTGGTGCGGCCATTGGCGCGCTGGAGCATCTCCGCGCGTTTCGGCCCGCCCAAGGTGATGTCATATTCCTCGAAATCCACGCCCTTCCTGGCCAGCAGCCGCTTCGCCGCCGCGCAATAACCGCAGAACGCCTTGGTGTAGATCTCGACCCGAGCCATGTCTTTCTCCCTGACGCCGAAGTGGGGACGCGCGGCGCCTCTTGTCAATCGTCGCCCTTCACAACGCGCGCCCAGCACAGGATGTCCACGCGCGCCGCGCCTGCCCTTCGGAGGATGCGGGCGCAGGCATTGGCGGTGGCGCCGCTCGTATAGACGTCGTCGACCAGCAGCACTGTCCTGCCCTTCAGAGCCGCCTTGTGCCGCGCGCCGATCCGGAAGGCGCCGCGTACCGCCTCGCGCCGCTCGCGCGGACCCATGCCGCGCAGTGGCGGCGTCCGCTTCACCCGCTCGACCAGATCCAGCCGCGTCTCGAGCCCGGCCCGGCCGGCCAGCGCGCTCGCGATCAGGGCCGATTGATTATAGCCCCGCCGCCATATCCGCCACCGGTGCAGCGGCACCGGCGCCACGATCGTCCCCTCCTCCGCCGCCAGGTGCCGCGCCATGAATCGCGCCATCGTCTCCGCGACGCCCGGCCGGCCGCCATATTTGAGCTTCAACGCCACCTTGCGCGAAATCTCGCCATAGGCGACCGCGGCCCGCAGCCGGTCGAAGGCCGGCGGGGCGGCGAGGCAGGCGCCGCATTCCACCTCCGCCCCCGCCTCATAGTCGAACGGCAGGGCGCAGCGCGCGCAGCAGGGCTCGCCGAGGAAGGTCAGCGCCGACCAGCAGTCGAGGCAGAAGCGGTGCGGCGCCTCGGTCACGGCTCCGCAGCCCGGGCAGCGCGGCGGCAGCGCGAAATCGAGGACGGGTTTCAGCGCCCTCCCGGCCCATGCGGCGGCGGCGTGCATGGGACCATGCTTAGCCCGCGCCCGGTTGACAGCCAAGCCAATCCCGCCCATCTGCCCGGCGGCGGCCCGATGGCGGAGTGGTTACGCAGAGGACTGCAAATCCTTGCACGCCGGTTCGATTCCGGCTCGGGCCTCCAACTTTCGATCAGAGCCGCGACGCGCGGACTTCCTTCGCGGTGATGAATTCGATCAGCGCCGGCCGGCCGGTCTCGATCGCCGCCAGCGCGCGGCGGATGGCGGGGACGATCTCATCGGGTTCGGTCACCCGCTCGCCATGGCCGCCCAGGGCCCGGGCCAGAGCGGCATAGTCGCCGGAAATGTCGGTCGAGCGGTAGCGTTCGGTGGCTACCGGCATCACGTTCAGCTCGATCGCCATGGCGCTGTTGTTCAGCAGGATGGACAGGATCGGGATGCGCTCGCGCGCCGCGGTCTCGAAATCCATGCCGGTGAACCCGATCGCGGCATCGCCCCAGACGTTGACGCAGAGTCTGTCCGGGCAGGCGAGCTTCGCCCCCATGGCCAGGCCGAGCCCGTAGCCCAGCTGGGTCGTCTTGCCCCAGCCGATATAGGACAGCGGCGCGCGGCTCTTCCAGAATGGCGAGAGCTGGTCGCGCGGCGAGCCGGCATCGTGAGTGATGATCGTGTTCGGGACGTCGAGCGTCCGCTGCAGGTCCCACAGCACGCGATAGGGGTTGAGCGGCGTCTCCTCGCTGGTGAGCAGCGGCAGCCACTCCGCCAGCCATCTGGCTTCCACCGCCGCGATCTCCGCCGCGACCGGCGTCGGATCGCGCGGCCTGGCGACCAGTTTGCGGCATTCCTCGAGCAGCATGGCCAGAGTCAGCTTCGCGTCGCCGACCAAGGCAAGAGCGCAGGGCACGGCCTGGTTGAGATCGGCGGGATCGAGCGTCGCGTGGATGACGGTCTTGCCGGCCGGCATGCGCACCCCGAACGGCGTCTCGGCGAAACTGCAGCCGATGCCGAGGATGAGATCCGCCTCGTCCAGGAAATGGCGGAGCTGCCCGGGGATGGCCGCGCCGCCCGCGCCAAGGGCGAGCTCATGGGTCTCGTCGAAGGCGCTCTTCCCCTCCAGGCTGGTCGAAACCGGCGCGGCGAGCAATTCGGCCAACGCCCGCAGCTCCGCATAAGCCTCGGCCCAATGCACCCCCTGCCCCGCATGGATGACGGGCCGCGCCGCGCCCACGAGCATGGCGGCCGCGTGGCGCACGGCGTCCGGATCGGGCGCGCTCCGCGTCCGCACCACCGGGGCATAAGCAAGCGCGGCCGGCAGCTCCTCGCCCATCACGTCCCCGGGCATCTCCACCAAGACGGGCCGGGGGCGGCCGTTGCGCAGCTGGGTGAAGGCCCGGCGGAAGACGTTGCCCACCTCCGCCGCCGCCGTGATCGGCTCCGCATGTTTGGTGACGTCGCGCATCGAGAGCGTGGCGTTGTAATTGCCCGGGACGTGGGCGAGCCGGCGGGCATAGCCTTGCGGCAGCACCAGCAACGGCACCGACTCGGACCAGGCCTGGGCGACGCCGCCATAGGCATTCTCGGTGCCCGGCCCATGCTGCATGGCGAACACGCCCATCCGCCGTCCCCGGGTCAGCCGCGAATAGGCGTCGGCCATGTGCAAACCGGTCCGTTCCTGGCGGACGATGACGGGGCGGATGCCGGCTGCCGCCGCGGCCTCGAGCACCGCGTTGCGCGGATAGCCGAAGAGGATGTCCACGCCCTCCCGCTTCAATATTTCGGCGATGGCGGCGGGAACCTTCATGGTCGGTTCCGCCTGCTCCCCTGCTTCGTTCGACTCACTCATCATTGAACATTCATAGACCGGGCTGCCGCCGCCGAAAGCGGGAATTCGGCTTTCCAAGAGCCGCCGCCGCTGGCTAGACCCAGGCCATGCGCAGCGTCGCGGCCCTGTCCGACAGCCTCAGCACCGACGCCGGTCCGGCGTCGGACGCGGCGATCATGCGCCATTTCCTCACCAAGCCCGGCTTCCTGCTGGCGCGCGTCGACCAGATCTGCACCGCGCTTTATGGCGAGCGCGGCAGCGGGGAGACCCTGGCCCAGGCCGAATTCCTGCTGCTGGTCGACGCGCTCGGCACGCCGCCGCAGGTCGCGCTCGCCCGCGCCGCCGGCGTGGACACGTCGACCACCGCTTATGTCCTCGCCAATCTCTGCGCGCGCGGGCTCGTCGCGCGGACCGAGGACGCGCAAGACCGCCGCCGCGCGGTCGTGACGCTGACCGCGGCTGGCCGGACGAGGCTCGCGCCCGTCGCCGCCGATTATGCCGCGCTGCAGGATATTTTGCTCGCCCCGCTCGAGCCGGAGGCGCGCGAGCGGCTTCGGGCTATGCTCGGGCGGATCGCCGCCCATCCGGACGGCGGCGCGCCCGCTTTCCTGCCCTCGGGCAGCCTGCTCGACTCGGCGCCGAGCTTCCTCTCCCGCCGTGCCCTGCAATTGTTCCAGGCGCAGTTCATCGCGAGCGTCCGCGACCTGAACCTCACCCCCCGGCAATTGTCGCTGCTCTTCATTCTGACGCAGGCACCGGAGATCACCCAGGTCGGCTTCGCCCGCCTGTTCGGTCTCGATCCCTCCACCTGCGCGGTGGTGATGCGCAACCTCGCGCGACGCGGCCTGCTCGACAGCGCACCCTCGGCCGAGGACCGCCGCGCCCGCACCTACCGGATCACGGCGGCGGGGCGGCGCATGGCGGCGGAAGCGGGGCCGCGGGTCGACCGGTCCGAAGGGCTGGTCTTCCGCGACGAGTCGGCCGCCGACTCGCGCTGGCTGGTGAAACAGCTGCAGCAGCTCGTGCTCGCCCACAGCCGTCGCCTGCGTTTCCCGGGCGCCCTGGTCTCCGCCCGGCCGCTCTGACCGTCGCTTCACCCGATCGCGGCGGCGTCTCCCCGCAGTCCGCTTGACTCGCCGCGCGGCCGAGATACAACGACGTCGTACAAATATCGAGGCGGATCACAAGCCGCCTGGCGGGCGAGGACAGATGGCCGACAGAGAACAACGCTTCATTCCGGTGCGCAATCCGCGCACGGGCGCCGTGGATTTCGATCTGCCCGTCTCTCCGCCCGAGGAGGTCGCCGCCAAGGCCGCGCGGCTGCGCGAGAATCAGAAGATCTGGGCAGCGCGGCCGCTGCCGGAGCGGATCGGCATCATGCGCCGCTGGCTCGGCGAGGTGGCGAAGCGCGCCCAGGACATCGCCGAGGCGGACGCGGTGGATACCGGCGGGTGCCACACCTCCTACATCCAGGGCTTCATCACCATGGGCAATATCGGCGGCTGGGCCGAGGATGCCGAGGCGGCGCTGCAGCGCGCCATCTATGACGGCCCGTCCAAGGCGATGCCCAGCGTCGAGATCCGCTCGCAGCTCGTCCCCTATCCGCTCGTCGGCATCATTTCGCCCTGGAACGCGCCGATGATGCTCGCCTTGCTCGACGCGGTGCCGGCTTTGTTCGCGGGCTCGGCGGTGCTGCTCAAGCCGTCGGAGGTGACGCCGCGCTTCATCATGCCGCTCTTCGAGACGGTGGCCGAAGTGCCGGAGCTCGCCGCCGTCTTCGACTATGTCATGGGCGACGGCCGCACGGGCCAGGAGGTGATCGCCCAGGCCGATCTCGTCTGCTTCACCGGCAGCGTGCCGACCGGCCGCAAGGTCGCCATCGCCTGCGCCGAGAAGCTGATCCCCTGCTTCCTCGAGCTCGGCGGCAAGGACCCGGCGATCGTCACCGCCTCCGCCGATCTGGACCGCGCCACCACCGCCGTGCTGCGCGGCGCGGTCCATGCGACCGGCCAGGTCTGCTTCTCGGTCGAGCGCATCTATGTCGACGCGTCGATCCACGACGATTTCGTCGCCCTGCTGGTCAAGAAGGCCGAGGAGGTCCGCCTCAACAGCGACAATCCGCGCGCCGGCCACATCCATCCCTTCACCTTCGCGCCGCAGGCCGGGATCGTCGAAAGCCATATCGCCGACGCCGTCGCCAAGGGCGCGACCGTCCATACCGGCGGCAGGATCGAGGAGATCGGCGGCGGCCTCTACATGCGCCCGACCGTGATCACCGGCGTCAATCACGACATGATCATCATGCGCGACGAGACGTTCGGGCCGATCCTCGCGGTGATGAAATTCAAGGATGCGGACGAAGCCGTCGCGCTCGCCAACGACACCGTCTTCGGCCTTACCGCCTCGGTGATCGCCGGCAGCGAGGCGGAAGCCCTTCCCATCGCGCGGCGGGTCAATGCCGGCGCGGTGTTCGTGCAGGACACCTTCCTCACCTTCGGCAAGAATCGCACGATCGGAACCCATAACTTCGGTTTCTCCGGCCTCGGCGGTTCGCGCACGGGGCCGGAATCGATCCTTCGCTTCGTCCGCCGCAAGGCCTTGATGACCCAGCATGGGGAGCCGGCGAACATTCTCGACGACCATCATCTCGGCAAGCCGGCGCCCGCGCCGCAGCCGCAGCCTCAGCCCGCGGAGTAACCTCAGATGAGCCAGCCGATCCGCTTCCCCGAAATCCAGCTCTACGCCGGCTGGGGCGAGCCGATGCGCACGGAATGCACGATCGACGCGCTCGAGGTGATCCAGGGCGAGATCCCGGCGGGGCTTTCGGGCACGCTCTATCGCAACGGCGCCGACCGCCAATATCCTTCGGGCCGCGAGGACGACATCTTCATCGACGGCGAGGGCATGGTCCACATGTTCCGCTTCAAGGACGGCCAGGTCGACTACAAAAGCCGCTGGGTGGAGACGGACCGGTTCAAGGTCCAGGCCAAGGCACGCCGGGGCCTTTTCGGCCGCTACCGCAACACCTTCACCAACGATCCGGCGGTCGCGGAGGTGCATAACGGGACGGCGAACACCACCGCCATGTTCCACGCCGGCCATCTCTACGCGCTGAAGGAGGACGACCTCCCCTACGAGCTCGACCCGGACACGCTGGCGACGCTCGGCCGGACCGACATCGGCGGGCAGATCACCGCCACCCGCTTCACCGCCCATCCGAAGGTCGATCCGATCACCAACGAGCTGCTCGCCTTCGCCTATCAGGCCAAGGGCGACGGGACGAAGGACATCGTCTTCTACGCCTTCGACGCCAAGGGCGCGAAGACGACCGAGATCTGGTTCGACATGCCCTATGCGGCCTGCGTCCACGATTTCGCGGTGACGGAGGATTGGGTGGTCTTCCCCTTCTTCCCGCTGATCACGGACATGGAGCATGTGAAGCAGGGCGGCGCCTTCTATCAATGGCATCCGGACCAGGAGACGGTGATCGCCCTGGTCCCGCGCCGCGGCGACGCCTCCGGCATCCGCTGGTATCGCGGCGCCGCGACCAGCGCCGGCCATATGATGAACGCCTTCCAGCAGGGCAATGAGGTCCATCTCGACCTCTGCCTCTACGAGGGCAATTGCTTCCCCTTCTTCACCACGCCGGAAGGGGTCGAGACCCCGCCCGTCCCGCCGGTCCTGACCCGGATCTCCATGGATCTCGCGCGTAACGACGACGCCTTCGCCAAGGCGCCGCTCATGCCCGTGCCGTGCGAGATGCCGCGCACCGATGACCGTTATCAGACGCGCGGCTACAAACATGGCTACATGATCGTCTATCGCGGCGCCGACGGCTCCAGCTCGACCGGCCGGCTCGATTTCGAGACCGGCAAGCTCGACGTCTGGTCGCCGGGTCCGGGCGACACGGTGCAGGAATGCCAGTTCGTGCCGCGCACGCCGGACAGCGAGGAGGGCGACGGCTGGCTGCTGGTTCCCGTGGCGCGCGTGTCGAAGAACCGCAGCGATCTCGTCGTGCTCGACGCGCAAAACCTCGCCGCCGGCCCGGTCGCGACGGTGAAGCTGCCCGTGCGCGTGCGCTCCACCTTCCACGGCTGCTGGGTGCCGGAGGAAACGCTGGAGACGGGTCTCTATCCGTATAAATTGCGGGCTGCATGAACGGCGCACGGCCGTGCCGAGGGGAGAGGACGCATGGCAGGGAAGTTTCGGAAGATCGCCACCGAGGAGGCCTTCTCCATCCCGGAGGTGGCCGCCGCGCTGAAGGACGTCGCGCGCGGCCCGAGCCAGAGCCTCGACAAGAATCTCGTCCGCGGCATCTACGACGCGCCGGAGCCCGGCAAGGGCTATGACGCGCTCGATTTCCTCGGCGGCCTGCTCGACGTGGAGGGGCGCCGGCTGGCCCAGATGGACGAACTGGGCGTCGACATGCACCTGCTCTCCCTCACCGCGCCGGGCGTGCAGATGTTCGACGCCGATACCGCGACCGAGCTCGCCGCCCTCGCCAACGACCGGCTGGCCGAGATCTGCCGCCGCCACCCCACCCGCTTCGCCGGCCTCGCCAGCTTCGCGCCACAGTCGCCGAAGCGCGCCGCGAAGGAGATGGAGCGGGCGATAAACACGCTTGGCCTCAACGGCTTCATCCTCAATTCTCATACCAATGACGAATATCTGGACGACCCGAAATACTGGCCCGCGCTCGAGGCCGCCGAGGCGCTCGGCGCCTGCATCTACATCCACCCGCGCGCCGCCTCCTACGGTTTCAAGGGGCCGCTGCAGGATTACGGCATGGACAGCGCCATGTGGGGCTATGGCATGGAGACCGGCACCCATGCGGTCCGGATGATGACCTCCGGCCTGTTCGACCGTTTTCCGAAACTCAAGATCTGCCTCGGCCATATGGGCGAGGCCATCCCCTTCTGGCTCTGGCGGCTCGACTTCATGAACACGCGCGCGCAGGCGGGCGGCCGCTCGCCGAAAACGAAGCGGACCATGGCGGAATATTTCCTCGAGAATTTCGTGATCACCACCAGCGGCGTCGAGGACCATCTCGCGCTCGATTACGCGATCAAGAAGCTCGGCGCCGACAATGTGCTCTGGGCGATCGACTATCCCTACCAGCCGCAGAAACCCGCCGTCGACTTCATGGACTCGGCGCCGCTCGACGACGCCACCAAGGCCAAGGTCTTTGGCGGCAATGCCGAGCGTATCTTCCGTATCGCCCCGCTGGAGCCCGCGTCATGACCTATCTCCGCAACGCCTGGTACATGGCCGGCTGGGACAAGGACTTCGAAGCCGGCGCCCCCAAGGCCGAGACCATCCTCGACGAGCCGATCGTCCTCTACCGGACCGACGCCGGCGTGGTCGCGATGGAGGATCGCTGCATCCACCGCCTCGCCCCGCTTTCGCGCGGCCGCTGCGAGGGCGCGAACCTCCGGTGCATGTATCACGGCCTGCTCTTCGATCCGTCCGGCCAGTGCATCGAGATTCCCGGGCAGGACATCATCCCCAAGGCGGCGAAGGTGAAGACCTATCCCGTGGTCGAGCGCCACGCCGCGATCTGGCTCTGGATGGGCGATCCGGCATTGGCCGACGAGAGTCTGATCCCGCCCTTCACCGGCTATCGCGATCCGGCCTGGGCGATGGAGCCGGGGCGGATGGACTATGCCGCGCCCGCCCATCTGATCCACGACAATCTGCTGGACCTCAGCCACATCGCCTATGTCCATCTGAACAGCTTCTCGGGCGGCAACCCCGCCTCCGGCCGCGGCTGGATCGATTCCGACACGATGTACAAGACGCTGCCGCGCGGCGTGCGCGTCTCGCGCTGGATGAAGGGGATGCCGCCATCCGCCGCCGGTCCCGCGCCCGGCCGGATCAAGACGGAAGAGGTGATGGACGTGTGGACATCCTATGATTTCCTCGCGCCCGGCATCTTCCTCCAGGTCAGCGAGCGCTACCGGCGCGGCGAATATGAAGTCGGCGAGGATGGCGGTCCCAGATCGGGCGAGCCGGTCTTCTCGACCTTCACCTGCCAGGCGGTGACGCCGCTGACCGAGAACACGGCCTGCTATTTCTTCGCCTACGGCCCCTGGAGCCGGGAGGCGGAGCGGAAGCAATTCTTCGCCGATCTCGGCGTGCGCGCCTTCACGGAAGATCGGGAGATGATCGAGGCGCAGCACAAGGTGATCCAGTCCACCGCCAATCCGCGGATGATGCCGATGGTGATGGACAAGGCGGTGCTGACCTATGCCGGCGTGCTGAAGCGGCTGCTCCGCGAGGAAGCGGCCGGCGCGCCCTCGGCGGTCGCATGAGCCATGATCCGACGCGCCGCGACATCCTCGCCGCCGGCGGCGCCCTGCTCGCGCTCGGGCCCGGCCTGGTGAGCGCGCAGCCCACCCCTGCCCTCGAGCCGGGCACGCGCCCTTGGTTCGAGCGCTATCTCGCCGCCTTCAACGGCAAGGATTATGCGGGCTTCTCCGCTTATTATGCGCCCGACGTGCGGTTCTTCGGCCAGGCCGCGACCCTTGAGGGCCCGCGGGCGATCGTTGATTTCTACCGCGGCGTCCATGCCCGGCTCGACGAGCGCGTCGACCTGGTCACCTTCGTCTCGGGCGGGCCGACCCGGATCATGGCGGAAATCCGCACCACCCTTGTGGCGCGCGAGGACTGGCCCGATTTCCCGACCGGTCCCTTCACCCGCGGCGACCGGCGGCAGAGCCTCAATTTCGCGCTCTACGAGATCGCCGACGGCCGCTTCCAGCGCATCCGCTCGGCGCGCTTCGCGAGGCTCTGATGGAGGACGAGATCGTCACCCGCTTCCGGGCCTATATGGCGGCGTTCAACGCGCACGATTATGCGCGGCTCGTCGATTTCTACGATCCGGAAGTGCAGCTCACCATCGGCAACGGCACCGTGCTGCGCGGCCGGCAGGCGATCGTCGATTTCTACACCAATGTGAACGACGCGACGACGCGCCAGATCGAGATCCTGCAGGCCTGGTCGGACGGCGATGTGCTGGCGGCCGAGATTCAGTCGGAATTCCGGGCCCTGCGCGACGCGCCCGATTTCACCTCGGGGCCGATGCTGCGCGGCGACCGCTACTATTTGAACAGCTTCGCCCTCTACGATCTCGGCCCCGATCGCCGCTTCACGCGCATCCGCGCGGCGGTTTTCCGCCGCGAATGGCGCCGGCTCGCCGACCGACAGGATCGTTGATTCATCATCAAATATCTGGTGTGATCCGGAAAAGGACAGGATGAGGATGCCGCACTCATGACCGACGATCTCCGCCACGAAGTCCGCGCGTTCGGCAATGCGCTGACCCCCGCAATGTTCGGCGGGACGCAGGCCCTCTACGCGCCGCACGCGCTGAAGCCCGATGCGGTCGGCTGCACCGTCGAGCGCGACATCGCCTATGGGCCGGACGCGCGCCACCGGCTCGACATCTTCCGGCCGGCCGAGCCGGTCGCGGACGCGCCGGTGCTCGTCTACGTCCATGGCGGCGGCTTCATCCAGGGCGACAAGGGCGGCGCGGACGCGCCCTTCTACAACAATGTCGGCGCCTGGGCGGCGGCGAACGGCATGATCGGCGTCACCCTCACCTACCGGCTCGCGCCGGCGCATCAATGGCCCGCCGGCGCCGAGGATCTGGGCGCGGCCGTGGCCTGGCTGCGCGACAATATCGGCGCCCATGGCGGAAGCGCGGAGCGGATCTTCGTGTCCGGCCAGTCGGCGGGCGCGGCCCATGTCGCGACCTATCTGGCCCTGCCGGATCTGCACGGCGACGGGCCGGCCGTGGCCGGCGCGATCATGCTGTCGGGCTTCTACGATCCGACCCGGGCCGAGCACAGCCCGTTCGAACATGCCTATTACGGCACCGATCCCAGTCGCTTCGCCGCGCAGAATGCGATTCCCGGCCTGGTCGCGAGCGCAATCCCCTGCCTGTTCACCATCGCCGAATATGACGCCTGGCATTTCCAGAACCAGGCCGCCCTGGTCGTGCGGGAATGGACCGCGGCGAAGCGGGAATGGCCGCGCATGCTCTATCTGCCCGACGGCAATCACATGACCGCCGCCCTTGGCATCGGCCGCGCGGGCGATCCGCTCTCCGCCGAGATCAAAGCCTTTATTCACAAGTTCGGATAAGACCATGGAACCGTTCCACAATCTCCTGAGCTTCTACGGCACGCAAAAGCCCTATCGCTTCGAGGCCGACGTCTATGATTGCGAGGTGGAGGGCGAGATTCCGGAGGGGCTGAACGGCACCTTCTACCGCTGCGGGCCGGACACCCAATATCCGACCATGGCCGGCGACATCATCATCAACGGCGACGGCATGATCTCCATGTTCCGCTTCGAAAACGGCCATGTCGACTTCCGCTGCCGCTATGTGAAGACGGCGCGCATGCTCGCCGAGCGGGCGGCGCGGCGGCGG
>Ga0335075_10001364_pt1 | contig 40540 bp, 52 predicted proteins | sample Lox_Sample_24_FD_206723 | JGI IMG/M metagenome (GOLD analysis project Ga0335075, IMG submission 206723) | Soil microbial communities from Loxahatchee National Wildlife Refuge, Florida, United States - Lox_Sample_2.4 | ecosystem: Environmental > Terrestrial > Soil > Wetlands | place: USA...
GAAATTGAGTGCGGAATGTCGCGGCGGAAACCGACCGCTGGCGGCGAACCCGTGGGGTCCGCGCAAAAGCATACTCCGGCAAGTTGATTTTAGCGCAGGGGGGTGGGGGGAGGGGTCTATGCCGAGTCGCGGTGTCCGCGGTTTGCGAGTAACGCGGCCAGGACAGCCAGCACCAGGAACGCGCACATGCCGATCCATTTGGCAACGACAGGATTGTCTATGTGCGAATCGACAAAGAAGAGGAAGGGAAGAAACACGGCGACAACCGCTATTCCCGCCGCGATTAACCGGGCTATTTCCCAACGGGATTGTTTCGCGGGCTTGCAGGAGGCGCCGTCGATCAGTACCAGAAGGTAATGATCTTCTTCCCGGAGACGACAGACCGCTTCGTTCCAATTGTCGTCCCCATTGCTGCCGGGCCGATCCTGTATTCGCTGGATTACCTGGCCAATCTTGCTTTCGTACTGGTCCTGCTCGTAGTTCTGGTCAAAGTTGCGACTGACGGCCATCATGTCGGGCAGAGTCCAACCGGTTTCGGAGAAATACAGCATTTTCCGCTCGATGTCGGATAGAGGAACACCATCCCGGTCTGCCTGCGCCAGAATTCGGCCGATCAGGTATTCCTTTGCGTCGCGGGCCGTGGCGAACCGGTTCATCGGCGGGAGTATACAACTTCGTTGCGGTGCGGGACCTGTCTTTGGCTCGCGTGGTCGCCTGCCAGAGTTGAGGGGATGGAACCGATGGACGGATGTTCGCTATCCTCCGAAGAGGCGTTTGAAGAAGTGGCCGATGTGGCCGAAGAAGCCGCGGTGGGGTTTGGGCTGGGGTGCGGGAGTGGATCCAGCGGGAGACGCGGCCGGGGGCGGTGGGGGTGGTGCGGGGTTGTTGGCGCTGTAGACGAGGGGAACCTGGACTTCGGCGTGGGTCTGGCCGGCGGGGACGGCGGGGGTGGTCGACGGGGGCGGGGTGGGCGCGAGGCCTTCGCTGGTGGCGAGCGGGAAGGGATTCTGCGCGGCGGCGGAGCTGGCGGTCTGGCGGCGGCTGGAGCTGGCGGCCGGGGCTGCGGCGACGGATTGCGGCGGGGGCGGGCAGCCGCAGGGGTCGTGCTCGTTGTCGACGACCTCGTTGAGGCTGCCGTGCTCGAAGAGGACGCGCTGATTGGGCTGGATGCGGTAGGCGCCGCCGGAGAAGAGGTTGGTGGCGAGAACGTAGGGGGCGTCGTCGCCGTGGTTATCGACGCAGGTGTCGCCCTGCTGGTTGACGCGCAGGCTGAGGTTGGCCTGGCCGGGCGGCGAGATGAGGATGCGGAGGTCGGGGGTGAGGATGACGTCGGAGTACTGGCCGGGGGTGTAGTGGGCCTCGAAAGCACCGCGGTCGATGGCGATCATGAGAGCGCCGCCGGGAGTGGTGTTGTCGGTGGCGAGATGGATGCTGGTGGTGGAGCAGACGTCGAGCGAGCCGCCGCGGATGAGGGAGACGTGCGCGGTCTGGTCGCCGGCGGTGATGCTGCCGTTGTTGCCGATGGTGGCGCGGCCGGCGGAGACGATGAGCGAGCCGGCAAGGGTGACTCCCTGGATGGGGACGGTGGCGATGGGCTGCTCGGCGGCCTGGGTGGGTTGGGCCGCGGGCGGGTTCTGGGTGGGCGGCGGTGCGGGTTGCTGGGCGGCGGCGGGGACGGCCAGCGCGAGGAGAAAGGCGGCGAAATGCAGGTCCTTCGACTTCACCGCTCGCAAAAAACGCGAGCGGTTTCGCTCAGGATGACACTTATATCATAAGTCACTGTATTTACATTGCATATAGCTTTATAATGTCATATACAAAGTATGCACAGCCACCAAGAATCAGTGGCTTGCGCGAAAAATCTGCACGGAATCTGCACAGAACGCATCGAAGCAGGCAGAGCAAACATGGCGTTCGTGACCGAAAAATCGGAACTTAAGCCCGGATTGATTCTCTTCCGCCGCGGCGACGTGGGGCACCGGATGTGGTATTGCCGCATGAAGATGCCGAAGGCCGACCGCTACAAGACAGTTTCGCTCAAGACGACCGATATCAACGTGGCGAAGGAAAAAGCGTTCGACCAGGACGCCGACATTCGGTTTCGCATTAAGCACGACGTTCCCGTGTTCAATCGTCCATTCCGGGACGTAGCGCGAGAGTATCTGTTGACGCAGGAAGCGCGAGCAAAGCGCGGAGAGATCAGCGCCGCGCGGCCGAAGAAACTCCGTGCCGTCATCGAGGGCACCCTGGATCGATATGCAGGCTCAACCCAGGTACATCTGATCGGCGACGAACGCTGGGGCGGCTATCCGGCATGGCGGCGGGAGAACGGCGCTGGACGCAACCGTCGCAACGGTGTTCGTGAAGTTACCGGCGACATGGCGCAATCCTTCGCGGACCATGAATCCGTCCGGCGCACCAAGGTTCAGCACACCAGAGGCATCAGGATCCTGAAGCCGATTGCAGTCCAACCGCAGGATGTTCGCGCGGTTCCCTTCATCAGTGATTCCACCATCCGCTTCGAGATGTCCATTTTCGGAGCGATCATGAATTATGCGGTGAAGAAACGCTATGTTCCCGCAAGTCAGCGTTTCGACGAGCGCCCAAAGCTCAAGACGATGAGGCGCGACGAGTTCACGCTGGACGAGTACCGCAAACTTCACGCGGTCGGGCGCAAGTGGATTGCCGAGGCCGACAAGCCGTCCAGCGTTTGGTATCGTACCGTCACCTACAACCTGATTCTGATTGCCTGCAACACGGGCATGAGGCCGGCGGAGATGAAGAATCTCCGCTGGCGCGACGTTATGCCGGCAAAGGACCGCGAGGGGCGCGAGATCGTCGTGCTGTTCGTACAGGGCAAGGGCAAGTCGCGAAAGCTGGTCGCGCCCAAAAGCGTCGGAGATTATCTGGAGCGCATCCGCGCAATCTCCAAAGCGACGGGGTCGGACGACAGAGTATTTACCAATGTCACGGGCAAGCCAGCAAAATCTCTCTACAATTCCCTGATTGCCGATCTTCTGAACGAAGCGAATCTGCGTGAAGGAACGCAGGGCGTTCCGCGCTCGACCTATTGCTTCCGGCACACCTACGCCACGCTTCGATTGCAGGAAGGCGTGGACGTATATTTCCTCGCCGAGCAGATGGGAACTTCCGTCCACATGATTGAAAGCCACTATGGACACGTGAACACCATCAAGCACGCCGACCGCGTGTTACAGGGCATGGAGGGATGGGAACTCCCACAACCGGACGAGGCCAGGGCCAAGGCGTCGAAAGCGGCAGAGACCCACGATAAATCCAAAAGAGGTCAACGCAACAAGCCGCGTTGACCATGAACCTCCTGAAGCCGTTCTTGCCGGAGCCGCTGGCGAAGGCTGGCGCAGGGAGGCGTCATCCCGACGTCCGGCTCGGACGCTCTTAGTCGGGATCGTCCTGATATGCCGCTGCCCCGCTGGGGCGTTCTTAGCGGCAAATCTCCCTGCACGTTGCCGCCGCTGGCGGCTGTTCTTAGTGCAGTTCAAACCTCTTTGGCGGGAAGGAGTCGGGTATCGTAGACACCATGACTTGGATTGTCGGTGCTCCCACTATGTTCGGGTATGGATTCGGGATATCCGATGTCCGAGTCTCGGTGGGAAACGTCGGCGTCGATGACTGCCTCCAGAAGATATACCCAATCGGGCGGTACGTCGCCGCGGGCTTCGCGGGTTCGGTGAAAATCGGATTCGAGATGATCGATGAGCTGCGCCGGCTTACAGCCTTCAGTGACGAGCGAATTGCCTGCGATCCGCGTGCCGTATTCGACCAATGGCCCTCCTGCGCCCGGGCGGTCTTCTCCCGGTCTGAATCGGAGGAACAGGATAGCGGGTGTTGCCTGATGCTGATCATGGTGCACCCCGAAGAGCACATGGGCAACCCGGCGTGGCCTCGATCCTTCGTATACATCTTCAGATCGCCGAACTTCGAGGGCGAAAACGTGCCGGTCCATAGCCTCGGCTCTATCGGTTCCGGAAACGATTTCGAGCGATGCCGCGAAGCAATTCAATCCTTCGGAGCCGACCGCAATCGTGAGCACCTATTCATGCAGGGTGAGATGGGCTGTCAGGGCGGCATGGCCTCGATGTTGGGTACTAGTCTGACGGCCATTCTGAAGGAGGTTCAGCCCGAAAGCGTGAGCGCGCACCTTCATTACTGCTGGGTTTATCGAGGAAGAACCATCATTAAAGAGAACAACCACACTGTGAAAGGGCGATGGACCATGGCACCCCTCGGTTCCGGAATAAACGAGCCGAGTCAGGCTGTCGAAACTTCACTTCCTCGGGAACGCGCCATTTCGGAAGGATACGGGTTTTTCGACATGCCGAGACTGGCTCGATCATGGGATGAATTGATTTTGAATTTGCGCGAACGTGGCCTTATTGCCCGCGGCTGCACCGCCTAGCGATTGCAAAGGATCGCTTTCTATTGCGGCACTGTAGCGGTGACGTCCGCCCGAAGGCGATCGAACAGCATTTCGCCTTGCGCGGCATCTTCAAGATCCTGACGCGCCAAAGCCGGACGGCGCCAGTTGGCAGTGCTCACACCGACCTGTCGATCAGCCGCAGCATGTGGCTCGCCACGAACAGCAGTTCGAGCGTCTCGCCTTCATCAATTGCCGGCAGGTTGTGCGGCTCATGCACGAAAGAATTCCGAAACCAGCCGATGCCGCTTGTCAGAAATCCCTTGAGCTGTTTCGCATACCCCTCACGGTCCTGCGGATCACCAGCAGCCAGGTTCGGATAGGGAAACTTCAGGTCCCCGGTATCGAACAGCTTGTAAGGGATGCTAACGCCGGACACCCCTTTCGTGGCCGGCGATGGCGATGCGTCGCGGATCTCGACCAGCCGGTTCTCCACCCGAATGAAAGCCGCCGTGACGGCCTCCTTCAACTTCCCCTCGCGGAAGTAGTGCTCGTACCCCTGAAGGTCGGGGTGGAGGAAGCTCAGCGCTGCGATGGCAGCACGATCTGGGACGACCACGCTCGTTCCGCTCTCCACGAGGGCCCAGCCGTCCGGCGTAATCTCGAAATTGCCGTCGCCAGACAAAGATTCAGCAATGTATCCGTGGCGCTCGATCATCCGCCATGGAGTTCCGAGAAGGTAACGAACCCCCTCCGCCCAGTCCTCTCTCGGCCAGCCAGTGCAAAGTGAATACGCATCAGGCGTACCGTGGGCCGGCAGAGCGAGGTTGCTCCGCCTGAAGGTTTGCCCGCGACGAAAATGGTGGGCCAGACGCTTGAGGAAGAGGACACCCTGATCCTCGACCGAAAACTTCTTAAATTCGTCGAGGGTGGGTGCCACGGAGGCGATCGTGAACGGCTGGGACATGCAGTGATTCTAAATGCGGTATCCGAGGTCGACTGTGTCCGCCATCTATACTTCCGCCATGTCCCCGGAATGCTGGTATTACGTCGCCGGTATAGTTTCATCAGCGGTCGCCGTCCTTGGCCTTATCGCATTATGCATTTATGCGTACGACACGCGTCAGCTGCGGGCAGCGGCGCAGGGGCAAGTCGAGGCGACGATGAAGCCGTGCGCACTTCTCATGCCAGAGTTTGGAAACGACTCGACGGACGCTCCCTTGTTCCTGAAGAACGTCGGCGTCGGCGTTGCGTTGAATATCCGATGGCGATACACGGAAAAAGATTACCCTTGGCAAGAGTTTCCTGCGCTCGGACCAGGCGAAGCACTGAAGGTGCCGTTCTTGATCAAGGAGGTCATCAACAACGGCGCCGTCGAATGTGAATTCGAGAGTCTGAGCGGGGCGCGCTATTCGACCACCTCCTTCTTCAGCGAGAAGACGACGAACCTTGACTTCAGACATTCGTTCCGGAGAGTGTAACGCTCATGATCGGCGGCTCCATGTCGGCGACTGATATAGCACTAAGATTTCGGACGATCCGCCAGAAAAGCGCGTCGTGCGTTTTGCGGGACAAGCTCGCCGCCTATGAAGGCGACGGCGTGGTAATAGCTGTCGCCCCGCTCGATAATCGACACCTGCACGTCCTGCCTGGCGCACGTCAGCAGCATCTTCCCGACCAGCACACTTTTGCCCGTTCCCGAGGTCGCCGCGATGATCGCGTTGGCGTTTTCAAGCGTCGGATCGAAGGGCGAGAAGGGCAAGAGCTGCCGGTAGGGGGTTTCGAACAGCATCAGCGGCGAACGAATGGTTCCCGACCAGGGAAGCTCCAGTGGCAGCAGATCGGCGCCGTGGGGGGTGAGCAGATCGAGGTCGCGGCGGCCATCCTCGGCCAGCCCCGGCAGCGTTGAAAGATAGATGCGGCGTGTGGCGAGCGTCTCTGTGAGGCCGCGCGCGCCGTTCATATGCGCGACAACATGGAGAACCTGCTGACGCCGGTTCGCCAGCTCCCGCTCCGCTTTCTCGTACTGCTCCGATGACCACGCCGACGCGGAAGTGCGGATTCCGATGACCATGCCCACATGTGCGGTCTTGACTGAATTCGCGATCAGCTCCTGCTGGATCTGAATCAGCTCGTGCGTCGCCACCTGGGCCGTAACATCGACGCGAAGGTTGCCCTTCGAATCCTTCTGCGCAGCCTGCATCTTGCGCAGCTTCTTCTTGTATTTGTCGAGAACAGCCCTCTGGTCGGGAATCGAAACCTGTGTTGAGATGACGACCGGGAACACGAGCCGCGCGGCTTCAAAATGAAGCGCAGCGGAAAGCAGGAGGACAATCAACAACCCCTCGGCGACAAAGACGACGGATTGCAGCAGCAGGCGGTAGTTCATTGCGGGTATTCCTCGTTTGTGCAAAGACCGACGCATGAATCCGGGAATTGCGGCCACCTTATCTGCAAAGTGGGAATTGCGATCAAATCCGGGGAGCACGGGTCTGGACTCGACGCCACACCTGATCCCGTTCCAATCAGGGGCAGTGACATCGGAACCCGCGTTGCGTAGCTGAAGAACGCGGCGAGAGACAGCAGGATCGCGCCGACGAGTTCCAGCACATGCCGCTTCACAGGTTCACTCCCGCAAAGTGCGTGACCAGCGCCCAGATCCCGCTGACGCTTAAGAAAGCAAGTCCGCTCGCAGCGAGCGCGCCCCACGGGCGGTGTCGAACGTGATTGAGAATCGCGGCGGAAAGGGCAAGGCGCCCGACGATGGGGCTGATCGTGTTCGCCGCATACCCAAACATGCTCATCAGCATGTCGGTCATTCCATAGGCGTCGCCCGTCTGCATCCAGCTTCCGGTCGCGAGATTGTAAAACCCCTGAACGCCAAGAAGAAAAAGAGCCGCGATGATCGAAGCCAGAGGGTTATAGCCCTGGCTCATATCGAGAATCGCCTTGAAAACAAGGGAAGCCGCGACCACGGGGACAATATGTCCTATCAGAACGTCGTCAACGAAATCGTTGGTGACCCGCTCGATGCCGGCCGTATACTGCGCCCCGGTCGCACCGGCGATGGCAAGCTGCTGCGCCCCCGGAACCGACTCCTGAACCAGCCAGTGGCTTACTCCGGGCAGACTCAGCAGGAAACACCCCCAGAGCAGCCACTTCAGAAAGCCGCCACTGGCCTCAAAGTTCATTCCCCCTTCCGAGCGCAGTCTCATTCCCGCCATCACGAACGCCCCGAGCGACGATGGGATGGCGAGATCCATGAGAAGCCCAAGAATGGCTCTGAAGACCAGTGGCGCCTGCATAAACCACCTACCCGCCAGTTGCTCAAGCAGATATTGCCGATATCGCGCCTCAGGCTTATCCCATCCCATCCGCGCAAAAGCGGCGGCGATGACGGGCGGGTCGCTTTCATGTAACTCTCGAATGCTGAGTTTTTGCGTATTCTCCATAGGCAGCACTTTAGCTGACACGTACCTGACACACCAGCTTGAAGGAGGTTGCCGCTAGCAAGCTAAATCACGTTTTCAGATTTTATGGCTTAGAAAAATTGCGTTGGCGATTGGACGCCAATTCAAAGTTCCTCCACCTCCTCGAGGGCAGATCCATCCCGCTCAATTTGCGGGAGAACGATCGTCGAGCATTGAGATCACATATCGCACACTGTCTGACAAGGAGAGATTTGTCGTATCCAGGATCGGGAAGCCAGCTTCAATCGCTTCCTGATGCAAGTAGCGACTCCAGCCTCTCATGCTCGCGTCCGCCAATTCTGGCTGAACTCTGTCGTAAGTCAAGCGCTGCTTACGACTCTCGTCATCGCATTCGACGCAAAGAATGCGTGCGTTCTCGATCTTCAACGCAGTGAGTGCCTCGCGAATGAACGCGATCCGCATTTGCCCTTCAAACAGGACTGTCTTTCCGCCGGGGAGGTGGGGGGCGATTCTTTCCAGCCATTGGAAGGTCATGGCACGTTGCCATGCTCCTCCAGGCTGATGGCCACGACCATAGCTGGCCATGACTTCTGCCGAGGGCACACCGATTGTATCGAAGCGAAAAACGATGATCGTTGGATACTTCTCTTCAATTGCCTTCGCGATCGCAGTTTTGCCTGATCCGGATGCACCAGTCATGATGACCAAAGGCATTTCACGTCCCCTCGAAGCACCAGAATACAAAGAGAATCTGGTGTTCTGCGGATTCCTTGCACTCAACTGACACCGACAGGCCAAATCATTCATCCAGGGTGTTTTCTGCGGCGAATGCCCGGATAGTCCCGGAAGTGGGCTTCGTTTCAGAATCCGCTGGCATCAACGACGGAATCTCGATTTACGCCAAATCGCCAAATCACTCGTCGATCGCAGATGAGTAACGAAATGCCGGCCAGGCTTCAGAAAACCGGTCGTCCATGATGCGTCGACGGTTTCCGCAATAAGTGGGGCGGCAATTTGCCCGCGTGACAGCTGCCCTGGAATGCGAAAAAGGGGGGTTAACTGTACGACATGACGTTATATTGTCACTATGCCAGCCTCAACGCTGTATGCGCGGGTCGAGGAAACCATTGCAGCGGAAATCGCCCAAGGCGAGTATCGCCCCGGCGACCAATTGCCGACGGAAGACGCATTGCTTGAACGATTTCAGGTGAGCCGCATCACGGTTCGTCGCGCGATCCAGAATTTGGTTCGTCGAGGCCTGCTCGAGATCCGTCGCGGACTTGGAACCTTCGTTTTGTCGCCGCGGATCGAGGCGGAACTCACAAAATTAACTGGCTTCGTTGAGGACATGCATGCGGTGGGGCGAAAAGCCACTGCCCGAGTGATCAGTCGGAGTGTCGTGTCCGCCTCGGCACGCGTTGCCGAGCGCCTTCAACTGACGAAAGGCACAAGCGTAATGCAGATCAAGCGGGTGCGGCTCGCCGATGCCACGCCAATCTCTTTCGATGAAACCTATCTGCCTCTCGCCCTCGGCAAACAGATTGTGCGCAACGATCTGCGGCGGCGTCCGATCTTCACTCTACTCGAAGAAAAATATGGAGTCCCTCTGGTCGAAGCAGACTATGAACTGGAGGCTGTGATCGCCAGCGACGCCATCGCCGACGCGCTTCAAATAAAGGCTGGATCGCCGATCTTCCAGGTCGAGCGAACCTCGATGACCGCCGGCAACAAGCCGGTCGACTATGAGATATTGTCTTACCGAGGCGATCTCGTCCGCTTCGTGACGAAGCTTCGTCGTGATTCGGGAAATATGTCTGGAACGCAGGCATTGCGCCCCCGGGAGCGATAGCCGTCGATGGGCCGCGGGGCCGCGCAATCGGGCGACCCGATTACTTCTGTCTCGCTTCTGCTGTTGCGGTTTGAAGACAATCACCCCGAATGCAGCCAACTTGCTGTGACTTTTGGCCCTCTCCGAACGATTCCAATATCGCGATAAGTCTCAGTGACAACCGCAGGATGGGCGCGACCGAGGCTTCCTTCTGAGATGACCGGTGATCGCCAAAGGCCCAGAGCCGCCGAGAACGAGCGCTGCGAGGCAAGCGATATACAGCAGGTCACACTCATAGCCTGGAGGTCCAAAGTGGGCGCGCCCGTCGACGACGCCCTTGATCTTGATGGAACTGAAGCCATAGGGCCAGTGGACGGTGAACATCGCGACCAGGAGGACACCGGCCATCGGCAGGCTGGCAAGGGGGATAAAGGCGCCGAGCAGAACCGCGAGGCCCCCGAACAGTTCGATCAGAATGGTAAGCCATGCCATTAGATGAGGGGCAGGCACGCCGATCGCGTGGAGAATGCCAGCAAACGCTTCCGGGCCCTTCGATAGCTTGGCGAAGCCATGCTGCATAAAGCCAAACCCAACCATCAGCCGGAGCGGAATGGGAGCCCAGTGAGCCAGCGCAGTCCGATTTAGGAATTCAAAATGCTTCTTGTGCTCTTGTTCCAGCGAGATGCGAGTGTCATTCATATTCAGTTGCTCCGCTTTTAAATCTTGTTGTGGATCGAGTCCTTCATAGGGGGCCGGATGCGCCATCATGACCCCATACAGTAGGACCTTATAATGTCTCGGGGGTTACAGGGTTTTTCCTAAAGGACGTCGCTGGGGTCGTAGCAGCCACATGGCTGTCCGGTGATTCGGTCGCCTGCCTCTTAGCCTCCTCGCTGGTTGCGGTCCATCCTGTCTTCTCTCGATGCACTTCCAGAAACCGGCAGAGATCTTTCGAGAAGATCAGGTCGAGGGTCCAATCCAAGGCGACACGAAGCTTCTTTTCCAATCGGGGCAATTTGCTGAGGTAGATGGTGCGCCAAATCCACCATGCCAGAAACCCGGAGATGTTGATACCGAAGATGTTGGCGACTCCCGCTCGGCGCCCGATGCTGGCGAGTTGGCCGATGGTCTTGAATCGAAATTTCCTGAGCTGGCGCCCTTTCGCATGAGCAAGAACATTCTGGGCAACCACTTTGGCCTGGCGCAACGCATGCTGCGCTGTAGGAGGACAAAAGCTGCCAGTCGCAAGGTCCGGGATGAGAGCGCAGTCTCCTAATGCCCACACGCCGGGCCAACCAGTAACCGCAAGGTCTGGCGCGACCTTGAGACGGCCACGTTCTGTTTCGCACGGAAGCGTTCCCATGAGCGGGTGCGACATGGTCCCGGCGGTCCAAATCAGCGTTCGGGTCGGAATCCTTTCTCCATCCGTGAGTTGGACCACTTCTCCGTCATACGAAGCGACTTTGGAGTGAGCCCGCACTTCAACGCCCCGTTCCTCCAATTTCCGCTGGGCGTAGCTCGCGAGCTGGGGGTTGAGTTCCGACAGAATAACCTCGTTCGGGTGGACAAGGACGATTCGCAGATCGCGCTCCGAGAGGTTCCGATAAAACTGCATTGAATGACGGAGAAAATCGTTGATCGATGCCAGGGTTTCCACGCCCGCGAAACCGGCCCCGGCGACCATGACCGATAGCGGATCGGACCGCTCGTTCCGAGCGCATTCTGCATCCCTCTCTTCAAGAACGCCGATCAGATGGTTTCTTAGTCTGACCGCATCGGCAAGGGTTTTCATCGTGAGAGCATGTTCTTCCACCCCTGGTAGGTTGAAAAACTGAGTTGTGGATCCCAAAGCCAAAATGATCTGGTCATAAGAGAGTTCGTGGGTGTGTTCTTCAAATCCGTGCGCAACCGTGACGTTTTTGTTGTGCAGATCGATCCTGAGCACCCTGCCCTCGTAAAAGGAGACGCGGCGAAGAAGTTTCCGTATTGGATTGACAATGTTGGTTGGATCGAGATCACCTGCAGCGACCTCATGAAGCATGGGAGTGAACAAAAAGAAGTTCTCCCTGTTCACCAAAGTTACGTCGACATCTGCGTGCCTCGCTAAGCTCTTTTCCAACTCAAGCGCAGCGTATAACCCAGCAAAGCCGCCTCCCAGAATCACGACCTTATGTCGCTCAGCCATTTTTCGTCTCCCCGCGGCAAATCGCTCTGTCGTATACCTGGGCCGCTGTCTTCGATCGCCTGGCCAAGCGATACTGCATGGACCTTTGCCCAACGGTCGGCCGGACGGAATCCGGAATCCATCGACCTGCCGATGTTCGATTAAGGAATGCAAGAGAGCTGCTGCGTCCCCGTCGCGGTGATTTGCCAGTGTCATTCATGTGCAATTGCTCCGTTGAGAGTCTTCGGATCCGCGCCGAATCTTGCAAGAATCGGCATTGAAGTCCATACATTATGACGTTATAATGTCATGAGGAGTTACATAATTTGCATGTTCGAGAATCGACCGAAGGCCAGGCCCCATCCTGCATTACGCGAGGCGCTCGGATTCTGGTGGAAACTGGGCTGGATCAGCTTCGGAGGAACGGCGGCCCACCTCGCGATCATGCACTCCGAACTAGTTGAGAAGAAGCGCTGGATCGACTCCGACGATTTCTTCCACGCACTGAGTCACTGCATGTTGCTTCCGGGGCCCGAGGCGCAGCAACTCGCCATCTACATCGGGTGGAAGCTGCACGGAAAGGCAGGCGGCTTTCTCGCCGGCACTCTGTTTGTCCTGCCCTCAACCGCAACCCTTCTCGGACTCAGTGTGCTTTATGGTCGATACGGAACGGTCTGGTGGGTGAGCCTGCTGTTCCGCATGCTGAAACCGGTGGTCGTCGCTTTGGTTGTGCGCGCACTCTTTCAAATCAGCCGTCGCGCTCTCAGGTCCCGTCTGCAGTGGCTTGCTGCCATCGCAACTTTCCTTGGTCTCAGCCTGTTGCATATTTCGCTGCCCTGGATGATGGGAGCGATTGTTGCTGTGGGTGTGACTCCCGGGCTTCTCGGGAACCCGAGAGAACGCCTCAGCGCCTCATCCGGGAATCGGAAGGCAGGGTATGCAAGTGCCGCAGTGCCCTGGCGGATCGTGCGCATCGTGGGCGGATGCGCCGCGATCGGAAGCCTTCCGTTGCTCCTGCTGAGAGTCTTCGGGTCCGACTTTCTGTTCTGGGTCAGGCTGTCTGCTTTTTTCACTCGAACGGCGTTTGTGACCATCGGCGGCTCCTATACCGTAATTCCGTATGTGGCGCAGATAGCCGTAACGAAATTCTCCTGGCTCAGCCATGCCGAAATGCTGGACGGATTCGCCCTGGCGGAGACAACGCCGGGACCACTGATCATTGTCGTGGGGTATGTCGGATTTATGGCTGGACTTCATCATTTCCACGGCTCCATTGTCATGGGAACGGTCGCGTTGCTGATCACAATTTTCTACACTTTTCTGCCATGCTTCCTCTTTATCTTCATCGGGGCCCCGTGGATTGCAAAGTCTGGTGAGAGCAAGCTCGCCCGATCGGTGCTCGCGCTCATCCCGGCCGCAGTTGTTGCCGCGATCCTGCAACTCACTGTCTTTCTCGCTCGGGGAGTGTTGTTCCCGGCTGGTTCGAGGCAACTGGACCCGCGCGCCGCAGTTTCGATTCTTGGCGCGCTCCTTTTGCTCCTCCTGTATTCCCGCCGGCGGTCTCGCAAGCTTGGCCCTCATAAAGGCGCGGCAAGAAATGCAGAAGCCGCCTCATCTGACTGCCGTCGCCATCACGATGAAGCAGCTCCCATTCTCAAATGACATGGCAGCCCTCTTCTTGCATTCACTTAGGCGGGGTTATCGGTCATTGTTCACGAGTGTCTCTGTGTGCAGCTGTGCCAGCCATTCGTCACCGCGCTTGACCCACACGGTGGACGTGAGGGTCTCCCCCGACATAGTTGGCCCGTCGGCCGTCCCTGCGAAACGAACTCGGGCAACGATAAGAGCTGCGGATGGCGACAGCAGTCTGATCTGAGGATCCTGAATTTTGAACGACGAAAAGGTCGAATGAGTGGGTTCGGCAATATTCTCCGTCTTCGTCATGAGCACAACATTCGCTTCGATGTACTGGTAGTCCGACGCCACAAGCCGCGCGAATGCTGCCGTGTTGGGGTGAGCTCCTAAAAATGTCTGCCAAGCCTTCGTTTCGTTCGCGAGAATATCTGCCTTGGAGGTCCTGAGCCTTCATCACCGAGGGCAGCACAAAGAAATGAGTGTAACGAGCTAACGGATTTCAATAGCTTCACAAAATCTCCAGAGCCGATGCACCGCGGGCATTGCACAATGTTGTCTGCGGTTTTCGATGGGGCGCTCGCACCATCGGAGACCTCGCCCTTATCTAATACTCAATATTTCCTTCATCATTTGTCAGGGACAGTCACCGGAGACTGCGATTGGAGTGCCCGGCATATTTTGCACCGGTGGTATGAGACGCCGAAAGGGAACTCAATTTCCGGAGCGACTCGGCTCAAGCGGCACGGTATTCAGCGACGCCCGCTCCTGGCCCGCTCGTGATGCGATTGCCTTCTCGCGTCTGCCATCCGGCAGATCCAGACCGCTGGCTTGACCGGTCACAGTAAGCGAATGGAGAAAAGCAACATTGCCGTATTCGCGGAAGGTGGCCATGCCTTTATTGACCGGTGTGGAAGTTTCTGCAGGAGTGTACTGGATGAACGTTGTGTGTTTCCAATCCGCGTCCCGCACGAAAAGAGGGCCGGCTAATCCTGTTTCGGTCACGGTGTAGGATCCGGCCGGCATATATTGATTGCCGACATAAAACGGAAATGACGTTGTAAACGTGAGGGCATACGGGATGACGTGGGCAAATAGCGGAGTTGCCGCTAACGCTCCGAGGATAAGAAGCATGGTCGTCGCTTTCCATGTAGTTTTCAGTTTAATTCTCCTCAACTGAGATGAAATGGAGTTTCGGGCCGCGTCGCCACCGTCATGTTCTAGTGGCAACATCGGTTCGAGTCTCACTGCATTCGTTTGGTTACACGCTCCCGGGGCTTTTCTTCGCAACAACCAGCGCGAGATGCGACGAACACCGGCGCGACGACAATTAGCCTTGAGATCAGGGGGGAAGGCGCTTTTGGCTGAATCGACTCTGTCACCTCCGCCAGGGAAGTCGCAGATTCGAGAGAACAGGGCGAGAGTTGGGATCTCGTCGTGAGGTGTTGTACAGCCGCGAAGAGATCGTTGGTACAAATGCGGGGTTCTGTAACCTTTCGCCCCTGGGGATCTCTCATTTAGTAATTCAGTCATCAGCGCCGCCAAAAACGGTTGGCGCTTCGAATTCCATTCTGAACTAACCTACAGGAGTAACAATGTTTCCAGAATTTATTGACGACCTGTCTGTTCGCGGAAAGGCAGGTAATGCTTTCATGCCTAAGGCGGCTGGTGTGGGCTGCCTTATCGCTCTCACCGCAATGTGCTCCGGAATCTTCGCGAAGACTGCTCTGGCTCAGGACTTTACCGGCGCGGTTTATGCAGGAACCAACGCGCAGCAGAACGGGCTGGTGGCCTACGGCCGCAAACCCGACGGCACCCTGTCATATATCGGGGATTATCTGTCCGGAGGTGCCGGAAGCAGGCTCAACACTGGTGCCCCGATCGACACCCTGATTTCAGCTCATTCAGTGGTAAACGTCGACAACGATTTTGTTTTACAAACCAATGCCGGATCTAACACCATCTCTTCATTCCGGGTGAACAGCGATTTCACTTTGACGCTCGTCGGCGTGGTTCCAAGCGGTGGTTTTGGACCTGACACAATTGTTGAGCGCGATGGGGTCGTCTATGTTGCCAATGTCGAGAGCAATGGCATTCCTACCGGACCGCAGAACGAGGTTGGCGATATCGACGCCTTCGCATTGAACCGCGAGACAGGTGAGCTTCGGGAAATTCCGGGTTCGAAGCGGCAACTTGTTGGCCGCCCCTCTGACCTCGCCATAGATCCGGGCGCCCATTCTCTCGTTGTGTCCCTTTACAATGCGGGTTCAACGGGGATCTCGAATAGCGCCGCAAATGCCGAGCTTGAAGATTTTGCCATCGTTCGACCGGGCTTTCTGACACCTTTCCCGGTCTCAGCTGTCACTTCCACGCATCCGAACAATGCCGAGAACCGCAATCTCCCCGGCGCAATTGGCGTTGCTATCCGCGAGGTGAACGGGCATGAAGTGGTTGTCGTGGCCGAATCCCGAGAGTGGCTTGCAAATGGCCAGTCGGCTTCGCTCAGCCAATTCCAGACGGGATCCATTTCAACGTTTGCCCTGGATGGATTTGGTTTTCTGCGTCCCATATCTTTGGACGTGCCGACCAGCAGCCCCATCACAACAGGCCCGACAAATACCACAACCAGCTCCTGTTGGCTCTCTTTTGATGAGGATGGTCAAAGCTTCTGGGTAGTGAGCGCCTCTTCGTCCATCATTTCCAGTTTCCGATTCAATGGAGATGGTTCCGCACAGGAGATTGAGAGCCGTGCAGCGACCGGGGTACCGGTCAGCCCGGATGCCTCCAACCCGGCAGCGGGAGCTTCTGGTTTTGTCGACGTTGCCGAAACGCGAAACAGTGATTTCCTTTACGAACTGGAGAGCGGAACGGGGAATGTGGACGTTTATCGAATTAGTTCACCGGATGCGCCGCTGACTCTTCTACAGCAGATATCCACCGGATTACCGCAGAGTGGCGGAGTTGCGGGCATCGCCTATGTGCAGCCTGTTGCTCAGCGTGAGGACTGGTAGGGCTAAGGTCCTGTGGTCCTGCGTGTGGCGCCCGGTCGATCTTTCCGTGGTCATTTCGATCCACTGAGAGCTTATGAGAAAGAGAAGAGCAGCGATGACCTGCCGGTGAAATGGCAGAGTCCGTCACTTCCGCTCTTGTCCGATCTGCGGGCGCCACACCAACCGGTCGAGGGAATAGTAATTCCACCGAACGAGAGCCAGGAGTGCCGCATAGACCACGGCGTAGATCAGCTGAATGCTGGCGGTGATCCAGTCCTCCCGCAGAGTGGTGCCGAACATCAGAACCACGATGAGCAGAGAGCCGGTCACGAGGGCAAGCCTGGTGCAGAAACCGAGGAAGAGCAGAAACCCCAGAAGTGCCTCTGACCATGGGAGAATGAGGCCGAACAGGTGGACGCTCCAGGCAGGCAGAGGCGTCCTTTGAAACATAGGGACGAGCGAGTAGGCAAATGCCGCCGGCCCCGAGAAGATTCGAGATACGCCATGCATGCAGATGTTCAGCCCAAGAGTGAGCCGCAACAGCAGGAAGGCGAGCGCCGGACCACATCTGCGGGATTTCCTGTGGAGATTCACACTCTTCTCCATGATGCAGTTCCGTGCAAAGGCCGTTGTTTACGCTGACTTTTCCGGCGCGGCAATCCAGCCCAGCCGGGATGCATGCGCGAAGATCTCCTGAATGGTGGTGGCCTGTTCTTCAGGTGCTTGCCGGCTGCCCGCAAGGGCGCTGCTGATGGCCGATTCCAATGTATGGCCATCGCGGAGGGCGGAAAGGAGCCGGAACTGCACGGAAGTGAGACGGCTGTGATACACGGATTCGTTGTAACGATGGACGGCGAGATAGATATCGAAGCGCCGCATCTTCGGAAGCCGCTCACGCGCGGGCCGTTTGGTCATCGTCGCCGCGCTGCTGACGATCTCGAAATCAGGCTTGCTGCGGTGGACAGCGACGACGATGTCGTCGACGGGATAGCTAAGGTGCAACAACTGAAGGTGAGGCTGGAGCCCGAGTACGATGGCAGGCGAAACCAGCAGCGCGCCGGCTTCCGTCAGCGGAGGCAGAGCACTCCCGTCGAAAGCCTCGACACACGCCCACTCCACGCGGGAAGCATCTACGGCGAGTTCGTGGCGCCTGCCTGTGAGCTCCGGATGGCGGTCGAGCCAGGCGGGCAGGCCTTTTCCCAGGTTCCGCAGAGAAAAGGATGTCGAAGGATTCTCGCTGAGGTACGCACGGATCAAGGCGTCGAAGCGCTTTGGACCAACGATGGCACTGAGCGCGGGATAGTCCTCCGAAAGCGCATCGAGGACGCGAAACCAGTACTGGCGGTTGTAGATTTCGAGGCGTTCAAATGAGGTGAGCGTCGCGCTGGGCTTGATGTAGCGGGAAGCCATCGTCGCCGTTGACTGCCCGTCTTCAGCAACCGTTTGCATGTCGAAGTCCGGTGTCAGGGGTCGGCGCACAGCGGCGGCCATGCGGCGCTGCAGGTCGAGGAGGCTCACGCCGCTACCTCCTCATCCGCCTGAACTCTCTCTTCATCACCTGGGGGCCGCAGCAGGAACCTGTTCGCTTTGAGCGCCTCGGCATGAACTTCCTCAAACGAGGGAATGTTGTCGTCCCACTCCAGCAGCGTGGCAGTGGGGCCGGTGCGCTCGATGGCGCGCGCATAGAGCTTCCAGACGGGATCGAGGACTGGATGATCGTGCGTGTCGAGGGTGTACTTCTCGAATTTTGAGTGGCCAGCGATGTGAATCTGCGCGACACGCTCCGCATCCACCGCGTTGACGTACTCCATGGGATCGAATCCATGGTTCTGCGAGGATACGTAGATGTTATTGACATCGAGCAATATGCCGCAGTCGGCCGTGTGAACCACTTCGTTGAGGAACTCCCACTCGGTCATCTGCGACTCGTGGAACTCGGCGTAGCTGCTGACGTTTTCGACCGCGACCGGAATTTCGACATAATCCTGCACCTCGCGGATGCGGGCTGCCGTGGTGCGAATAGCTTCAAAGGTGTAGGGCAGAGGCAGCAGGTCGTGGGTGTAGGTACCATCCACGCTGCCCCAGCAAAGGTGATCGGAGAGCCACGGCGTTTTCGTCCGCCGGGTCAGTTCCTTAAGCCGCCTGAGATGCTCGCGGTTGAGAGGCTGCGCCGAACCGAAGTACATCGAAACGCCGTGCTGGACGACGCGGTACTGATCGAGAATGTCGTCGAGTATCTTCAGCGGCCGGCCCCCATCCACCATGTAGTTCTCGGAGATGATCTCAAACCAGTCGACGGCGGGTTTGCGCGAGAGGATGTGATCGTAGTGCGGGATGCGCAGACCGATTCCCACACCGTAATTCGTGAAGGCATTAAAGCGATTGGCCGGCACGGCAAACTCCTGTAATTCAAAAAGCGTCGGCTGAAAGCCCCGGCGGAGCGAAGCTTCCAGCTCGACGTGGGGCGCTCAGATGAGCGAGGGTTTGGATCCGTCGGTTGCGCAGCCGCCCTTGCCCTTGCAGCTGTTCTTGCCTTTGCAGCCGTTGTCGCTGCTCTTGCAGCCGCCCTGGCCTTTACAGTCGTTCTTGCCCTTGCAGGAATGTTTGGCGGTGCCGGTGGTCTGGTCTTGTGCGAGCACGAGAACGCCCGCACTGGCGGAAACGCTTGCAGGCGACGACCCTTGATGCGCAGCCGTTTGTGCATTGAGGCGAGCCGATGTGCCGCCGAGGAGGCCGGCCACGGCAGCAGCGAGGGCAAGATTGTGTACGGTGCTTGTCTTCATGAACAATACCTTTCTTAAGTTGGGCCGCACCCTTTTCCGGGCCGGGCGTTGCTGATTCGGAATTCCGAGAACGGAGTACGCAGGAATTCCCACCCAGGCCGCTCGTCTCATCACGGTGCGGCCTGCTTCGCCCATTAGGAGCCGCGGCGGGCCATAAGGTTACAGTGGGCGCGAAGAATCCATTTGGAGGTTGGGGAACGGGTGTGGAGGTCGGTGCGGCGCGTTGATGGCTAGCCTAAACAAATCGCTCGCCTGAGGCGGCATGAAAAGCTTGGGCGTATCTGTAACTATTCATGCATTCCCTGCTCGAATTATGTGCAGTCAAATTTCTTTCAGGCGGGCATACCGTGAGTTCTCTAACAGCGGTTCAGTTCGGAAAATACACGAAGCCAGTAAGCTGGCTTGTGCGCGTGTTCGAGGGCTTCCGCACCGGGGCCAATTCCCTGCAGTCGCCGCTTCTGCTGACCGTACGGCTCTACTGGGGATTGCAATTTGCGCAGACGGGGTGGGGTAAGCTGCATCATTTGGCGCGAATTACGGACTTTTTCAGAAGCCTGGGAATTCCTTTTCCCGCAATTAACGCGCCCTTCGTCGCGGGGCTCGAGTTCGTGGGTGGTCTGCTCCTGATCGCTGGACTGGCTTCCCGGCTCACCGGCTTTCTGCTGGCGGCCAATATGTTGGTTGCCTATTGGACCGCCGATCATGAAGCGCTGCTCGCGGTCTTTTCGGATCCGGGAAAGTTTTACGGTGCGGACCCGTACACTTTCCTTTTCGTATCGCTGCTGGTTCTGATCTTCGGAGCGGGATTCCTTTCGCTGGATGCCGCAATCGTAAAGCTCTGGAGGAAGGGGGCGTGAGCAGACCTGACGCCAGGCCCGTGGAGCGGAACGAGGCGCAGATGATTGCCTCGATTCTGGCAGGGGACAGGGAGCTTTTTCACAAGCTCATCCAGCCCTACGAGCTCAGCGTTTACCGCATGGCGATGTCCTTCGTGAAAAACGAGACCGAGGCGGAGGATGTGGCGCAGGAGGCCTTTCTGAATGCCTTCCGCGCTCTGGCGAATTTTCGCGGCGAGTCAAAGTTCAGCACCTGGCTAATCAGCATTACGCTGAACGAAGCACGAAGACGGATGCGGCGGCAGAGCATGGCGCGAATGGAGTCGCTCGACGAGCCTCCCGAGGAGGGAGGCAAAGTTTCGCCCGCGCTGCTGCGGGACTGGCGAGAAATCCCTTCCGAAGCTCTGGAGCGAAAGGAAGTGAGAACCTTGCTGCAGGAAGCGATCGGACACCTTTCGCCGATCTACCGGGAAGTCCTGGTTCTGCGGGACATCGAAGAGCTCAGCATTGAGGAGACGGCCGGCGCTCTGGCCATCAGTATCTCTTCGGTAAAGGTCCGGCTGCATCGGGCACGTATCATGCTGCAAAAGGAGCTTGCGCCTAAACTGAAGCTGGCGAGTTCCAAGAAAAGGAGGTGGCTCTCGTGGTACTAGAATGCAAACACGTCTGGGACTACATCTCCGAATTCCTCGATGACTCGCTGCCTGCGGAAACCAGAGAGCTGGTGCAGAAGCACCTCGAGAACTGTGAAATCTGCTCCGCCATTCTCGACTCGACGCGCAACATCCTCGTCCTGACCGCAGACGATCGCGTCTTCGAGCTGCCCGCCGGCTACAGCGAACGGCTGCATGCGCGGCTGGCGCGAGAAATCCGCGGGGCGAACAGCCGCCCGGAGAAGCCCACCCCGGATCAGGATTAGACTGCGCCGTGCAGATAAATGTGGAATCCCCATTCCACGGCAACCAGCAGCAGAGTCACAACCGCCAGCCCGATCTGCCATGATTCCGAGCGAAGCTGCTTCGGGGTGGCGGGTTTCATTCTCCACTGAGACGCGGGCCGCGCGCGCAGCCTGCGCACCCGGCGGACAGCCACGAGGTTGACGACAGAACCAGCGATGGCGACGATTTCCATGGGGATGCGGAGCGCCGTGCCATGCAGCGCATCCAGGAATTTGAGCCCTGTTGTTGCCGCGGCAAGCGAACCCAGGCCGATCAGCACCCGCAAACCGGCAATGGCAAAAAATGCCGTGCATGCGCTTTGCAGCAGGATAAAGAACAAACTGGTGAGGCCTACCGCAAAGCTGCGGCCCTCATTATGCTTCGGCTCTGCCAGGTTAACTTCCAGCTCTGGTTCGGGCATCGCGTCCTCAGTGTATCGAAAGTAACCCGGACGGAGTGACCGAAGCCGGGGCGTCTGAACGAGAGCGCCCCGGATCACGGTTAGTAGGCGGCGATGCCGTTGAGGCCGGCGGACGCCGGCAGGCCATCCTGCTGCCCGAGGTTCACCAGGCCCCCATCCTCCTGAACGGCAAACATGCCGATCGTACCGGTAGCGCCATTCAGGGTGTACAGGTAACGGCCATCATCGCTGGCTGCGATGTCGAGGTTCGCGCTGCCTGTGGGATTTTGACCGACGACCGCGTCGCCGATGGGAGTGAGTGCGCCGTTAGGTTCGATATTGAACCCCGAGAGTGTCGAAACAGCGGGGTTCGACGTATACACGGAGTGGCCAAACCGGCCGATGATATCCCAGCAGGTGAGCTGGCCGCCCGTGGGAAGAGCGTTCGAGATGGTGTGGAGCGACCCGTTCCAGTCCAGCCGGTACGAGGAAATCGTAGAAGAAATCGTATTGGGATTGCCGACGTTGCCCACAATCAGGGCTCCGCCGGGAGCAAACACCGCAGCAAAGGGGGTCAGGCCAGCGCTGTCGTTGACCACTGGATTCGAGAGGGTTCCATTCGGAAAAACGTGGAACACAACGATCTCATTGGTCGCGGACTCAACGACAACCAGAAACTGCCCGTTGGGACTCAGAACAACATCAGTTGGGACAGGGGCTGACCCGCTGAGATAGCGCGTCGAGTTGGGGATGGAGAGCAGATGGCCGTTGCCAAGGAGGTGGAAGCCGGTAACGCTGCCATTGCCCCCGGCATTGAGGACATAAACCAGAGCCCCGGCCTGAGTAACAGAAGTTGGCAAACTGCCGCCGGTGGGGACAGTATCGAGCAGAGAAAGCTGGGTGCCGCGCACGGCGAACGAGGAGACTGTACCGCTGCCGGCATTTACAGCGAAAAGAAGCCGGTGATCGGTACTAAGCGTAAGCGAGCCCTGCGAATTCAGCGGATCGACGGTGCCTCCGCTGCCATTACCCCCAGTCGAAAAGGCGGCCGAGAACTGGAGTGAACCGTCCTCGCGACGGATATAGGCGTTGATCTGGTTATTAAGAGCGGCATTCGTCATGGCGAAGACAGCGCCACCCTGCTCCTGCGCAACGGCGCGGTGTGGCACGATGGCCAGAAGAGCAACTGCGGCGAGGAACAGCCCATAAGGGAGCCTCAGGCTTTTCATCACAATTCAACTCCGATGATTGAAATTTGGCCCGGGGCGCACACGTTCGTCGTCCGCACCAGGGGCCGGGTGTTGAATGAGAGTCCTGTGGGGGCGAAAGGTTACACGGAGCGCGCTGCGCAGGGGGTTCGGCAGAAATCAAGCGGCGTGCTCAGGCAAACTGGTCCGCCGTCGCCCGAGCGGCTACGATCTCCCGGAGGCCATCGTGGAAACCTTTTCGATTCCGGGGTTGCCTTTCAGATCCTGGGACCGCAACCCTTCACACGAAGGTAAGAGCCTCTTCGGAGGTTTTTTTCGAAATATCCGGCACGCAGGCCTCTTCGTCCGGATAGCCGACGACGAGAATGAGAAAGGGTTTCTCCTGGGCGGGCCGTCCGAGTATTTGGTTCAGGAATCCCATTGGGCTCGGCGTATGCGTAAGTGCGACCAGGCCAGCCATATGAATCGCCGAGATGAGCATGCCCGTCGCAATCCCAACTGACTCCGTCACATAGTAGTTCTTCAACTTGCGCCCATCCCTCGATACTTCGTAGTGCTGGGCAAAAATGACGATGAGGTAGGGAGCGACTTCCAGATACGGCTTGTTTTCGTCTGTGCCCAGTGGGGCGAGAGCATCGAGCCACTCTTTGGGAGCACGCCCATGGTAGAAGCTGCGCTCCTCTTCTTCCGCAGCAGCACGAATCCTGGCCTTTATCTCTGCATCGCTGACGACTACAAAATGCCAGGGCTGTTTATTGGCGCCGCTCGGGGCGCTTCGCGCAACGCACAGGCAATCTTCGATCACCTCCCGCGGAACCGGACGCCGAGAAAACTGTCGTACTGTGCGACGTCGAAGCATATCATCCCGAAATGACTTCGCTCGACTCACCATTTCCTCGGCAGGAAACTCACGATATTTGGTAAGTGGAACAAAACCTGGGGCGGGCATTGAACCCTCCTGAAGAAGGGATTGTAAGCGGCATACCAAACTGGCCACAACCGCTTCACTGCGGTCGGAGACCGGGATTAGATACTCAGATCTGAGCCATGCCGCCATCCACACATATTTCACTGCCGTTCACGAAGGTGGAGTCATCAGACGCGAGAAATAGCGCCGTCGTTGCGATCTCTTCAGAGCGTCCGAACTCCTTGCGGGGGATTCCCGACCGGAAATATTCCTTCGCTTCCGCAGGGGCGTCCGCCAGAGCATTGGTAGCGATCGGTCCCGGGCTGAGCACATTCACGCGAATTCTGCGCTCCGCGAGCTCGACCACCCATGATCGCGCGAACGAACGCAGCGCCGCCTTGCTTCCCGCATATTCCCGCCTTCGGTTGCCAACAATTGAAGCTGACTGCATAAAGAAAATCCGCCCTCGCCGGGGCACGATGGTCGGTATTCCCGGCCCAGGGAGCTACGCGTGTGGACGCACCCCACGAGACAGCGTATCCGTTGCCCCTGGGTTGGCCGCATTCTTTGCGACGAGCGAACGATCGCGATCTTATGAAAAGTATGATCCGTTGGCTCAGTGAATCGTCTGAGGCGCTTCGGGGACCCTCCCCCTGGGGAGCAGAAGCAGGAACCGCATCGGCTTCTTCCCCTCATTGATACAACGATGCCATTCCATACGCGGATGGAAGAAATATTGCCCTGACTTGAACTTCGAGCGTAACCCATTCTCAAACTCAACCGTAAGGTTGCCCCGCAGGACAAATACGTGCCCCGAAATCGGATGAGTCAAACACCTGGCCTCGCCCCCTGGAGGGAGAGTAAGGATCACCGACGCGACTTCCGTGAGTGGCAAAGCAATGAAAGGCGAAACGTCCTCCGGCGTATGCAGCCGTGTCTCTCGATCCGACCGTGCCGGTCTTCCGGCCTGCCGGCGCTGACCTCGGGTTTGTGCACGCATCAAGTGTCCTTCCGTTCAGTTGAGGCCCCCCTGCGAACAGGGACCCTCGTTGTGGGATCTGCACGCAGAAAAACGACTGTTGAGAGCGTTCGGACCTCTGAATGCGCGTTAAGGCAGCCCCGGAACGGTTGAGCTTCCGTCTTCCGTCAGCGCCCTGGGGAGGCTCCTGAGACTGAAACGTTCGTCTCTTGGTTGCGATCCCTCAGTGAGAGTTGCGCACAGTTCAGAGGTTACAGGGCAAATAGGGCATCCGGTTTCCATGAACTGAATTTTTGCGATCGTTCCGAGGACTGTGAACACCCGAAGATTCTCTCCGGCTCCTGACTGCTTCTTGCTGTTGCCTTTTACGCACCAACCGCGACGAAGAAAGCCATGGACGTATAGACAAAACGCGGCCGTGATCGCGTCATCGGAGGTCACGATGACGCTTTCCCTCTTATCGCGTTCTACTCAAACCATTCCTCAGAACCGTTTGCCGATGATCGAACTCGAGCCGCTGCTCGATGCGATCGAAGCAGCCGCCACTCTGCGCATGCACCCCAAGACGCTCAAGAAGAAGGCCCGCCTCGGCGAGATCCCAGGGTGCCACATCGGTAAGTACTGGCGCTTTCGCATTTCAGATCTGAACGGTTGGGTGGTCAGACCCACTCCCGCCGACAATTTCCATGTCAAAACATCCTGGCAGAAGCGCGCCGACGACGCCGGGTCTGCAACGTGCAAGCTGATCACCACGGTACCGGTGTAGCGCACGAGCAGCTGACAGCCGACGATCGCTGCCGCGGCTACGAAAAGGGCGTGTGTACAAGCAGGAGGAGCCGTTTCTGCATGTTCTCATGTCTTCAGGAAGTTCAATAGGGCTCTGAAGTAGTTCTGCTGATCGTCGTACATGGCAAAATGGCTCCCGGTTTCCGATATCCACGCTTCTCCGCGCGGCATGAGAGTAGCCATTCTTCGCATATCCTCCGGATCCATCTCGTCGTATCGCGCACCCATCGTCAGAGCCCTGACTTTGATCGTTCTCAGATCGGCCCACCGGTCCCATCCCTTCATGCGACCGGTTGCTTCGAATTCACTCCGTCCCTGCAAGACCCGATAGACGTGTTGATTCCACCCTCCCAGGCTCCGCTGGACGGGATCGGGCCATGGATCCAGCCGACAGATAAAGACCTTGTAAAGCTTGTTAAATAACAATTCCTGATATGCAGGGTCGTCTGTCCTGTTGGCGTTTTCGTAGTGCTCTAACCGCGCACGAATATCAGCAGGAAACCGAGAGCGGATCTTCCTCACATGCCTTACAAATGAAGCGGTGCTCGCCGTCATATTTGAGATCACCAGCCCCTTCAAATGCTGCTGGAATTTCAGACCATATTCGATCGCCAGCAGCCCGCCCCATGAATGTCCCAGCAGATAGAACTGATCCAGGCCGAGGCTCCTGCGAACGGCCTCTACTTCGTCGGTATAACGCTCGATTGTCCACAAGGCAGGGTCATCGGGTTTTTGGGAATTGGTCGAGTCCAACTGATCGTAGTAGTAGAACTCAATGCCATTGAGGGGGAGGAAGTCTTCAAATCCCTCGAAATACTGATGATCTGCACCCGGGCCACCGTGTAAGAGGAGAACCTTAATGTCCCCACTGCCGACTTTCTTCGTCCAGACCCAATGCCCGCCTCCGATATCAATCCTTCTTGAGCCGCCCACATGCACTGCGTCTGCCGTGGGCAGCTGAATCCTGCTGGAAGCTGCAAGCAGCGGTATCCCTCCATACACTGATGCTGCAGCCAGGGGACCACAGCTTAGAAAGTGTCTGCGGTTCACGGGATAACTCCTCGTATCATAGGGAATCCTCCTCGCGAAAGCCGTGTAGGTTGACGGCGCGAGTCGCAACGAACCTTCCGACAAAGTTAGGAATTACGTTCTGGTCCAGGCGCAGATTTGCGGCACACCTGCCACCTGGCTCCGAGCCCGGCGCACAGCATCTCTCACCCGCGTCTCCAGCGTTTCTATCCCCATGAAGTCGGCCTCTATGATGTCTAAACGCTGCAATTGAGGTAAAACCGCGCGTAACGTGTCCACGGCCCACGCGAAGTAAGGCGAGTCTGCGGATCCCCAAACATGGGTTTCGCAGAACAAGCTGGGTTCAGGCAATCCGGCCTGACCAAAATGCTCTATCAGCCTGTCACCCGCGTCGTAGTGCGGCAGCGCGCTGGAAAAGGCTACGCGAAGTAATCTGGCGATCATCTCCCACAACGGCACGTCTGGAACAGAAGAGCATTCATCGCGCATCCGAAGTTCATGAAAGGCCATGGAGCCGCCCGGTTTGGCCAGGCGCGCGGCGGCCTGCAAAAAAGCAACCGGATCAGTCTGGTGAATCAAGACGTAGCGACCGACAACGATGTCAAATCCAGTGTCGTCCACGAAGGTTTCGGCCGCCGCCTGGTGAAAAGACAGATGCTGAAGACCGGCGCGGTCAGCCCGCTCCGCAGCCATCCACAGGACCTGTGGATTCCTGTCAATTCCAACCACCCTGCCGGAGGGACCGACCAGTTCAGCCGCCAGCATTGCAACATCACCTGCTCCGCAGCCCAGATCCAGAACGCGCAGGCCCGGGGCGATTCCGGCGCTTCGGAGAAGACGCTCCGTGATCGGCCGCAAAATCTTCGCTTGCGTTTGCAGGCGAAGAATTTCAGCATCCGAATGGCCGAGGATATAGGTAGCTTCACCGTTATTCGTTTCGCTCATTTTAGATTTCTCCATTCTTCGAGAAGACCCTTTGTCCGACTATTCCAAAGCCATTGAGAACTCCAGTGAGACCCGCTCCTGGTCGTCGGTGCGAGTGTCGCCTTTGCCGTCGAATCCGTCCATGCTCCGGAACGACTGCGAAGGAGCTGGTTCGCACAACACTTTCGGTGTAGGCGCTGGCACACTCTCGTGGAGAAGTGCCAACGCCTGATCGATCAGAACCCGGAGTATCCAGCCGTGAAACTCGCCTTCATGTTCAAAGCGCTGCGGGTGACGAGAGACAACTCTCCAACAACCGCCTATCGCTTCCTCTGCGCGTTCAGAACCGCCAAGGACACGGCGTGCAATGAAATGCAACGTCCGGTGGCAGCGCCAGAACCTGGCATCAACGGTCATCCTTCGCTGATTGAGCCGTACTCGGTCCGCGAGGTCCGTCCCGGAGTCACGATTGAAACGGGCATCAACTCCACTGTTCGCCATGCGTCGAGACTAGCGCCCGTGGCGAAGAGCGTCCTCTGAAGAAGTGCGATATTTCGGAGCGAGTGATAGATGTTGCGGGTATAGCTCTTAAGATTGTAGCGCCGCAGTTCCTTCGCACGAATTCAGAAGCGAAGCACTTTCCTGGCATATCTCCTGTCTCGATTGCGGTTATCGTCATTGCAGTCAGAGAAAGCCGCTCACGGAATGTGGTCAGAACGAGACATCGCTGCCAGGAAAGTCGATCGCATTAGCTTGCGCACTCTCCCTGCGTGTGTTTCCGTCGCATATCCGATCTGCAGAATGAGATGAACACCACAATGAGGCTAAAGGGAAAAACTGCTTTGGTCACCGGAGGAAACAGCGGAATTGGTCTCGCGACAGCGCGCTTGTTCATTGCAGAGGGAGCAGGCGTAGCGATCACCGGAAGAAAACAGGAAACGCTTGACACCGCCCAGGCGGAATTGGGAAGTAATGCTCTCGCTATGCGAGCCGATGTGGCAGACCTGCCGGAGATGGAGAAAGTGATCGCCGCGGTCGTGGAAAGATTTGGGAAAATTGACATATTATTTGCGAACGCCGGCATCGGACCGTATACACCCCTCGGGTCGGCATCGGTTGATACGTTTGAACAGATTATGCGGGTCAATGTCACATCCATCTTCTTCCTTGTCCAGGCATGCATGCCGCATCTGCCAGACGGCGCGTCGATCATTTTCAATAGCTCGGTACAGAGTGTCAATGGCAGACCTGGCCTGTCGGCGTACGCTGCAAGCAAGGCAGCTGTGCGTACCATGGCGAGAGTCATGGCATCGGAACTGTCATCACGATCGATCCGCGTTAATGTCGTCACCCCGGGTTCAGTTGATACTCCGATATGGGACGCGGTAGCCGGTCAGAAAGAACGCCAGTTATGTCTTGCCGCTTTGAGAGACACAATTCCTCTGGGCCGGATAGGCAACCCCATGGAGGTTGCCAACGCCGTCCTGTTTCTGGCGACCGATGAATCATCCTTCATTCAAGGCGCAGAGATTGTCGTAGACGGTGGAGCTACGAATGCGCCATTGGGCGCGCGGATCTATCACGAACGACCATAAGTACCTCCAGCCCGGCCGATCGTTCGCATGACGATGCGGGAAGGCGGCCGGAGCGGCCAATCATTTTGACGACATGCAAACCAAATCGATATTTGGAGTGGTATTTCAGCAATGAAAGGTTCTTGCAGACTGTGCACCATCGGTATTGTGGCGGGCTTGTTAACTACACCCGTTTTTCAAAGGGCGAGTTTCGCGGGAAATAAGCAGGAGTTTAGTGCTCATCACCCGGAAAGTCTGACAGGTAAGTGGGTACTCGACCTGAAAGAATCATCCCTCGGAACCGATCCGTATGAACAGTTTGACGCCTGGACTTTGACATTTACCCGGGTCACAACCACGACTCTGGCATGGACCTCGCACGCCACCATACATGGCAAGACGATAACATTTTCATGGAGCGGCCCGATCGACGGTTCTCCAAAGCCCCTAATCGGGACAGAAGGAGCAGATGCTTATCGGTGGCGCAAGAGTGCCCTGATTCGACTGAGCGATCTTGGCCATGGGGAGACAAAACGCGACACCGTGACGATTTCCCGGGATGGTAAGACGATGACGATTCAAGATCGGTCGACTACTCCACATGGTGTGGTCTTTGCGACTTTGACAATGCGCCGCCAAGACTAAGGCTGCTTCTCACAACGCGATGTGGGTCCATACACACACTTACGCAGACGCGGCGCGAGTCTCGTTCAATGGGCCCATCTTAGCGCCCCTAATTCGAAGGAGCGCCTGCCGAACCCCAGCGAAGTGAATCAAGACAACAAGGCTAACCGAGGTGTTTCCATTCGTAGGACGAGAAATGCTTGAGTGGCTTCTCGACTGGTGTTCGCGCCGGGAAGCTAGATCAGACGCCACTCTTCTCGAGTCACTTATCCTTGGCTTTAGCGCGGATACCGAGGCGAGCGAGTCCCAGCGTGGCACGACGGAAGGGGGCAGGGACCATAGGAAAGATGAGGTTGAGTGAAAGTTTGGATTGATAAATGGGGTCGGTCAAGAGATGGAACCTCACCCGAGGCTGCTGGTGCTGATCGCCGCATCGCCGATGCTACAGTTCATGCGCGACTCGCAGAAGGTCAGCTTCGACGATTGGGTGAGTCCTCTGCCGAGGGGCTCGCGATTGCAAAACAGATTGCACTTGCCAAATGGGACAGCGACGCCTATCGAAATCGAGGTTTGAGAGGCACGGGTTATAGGCGACGCCGTCAGAGTCGTAGAGTCGTGGGGCCAAACTCATACGAAACCTGATGGCTGTTCACGGCTCAAATCGAAACCAACAAGCTTGTTCAATATTCATTCTTACCGGCGAAGTGGCAAAGCGCCAGGGCTCCAGGCTGCCAAGTTAATCTCAGGTCGTTCAAAGCGGGATCTATTGGGGTTAGAGTTCATTGACGAATTAACCAGAGCGGCGACGATCCGGGCGAGCCGTTCATGCGCAGCTACATTGCAAAAGAGGTCGGTAGATATGGGCCCGCACATGGCACTTAATTTGACAGTCTCGGTGCTGTCGTTCTTGATCGATCTCCCGCCGCGCGCTGCACAGCGTGAGTCGGCTCTGGTCTTTAGTTCGACAGTTGCGGCCAAGATCATTGCCTCCGAACTCCGACGGGTGAACTGACAGTCGACGGTTCTTGAGGGACATACGCTGCCCCGCTTGAACTGATTCGTACCCGTGAGCAAAACATCTACGTGGTGTCGCTCTCCTACATGAAAATAGAGGATGGAAGTCGAGACACCACACGCAGGGCTCGGAGAGAGAGCAGTGAGTCAGAACTGAAGATGCTGAAGCAGATACGAAAAGCCTGGGGAACGATTCGATGGAAGATGATGATCATCTTCTCTGTCTTCAGCGTTATCTCTATAACCATGGTCACATGTTTCTCGATTGCATTGCTGAATGTTCTGATACGACGCGAAGGCGCCTACCTGATTGAGGAACAGATCAAGATAATTGTAGAGAGCCGCAAGGGAATGATGGATCCCACCCTGGACAGGATGGAAGGATGTCAGTACGCATCCAATGCAGTCCCATTCGCGTTCTTTACAGAGGACTTGAATGCCTCGTGGCCCGGCAGTCAAAGTGTCGTAAGCGTATTGTCTTCAGGAGAGGCGCACAGCGCCCATCCGCTGTGGCTTGGCACGCAGTCATTTGCCGGCATCGTCGAAGATCGAGGCGAGTTGGAAATCCGCTTTCTGCGAGTGGTGAGACGGAACGGTTGTTTTGTAAGAGTGCTTGTCAGAATACCTCTCGGCGAGGCCCTTATAGGCCAAATGTCAACTGCGTCAGGACTTGAGGTAGTCGATAGTCAACCAGTGATGCTCTCCCGCTATAGGCAAAAAGAAGGCATTGTCGATGAAATTCTGGCTAACTTTGTCCCCGGATCCCGGCGTCCCGTCCCGGTTGTAGTGGTCGCACGAGATTGGCAATCCGGGTCACTTGAAAGTTGGGTAATCTACCAGATTCGACCCGGCTATTCACAAACGATCGAAGATCTTTCGCGCATGGGATTGCGTAGAGCGTCTTGGATCTTCCCTTTGATCGGCATCGGGTCAGTCCTGTGTTTGGCGTATGCATGTGGAGTGTGCCTGTCTGTTCGTCTGAGCAGACGTATTGTCACGGTCATCGACAGGTTGAGTCGTGCTGCGCTGCACGTGGGACAAGGCGACTTCTCGGTGACCATTCCGGTGGCCGAAGAAGATCAGCTCGGCTTGCTTGTTACGTCGTTTAATTCGATGACAGCCCATCTTAAAGTACTGCGCGAACAGGAAGAGCAGCGGATTATTCTCGAACGGGACATCATTTTGGCTCGGGAAGCGCAGCAATTTCTTTATCCGCGGGATTCGCCCCTCTTGGCCGGAGCAGAAGTATGTGGTATGACTGCGCCCGCCCGTATTGTGAGCGGTGATCTGTACGACTTCTTTCCGTTCTGTGACAACGCCGTCGGTTTGCTCTGCGCGGATGTGAGCGGGAAGGGAATGTCAGCGGCCTTAATGATGGCCCATCTTCAGGCGGTTGCGCATGGCAGGATGCTGAGCCTCGAACAGAGCAGCGCGAGGCCGTCGCCTTCGGCGTTTGCGGCGATGCTTAATCGCGATTTCTATGGCCGGTTCGGAGACAATCGGTATGCCACGATGTTCTATGGGGAATATGACTCAAGCACACGGTCGTTGCGGTACATCAACGCGGGGCATTGTCCACCCATCTTGATCTCCGCTACTGGTGAGGTGACTGTGCTTCGAAATGGGGGTTTGCCCATAGGACTATTCCCCGACATGGCTTATCGGGAGCTGCGCAGTCCGCTTTCGAAAGGTTGTGCCGTCGTGGTATACAGCGATGGATTGATCGACGCATTGAACCTGGAAGGTGAGGAATTTGGCGAAGAAAGACTCGTGAGCTGCTGCTGGCAGTTGCGCAAAGAAACATCGGCCGAGTCGATCTGCAAATCGTTATTGCAACGCGTTTCGGAATGGTCAGCGGGAGCGGAGCGGTTCGACGATACCACCATTCTCGTATTGGCTGTGAACTAATCGCGCACACTGTCGCCACGGAGAACGAATTATGCTGCTCTGGACGGCTTCGAAACGCTTCCCGGAACGACCGCTTTCGCGCGTGGAGGAGAACATCGGCGCAGCATCGCTCGAACTCTCCGCGTCTGATCTAAACGAGAACACTGAGGCCCTCTCGAAGGTTCTGTTGAGGGGCGATTGGCATCCCGAAGCATCTTGAGTGGATCACCGGGCGCTAATCGAGAATCTTTACGAACGCGGCCGGCCGGACGGGCCGTCCATTTTTAAGTTGATTTCGATTGACCCTTCGTCGGCGCAGGCGCGTTAGCTCCCGCATGATCGTGCCTTCGATTCTCTGGGAGCGCTAAAGCGTTCTTTTTGAATGCAGGTTAAAGCGCTTCTCGTATCGATCCAGGCCGCAGATTCCGCATCACGGGCTCCCCGCCTTCGTCCCGACCGGATACCCCAGACAACCGCATGTTCTATTCGACGTCCACAGATTTCAGCCACGCAGGAGGATTACTCCCGTGTTCTAGCCCCCGGGTAGAGCCAGTCGTACCCGCCATTGCGCAAGGTGCATACCACCCACAGACTTAAAGATACGATGCATGCGGCCCGCGACTTTCTGAAGGAGTGCGATATTTCGGCGTTCGTTCTAAATATTGCGGCGATAGTCGAGTGGTGTAACACCAAGCCGCTTCCGGAAGACATCGTTCATGTGTGTCTGGCTGGAGAAACCACACTTGAGGGCTATATCAGCCAGCAACATCTTGGACTGCCGAAGTAACTGCTGCGCAGCGCTGAGCCGTCTCTCCAGCACATATTGGTGCGGCGTCAGCCCAGTCGCTGCACGAAACATGCGCAGAAAGTGCGCCCGGCTGTAGCCGCTCTCTTTCGCGAGGAACGCAAGCGAGAGTTCTGTATCCAATTCGGCCTCGATCCGATCGCGAATTCTGCGGAGAATCCTCGATGGCAAGGGCTCGATCGAAGAATTCAGCGTTTGCTCCGACGAGCTCCCATGAAGCAGGAACCGCATCGCCAATGCATGTGCCAGCGTGTCAGAGTATAGCGCACAGGGACGGGACGCTTCGAACTCGTTAATCATCAGATCAACGAGCCCTTCAATGGGTGTGTCACGAACGTGAAACTCAGTACCATTGGCAGGTTGCCGATCAATCTCGAGAGCGATCTCACGAGTGAAGTTCTTCTCCAATGCGCAGACAATCATGTCGGAAGGAGTAAGAAGGCGAACCTCGGGAACCGGTCCCGACGGTACAATTGCCAACGATCCACGCTCTAGCGGAAATTGGACCCAGCTTCCGTTTGCGCCCCGACGTTCAGCCCACGGAGAGTCGCGCATTTGCACGATGACGTGCCGTTCATTTGGTTGTTTGAGGAATTCTCCAGCATAGGCCTGATACCTCTGGATCTGAAATCTCTGTCCGGGGAAGAATGCACTGAAGAATGCATCCGTTATTACGGGTTCAGCAGCAGAGGCTAGGTCCGATGAGGCTACTGACGCAGAACTGCTCATTGGTTATACAATCCCTCCAATGACATAACATTATAATATTATAATAGCATTGGTTTTGGGTTCGTCGTTCCGTGATGCTGAACATCGGTCGAAACGTTGCTAGGAACATGATCGCGCGGCTCAACTGGCCTGCCTGATCTTTTGTACCAACGGACGTTTGCGCCGAAGACTAACATTTGCCGCGGTTCAACAATCCCCGGGGCCGACAAATATGGGACTCGCGAATATCGAAATGGTTACAGCCTTCGCTCAAATACCTCCAGTAGCAGCAGCAGACCGACAGCCTGAGACAGGAATAGGCTTGGCTTCGGCTAGTCGGAGCCAACTCAGCCGACGGGAAATCTGTTGGGCGGCCCGCAAGGACGGGTTCGGCCCCTAGGAATGGAAGGTGAAGCTGTTGGAGGTTCGGTGAGCCGCCATGGGACGCCTTGGGTAAGGGGATCTCCGAAAATGTCATTTGGTACGTCGTTCGAAGGTGCGCTGAGCGGATGCAACTGGACCACCTCGCTCCACACGATCTGCGCAGGACCTGTGCAAAGCTATGCCATACTGCGGGCGGCGAAATCGAACAGATCCAGTTCTTCCTGGGACACGCGTCCGTCCTCACCATGGAACGATATCTCGGCTGCAAGCAGAACCTTGAGGAGCCCGTAAACGACCGGTTTGGGCGATTGTTCGCCGCCGGGACGGTCGATTCACGGTAAGGCCTGGAGGCAGCCATTGAGATTCAGACGGGGGAAACGGGTTTGCAGCCCCGCGGTTCCCAATTGCGCAACTCGCAGCGGATGATGGGATATAGATCCCTCGAGATTGGGTGCCACAGCGTGATTAGAAAATGGTTGGGAATGGCGGCCACCTGTGTCTTTGCATTTGCCGCAGCGGGTGCCGCAGCCGGGGTTGGGGCCGCGGGGCCTGACGCAGGGTCTGGCAACGTATTGCTGTTTGCCGCTTCTTCGATTCCTGCTTCGCACCAACCCATCATCATCGCCTTAGGCGAAGCGTCGCACGGTGGCGAAGCAATGCTCGCCGCACGCAACCAACTTCTCCCGGCGCGACCGGCGATGCTGGAGCGTCCTCTGCGGAATGATGATGGAGTCGATCTCACTGCGTTCAAGGCCAAGTGAGATCAGCCGCTTGATGACCGAAGACCCCAACCGTCCTTCGACAATACGAAGCATCTCCCCTTACCGGGCCGGCTGCCGCCGATCCAGTTCTGGCTTTTTCTGAATTGCCCCGGACTGCCGCGCCCCTTCGCCAGGAGGACCTCGTGAATTTCGCGAATGAGACGAATGGAGAGGGGAAATCCGTCCCGCATGCGCTTCAGTCCGTGATTCAGCGCTGCCACATAGTTGGAAACTTCCTGCACGTCGTCCAGCGGGACGCCAGGTGTTTCTGCGTTCTCATAGAGCAGGAGGTCGGAAAGAGAAGATTGCGTCCCCTCGATCTGGGATCCGCGCCATTTCGTTAACGAGAGGGTTTTTATCTTCGTCGTAATAATTCTGTAGCTCGTCGTAGAGGTCGCTGTAGAGCGGAATCGGATTATCCATACGCATCTGCGCCCGCGCGTAGGTCTTGCGAATGGCGTTCATAATCAGGTTGTCGAGCAGATCCGTGTCACCCTCTCCGCTGTCGCCAATCATGAAACGGGTCAGGTTCTTAAGGAAAGACAGGTGGTCGTTCGATGGTTCCGTCTGCCCCGGTTCGAGATCGAAGGGATTGATGGTCTGCCGGCTATCGAGAGACATCGTGATCATCTCACAATGCTCCCAGAATCACTGAGCTACTCTTCAGAAGAGAACGGTAACGGCACCATCAACATCGTCCGGCCAGCGTGTATCAAATGCACGGCCTTCCCTCGGATGCATCCCACCGCGGTGTTGACATTCTCGGTGAGCTGGAACCAGCATAGGGATGCTCGGTTACGCGGCTGACCTCTGCCGCGCCTTCTCCTTGACTAAAATCGCAACCTGCTGCGTGCATGGACCGCACTTGTGTGCATGTTCCGTAACGGCATCAAGGTCCGGATTGTCCTTGAGCCCTCCGAACACCGCGTTGCGCAGGGCTGACTCACCTGGGCAGCCCACGCGATCTGGATTCGGATAAGCCCGGATGATCCCGATGCGGAGTTCGTCCAGAAATACCTCCTCCTCCTCTTCCGTGCCCATCCAGGAGGTGTCGATTGAAAGCGCAATTTCCTTCAATGCATCCTCGCGCCCTCGAAGGCGCTCAAGCCGCCCCTCAAGCCATTCACCCGGTAAGGGCTCACTCATGATGATCAACTGGGCAAACCGCACGAGCTCGTCATCCGTATAACGGACTGCAGCCTTCCGCACGCGGGCGACTGCTGAATCAATGGCATCCGGGTTGGCCATCAATCCCACCAGAGCTTTGAAATAGGTGTCTCGATCTTCACGTTCGTCGTCAGGTGTTCTCCCTCGTCCTGCCATGCAAATCCCTCCAATGGCCATTTCCCGATGTCCGGACCAGCACGGGGGCCGGCGGCGGCTGGTAATCCTGGTACTCCAACTCTTCGGGCATGAGATTGAAGATTGAACCCGCCGTGAGCCTCTCCATGACGAAATCGAGTACGCTCAGGCCGAACGTTGCGAAGCGGAGGCGAATGGGACCAAGCGAATCCAGCCTGGTCCCATAAAACTCGGACTTCCGATTAGCCCAGTACATCGGTCAGCTCCTCTGCCGCTGTGATTGACGGAGTGGGCGAAGAGCCTGCGTTCGGTGCACTTCTTACCTCGCCTATCGGAACGAATTGGTGATTCGCGTAAATCAGGTGGCGCCCATGCTCCCTGTGCCATTGCGACAGCGACGGAGCGCGGCGCGCCGCCTCGGCAATCTGCCGCCAGCCGCCCGCATTCTTGAAAGAGAAAGCGACGTCCGCACCGGCAGAATAGGCGGGATCCAGACCTGCGTCCGCAACGACCGCCGTTGACAAATGGAGATTGGGCAGTTCGTAGTTGAACAGGTCCTGAAACCACATTCCGCCGACAAACACAATCGACCACGGTTTTTCATCGTAGACCTGTGCTGACCAGTCTTCGACTCCGTCCATGGCTGCCCGGATCAGACACTGTTGGAATATCCCGTACAGATCCGTCAGGCGCAGACCCTTCGGCACTTTCGATGCGTCGACATTGCGCAATACCGCCAGTCCGACCAGAGCTTCAGAGAGCATCGGCCCACGTGCAAAGTCGATGATCGCCTCAACGTCGCGAAGGAACTGGTCAACATTGAAAAACGACCCGAGTGGAGACCACTCTCCCGTCATCCGGTTCACGGTGATGGCACTGAACACGGCAGAATCGGGATGGGAATTCACGAAGACAGCACCGCGATCCCGATTGGGCTGGAGCATGTCAACGAATGTGTTAAAGACGCTGTAGCTGGCCATCGGCCACCAGTCGCGGAGCGGCTCCCAGTTCGCGTCACCCTGGCTCCGCAGATCGTGAGCAAGCTGCGACAACGTATACCGTTTCCGGTATCTGGTTTCGTCATCGATTTGCTCGTCGCGGCCGGAGAACATGATTGGCTGGAAGAGAACGCCAAAAATGCTCTTGCTATGTTTGGCAGCGAATTCGACGATCGGACCGAGCGCGTCATTGTTCACGCCGTTGATCACAGTCACTTGGAGCGTCACCCGCATGCCTGCAGCGCTGATGTTATCAATCGCCTTCAGTTTGACGTCCAGGTAATTGGCAATACCGCGGTGGGCGTTTTTCTCCTCGGTAATCCCATCAATCTGAAGAAAGACCCCGTGCAGGCCCGCAGCACGTGCCGCTCGCGCGAAGTCTGCATCTTCGGCAAATCGGATTCCATTCGTCGCGACGTGCAGCCGCTTCAGGCCGATGCCGCTGGCATACTTGACGGCTTCGAGAAAATGCGGCGAAATCGTAGGCTCTCCGCCAGAGAAGAGTATGTTGAACTCGCGCTTCGGCTGAGCAGACGCCGCGTGATCCAGAAGTGCCTTAATCTCGGGCAGGTCAGGCTCATAGACATGATCCAACTGATTCGCGTCCATGAAGCAAGGGCTGCACTTCATGTTGCACCGCGTGGTCAGATCTATGAGGACGTACGAACCGCGACCGTAACGCACGGCATGGATGCCATGCACACCCGTGTCGGATCGCTCGTCGTCACATCCGGGGTATAGGCCCTCCATTCTCCAAAAGAACTGCGCATCCGACGCGAGCAGGTCCTCGAACGGTCCATGCCTGTCGCAGGATTTGCGGAGGAGAACTCTACCGGCCTCTTCCAGAACCTGAGCTTCAACAACGGCGCTCCCATCCATGAGCGCACGTTCAGGCAGATCGCCCTTAAGAATGCCGTCCCGGATTTCGAGCAAGCATTTTGGACAAACGGATTGGGTCCATCTGGGACCCAGGGAAGGAGATGTTCTTTCGCGCTTGCGCTTCAGGGGTGTGTTCGACCAAGCGGGAACGGGGAGGCGTCCCTCGGGAAGGGACCGGTTGATGCTGCGCGCGACGTTCCAGGCAACGTCGGCGACGTGTGAAGAGGCACGGAGAAAATTCATGGGGGATTCCTCTGCTCAGAATGTGGTTTAGCTTGTCTTCACCTCTTGCTGATTACGGGACCTTGCGTGCTCCGCTGTGCGGATCCTCTTGCGGTGATCAACTGACGGACGGTGAGGTGGGTGCTATAGCCATCGCCCGTCAGGCGCCGCGACGCGGTGCCTATGACTCTAGCACCAGTGCCGGTTGGGATGCGAATTTCGGGACGCATGTTCCGACTCGGGTGAGCCGCTGGATCTAAGTCACCCAATCATTGCGGCTGCTGCGGCATCAGCGGGGCGAGCTCAGGCGTGGGATTCCTCCACCAGGCCCCCGCGCATGCTGGGAACCGTCCCTTGGAATCCTTCTTGACATGTAGCTACACTGTATTTACACTAGGAGAACCATAGAGGTTGATGCTAGGCTGATCCGCTCAGCTCATCGCACCCTGTGACTCCGCAAGAATTTGACGTCCACGACTACTGTCACAACACACAACCGACTCAAATAGACAACGGAAACTCACATCAAACAAAAGAGAAAATAAGGAGAAAACAAATGCAGATCAAGACATATTGGCCACGTCGCACAAGCGATCGTGGCGTTTTGGAGGACAGTAGATGCTGCAATTCGATTGGGACGATGAGAACCGCGCTCACATCGCAGTTCACAATGTTTCTTGTGCGGAAGCGGAGCAGGTGATTAGCAACGAACCGTTCGATTTCGAGTTGCAAACTGCGAGTGGCGAAGAACGGTTTGTGCAAGTAGGGGAAACGAATGCTGGCCGTATCTTGGTCGTGGTGTCTACATGGCGCGAGACCTTGATCCGCGTGATTACAGCGTTTGATGCACCCAAGGCGATGAAACATGTTTACATCGTTCAGAAGGGAAATTTGTATGGAACAGACCCTCAAGGTCCCTGAGTTCAAGACCGAGCGCGACGAGGCCGGTTGGTGGGTTGAAAACCAAGGTCAGCTAACAGAACAGTTTGAGCGCGCGGCAGCCGAGGGAAAACTCGGACGCGGAACCGTCGCACGGAGGGGCAACACCCCAACGACAACAATTCGGCTCGACCCCGAAGACATAGCAAAAGCCCGTCTTCACGCAGGACGAAAAGGTCTCAAGTATCAAACCTATCTGAAGATGCTGATTCATCAGGCACTTCATCAGGAAGAAATTCACGGTGGTCCAAGTATTCTGCCCGGAGTGAAGAACATGCCAAAAACACCGAAGCATCCCGGCCTCGACACCCGTTCTCGCAACGAAGACGGCGAGATTCGTAAGAAACGAAGCGACACGTTAGTTGGCACACTCCGTGATGAGTACGGCGAAGATTTTGCAAAGGGCTATCGTAGTGATGCCAAACTTGGCACGGTGCTCGAACGCGAAGGACTTGACGACTTGAGCCAATTGTTGAAAAAGAAGAGAGGATGAAGCCCGCGCCACTAGGCGCGACCCTTTCATTCATCCCGGACATTTCGATCGTCAGAGCCGTCAACATCGAAGGTTGCCCAAAGAATCCGCTTGATGTGAAACAACGATGAAGTGGTACAGGTTCTGCAAAGCTGCAATGCAAGGTAGGAACTTTTCTATTGTTCACCGAGGCGCTTTTCGCAATCGGCATAAAGTGATCGACTTGCGCCATCACTCCTCCCGTTAAACCTACCTTTCACAATTCAGGTGTACTATTGCCGTCTTAACGGGCGTTGACCTGCACCCCTGGATCCGCCCAACAATCCTGAAACACTTGGAGTGAGCACGCAGATGGACCCCCAGGCCTCCAAGCCGTCTCGAGTCCCCATTCGCGCTGCTCAATATGTGCGCATGTCTACCGATCACCAACAGTACTCGACAGAAAACCAGGCCGACGTAATCGCTCGCTACGCTGCCGAACACGGCATGGAGATCGTCGCCACATATGCGGATGCCGGAAAGAGCGGTCTCACGCTTGCCGGACGGGAGGAACTCAAGAGGCTGCTGGCTGACGTCGAATCCGGACGAGCGGATTTCAGCGTTGTCCTGGTCTATGACGTCAGCCGGTGGGGACGTTTCCTCGATACCGACGAAAGCGCTTACCACGAATACGTTTGCCGAAGAGCTGGAATCAATGTTCATTATCCCGCTGAACAATTCAAGAACGACGGCAGTCCGGT